>Ga0265332_10001374_pt1 | contig 13773 bp, 15 predicted proteins | sample 41926metaG_FD_202084 | JGI IMG/M metagenome (GOLD analysis project Ga0265332, IMG submission 202084) | Rhizosphere microbial communities from Carex aquatilis grown in University of Washington, Seatle, WA, United States - 4-19-26 metaG | ecosystem: Host-associated > Plants > Roots > Rhizosphere...
GGAACGCATGGCGGTGCTGCGCACCGAGATGGCCAAGAGCATGGAAGACGGCTGCGGGATTTACCGGCTGGGTCCTGACATGCAGGCCACGTGCAACAAGATCGACGAATTGAAGCAGCGCTACAAGAACCTGAAAATCGACGACCATTCGAAAGCCTGGAATACCGAATGGCTGCTCGCGATCGAACTGGGCTACCTGCTCGACGTTGCGCAGGCCATCGTCTATTCGGCAATCAACCGTAAGGAATCGCGCGGCTCGCATCAGCGTCTCGACGGCTTCGAGCAGCGCGACGACGTGAATTACCTTAAACATTCCCTCGCGTACTACGCCGGCGACGGCGCCCCGCGCATCGACTACGGCCCCGTGAAGATAACGAAGTCCAAACCCGGCACGCGCGCATACGGCGCCGCGGGCGAAAAAGCCGAAGCGGAACGCAGACAAGAGGCGGACCATGCCTGACACCGGAAAAACCATCGAGATCGAAGTGCTGCGCTACCGCCCCGAGCAGGATACGGAACCGGTGCTGCAGTCTTATCAGGTTCCGTTCACCGACGACATGTCGGTGCTGCAGGGCCTGCAGTACATCAAGGACTATCTCGACGGAACGGTGAGTTTCCGCTGGTCGTGCCGGATGGCGATTTGCGGCAGTTGCGGCATGATGGTCAACGGCAAGCCCGAGCTTTCGTGCAAGACATTTTTGCGCGATTACTACCCCGGCAAACTGCGCGTCGAGGCGCTTGCGCACCTGCCGATCGAGCGCGACCTCGTGGTTTCGGTCGGCGACTTCGTCAAAAAACTCGAGAGCGTCAAACCCTACATCATTCCCAAGGAAACACGCTCGCTCGACGACGGCGAATACCTGCAAACGCCGGCCCAACTCGCGCAGTACGAGCAGTTCAGCTCCTGCATCAACTGTCTTCTGTGTTACGCCGCTTGCCCGCAGTTCGGCATGAACCCGTCGTTTACCGGGCCTGCCGCACTTGCACTTCTGCACCGTTACAACGCCGATTCGCGCGACGGCGGCCAGGCCGAGCGCATGGAACTCGTGAACAGCGAGGAAGGCGTCTGGTCGTGCACACTGGTCGGTTACTGCTCAGAAGTCTGTCCGAAAGGCGTCGACCCGGCGCGCGCCATCAATATGAACAAGACCAGCAGCGCAATCGATTATTTTCTGCGCTTCGTTTTGCCGAAAGGAGCCGCCAAATGAGCCCGCGCAACCCCTATGTGCGGCCGATGGACGGCTGGTGGCGGCGCAATCCGTATTACGTGCGCTACATGCTCATGGAAGCCACCAGCGTGATCGTCGCCATCTACGCGTTGATATTGCTCGTCGGCCTGTGGCGCCTGAGCCAGGGCCAGATGCAGTATGACGCGTGGCTCGCCGCGCTGCGTCAGCCGCCGGCGATTGGACTGCACGTCTTAATGCTGCTCGCGATGATCTATCACGCGTATACATGGTGGAAAGTCCTGCCCAAGACGCTGCCGCTGCTCCATGTCGGCGGCAAACCGGTACCCGGATTGTTGCTTTCAGCGGCGGGCTGGACGGCGACGCTCGCCGTTTCGGTCGTGGTGTACGCAGCCGTGCGGTGGTGCGGAATATGAAACGCTCCAATGCACCGATTTTCTGGTCGCTGTTCGGCGCGGGAGGAGTCCTTTCGGCGTTGCTCGCCCCCGTGCTGGTTTACATCACCGGTGTCGCCGTCCCGACCGGCGCCGGCATGCCGCCGGATGCGCTCGCCTATTCGCGCGTGCTGGCGTTTGCCCAGTCGCTGCACGGCAAAGCCTTCCTGTTCGCCGTCATTGCCCTGTTCCTTTGGCATGCCGCGCACCGCATCTATCACTGCCTGCACGACTTCGGCGTGCATCCCGGCACAGCCACCAAGGTGGTGCTTTACGGCACGGCTTTTGCGGGGAGCGCGGCGGCAGCGTGGCTATTGCTCGCGATCGGACTTTGAGTCTGCGCGGCCATATTTGAACGGCAATAAGAAAGGCGCACGTTCGTGCGCCTTTTTGCGTCTCGCGAAGCGAAACTATTTCTTCGCCGGGGCCTTGGCTGCCACTGCAATCGGCGTCGGCTTGACCGTAACTCCCTTGGCCTTCTGCGCCTTGATGTAACGGTCGGCGACGCGGTCCTGCGACTTCGCCAGCAGCTCATTGTCTTTTTTCGCCGCTTCGGCCGCCTTGGCTTTGGATTCCTCTGCCTTCGCTTTCTGTTCGTCAGTCAACTGCGGTGCCGGCAGTTTCGCGTAGACGGCGCCCGTCGTCGCAGCGCACAACAGCGCGATGAACATTGCTTTATTGAATTTCATTTCTCCTCCTTCGATTCGTCAGGTTTTGAGTCCCTGCTCGACCTGCGCCCTGACCTCCTGCGGCACATCGTCGGCGAAATGCTCGCGCGCTTTGCCGGCCTTCACCGCCTCGTACCAGAGTTCGTGGTGCTCTTTGGCCCAGGTTTCGTCCACGTAGCCCGTGCGCATGCCTTGGTACGCGCCCCTGGTCCCGATAGTGCCGATGTAAATGTGGAAAGCGGCGAGAAAGATCATGACCATCGCGCACGAGACGTGCACGATGTTCGCCGATTGCATCAGTTCGCGGCCCTGCTCGAAGTTCGGAAACAGCATGACGGCACCCGATGCGCATAACACGGCACCGAGTATGCAAGCCATCCACCAGAACAGCACTTTTTCGCCGAAGTTAAAGCGGCCTGACGGCGTCTCGCGGCCCCTCTTTGAAAACAGCCCGCCGAAGCTCAACAGCCACTTGAGGTCGCCGCGTTCGGGAAAATTGTCGCGTATGAACAACACAACCATCACCGGCAGTGCGCAGAAAAAAACGGGCGCGACGAAATTGTGCAGGTTCTTGGCGAAGATTGCGATCCACGAGAACAGTGTGTAGCCGATGACCGGCAGCAGCATGTATTTGCCGAACGAGATGATCATGCCGGTTATGCCGAGCACGCAGACGCTGATCGCCACGGTCCAATGCGTGAACCGCTCGGCGTCGGAAAACCGCTTGATGAGTTTTCCCGTCGCCGGATCGTGCACGCCGATCGGCCCGCGCCACCAGTAGAACGCAAGCATGGACAGTAACGCCGCCGCAATCAACGACCCTCCGGCCGCCGCCACCGGCGGCCGCAACTGGCGCCACGACTGTCCCGACGGTTGCACCAGCACGTTGGTTTCGACGCCACGCACTTGCGTGGTCTGATAGGGATTCACGCCCTCGCGGACATCGCGCCACATGGGAGCGTTGTTGCCGGGCTGCGACAGTTGCCGCTGCGCCTGCTCCTTCGCCCCGTTGTCATCAGCCGGGTATGCCGCCGGCGCCACCAGCACCAAAGCTAACATCATCGCCAGCAGCGTCGGCACGCGTTTGCATGGAAACAACCGGATCATGGAGTCATCCCCTATTTGGCGCTCGCAACGGCGCGCGTGTACTCGTCCTGCCCCTGGTTGCGCGCCTTGATCGCTTTTTCCCACTCGACCTGGTTGCCCTTGAATTGCGTGTTCTCCCACGGTTGGCTGTCCGGTTTGCCTTGATACTGACCTTGCTTGTAGACCACGGGTTTGTCGCCGCAACCCGCTACGAACAGGAGCAGCGCGCAGGAAGCGCACACCGCGATCATTTTATGCGCGGTCATGATTTTGCTCCCGGCGGGGTCGCGGGTTTCGCGTCCGGTTTGCCGTACGCCGTGCCCCAGCCCCAGATTTCCGAACCTTTGCCGCGCTTCAACACGCGGTTGCGATAAATGTCCGAGATAACGTCAGCGTCGCCGCCCAGCAACGCCTTGGTCGAACACATTTCCGCGCATGCGGGCAGTTTGCCCTCGGCGAGCCGGTTGCGGCCGTATTTCTTGTACTCGGCTTCCGAATTGTCCGCTTCAGGTCCACCCGCGCAGAACGTGCATTTGTCCATCTTGCCGCGCAGACCGAACGCGCCGTCCTGCGGGAATTGCGGTGCGCCGAACGGGCATGCGTAAAAACAGTAGCCGCAGCCGATGCACAGATCCTTGTCGTGCAGCACGACTCCCTCGGACGTTTTGTAAAAGCAATCGACCGGGCACACGGCCATGCACGGCGCATCGGAACAATGCATGCACGCGACGGAAATCGACTTTTCCCCGGGCACGCCGTCGTTGAGCGTCACCACGCGGCGGCGGTTCACGCCCCACGGAATGTCGTGCTCGCTCTTGCACGCCGTCACGCAGCCGTTGCACTCGATGCAGCGCTCGGCATCACACAGAAATTTCATTCTCGCCATGTCGGGACTCCTCGACTCTCGTTATTCTTTATGCCGCTTTGCTGATCTGGCACAACGTGGTTTTCGTTTCCTGCATCATAGTCACGATGTCGTAGCCATAGGTCGTCGCGGTATTCACGGCCTCGCCGCGCACGATGGGCGCCGCTCCCTCCGGATACTTGTCGAGGAGATCCTTGCCCATGTACCAGCCCGAAAAGTGGAACGGCAGGAACACGGTGCCTGACGCCACACGCTCCGTCACGAGAGTCTTGACCTTGAGACGCGCCTTGGTCGGCGTCTCCACCCACACGTATTCGTCGTTCTTTACGTTGCGGTCGTTCGCGTCCTTCGGATTGATCTCGACAAACATCTCCTGCTGCAGTTCCGCGAGCCACGGATTGGAACGCGTCTCTTCTCCGCCGCCTTCGTATTCAACCAGCCGTCCGCTCGTCATGATCAGCGGATACTGTTTGCCGGCGTCCTTATTCGCCTGCTGCACCGTCTTGAACAGGACCGGCATGCGCCAGCGGTTCTTCTGATCATCATGGGTCGGATATTTCTCGATGAGATCGGGACGCGGGCTGAACAATGGCTCGCGATGCAACGGCACGGCATCCGGGAAGTTCCACACCAATGCGCGCGCTTTGGCATTGCCCCAAGGATGGCAGCCGTGGTTTTTCATTACGATACGCTGTATGCCGCCGGACAAGTCGGTCTTCCAGTTCTTGCCTTCGGCCGCTTTCTTCTCGTCGTCGGTGAGTTCGTCCCACCAGCCGAGTTTCTTCAGCAGCACATGGTCGAATTCCGGATAACCCGTGGTCAAATCAGCGCCTTTCGAGTGCGAACCGTCTTCGGCAAGAAGATTGACGCCGTCGCGCTCGACCCCGAAGTTGGCGCGAAAATTGCCGCCGCCATCCATAATATTGAGCGATGTGTTGTAGAGAACCGGCGAGCCCGGGTGCTTCAGTTCCGCCGTGCCGTAGCACGGCCACGGCATCCCGAAATAGTCGCCGTCGAGTACGTAACCGGTTTTCGCATCCTTGCCGCCTTTTGCGCGCAATGTTCTGACATCGAACACGTGCATGTTGCGCATGTGCGCCTGTAACCGCTCGGGCGATTGACCGGTGTAGCCGATGGTCCAGCAGCTGCGGTTGATCTCGCGGGTCATATCTTCGGTGTCAGGCTCGTCCATGCCGCCCTTGCCTTTGACGAGCTTGATCTTCGACGTGCCGTCGGCCTGTTTGCCGATCAGCTGGTCGGCATAGCCGAACTTCTGCGCCAGCTGGTACATGATCATGTGATCGGTGCGCGATTCGAACAACGGATCGATCACCTTTTCACGCCACTGGATCGAGCGGTTCGACGCGGTTACCGAGCCCGCACATTCCAGCTGCGTCGCCGCCGGCAGCAGGTACGCGCCGTCCTTGCGCGCCATCGCCATCATCGCCGCGGTGGCCGACGGATAGGGATCGATCACGACGAGCAGATCGAGCTTCTTCATGGCCTCGATCATTTCGGCGCCGCGCGTCTGGCTGTTGGGCGCGTGGCCCCAATAGACGACTGCGCGCAGGTTCGAATCCTGATCGAGGTTTTCGTTTTTCTCGAGCACTGCGTCTATCCAGCGCGATACCGTGATGCCCGGCTTCTCCATCATCGCCTGCGACGCGAACTGCTTCTTGATCCACTCGTAATCGACGCCATAGACGGCGGCGAAATGTTTCCATGCGCCGGCGGCAAGCCCGTAATAACCCGGTAGCGAATCCGGATTCGGGCCGACGTCCGTCGCGCCCTGCACATTATCATGACCACGATAAATATTGCACCCGCCGCCCGCCACGCCGATATTTCCGAGCGCCAATTGCAGTATGCAGCTCGCGCGCACGATGGCGTTACCGTTCGTATGTTGCGTTTGGCCCATCGCCCACACGATGGTGCTCGGCCTGTTCTTGGCCATCGTCTCGGCGACGTCGAGCACTTCAGCTTCCTTCATGCCGGTTACTTCCTCGACCTTGTCGGGCGTCCATTTCGCGACTTCTTCGCGCACCTTGTCCATGCCGTAGACGCGCGCCTTGATGTAATCCTTGTCTTCCCAGCCGTTCTTGAAAATGTGGTACAGCATGCCCCACAGAAACGCCACGTCCGCGCCCGAGCGGATACGGTAGTACTTGTCGGCTTTCGCCGCGGTGCGGGTAAAGCGCGGATCAACGCAAATCACCTTCGCGCCGTTTTCCTTGGCGTGCAGCGTGTGCATCATCGATACCGGGTGCGCCTCGGCCGCGTTGCTGCCGAAGAACAGGATGCATTTCGAATTCTGCTCGTCGTTGTACGAGTTGGTCATCGCGCCGTAGCCCCAGGTGTTCGCGACACCCGCGACCGTGGTCGAGTGGCAGATGCGCGCCTGGTGATCCATGTTGTTGGTGCCGAAGAACGACACGAATTTGCGCAGCAGGGCCGCCTGCTCGTTGTTATGTTTGCTCGACCCGATCCAGAACGTCGCGTCTGGCCCGCTTTCTTTCCTGATCGCGAGCAGCTTGTCGCTGACTTCCTTCAACGCGTCGTCCCAGCTGATGCGCTTCCATTTGCCGTCAACCAGCTTCATCGGATATTTCAAGCGGTGCTCGCCGTGGCCATGCTCGCGGATAGACGCACCTTTGGCGCAATGCGCGCCGAGATTGATCGGCGAGTCGAACACCGGTTCCTGGCGGATCCATACGCCGTTCTGCACGACCGCATCGATCGCGCAACCCACCGAACAGTGGGTACAAACCGTGCGCTTGACCACTATGTTGCCGCCCTCGGCCGTATCGGCGGCTTTGGCCTTGCCCATCATCGAAAACGGCAGCTGGCTGACCGCGGCGCCTGCGCCGACCGCGAGGCCGGAGCGCTTGAGAAATGCGCGCCGGTCTATCGTATTGCCGAGATACCCGGCGACGTTGCGGCTCAGGCGGTTTGACGGTGCCGCGGCGGTGCTCGCTTTTCTGGTCAATAGCATGGTGGCGTCTCCGGGCGATTAAACTTTGGCGGTGCGATAGTAGTTGCGGACGTGTTCGGTTACCTGGTAGCCCTTGCCCTGCGGCGTGGCGGGTTCGCTTTTCACCTGCGGCTCAGCCTGCCGGGTCAACGCGACCGTCGCGGCTGCGGCCCCTCCGACGCCGAGGGCGGTCAGAAATTTTCTGCGGCTGGAACTGGATTTGGTCGTCATGGCTTGCTCCTCAGGTCAAAACTTCAGCCCATGTCGAAGGCCGTATTCTCGATGGCGAAAAATTCGCGCATCAATTGCGCGACGTGTTTGTAGAAATGGGTTTGACTGGCGCCGATAACGGCGGTGCCGAGCTGGGCATGCCAGGGTTGGATGTGGCGGCGAAAGAAATCGCGCTGCAACACCAGCGCCGCCGACGGTGTCCCGGCGTCGCCCGCTATCAGTAGCCGCATCACATCGCACAGTGCCGACACATGATCCTCCGATTCATGACGATCGCCGCGCCGCGCGATCCCCATCTTCGTGAGATCTTCGCGCAATAACGCAAGCGGCTTTTCGTGCAGGAATCCCGCCTCATAAAACGAGCCGTACAACATGACCGGCTGCCGTCCCGTGCCGATAAACGCCGCTTCGAACTCGTCCTTCACCGCCTCTGCATCTGCTTGTGCCGCGGCTTGTTGCAACGCACGCCAAGCCAGGCAGAAATCGGAAACTGGTTCATCATTGCATATGGCAGCACTGGTTGCAATAATGGAAAGCAATGATTTGGACGGCGGTTGATAAAAAAGGCTGCCGAGCAGCGCGTACATCTCTGCTCGCGCGTTGTCCTCGTCGTCTATGACCATATCGATTGCATGGCTTTGATGCGGCGCATCATCATTCATTTAAGATCGTGGATCGAACCGTGCTTCGCATTTTGCAACAGGTCGACGACGCGGCAATCGGCGCACATCTTTAGCCGCTCGAGCGCCCCAGCCTCGCTGAACATGGAATGGGTGCCCAGCCGGCCCAGCATGTTTTCTATCATCTGACGCGTCGCAAAGGGTTTGCCGCACTTGATGCAGGCGAATATCTCGGCCTCGTTCAATACCACTTCCGCCTTCGCCGGTTTGGCCAGCAACAAACGCGGGGTGAGTGCGATCGCATTTTCGGGGCAGGTCTTTGCGCATAAGCCGCATTGCACGCAATTGCGTTCGATAAACTTGAGTTGCGGCCGCTCTTTCGAATCGAGCAGCGCGCTTTCCGGGCAAGCCCCGACGCAGGCCATGCACAGCGTGCACTTCTGCTTGTCGACCGTAACCGCGCCAAACGGCGCACCTTGTGCAAGCGGAATTTCGTCCCTCGGCGTGCGCGCATGGCGCAATAAGTGCTCAAAAACGAAATCAAGGGTGGCACGCTTTTCGTTCGCGAGATTGAATGTCGCCGCCGGCGGCGCGGACGCCTCTGACGGCATTGACCAAACGGTCGCTTCCAGCCGCGCAACGTCCGGCGCCGCGATGACCTGGAAGTGGCCGCTGCCATATCCCAATGCGGTCAGGATTTGCTGCGCATAGTCCATCTGGCGCTTGAGAGACGCCAGGTACTCGGGCGCCTCGACGCCCGTGCTGACTATCGCCACTTGCGCGGCGCCATACGCAACCGCCCCGAGGATAGTATCGATGCCCAGCGACGCGATATGAAACGCCGGCAACGGCAACATTCGCGCCGGTAATCCTTTGCCGCGCCTGCCCAGGCGCAAAACGAGCTCGCGACCGTCGGATTCGTTATGAAAGAGCACGCAGGCGTCTTTGCGACCCGCCTTGGCATAGGTACTCAGCAGCGTTTTCAGCCGGATGCCCGTATCGGTGACGCGCGGGTAAGCGTAGGTCATGGCGCCTGAAGGGCACACGCTCGCGCAGCCGCCGCAACCCATGCACAGGTGCGGCTCGACTTTGACGTGGTCGCCATCAGCGCTGATGGCCGCGGTCGAGCAGATGTCGATGCACTGCGTGCAGCCGGTGATTCCGGCGCGGCTGTGCGCGCAGAGTTTTTCGCGGTAGACGAAGAACTTGGGCTTTTCGAATTCGCCGGTCAGCCCCGCCAGTTCGCGCGCCGCCCCGGCCTGCGCGAGCGGATCGCGGCCGGGCGCAAAGTAACCCTGCGGCGGCTGATGCGCTTTGATCAGCGGCTCCGCGGACAAGTCCAGCAGGAGGTCGAAGCGCCCATCGCGTGCGCGCTCGCCGCGGTCGAAATCGATCGCCCGCACGTCGCCGCACGCCGTCACACACTGGCGGTGCGACTTGCATTTATCCAGGTCGATTTGATAGCTGTAGTCGATGGCGTGTTCGGGACACGCTGAAATGCAGGCGTTGCAACGCGTGCACGTTTCGAGATCGATCGGATTGGACTGGTCCCAGGCGACATCGAACGCGCCCAGATAACCGCCGACTTTCACGTTGCGGCCCGAATACACGGGATAGCGGCGCTCGAGCGGCAACTCGGCCTTGCCGCCCGTATTGGAGATCAGCACGCTGACTTCAAGCTGCCCGGCGAGACTATCCGCCCATTGCAGCGCAACCGCGCCCTGCCCGACGATCAGCAGCTGTCCCTGCGATTGATAGGAGACCACCGGCACCGGCTCCGGCGGCGGCAAATCGGCCAGCGCGAGCAAAGCCGCAATTTTCGGGGCCGCACCTGCAGCATCGGCGGACCATCCCGCGGTCTCGCGGATATTGGCGAAACGAACAGTACCGGTTCCCGAAACGTGCTCATGCAGCTCGCGAAAGAGCGGCGCTTCCTGCGTGCATGCAACAAGCAAATCGTCACCGCTCTTGGCTGCCGCTTCGAATGCCGCGACATGCTTGCGGCACAGCTCGCTGTGGATATGCGGTTGCGCGGACAGACCCAGCGCAGTAGTCACGATCTTGCCGTCGATTTGCAGCGTGCGGTTGCAATTGCACAACAGCAGTTTGTGACGTGGCTCAGTCATTGGGGATTAAATAGCGCCGCGGTTAACGTGCGCAGATACTAACCAAATCGTCTGGCCGACGCTACGACTTCCGCTCGACGGCGTCGCGTTGGGTATCAGCTACCGTGACGTTCGCGATAGGTTCGGCCGGCGGCGGCAGGTCGTCAATCGCTTGCTCCCGCTCCGGCGGAAACGCGGCATCAACCTCTGGCGATTGGGCCTGCTCGATCGGTGCCGCCGCAGCGGATGCGACCGGTGGCGGCGCAAACCTTGCGACGGTTTCCTCTTTAGTTTCCCGCGCCCACGCCAGGATATTCTGCGCCTGGCGCAGGCCGGCGAGCATGCCCGGCGGCAACGGGTCGGGTTGCGAATAATCGTCCACGTATGTATCGAGCCCGTCCATCACGTTGAAGTGCGGGTCGCTGAACAATTTCCTGAGCGCCGCGCGGCGCAGATCGGGATCCACCTTGGGGTGCATGAAGCCGCTGAAATCCGATTGCGGCGTCAGGTTCTCCAGCGGCGGCAGGTCCGGCACCGGCGTATCGACCTCGCCCGCCGGCGGCACGGCTGGCGGCGCTTCGCGCGCGTCCTGCTTGCGCTGCGACCAGCGCGCAAGAAACGGCTGGTCGGTGGACTTTTTTTCGTCGCCGGCCATGCGCTCAATCGATACGGCCCATACGGCCCTTGTCCTTGTTGCTGGCGTAACGCTTCTGCCTTTTCGGCTCGGGCTTGTAGTGCTGCTCCGCAAATTCGCGTATCCACGGCACGAGTTCGGCCGGCAGCGGCACCCCGTCGACTTTTTCCTCGCTGTCCATCCAGCGCGCCCCTTCGTGATAACTGACAGTCACGCGCTCGGGCCGCGCCACATCGTCGTGCATGCGCCACAGCACGAATACCTTGGGTTGCGGCGACGTGATGTTGTAAAGATAACCCTCTGCCTCGTCGCGAAACAATCGGATCTGGTGCCCGGGAAACACGAACCGGGTCCGCTTTTCGTCGCGCGCGACCACCTGTTCCGGAGAACCTTCAGGCGACGTATCGGGCAGCACCCCGCTCGCCTCCCATTGGGTGCTTTGCCAGCGATTGTTGGAAAGGGTGGTGCAATCCATGACGACCGCCACCGGCCAAATCGTGCGTTTCGCTTCGATCGCATCCATAGGGTGGCGATTGTGCGCTCGCAGGCGCGGGAATTCAATCGGACTTGCAAAGCCAAATGGTTGATTTATCAATAGTGTCTTCCTTGCGGTGCAACTCGTTCTTTTGCCATAATCCGGTTCCCCGTGCACTGCGGGGGACTCCTCAACGCGCTACGGAGCATTGCTTGAACGATTCGGCTTTTCCGGCAGCAGCCCAGCACGCCCGCGTCGCCGACCGCCTGGGCCGGCCTCTGCGCGACTTGCGCATATCGGTCACCGATCGCTGCAATTTTCGCTGCGTCTATTGCATGCCGAAGGAAGTATTCGGCAAGGACTACCAGTTCCTCGAACACAAGGAGCTGCTCACGTTCGAGGAAATCGCGCGGCTCGCGCACATTTTCGCAGGACTCGGCATCGAGAAAATCCGCCTGACCGGCGGCGAGCCGCTGGTCCGCCGCAATATCGAGCGCCTGATCGAGTTGCTTGCCGCGATCCCGGGTCTCGATCTCACGTTGACGACCAACGGCTCGCTGCTCGCGAAAAAAGCGCGGGCGCTCAAGGCTGCGGGATTGAAGCGCATCACGGTCAGCCTCGATTCGCTCGACGACGCGGTATTCATGAAAATGAACGACGTCGACTTCCCCGTTGCGCGCGTGCTCGAAGGCATCGACGCGGCAGCCGCGGCCGGCCTCGCGCCGATCAAGATCAACATGGTGGTCAAGCGCGGCATGAACGACGACAGCGTCGCCGCGATGGCGCGCCACTTTCGCGCGAGCGGCCACATTCTGCGTTTCATCGAATACATGGACGTCGGTCACACCAACGGCTGGCGCATGGACGACGTGATGACGGCAAAAGAGATCGTCGCGGCGATCAACGCCGAGGCCCCGCTCGAGCAATGCGATCCCAATTACCGCGGCGAAGTCGCCGAACGCTGGCGTTATCGCGACGGCGGCGGCGAAATCGGCGTGATCGCTTCGGTCACGCAGGCATTCTGCCGCGATTGCACGCGCGCACGACTGTCGACCGAAGGCAGCCTTTATTCCTGCCTGTTCGCGACCTCGGGACAGGCGCTGAAACCGCTCCTGCGCGGCGGCGGGTCCGATGCCGAGATTGCGGCGGCGATCACCGCGGTATGGCGCAAGCGCGAAGACCGCTATTCGGAAATCCGCACCGCGGAGACCGTCAAACTGCACAAAGTCGAAATGTCATACATCGGTGGCTGATGTCGCCGATCCGCGCGTGATGGACAAGCGCTACCGCCCCCACATCACCCGCGCCACGCGACCGCTGACGTTTACCGTCGAGGCGCGCAATGAGCGCGGCGAAAACCTGCCCACTGAAATCGCGGGCGAACATCCGCTGACGCTCTACGTCGACAAGCGCGAAATCGTCACGCTGATGACGCTCGGCGCCGCGCCCGAAGCGCTCGCCATCGGCTATCTGCGCAACCAGCGCCTCGTCGCTAGCGTAGAAGAAATTGTCTCCGTGCAGGTGGACTGGGACGTCGACGCCGTGGCGGTAACGACGCGCAACGGCATTGCGGACCTCGACGGCCGCATGGAAAAACGCACCGTGACGACCGGATGCGGCCAGGGCACCGTCTTCGGCGCGCTGATGGATGAAATCGAATCGATCAAACTGCCCGCCGATGCGATCCTGACCGAAGCGACATTTTACGGATTGATCGACAGCGTGCGTCGTCATGAAACCGTCTACAAGCAGGCCGGCGCGGTGCATGGCTGCGCGCTTGCGAGAGGCGCTGAAATCCTGATGTTCGTCGAGGATGTAGGCCGCCACAATGCAGTCGATGCGATCGCGGGACAGATGTGGCTCGACGGCATCGACGGCGCCGACAAGATTTTCTACACCACCGGGCGGCTCACGTCCGAGATGGTGATCAAATGCGCGCAGATGGGCATCCCGTTTCTCGTTTCGCGCTCGGGACTCACCCAGATGGGCTACGAGGTCGCGCAAAAAGTCGACATCACGATGCTCGGACGCGCGACCGGCAAGCACTACCTGCTCTTCACCGGCAAGCAGCGATTTCGGAAATGACCGGCGGCGTCACCGGAGTGATACTCGCCGGCGGTCAGGGCCGGCGCATGGGCAGCGTCGACAAGGGCCTGCGCGAATTGCGCGGAAAAGCCATGGTCGCGTGGGTGCTCGAACGTTTCGCGCCTCAGGTCGACGAGGTGCTCATCAATGCCAACCAGAACCTCGACGTTTATGCGCGGTTCGGCTATCGGGTGGTGCCCGACGAGATCGGCGGCTTCGCCGGCCCGCTCGCGGGATTGCAGCGCGGCTTGAGCGAAGCCCGCCACGCCTTGGTGGCGACCGCGCCGTGCGATACGCCGTTTCTACCGACCGATCTGGTCGCGCGGTTGCACGCAGCATTGCAGGCGAATGCAGCGCAACTTGCCGTTGCCCGTACCGGCGATCAACCGCATCCCGTGTTCTGCGTGTGCCG
>Ga0265332_10001383_pt1 | contig 13673 bp, 13 predicted proteins | sample 41926metaG_FD_202084 | JGI IMG/M metagenome (GOLD analysis project Ga0265332, IMG submission 202084) | Rhizosphere microbial communities from Carex aquatilis grown in University of Washington, Seatle, WA, United States - 4-19-26 metaG | ecosystem: Host-associated > Plants > Roots > Rhizosphere...
CATGCTCGTCGACAGGCAGGGCTACTGGCTGAAAAGCCCTCGAGCGGCCGACGAATGGGGCTTCATGTTCAAGCGTGCCGAGGCGAGCATGGGTGTCCGGGCGCCTGCGGCATGGAAAGCCATCGTCGCGGCGGAGCGCGGGCAGACAGAGCTTCAGGACGGGGTGTGGACCTGGGAGACCATGCGCCCGCTGGGTTCCGCCGAGTCGCGCCGCGCGGGAACGCCGCCGGCCGGCGATTATTTCTGGAAAGTCGTCTCCCACTGGCCCGGCGAGCAACGGGATGCCATCGCACAGCGCATCCGACTGAGGGTCGCCAGCGCCGCCGGATTGATGTTGGTGCTGGCCGGGCTGGGCAGCTGGAAACTGGCGCGTGCCTGGACCTTGCTGGCGGAATCGGAAACCAAGTACCAGACCATCTCGAAATTCGCCTACGACTGGGAAACCTGGATTTCGCCGAACCGTCAGCCGCTGTTCAGTTCGCCGTCCTGCGAACGGGTGACCGGTCGTCCGGCGGCGGATTTCATGGCCGACCCCGACTTTCTGCGCAATATCGCCCATCCCGACGATCGGGCGATTGTCGATGAGCACCTGCTGCACCACATCGACAGGCACGAGACCTGCGAATTCTGCTTCCGTATCCTGCTGCCCGATGGACAAGTGCGCTGGATCGAGCACATCTGTCTGCCGGTGTTTTCCGAATCCGGTGAGTTCCTTGGCCGCCGGGCTTCCAACCGGGACATCACCGACCACAAGAACGACGAGGCGCGGATCCAGCAATTGGCTTTCTTCGACGTGCTCACCGGCCTGCCCAACCGGCGCATGCTGTCCGACCGTCTCGATCACGGCCTGGCCCAGGCGCGGCGCTTCGGACGCTCGTTGGCGGTGATGTTCCTCGATCTCGACCACTTCAAGCAGATCAACGATACCCTCGGCCACGACGCCGGCGACGAACTGCTGAAGCACGTCGCCAACCGGTTGCAGGCTTGCGTGCGCAGCGGTGACACCATCGCCCGCCAGGGGGGCGACGAGTTCATCGTGGTGCTCACCGAAGTCACCCATGCGGAAGACGCCGCACGAGTGGCCGACAAGATCATCCAGGCCATCGGCGAGCCGATCCGGATCTCCGGTACGCCCCTGCACGTCTCCACCAGCATCGGCATCGCCGTGTACCCCATCAACGGCAGCGACGACGCCCAGGAACTCCTGAAGAAGGCCGACCGGGCCATGTACGCCGCGAAGGCCGCGGGGCGCAACACCTACCGGTTTTTTGCGGACTGAGATCTCGGGTATCGTGCAGGCCCGCGTCGACAGCGTATCCGACCCTCTGAATCCACCCATGATCTCTCCATTCCAGGCTCTGGCTTGCCCCCTCGACGGAGGGCCCTTGCTCCCCGGCAGCACCGCCTGGCGATGTGCGGCCGGCCACAGTTTCGACCTGGCCAGCCAGGGTTACATCAACCTGTTGCCAGTGCAGCAGAAGCGTTCCCGCGATCCCGGTGACAGCAAGGAGATGATCACGGCGCGTCGGCGTTACCTCGAAAGCGGCGTGTATCGTCCGATTGCCGACGCGGTGAGCCGGGCGGTGCTGGCGGAGTTGCCTGCCGGCAGGCCGGCAGCCTGCCTCGACGCCGGTTGCGGCGAAGGCTATTACCTGCGCGAGCTGGCCGCGGCGGCCGATGCCGGCGGCGCGGACCTGGCCGTGCTGGGCCTCGATATCTCGAAGTGGGCGGTACAGGCCGCCGCCAAGCGCGACAAGCGGGTCGCCTGGGTGGTCGGCAGCAATGCCAACCTGCCGGTGCTGTCGGGCACCGTGGACCGGCTGCTTTGCCTGTTCGGTTTCCCGGTGTACGGCGAGTTCGCCCGCGTGCTGCGGACCGGTGGCGAGCTGCTGCAGGTGGATGCGGGGCCGGATCACCTGCGCGAGCTGCGCGAGATCATCTATCCGACGCTGAAGGCGCCGCGCCCGCCGGACGAGCGGGTGCCGGACGGCTTCCGGCGGCATGGCGTGGACACCGTCCGCGCAGCCATCCACCTCGACAGCGCGGCGCAGATCGCCGATTTGTTGACGATGACGCCGCACCTGTACCGCGCTACAGCCGAAGGACGGGCCCGCGCGGCTGCGCTGGAATCCCTCGACCTGACGGTGGACGTCAGCCTGACGCGCTTCGTGCGTAGCGCCTGAGGTCGATTCGGTGCGGACTTTCCAGTTGAGTCCGCTGCCTGTCCTGCGTCCATTCGTCGACCGCCTGTGGGGTTGGGAAGGGGAGGCCGGCGAAGTGGTGGCTCTACCGACCGTGCTGCCGGGCACCGGGGCAGAGCTGTATTTCCACTACGGCGAGCCCTTTGCCTGGGACGATAGTGCAGATGGCTTCCGGCCGGCAGAGGCTGGTCATCTGTTCTGCCAGCGTCGCCGGTCGCTGCAGCTTAGATCGTCGTCCGGGCTGGGCTTCATCGCAGTGCGTTTCCGGATTGGCATGATCCATCGTTTCACCGGCGCGCCGGGCCGGGAACTGCACGACGGCAGCCATTCCGTTGCCGATCTGTGGGGCGCCGAGGGGCGGGCTCTGCTTGGGCGCCTGTCCTACGCGACGGGGCGCGACGAACGGGTAGCCTTGATCCAGCGTTTCCTGATCGAGAACCTGCGTAGGGATGCGTGCGACGCCGTGGTGGAAGCCGGGATGGCGCTCTTGTACCGCCACGCGGGCGCACTGTCGGTCGATGCGCTCGCGGCCCGGTTGTATTTGGGCCGTCGTCAGCTGGAGCGCCGCTTTCTGGCTGTGACGGGCCAGACGCCGGGGGAGGTGAAAGGTCTGTGCCGCTTCCAGCACGTTGTCCGCGATCTGGTGCTGGATGCGGCGGCGCGTCCAGCCGGGGCTGCTGTGGCACGGGGCTATTACGATCAGGCGCATTTCAACCGGGACTTTCGTGCGCGGGTCGGCTGTGCGCCCGGTGAATACCTGCAGCGGGCGCGCGCCGGGACGCATTTCTACAATACGCAGATCTGATGCATCGGCATGCTGAGTGCTCCTTTACTACGGACATGGAGCATTCAGATGTATGGACTGATCGTGGAACTGGCGGCCAAACCGGCTTTCGATGGTGATCTGGAGGCGCTTTTGCGCGACCTCGTGGCAGCGGCGGGGCCGGAAGAAGGCACGCTCTTCTACGCCGCACACCGGATGGCCGGGCAGGACAATAAGTTCGTGTTGTACGAGTTGTATCGTGATCGTGCTGCTTGCGACGCGCATGTCGGTTCGGAAGTCCTGCAGCAGGCCCTGCGGCGTTTCGAGGACTGGCTGGTCGTGCCTCCGAAAATTACGTATTGTGAGGCCGTTGCCACTACCCCCATCGGGTAGATCCTGTCTTCCGCCGCCGCGTGCCGGCGGCCCGTGCCTAGGGTGAGTTTGCTTATGTCGGGTTTTGTGCCGAGCTTTGGGGTGGCCGAAGGTGCCATTGCGTCGCGGGTGTTTCCGTTCGTCGGAACGTCCTTGTTGCTGGATCCCGATCTCCAATTGCCGGACCCGACGCGGCTGGCGGCCCTTGGCCCGTGCCTGGAGGCGATTACGATAGGCAGCCTCGACGGCATTTCCTGCGAACTGCGCCTGTGGCCGGCCCATCTAGGCGTGCCGCCGGAATTCACCACCCGCGATTACCGCCAGCTGTGGGGCCGCTGGCCCGACGGGTTGCACGAAGCCCTGGCCCGTGCCCGCCAGCTGGTGTCGTGGCTGCAGCAGCACCGTTTCTGCGGCGAATGCGGCGGTCCGCTGCACACCAGCGCCAGCGAGCCGGCGCGGGAATGCCGGGCCTGCGGTGCGAAGGCCTATCCGCGCATCTCGCCGGTGTGCATCGGCCTGATCCTGAAAGGCGACGAGCTGCTGCTGGCCCGTTCGCCGCATTTCCCGCCGGGCATCTACAGCGCGCTGGCCGGTTTCGTCGAGGCCGGCGAAACCGTCGAGGACTGCCTGCGCCGGGAGATCCGCGAGGAGGCTGGCATCGAGATCGCCAACATCCGCTGGTTCGGCAGCCAGCCCTGGCCTTTCCCCCATTCGCTGATGCTCGGCTTCTTTGCCGACTACGCCGGTGGCGACGTCGTGGCCCAGGAAAGCGAGATCGAGGACATTGGCTGGTATCCCCTCGATGCGTTGCCGATGCTGCCCCACCCGTCCACCATCGCCTTCCAGATGATCGACGCGGTGCGCAAGGGCCAGTATCCGCGCTGAGGAACGTTCGCCGGCCGGCGGAGTCGCAGCAGGACCCGGCGTCTTGCCGTCATTCCTCGGAGGAACCATGTCCGGAACACCCCGCGTCGAAGCCGTCCTGCAGGACACGCCCTACCTTGTGCAGTTGTCCGATGATCTGGGCCACGTGTGGTCCGCCGACGAGCCCATCGAACTGGGCGGCGGCAACGCCGGCCCGTCGCCGGAGCGCCTGATTCTCGGCAGCCTCGGCACCTGCACCGCGATCACCCTCAAGATGGTGGCGACACGCCGTCAGTGGCCGCTGACCGGCGTGCGCGTGGAGTTGCGACTCAACGCGGCGGGCAAGCCCGAGGCCGGCAACGACATCGAGCGCCTGATCCGTCTGGACGGCGAACTCAGCGACGAGCAGCGTGCCCAGCTGCTGAAGATCGCCAATGCCTGCCCGATGCATAAGCTGCTCACCGGCGAGGTGCGCATCCATACCGAACTGAGTGCCTGAGGGCGGGAGGACGGAATCATGACGATCCAGCGTATCGAGGCCCGCACGGCCGACCTGGGCGAAGGGCTGACGATCCGGCGCGCCGTGCCGACCCGCGAGCGGCGCATGGTGGGCGCCTGGTGTTTCCTCGACCACATCGGGCCGCGGGATTTCGAGGTCGGCCATGGCATGCACGTCGGTGCCCACCCGCATATCAGCCTGCAGACCTTCACGTGGATGATCGAGGGCGAGGTGTTGCATCGGGACAGTCTCGGCCACGAGCAGGTGATCCGCCCCGGCCAGGTCAATCTGATGACCGCCGGGCGCGGCATCGTGCATACCGAGGATTCCCAGCCTGGCGAGACGCGTCTGCACGCCGCGCAGTTGTGGATTGCACTGCCGTTTGAAGAACGGGAGCGCGAGCCGGCTTTCGAGCACTATCCCGACCTGCCGCGCTGGGACGCCGACGGCTGCGTGTTCACGCTGCTGGCCGGGCGCCATGGCGACCACGTGGCGCCGGCACGCCTGTATTCGCCGCTGGTCGGGCTGGATGTGAGTAGCGCGGCGGGCGGCCATGTCGGCCTGGCGCTGGAACCGGGTTTCGAATACGCGGTTCTGCCGCTGGAGGGCCATATCGACATCGATGGCGAGCGTTTCGGCATCGGCGAACTGGCCTACCTCGGTGACGGGCAGGCGCGTTTCGATGCGCAGCTGTCGGCGGGCGGGCGCGTCCTGCTGCTCGGCGGCGAACCCTTCGGCGAACCGGTGCTGATGTGGTGGAACTTCGTCGGTTTCAGCAAGGACGAGATTGCCGCCGCCCAGCGCGAGTGGGAGGCCGGCGATGCTCGCTTCGGCCCGGTGGCAGGGCCCGGCGAGCGGCGCCTGGTTGCGCCGCCGCTGCCCTGGCTGGGTTACTGAGCGTCCGCCGGCGCAGCTTGGCCGGTAGCCGCCAGCCAGGCCTCGTAACCGCCCTGCAGCGGCCGTACCGACAGGTAGCCGGCTTCCAGCAGATGGCGTGCTGCCTGGATTGCGCCGGCATCCTCCGGACAGGCGCACAGCGTGACGATGGGGCGGCTCTTCGGCCAATCGCCGACCGCCTCGTGCAGGCGGTCGTGTTCCGCGACCCGCGTGCCGGGGAGCGGGCCGGTGGCGGCGATCATCGTCGCGCCGCGCAGGTCCAGCACCAGCGGCCGGTCGGATGACTCCAGTGCTTCCAGCAGTTCGGCCGGTGTGATGTGGGCGATCGCGCACTGCTGGCGGAAACGGTATTTCTGCCACAGCTTCCAGCCGAGCCAGGCCCCGGCCAGCAGGCCGAGCACCACCAGCGCGCGGCCCATGTGTTCGTCCAGCGCAAGGATGGCGGCCTGCACTGCCTCCTTCAGCACCCAGCCTGCCCCCAATGCCGCACCGGCCCACAATGCAGCGCCGGCTGCCGCGGCCAGCAGGAAGCCGCCGAGGTTCATGCGCAGCGCGCCGGCGATTGGCGGCGCGACCGTCGAGAAGCCAGGGATGAACTTGGCGACCACCAGCGACGACAGGCCCCAGCGGATGAAGCGCGCTTCGGTCTGGCTGACGCAGGAGGCCGGGTTGATCGACAGTCGGCATAGCCCGGCCAGCACCCGGTAGCCGAACACTTTACCGGCGCCGTACCAGGCCCAGTCGGCCAGCACCGAGGCCAGCACCGCCACCGCCAGCAGCTTGCCCAATCCATCGGGCCCGGCGGCGAGGCTGCCGGCCAGCAGCAGGGTTGGCAGCGCAGGCACCGGCACGCCCATCTGCTGCAGCAGCACATTGACGAATACCACGCCGACGGCGTCCTGGCGGAGGGTGTGGCTGAGCTGGGCGAGTTCCATCGTGGCGCTGACTGGTGGGCGAATAACCGATTATCGGCCGGGGCAGGATTTTTTGCCGTGCCGGTGATGATCGGCGTCACGCCGATATGTCGGCGGAGATCCGTATAATTCCGCTGTCTTTCGGCCCTTAGCCGGGCTTTTATCCGACGGAATGCCATGAAAGCCAGGACCACGCTCTATGACCTGCTCGGGCTGGCGCCCACCGCCAGCGAAGCCGATATCCAGGCCGCCCACCTGCGCCTGACCCGCCATTACCAGTCCGGCAATCACGGCCTGCAGCCAGTCGATGTGGACAACAAGCTGAAGGCGATCCGCGAGGCGGTGTGGATCCTCGCCGATCCGGGGCGGCGGGCTGCCTACGATGCGGGCCTGGCACGCAGCCAGCCGCCTGTCGCCGAGGCCGCCGTCGAGCCGCTGCTGGCCAAGGATCCGCTGCCGCTGCAGGTGGAGATCAAGGCCGCCAAGCGCTCGCCGCTGCGCATCATGCTGGGGGTGATCGGCACGCTGATGATCATCGGCATGCTGATCCAGATCTTCTTTTCGGTCTTCGCGTTCCGGCGGGTGACCAGCGGCGATGCGGCGACGGAAGCCCAGCAGAAAGTCATCGCGGCCGAGCGGCGCCAGATGTATGGCGACCTGTCGGAGCAGGAGATTGCCGAGCAGGAAGCCAGCGAGCGCCGCCAGCGGGCGGAGTCGGCGCGCCGCTCCGAGGAACAGCGCGCGGAATACGCCCGTAAGGAAGAGGAGCGCCAGCGCGAGCGGGCCCTGCAGGAGCGCGGCTATTACGCCGACCGGGTGTCGTCCGAACTGCAGCAGGCCGAGGAGTCGGCCCGCCGCAAGGCCGAATACGAGCAGCGCCAGAAGGAAGAACAGCAACGCCATGCCGAGGAAGAGGAGCAGCGCCGCGTGCAGGAGCGGCTGGCACGGGAGCGGGCACGCCTGCACCTGAACAGCAACTGAGGGTGGGAGCATTGGCCTGCTGGGCAAGCAGCAGGCGGGGCTTTCCGGGATAATCCGGCATGAGCTCGATTCTTCCCCCGCTGCCGGACACCGATTCTGCCGCTTCCCTCGAAGCGACTTTCGTCCCGCCCCCCGTCGCCGCCGTGCCGGCGCCCTTCGACCAGTTGCCCCTGCCGGCCGCGGTGATCGCCAACCTGGCGCGCCTCGGCTATCACACGATGACGCCGATCCAGGCCGCCGCGCTGCCGGTGGCCCTGGCCGGCGACGACCTGATCGCCCAGGCCAAGACCGGCAGCGGCAAGACGGCGGCCTTCGCGCTGCCGCTGCTGGACCGCCTCGACGCGCGCAGCTTCGCCGTGCAGGCCCTGGTGTTGTGCCCGACCCGCGAACTGGCCGAGCAGGTCGCCCAGGAGATCCGCCGCCTGGCCCGTGCCGAAGAGAACATCAAGATCCTCAGCCTGTGCGGCGGTAGCCCGATCCGGCCGCAGGCCGACAGCCTGGCCCACGGCGCGCACATCGTCGTCGGCACGCCGGGCCGCCTGATGGATCACCTGTCCCGCGGCAGCCTCAAGCTCGATGCGTTGCGCGCACTGGTCCTCGACGAGGCCGACCGCATGCTCGACATGGGCTTTTTCGACGACATCGCCTACGTCGCCCGGGCCTGCCCGAAGGACCGCCAGACCCTGCTGTTCTCGGCCACCTACCCGGAGGGCGTGGTGCGCCTGGCCCGCCAGTTCATGCGCCAGCCGCGGGAGATCGCGCTGGCCGAGCAGCACGAGGCCGACAAGATCCGTCAGCGCTTCTACGAGGTGACGCGGGAACAACGCCTGGCCGCCGTCGGCCTGCTGCTGCGCCATTACCGTCCGGAGAGCACGCTGGCCTTCTGCAACACCAAGCAGCAGTGTCGCGACCTGGTGGAAACGCTGCACGCCGAGGGCATCCATGCGCTGGCCCTGCACGGTGACCTCGATCAGCGCGAGCGCGACCAGGTGCTGGTGCGCTTCGCCAACCGCAGCTGCTCGGTGCTGGTGGGGACCGATGTGGCCGCTCGCGGCCTCGACATCGCCGGGCTGGAAGCGGTGATCAACGTGGACGTGACGCCCGACCCGGAGGTGCATGTGCACCGCGTCGGCCGCACCGGCCGTGCCGAGCGCGACGGTTGGGCGCTGAGCCTGGTCGGCCCGACGGAGAAGAACCGCGTCGGCAACATCGCCCGCAGCCAGGGTTTCGAACCCGTCTGGGAGTCCATCGCCGAACTGCAGGCCGAGAACGCTGCGCCGCTGCTGCCGCCGATGGCCACGCTGCAGATCCTCGGCGGGCGCAAGGAAAAGATCCGCCCCGGCGACGTGCTCGGCGCGCTGACCGGCGAAGCCGGCTTCGCCGCCGAGCAGATCGGCAAGATCAACGTGACCGAGCAATCCACCTACGTGGCTGTACGGCGCGATATCGTCCGCCAGGCCCTGAAACGCCTCGCCGACGGCAGGATCAAGGGCAAGAAGGTCCGCGTCCGCCTGCTCGACGACTGAACCGCCGCCAGCCGGGAACTGCTGGGTTCCCGGGCTTTGAAATCGTCACGGGCCGCTGCCGTGGCTCATACAGGATTCCATCATGGCTGATTCCCACCGTTTCCCGGAGGCCGACGTCGCGGCGATCTACCGCGTCATCGCCGAGCGGCGCGACATGCGCCACTTCCGCCCTGACCCGGTCGATCCCGAGATCCTGGCGCGCCTGCTGTGGGCGGCCCACCACGCCCCCAGCGTCGGCTACATGCAGCCGTGGCGCTTCATCCGCATCACCGACCGGGGCCTGCGCGAGCGCATGCACGTGCTGGTCGAGAAGGAGCGCCGCAACACCGCCCGCGCCCTCGGCGAACGGGAAGAGGACTTCATGCGCCTCAAGGTGGAAGGCCTGCTCGAAGCTGGCGAGGTGATCGTCGTGGCGCTGGCCGACGGCCGCGAGAAGCATGTCTTCGGTCGTCGCACGCTGCCCGAGATGGACCTCGCCTCGGTGGCCTGTGCGATCCAGAACATGTGGCTGGCCGCCCGTGCCGAAGGCATCGGCCTCGGCTGGGTGTCGATCTTCGACCCGGTGGATCTGGCCACGCTGCTCGACATGCCGGTCGGCGCGCGTCCTGTCGCGATCCTGTGCATCGGCCACGTGGACGAGTTCTATCCCAGGCCGATGCTGGAGATCCACCAATGGGCCGAGCGCATGCCGCTGGAGACGGTGGTCTTCGAGAACGGCTGGCGGGCCGGCGAGCCGGTGGCGTCAGGCGGCTGACGGGCCCTTGTGCGCACGCCGGGCGAGCCAGGTGCCGCCCACCAGCAGCACGACGAAGCTCAGAATCTCCCAGGCGGACAGGAAGATCGCCAGCGCGTGCTGCCCAGGCGCCAGGCTACCCGGCACGCGCACGGCCAATACCGGCAGCGTCATCAGGCCGGCGACCGCCACGGCCCGCTTGCCGTACAGCCAGGCCAGCGGGTAACAGGCCAGCGCGGCCAGCAGGGTGGCGGCCAGGAAGCCCTGGCTCATCAGGATCGCCGGCGTCAGCGGGCTGCCCGGCGTGATGGGCATCAGCCAGCGGGCCAGCTCGAGGGCCTGGCCGTAGCCGATGAAGCCGGCCAAGAGTGCGAGCGGCAGCGCCGCGGCCTGCTGGAGTGGGGATGGAGCTGGCATGGACGGATCGGGTGGCCGGCACACAGGCGGCGTACGTGTGGGAGGCCCGCATTCTGCACGCATCGGGCGCGCGTTGTGGCCGCCCCGTCGCGACGGGGGCACACCGTCCCGCTACAATGCCGCCTCTTCTCCATCAGCACGGATGTATCCCCCATGTGGTTCCGCAATCTCCAGATCTACCGTCTTCCCGAAAACTGGGGCCTGACTGCCGAAGCCCTCGCCGAGAAGCTCGCCGCGCGGCCCTTCCAGCCCTGTGGCAGCCAGGACATGGCGACCCGCGGCTGGAGTTCGCCGACCAAGGACGACCGCTTCGTGCTGGCGGTCGGTGGCCATTTCCTGGTTGCGCTGGCCGTCGAGCAGAAGCTGCTGCCCTCGTCGGTGGTCAATGAGGTGGCGGCCGACAAGGCCGAGATGATCGAGGCCCAGCAGGGCTACAAGCCCGGCCGCAAGCAGATGAAGGAAATCAAGGAGGCGGTGCTGCAGGAACTGCTGCCGCGCGCTTTCACGCGCCGCCGCAAGGTGTTCAGCTGGATCGACCCGGTGGGTGGCTGGCTGGTCATCGACGCCGCCAGCCAGGCCCGCGCCGAGGAAGTCCTCGAGGCTCTGCGCGACACGCTGGATGAGCTGCCGGTGAAGATGGTCAAGACCCAGCTGTCGCCGGTGTCGGTGATGACCGACTGGCTGGCCGCCAACGAGGCGTCGGGTGCTTTCAGCATCGACCTGGACTGCGAGCTGCGCGCCGTCACCGACGAGAAGGCCGCCGTGCGCTACGTGCGCCACGCGCTGGACGGCAAGGACGTGCAGGACCACCTGGCCGCTGGCAAGCTGCCGACGCGCCTGGCGCTGACCTTCGACGACCGCATCTCTTTCATGCTCACCGAGAAGATGGAGATCAAGCGCCTGGCCTTCCTCGACATCATCAAGGAGGAGGCCGAGCGCCAGGCCGACGCCACCGACATGCAGATCGAGGCCGACTTCGCGCTGATGAGCGGCGAGCTGTCGCGCCTGATCCCGGCCGTGCTGGAAGCCCTCGGCGGTGAAGTGAAGGACGCGGTGATCTGAACGCCGCAGGGGAGGCCGGTGCCGGTTTCCCCTCCAGGCTGGCTTGGCAGGCGTCAGCGGGCGGTCAGCCCGCCGGCGATGCGGTCGATGCCGGCCTGGGCGCAGGCGGCATCCTTGTCGCCGCCCGGCGCGCCGGAGATGCCGATGGCGCCGACCAGGTCCTGGCCGGCCAGGATCGGCAGCGCGCCTTCCAGCGTGGTGACGTTTTCCAGCTGCAGGATGCCGGCGGCGTTCGGCGTGCCGGCGATACGCTTGCCGAATTCCCCCGACGGGGTCTTGAAGGTCAGGCTGGTGTAGGCCTTGCGCAGGCTGTTCTCGATGGTGTGCGGGCCGGCGCCGTCGTCGTGCAGGACGACCTTGCTGCGGCCGAGGCGGTCGAGCACGGTGACGGTGACCGCATAGCCGTTCTTGCGGCAGGTTTCGAGGGCCACCGAGGCGGCTTCGTGGGCTGCCGCATAGGACAGGTTGCGCACATTGACGACGGCCTGGGCCTGGGCCAGCAGCGGCGTGGCGAGGCAGAAGGCGGCGACGGGGAGCAGGGTCTTCAGTTTCATCGGAGCGGTGTGCTTTCGTTGAGGGAACGCGTGTTGCGTTGCGGAAAGTCCGCAAGAAGCGTTCCCCGCTGATGTCGTCGCGGCGCGTTCCGGCCCGTGGCCCGCTGTTTTCCGGGCGGGGCCGCGGTCGGCCCGCGGCGCCGGATGTCCCCGCACACGGCATGGCCAGGCTTGCGTCTGCTGCCTTGTCCACAGCCGCCTGCTGCCGGTCGTGCAGCGTTGCTTCGCGCTGCGCAGGCCCGGGGAAAGTGCGCAAAGCTATCCATGAATCGTTCGTTCCCCGCTCTCCGTTTCGCCGCTAAGGTGCGCCGCGTCGGCCGCTGATGGCAGCGCCGCCCCTGTGGAGACGAAACGCGATGGCTGTGAAGATCGATTTCCCCCGCCTGACTGCGCTGGCCCTGCTGTGCTGCGGCATCGGCTCCGCGCTGGCGGCCGGGACGGAGGCGGGCGCTGCGGCGCGGCGGCCGAACATCCTGCTGATCCTGGCCGACGACCTGGGCTATTCGGACATCCGCCCCTATGGCGGCGAGATCGACACCCCCAATCTGGACGAGCTGGCGCGGGACGGCGTGCGCCTCACCAATTTCCACGTCGCCCCGACCTGCTCGCCGACCCGTGCGGCGCTGTTGTCCGGCACCGATCACCACCTCGCCGGCCTCGGTACGATGGCCGAGCTGATCCAGCCCAACCAGAAGGGCCAGCCCGGTTACGAGGGCCACCTGAACGACGCCGCGCTGTCCTTCCCGGCGCTGCTGCGCGATACCGGCTACCACACCTACCTGGCCGGCAAGTGGCACCTGGGCCTGGACGAGCCGCATCGCCCGCAGGCGCGCGGCTTCGAGGAGTCCTTCGCGCTGCTGCAAGGCGGTGGCAACCACTTCGCGACGCCGGCCGGCTGGAACGCCGGCACCTACGTGGATAACGGTCGTGAGGTGAAGCTGCCGGCGGACTACTTCTCGTCCAACACCTTCACCGACAAGCTGATCTCTTTCATCGACAAGCACCGCGCCGACGGCCAGCCATTCTTTGCCTACGCGGCCTACACCGCGCCCCACTGGCCGCTGCAGGCGCCGCCGGAGGCGATCGCCAAGTACAAGGGGCGCTACGACGGCGGCTACGCGGCGATCCGCGCCGAGCGCCTGGAGCGCCAGCGCCGCCTGGGTCTCGTCGAGGCCGGCAAGTTGGTGCACCAGCCGCTGCCCGCCAGTGCCACGTTACCCGACTGGAACAGCCTGAACCCCGAGCAGCGGGCCCTGGAGGCGCGCCGCATGGAGACTTATGCAGCGCTGGTGGACAACCTGGATGCCAACATCGGGCGCCTGATCCAGTACCTGAAGGACTCCGGCCAGTACGACAACACGGCGATCTTCTTCCTGTCCGACAACGGCGCGGAGGGCCACGTGGTGCCCGAGTTTGCGCCGCCCGGCGCCAACAACCGGCTGGACAACATCGGCAAGGCGGATTCCTACGTGTATTACGGGGCCCGTTGGGCCGAGGTGGGGGCAACGCCGTTCCGTTACTCGAAGGGTTTCACCACCGAAGGCGGCGTGATCTCCCCGGCCATCGCCCGCGTGCCCGGCGTGAGTGCGGCGGAAGGGGCCAACCGGCAGGCGCTGGCGACGGTGCGGGATCTGGCGCCGACCTTCCTGCAACTGGCCGGCGTGGCAGATCCCGGTAGCCGCTACAAGGGGCGCAGTGTGCATCCGATCACCGGGCGCTCGCTGCTGCCCTACCTGCAGGGCCAGGTCGCCAGCCCCCATCCGCAGGATTATGTGCTTGGCGAGGAATTGTTCGGCAACCGCTCGATCCGCCAGGGTGACTGGAAGATCGTGTGGTCCGAGAAACCGGTGGGCAGCGGCAAGTGGGAGTTGTTCGACCTGGCCGCCGATC
>Ga0265332_10001384_pt1 | contig 13668 bp, 9 predicted proteins | sample 41926metaG_FD_202084 | JGI IMG/M metagenome (GOLD analysis project Ga0265332, IMG submission 202084) | Rhizosphere microbial communities from Carex aquatilis grown in University of Washington, Seatle, WA, United States - 4-19-26 metaG | ecosystem: Host-associated > Plants > Roots > Rhizosphere >...
TATACGGCGTAGTCGATCTTGAGATCAGGGATAATCATGTCAGCGGAACGGGAACAGCGGTGCTCTGTTTAGAAAATTCAAGGCTCAAAATACATGGCAACAGGTTAAATTCAATAAAAGGCATTGAGATCAAAGAACTGAGCGAGGCCCAGATAGATTCCAACGAGATCGATATAGTTGACGTGGGAATAGGGGTCAAGGATCAGGCCTCTGCCACGCTCAAGAAAAACGTTATCAGCGGCAATAACGCGGACAACTCCGCGGGAATAATAATCGACGGGCTCTCGGAAGCCGAGATACGTTTCAATGTTATACGCGGCGTCAAGGTCGGCATTAAATGCTACGGTGAATCCTTTTCAAAAATATCGGATAATGACATATCTGCTGATAAAGCCTTTCAATTCGAGAACTCTTACACTAACGTAAAGGGCGATGCTTCGGAAGAGAGCTCGAGTCCAAAGAGAAACGCCGGGTTAGGTATTAAGGGCTTGGTAAGAAAGTTTGTCCTGGAGACTTACCATTTGAAAATGTTCAGAAAGATTTATTCTGCGGTTTATGGCCTGGCCATATGGATCGCGAAAAACTCTCTGGGCTCGATCGATGGTGTTAAATCGGTATATCTGCGAAGGGGGATGTCTTACAAAGACTGGGTGCCCGGTTCCAGCGACATAGATCTGTTCGTAGTCATTGACGACATTAACGCTGAAAAAGATATATCCCTCGGCGAGCAGGTTCGCGCGAAGTACTATTTTATGAAAAAAATGCTGCCCTTCCTGGGCGAGTTACAGATAGCTAATCTCAAAGAACTCAGTAATTATTCAAAATACGGCGATATAAGAGCGTTTGAAATTAAAGATAACTGGTCATTATTGTGCGGTTCCCGCATCGAACCTGAGGACTACGAAAATACGACCGATAAATTCAGGGCCGATTGCGCTACGGAGATCATAAACGCTTACAAGATCCTAACAGATATCGTTTTTAACGGTAACGACTATATCAATGCTAAACAGCTGCTCATAAAGTTATTCATAGACATTCAAAAATATTCTTTATTTTTACGCGCGGGCACGGTGAGAAAGTTCTCCAGCAGGACCGAAATACTCCGTCTTCTCGCCGGCGATCCCGTGTCGGATCCGGGATTCACCGAATTCGCCGGAACGGTTGAAAAAATATGGGCAGGGAACCTGCCGGCCGGGCGGGATTTTTTCGAGAAAATATATCTTTTTACTTCCGTTCACATCGAGAAGCTATTTTTGGACGCTGGTAAATCAGGCGTGACCGGAGACAGGCTCGAATATTACGGGAGCGAGTGTCTTCCAGAAGAGAATGATGTCATTTCCGTTGATCTCGCCGGCATAGATCGTTATTGTGAAGGTATACGCAATCACTTTAAGGACGGCATCGTGGGTATCATCCTGGATAACCCCGGTCTGCTTTACTTAGTGATCAAGGACGACGAGTACGGCACGACGGATTTTTTAAGCAAGGCATATGCGGCAAGAGATTACATAGAGACCAAGGGTAAAACCAGGAATACGCCTTTCGTCATCCTCTCAAGAAGCATATTTCAGATGCTTTTGTTCTCGAACCATCTTGAAATGCCTTTCAATTATTTTAAGTTATCCGATAAAGACAAGCATTTTTTGTGCGAAGCCAATGAGGAAAGGTGGCAGGTGGGTTTGAAAAGAAGCTCTTTTTTTGCGCCGAACGACAGACTTCTTTATTTACTCATCAGGGAAACAATTGCTATAATATCTATTTCCATCAGGGCGCTCAACGCTACTGCTTACAGCAAGAAGCAGCTCTTGTACTTTTTTAACAGGATACTCTGTTCGGGGCTTGCGCTTGAAAGAAAGATCATTGCCGCGCCTCCGATCAAAAACGTCATCGGCTGCTATTGCAGGCAATACCCCGACGAGGCCGGTAAACTGGAAGCCATTTATAATAAATATTTGAGCAAGACGGAGGCGGAAGTGGCGGCAATGCCGTCCGGGGAAATAATACGGGAATGTTACCCGGTAATGAATAGTATCCTCGCAAAACTTAACGCAAAAATAGCCGAAGGGAATAAAACCCATGATGGATCAGATCAAAGAGAACGCGTCGGTCAACGGAGTTGAGGTCAAGAGCGGCCAGATAAAGCTTTCATCGACGCCCCAGTACGTGACCATCGGAGCTCATTACAAGTGCAACTCCAACTGCGTTTTTTGCCTGGGGGGCGAGTTCCCGGACTTCAGCTTGGAGCTTTATAAGGCTTTCTTTGAAAAAAAACTCGAGGGCGTGCTCAATAAAGCCGACCATATAGGTTTTTGCGGCTTCGGAGAGATACTTCTCCTTCCGGAGATAATGCAGTTCCTTGACAGGATAAATACTACGCTTTACGACAGTAAAAAAGTATTCACGACCAACGGGATAGCTCTGAAACCCGCCTTGTGCGACAAGCTCAGCGAAGGCAACTATTCGATCCTCATATCTCTGCATGCGGCGGAAGGTAACCTGCATAAATTCATGACAGGTTCCGGTCATTTCGACCTGATCATAAAGCAGATTAAATATCTCAAGGAGACGAAAGAAAAAAAGAACAAGAACCTTCACATCAACCTTATCTTTCTTTTGACCACCCTCAATCTGCATAACCTTCCCGACTTCGTAAGGCTGGCTCAAGAGATCGGAGCGGACAGGGTGACATGCAATTATCTAACCGTGTTTGAACCGGAACAGCTCAAGATGTCGTTGTTTTTTAAGCAGGATGAAGCCAATAAGGTTTTTTGTGAGGCGCAGGACGTCGCCGACAAGCTTCAGATGACCCTCATCCTCCCGCCGGTGTTCGGCAAAAAGAGCACCCCCGTCGGTAAACCCGCCTGCTATGATCCGTGGAATTTTTTCTACGTCGAGACACAGGGCTCGGTAAATCCGTGTTGTTTTGCCGGAAATCACATCGGTTACCTGGATAAAGAGGATTTTGGATCTATTTGGAACGGCCCCGGCTATACTTCTTTGAGAGAAGGGCTCGTAACCGGGGACATACATACCTGGTGCAAGCATTGTTACAGGTACAACCCGGACAACGTCAACGACATACGGTCGCACATAACGTTCAGGCCGGAAACGCGTGAGAAATTGTTGCGATACGTCCAGGAGATCAATGCTTCAGACAAAAGATAACGCCCATTTGCGCCACGTCGTTTCACCGGGCCCTAAGGATGGCCGCGGCGCGAATGCCCTTCTTAACGATTCTGAATGCGCATCAGGCATACGGGTGTTAAAGTCCCTGCCGCAATATGTGACGATAGGCACTCACTGCGGTTGCAACGCGAACTGCGTATTCTGCCCGGGAGGCGAATTTCCCGACTTTTCTCTAGATGTTTTCAGGAGTTTTCTTGAAGAAAAGCTTGAAGCGGCGCTTTCCGCGGCAAAATTTGTTGGGTTTTGCGGCATGGGCGAACTTTTGCTCATCCCGGGAATAGAAGAGTTCCTGGATTACATAAACTTAAATCTGAGCGGCGCGACAAAACTTATCGTTTCAAACGGCTCTCCTCTAACGCGAAGGCTGTGCGACAAGCTGGTAGAGGCGTGCAGTTCTAATAACGCCGAAACAGACACATCGTACGTTCTCGTTATATCGTTGCATGCTTTTGATCCCGGACTGCACAAGGCGATAACAGGTACCGGCTGTTACGAAGAAATAATTTCAAGTATACGGTATCTCTCCGGTAAAATTAAGGGCCTTAATTTAAAAATGCGGTTGAGGCTTGCGTTCGTTGCCACAACGCTTAATATAGACCACCTGCCGGATTTTGTGCGGTCAGCCGGAGAGCTCGGCGTTGACGGAATCGATTGCAGCTATCTGAACATCTACGAACCGCGCCACATCGGGCTATCATGTTTTTTCGGAAAAGAAAAGGCGGTCGCCGCGTTTGAAAAAGCGCGGGAAATGGCCGCCGTAAGAGGGATCGACCTGAAGCTGCCGCCTTCCTTCCGGCGGGAAGAGACTGCCCCGGGCGAGAGTTGCTGCAGCGACCCGTGGAAATACCTCTACGCCGAGACCCAGGGCACGGTCAACCCGTGTTGTTTCGCTAACGACCATACCGGCGATCTGAGCCGTGAAAGCTTCGAGAGTGTCTGGAACGGAAGGCCCTATCATGATTTAAGAAGGGACCTCAGCGAAGGCGATAGGATAAATGAATTCTGCAAATACTGCCTGAAACGGGACAGGGGAATGGTCAATGACATAAGAGCGCATATATCGCAGAGGAAAGAGATCCGCAGGTCGATAATAGAATATTTAAGGGAACACGGGAATGAATATAAGCTACCTGAGAAAAATCTGGAACTATAAACTGGTGGAATACCAGAAAAAGAAAAAAACTTCGATCGTTTTCGGGTATCCTTACTGGCTTACCGTGGATCCCAGCAGCAGATGCAATCTGAAGTGTGTATTCTGCCCCACCGGGCAGGATAGGAACTCCAGGGTCAAGACAATACTTTCACTGGAGAATTTCACGAGAATAATAGACAAATTCGGCCCCTACCTTTTTCACGCGGATTTCTGCAACTGGGGGGAACCGCTGCTGAACAACGATCTGCCCAAAATGGTTTCTTACGCTAAAAAATATGGGATCAGTACGAAAGTGGACACGAATCTCAGTATGAAACTTTCCGAGGATTACGCGAGAGAGCTGATCAGGAGCGGACTGGACAGGATGAACATTTCCCTGGACGGGGCGAGCCAGAAAACATACGAAGTTTACCGCCGCGGAGGCGATTTCGATATCGTCAAGGGGAACATCCGGCTGCTCTCCGCGCTGAAGAAAGAGCTGGGAGCGGCGAGCCCGCATCTTCACTGGCAGTTCCTGGTCTTTAAGCACAACGAACACGAGATCGACAAGGCAAAAGATATGTTGAAAGAAATAGGCGCCGACTCCATAGGCTTCACAGCCCCCTTCTGTTCACCGGACTGGGTCTCCTCTATTGAGAGTTATAATAATTACATAGTTAAGAACGACGGTGTCTCCTTTAAAGCTCCCGACGGGACCTGCGGCTGGTTGTGGGACGCGATCACCGTAAACGCCGACGGTTCCGTTTCTCCCTGCTGTTCCGTAGAGGACGAGAAAGACGATTTTGACAATATTTTTGCGAAACCCTTCTGGATGCTGTGGAACGGTAAAAAATTCAGGCAAGCGAGAAAACATATAGCTTCCAGGCAGGGCCCGAAAAAGGACAATATCTGTACCAGGTGCGATCACATAGGAGCCAGCAATCATGCCGCAGTCAAACCGGGATAATAAATCCGATTTCTACCTTCAGGGCACCGACGGTTCCAAGGAAGGCTTTCACGAAGGTACCCCCGTAAGCTTCGAATGGAACATAATCTATTCCTGTAATTTCCGCTGCCCTCACTGCATTTTCGAAGGCAAGTGGGATGAATACGGCAAGCGCACCGTTTTCATCGGAAAGGAGGAATGGGTAAAGCACTGGACAAGGATCTATGAACGCTATGGCAGATCGGCGCTCCTTGTTACCGGCGGCGAGCCGTTCCTTTACCCGGATTTCATCGATATCATCGGGGAGATCTCGAAACTTCACTACCCGATATTCATTTCGACCAACGGTTCGGGCGACATAGAGCGTTTTGTTCGGCATATTGATCCTAAAAAAGTTTCTCTATCGCTTAGTTTCCAGCCCGGTTTCAATAAGCTTGAAGATATTATCTCCAAGAACAGGCTGCTGAGAAAATCCGGGTTCAGCACGACTTTTATAAATCTTTGCGCCTACCCTCCTTATCTGAAGAACATGGAAGCGTCAGTCGAAAAAGCTAAGGAAATGGGGGAAGTCCTCAAGGTGATACCTTTTTACGGAACGTACAATAATACCGCTTACCCCGACGGTTACAGCGAGTATGAAAAAAAGCTGCTGGGCATCAACAGCGTCTGGGAAAAAAATGTCAAGAGAAAGGGGGCGACCTGCAAGGCGGGACATAATTCCGCCCTGATATTCCCTGACGGAAAAGTGGCGAGGTGCGGGCAGATAGGCGAGCGGTTCCCGCTGGGAAATATTTTTAAGGGTGACTTCAAGCTTCTTGAGGCGCCCATGACGTGCGATGCAGAGCTCTGTCCCTGCCTCGAGGGCGAACTCGCGGACTAAGAGCTCCTAAGGAAGGCGTAATGATAACGGAAGAAGAGTTGATAAAAGAAAATAACCGGTTAAACGACACGGAGTTCGAGAGCAAATGTACAACGCTCAAATCTTACCCACGGGCTGTTTTCGTTCAGATGGACGCTCCCTGCAACCAGGACTGCCTTTTCTGTTCGAGGCCTGAAGCGTACAGCCACTTTGACCTGGAAGAATTTAAAAGGGCGTACGAAAAAAAGCTATTGCCGGTGTTTCAGCGCGCCGAGAGGATAAACCTGACGGGATCGGGAGAGTTGCTGCTCCTGCCGAGGGCCAAAGATAACCTGAATTACTTTAACGGTTTTAAATACGCTGAAAAAATGTTCGCGACCAACGGGAGCTCTCTCACGCCAAAGATGGTGGATTTTATCCTTGAATCCGGCAGCAGGTACGTGGTTCACGTCTCCATCCACTCCTGCGACGCTTCCCTGCATAGGACGATGACGAAGTCGGATAATTTCGGAGCTCTCAGGGAGAATCTTGACTACCTTAAAAAAGCCAAAACTCAGACGGATAAACTGAAGGTCAACTTTATTTTTGTCGCGACTACCAGCAATATCGAGGCGCTTCCGGAATTCGTGAATTTTGCCAAGGATAACAACGCGGATTCGGTCATAGCTTATTACAACTATATCTACAGGCTCGGCCAGAAGCGTTTATCCTGTTACTTCGCAAAGGAAAAGACCAACAGGAGCATAGACCTCGCCAGGGCCGAGGCGGACCGCGGGAACATCGGTATTTTCCTTCCTCCGAAGTTCGAGAACCACCCGGACGGGAACGGCCGGATATGCAGGGAAGCCTGGAGCAATTTGATGATAAATACCCGGGGAGACATTATTACCTGCGATGTCGCAGGGGATTCGCGGGAGACGCTCGCGGGCAAGGAGTTTATGGAAGTCTGGAACGGAGAATATTATTCGAAGATCAGAACGGTCCTTGCCGGCGGGGATTACGCCTGTTCCAAGTTCTGCTTTCGGTCTAATCCGTCAGCGGTAAACGATTTCCGCTCTCATTTCATTACCCGGGGAATGTCGGATAGCGACGTTGAAAAGTTCATGGAGGGCGTATGAGGGTAGCGCTGATCCAGTGTCCCGTCTGGGGAACAAGGGAACCGCCGCTTTCCATAGTTCAACTTTCCGCCTGCCTGAAAGCCGGGGGGCACGAAGTACATTCGGTCGACCTTAACAACCGCCTCTACCGTGACAGGACCGAGAACCTCAAAACACTGTGGGCCTGGGAACAATCACTTTTCTGGTATGACAGGAACAGCGTTCGCAAATTCTTCACGGAGCATTCCGCCGCTATCGGTTCGCTCGCGCGGGACGTGCTTTCCAAAGATCCTTCCGTGGTCTGCTTTTCTCTGGCAGCTTCTTCATATCACTCAAGCGTGGAATTCGCCGTGATTCTCAGGAAGCTGGCCCCTTCTATAAAAATAGTGTTCGGTGGACAACTATTTTGCGACGGGAGCTACATCGAAAAAGCGTTCAATGAATCGCCCGTGGATTTTATAGTTCAGGGAGAAGGAGACAGTACCGTGCCTGAACTGGCGAGCACGATTGAGAGCGGGGGCGACCTCTCAAAATGCCCCGGAATATTTATCAGGGAAAACGGTGCGATCGCGTGCACCGGGCCAAGAAAACCGCTCGAAGACCTAAACAGTCTTCCATATATGGACTTTTCTGACCTCAGGCTGGAGGATTACGACGATTGCAGGCACATCCTTATGATGAGCTCGCGCGGCTGCGTCTGGAACTGCGCATTCTGCAGTTCAAGATCTTTCTGGGAAGGCTACCGTTACATGAGCGCCGAAAGGATGCACCAGGAGATAGTATTTCACAAACTGAACCAGTCAAAGGATATGTCGCACGTCGATTTCGCCGATCTCGCGCTCAACGGTAACATGGAGAGGGTCAAGGAATTCTGCGAACTAATGCTGAAGTATCCGCCGTACCCTTCGAACTGCAAGATGCAATGGATCTCGAACGCAATAATCCATCCGGGTCTTACGAAGGATGTCCTGTCGCTGATGGCGCGGGCTGGCTGCCAGCGCCTTATCTTCGGTATTGAGTCCGGTTCCAAGAACGTGCTCAAGCATATGAAAAAGATGTATAACCCGGAGATCGCCTTGAGGGTGATCAAAGACGCTCATAGCGCCGGCATAAAAGTAACCTGTAATTTTATGTTCGGTTTCCCCGGTGAAACCGAAGAAGATTTTAACGAGACCCTGAAATTCCTTGAGTGTATCGCCCCGTACGTAGAGAGAGTATATCCGAGCAGGACCTACTGCGCTATAGAGGAATTCAGCTACCTGCATAAGCATCCTGAAGAATTTGGGATCAAAACGCCTTTTTCACATCACTTATATTGGGAATCGACAGACGGAAAAAATACTTATCCCGTACGGCTTGGCAGATGCCAGAAATTCGAGGAGCTTTGCGATAAGCTTGGGGTACAGGTGGACTGCGGAGTGAAGACATCGGTCCAGCTCGACGAATGGTTTAATTTAGGCCATTATTACGATTTCAGGAAAGAATATAAGAACGCGCTCAAATATTTTATTAAATACAGCGAATTTAATGCGGAAAACGAGATAGTATCAAACAAGATTAAGGATTTAACCGAGAAAATGACGCTCAACGGGCCTGACCCCGGCGTATAATCCGGGAAAACGAATATGGGAATAGAAGAGACCATTCAGGAAATAAGGGACTTGGAATGCAGAGGCGACCATATTAAAGCGTTATCTCTCTGCGATGAAGTATTGCAGGTTGAGCCGAACAGTATAGTTGCGTTAACCCTTTCAGGGGAATTGTATCTGAAAGATAAAAACGAGCAGATGGCCGAAAAGAGATTAAGCAGGTCACTGGAAATTAACCCTGACTATACGTGGGCGCTCCGGGTAATGGGCGGGATTTTTGCCGGGCAACAGAAGTATGAACAGGCCGAAGTATGTTTCAGAAAAGCGATCGAACACGGTAAGCAGAATGAAAATGCATTGGCATACATGGAACTTTGCAAATTGTATGTTGAAAAAGGGTGCAAAGAAATGGCGCTCAATAGTATGGAAAAGGCGCTGGAATGCGACCCCGGGAATGGCTCTTTCGGCCTTGAGTTAATTGAGATGGCTTACAGATATACTGATAAACGAGGTATTGAAAAATCAGTCGCTTTGCTTGATATAGTATACAGGATAGCGGAATTGCAAAAGGATGTATTCACTAAAAATAAAGTCTTAAATGAGAGGGAAATAATACAAAAAAATACAGTGATGGAGTCAATGCCCAGGGCGATCCATTTAACATTGACCACTCGCTGTAATTTGAAATGCCCCTTTTGTTATTTAAACGGCAGCGAAAACTGGGACATGCCCGATAAAACCTGTGATGAGATCGTTGGCTTGTTCCCATATCTTCAGTTCCTTACCTGGCAGGGCGGAGAGGCTTTCATGCACCCGAGATTCAGGGAGATACTCATCGAATCTACCAGGTACGCAAATATTGAACAGGCATTTTGTACGAATTTCTTATTGGTGAACGAGGAGTGGGTGGAAATATTGAGGAAAATAAATAAAGTGAGTTTCGTCATATCAATGGAAAGCGTTAAAAAAGACGTTTATGAATACTTCCGGCCCGGCGGGGAGTTTGAGCTGCTTAAAAGAAATATCCGCCTCGTAAAGGAAATGAAAGCAAAGAACAACGCTAATGTCAGGATCGTATCGAATGTGATAGTGGCAAAGAGCAATTACAGGGAGATTGAAGATATTGTCGATTTCGCGATTGAAAATGAGTTCAGCGCGGTGGTTATTAGCCCGCTTTGTGAGAATGTCGGCGAGTTTTTCAGCAGGGAATATATTTCTCCCGCAGATCCTGATCTGTGCGCGCACTTCCGGAAAAGTATGCCTGGAATATTGGAAAAGGCTAAGAAAAACAATTTATTATTTGTAGACAGGTTTTCAGGAATGGGCAGCAAACAGGGGCCTGCGGAATGTGTTGAACCCGCAAGAATGGAGGAGCGGGACAACAGCGCGGCCAAAGAACTGCTATTATGCCGTGCGCCATGGCAGTGGCTGTTCATCCAAAACGAGGGTAAGGTGTCTCCGTACAGCCTTTGCTTCGAGAAATACCCTACGGGAGACATTAATGACAGTTCAATACTTCAGATATGGAATAACGGGAATACAAGGCAGATCAGGGAAGATATCATAAGAGGGAATTATTCCAAATGCAACTCTAATTGTATGAAGGGTCTTCTAGTTGAAGCCGACCTGAGATCAAGGTAACAAAGCGCGCCGGACATATTTAATTAACGGTTCTCAGGTGCCAGTCAGGAAATCGAGGTCCGGCTGCCGCGAATAGACAGTTGAAGAACGCGTTAAAAGAACGGCTGGACGAGGTATCCGAAATGGATATTTTTCGAACGATGTCAAAAGGGGCGGAAGCGCGGTGAACAGCATTTTTCTTAATAATAAATTGTTCAACGAGCAGGAGATCACGCAAAAGAAGACCGTGATCGACTCTAAGCCGAGGGCTGTACATCTGACCTTAACCGACAGATGCAACATGAAGTGTCAATTCTGTTATTTAGAAAAATACAAGGCAAGATGGGATATGCCGGAAAAGGCCTGTAACGAGATCATGGACATATTCCCCTGCCTCCAGAGGCTTGTCTGGCAGGGCGGCGAGGCGTTCCTGCACCCAAAATTCTTGGAAATGCTGGTAGAGTCGGCAAAGTTTCCCGATATAGAGCAGACGATGATCACCAACGCCTCGTTCATCGACGAAAAGTGGGTCGAGATTTTCGAGAAAATACCGAAGTTCAATTTCGTCGTGTCGCTGGAAAGCGTAAATAAAGAAATGTATGAACACTTCCGCAGGGGAGGCAAGTTCGAACTCCTGAAAAGGAACATCGGGCTGCTGAACGAAGCCAGGAAGAAAAACGTCGACGGGATACAGCTCTCTCTGACAACGATCGTAATGAAAAGCAACTATAAAGAAATGGAAGACATAGTAGATTTTGCGGTTAGCAACGGTTTTCACAATATCACTATAAATCCGCTATACCTCAATGGAACGGAATTCAACGCCGGGGAATACATCGCTCCGGACGCCCCCGATTTGCAAAACCATTTTAACAATATTATGCCTTCCATATTGGAAAAAGTGAACAGGAACAGGATTTTCTTTAATGACAGGTTCTCTGTTGCACGCAAGGAACTGCGGTCGCAGTGTTTTAGCGACTCGGTTGAGCAGGACAGAAAGGCCAATGATCAATTATTGTGCCACGCGCCCTGGCAGCAGTTATTCATAGAAACCGGCGGGGATGTAAATCCTAATTGCTACTGCCGAAGCCATATCATAGGCAACGTCAATGTTAACTCGATCTCTGAAATATGGAATGGCAGCATATTACAGAAAATGAGGCAGGATATAATAGCGAAAAACTATGCCGGCTGCGCTTCAGCGTGTTTAGACGGGCTTCTGGATACTCAAGCCCTGAAATTAAGATAGCGTTTTAGAATAAAATTACGCGGTTTGTCCTTGACGTACAGGATAATCAATAGGCTGATTATGATCGATAATATTTTCAGGAATAATATCATTCTCAATAACAGGGAGATAACTGAAAAAAAATCCGTCCTTGACTCCAGGCCGCGTATGTTAATGGTGGTCCTGACGAACAACTGCAACCTTGACTGTATAATGTGCACGAGGACAAGGGCCGGGAACACTTCTACGATACCGTACGAGCAGATTAAAAAGATCGAACCGCTTTTTCCTTACCTTCAGACGATCGACTGGCAGGGGGGGGAAGTATTCGTGGTCCCGTATTTTAAGGAGCTGTTCTTAAAAGCGGCTAAACACAATAACATCGAACACAGCATTATAACGAACGGTCTTCTGCTAGACGAGGAGTGGACGGATATAATTGCCAGGACGAGGACGAACGTTACTTTTTCCATAGACAGTCCACGTAAAGAAACATATGAGAAAATAAGAAGGGGAGGGAGTTTCGAGAAGCTTCTGATGAACCTGAACATGGTCAGTCAGGCCAACGGCAGGCTGACCGATAAGATACCTTTGCATCTAAACGTCGTTGTAATGAAATCAAATTACCTGGAGCTTGAGGAGTTCCCGGTATTCTGCCGTAAGTATGGGATCAAGCACCTGAGGTTTGACTACCTCCGGCCGGATGCCGCGCCTCAGGAAGACGTGTTGTTGTGCAAGAACAGGGAGTATATCGGGCACTTCAGGAAAGTCCTGCCCTCTATCGCTGGGGCGTGCAGGGAATCCGGCATCTGGTTCGAATATACGTTCGGTTCTCTGCTGGAGGCGATGAATGATGACGCGTCACGGGAAGAAAAATCCGGGTATGACGACGATAAAACCCCGTTGCCGAAGCCGAAAAATGGTTGCGCGGCCGCAGTGAACCCCGTGAAATGTAAACTTCCGTGGAAAAAACTCTATATAGACGTCTGCAGGGGCGGGGATATATTGCCCGACTGCCTCTGTGAGAAAAGCATAGGTAATCTGTACAGCGGCGATCTCGACAGCGTATGGAACGGCGTGGAGATCCAGAAATACAGGAACATTATTGCGGAAGGCAACCTGGAGGGACACTGTTCCAAGAACTGCGTTAGGAATTTGGTTGACAGCCATCATTTTGAGGGGACGGCGGATATCCTTGAACTTGATTCTTCTGCACAGATTGCTGGGCGGTTGCCTCATAAGTCTTCGCCCTATCGGTGAGAGGATTGAGGTGAGGGCGAATTAAAATAAGATATAAACATTTTATACATCCCTGCCTGCGGTGCGGAAGTTCGTCCGACTGGTTTTCAGAAATTGACAGATTAAGATATTCTGAGTTTAAACAGAATAGACGGGTTGTCGGACATGGGCGCTTCGTAAACGGTGTTAAGGAGATAGGAAACGATGAATAGCGTTTTTAATAGGAATAAATTACTTAATGAACAGGAGATCATGCAAAGAAAGGCCGTAATCGAATCTATGCCGAGAGCGCTGCATATAACTTTAACGGACAGGTGTAATATCAAATGCCGGTTTTGCTACCAGGGAGAATTAAAAAACGAATGGGAAATGCCCGAGAAAGCCTGTAACGAAATAATGGGCTTGTTCCCTTATCTCCAGAGGCTTGTCTGGCAGGGCGGCGAGGCGTTCATGCACCCGCGGTTCATGGAAATGTTAACTGAATCTTCGAAGTTCCCCAACATCGAGGAGCAGACGATCGCGACCAACGCTTTAATGATCGATGAAAAATGGGTAGAGATATTCTCTGAAATACCTAAATTTCAGGTTGTTGTTTCCATGGAAAGCGTAAATAAGAGCGTTTACGAAGACCTGCACAGGGGCGGTAAGTTCGACCTGCTTGAGAAGAACATCGGGTTACTTGCCGAGGTCAAAAAGAAATACGGTTCTAAAATAAATCTTTCCATGAATGCTTTAGTTATGAGAAGTACATACCATGGATTAGAAGATA
>Ga0265332_10001398_pt1 | contig 13605 bp, 6 predicted proteins | sample 41926metaG_FD_202084 | JGI IMG/M metagenome (GOLD analysis project Ga0265332, IMG submission 202084) | Rhizosphere microbial communities from Carex aquatilis grown in University of Washington, Seatle, WA, United States - 4-19-26 metaG | ecosystem: Host-associated > Plants > Roots > Rhizosphere >...
TTTGAAGAGCCTTTCACCACAGAGGACACAGAGGTCACAGAGGAAATCCTGGTGCGCTACTGCGCGGTGCGCATGTAGGTGTCGAGCCACCGCCGCTCATTGAGCATGCGATGCACCACGTTCCAGTTCCCCGTGATCGCATGCGGCATGTTCGCGTACTCGATCATCTTCGCCGGCACGCCGTTCTTCTTGAGCGCCACGAACAGCTGCATGTTCTCGCTGAACGGCACCCGCTGATCGATTTCGCCGTTGATGAACAGCGTCGGCGCCTTGGCACGGCCGGCGTAGGTGAGCGGTGACTGTTTGATCATCACGTTGCGCGCCTTCTCCTCCCACGGGGAGCCGAGGAACTCCGTCTCCTTGGTGCGCGGGATGTCGGCGTTGCCGAAGTCGCTCGTCCAGTTCACGATGCCGGCGCCTGACACAGCAGCGGCAAACCGCGACGGATACTGCGTGATGAGCCAGTTCGTCATGAAGCCGCCGTACGAGTGGCCGATGCTCGCCACTCTCTTGCGATCTATTGGATAGCGGCTCAGAGCGTAATCCACGCCTGCCATCACGTCCTGCCCGTCCTTCGTGCCCCAGGCGCCCCACGTGCCCCACAGGAACTTCTCGCCGTAGCCCGTGCTGCTGCGGAAGTTCACCTCGAGCACGAAATACCCGTCCGCCGCGAAGTACTGGTTCTTGAAATCGAAGCCATACTCGATGGCGCTGTGCGGGCCGCCGTGGTTGCTCACGATGAGCGGGTACTTCGCGCCGTCGGCCTTGGAGTAGCCGTACGGGTACGTGAGCCAGCCCTCCACCGGCGTGCCGTCCGCACTCGTGAACTGCAGCCGTTCGGCGCGGCTCAGCGCGACCTCGCTCGTGAACGCGTCGTGCACGTGCGTAAGCTGGCGCTCGTTCGTTCCATCGATGTTCGCGACGGAGATCTCCGACGGCGATTCCTTGAGCCCGACGGTGAACGCGACTTTCGTCATCGCTTTGTCGAACGCAAAGTCGCCGAGCCGGCGCTGACCGGTGGTCACCTGCTGCACCGCGCCTCCCTCGGGCGACACGCGAAACAGATGCGTCGTGCCGCCGATGCCGCCGGTGAAGTAGACGAACTTGCCGTCCGGGCTCCACTGCGCCGCCGCGGGGATGTAGTCCCAGTTCGCCGTCAGGTTGCGCTCGGCGCCGCCCGCGGCAGGCATGACCACCAGATCCGTCGCGCCGCCGTGGTTCAGCTTCTTCCTTATGATGGCGTCCGTGGTGAGCTGCTTCGTCGCCAATATCCAGCGGCCGTCGGGGGAGAACCTGGCGTTGGTGTAGCCATAGTCGGGGTTGGGCGTGAGGCGGCGCACGGTGCCGCTCGTGGTGACGGTGAAGATCTCCGAGCGGCCGTAGGAGTTCTCCCTTCTATATAAAGAGTCGGCGGTGAAGAGGAGCGTGGTGCCGTCGGGGCTCCACTGCGTGCCGGTGGGGCGCAGGCCGAGTGTGGTGAGCTGGCGGGTGTCGTAGGTGGCGCCGCCGCCGGCGGGGCGGAGGAAGATCTCCTGCGGCGGGTTCACCTGCGGGTCTTTCGCGTTGGGGAGCGGGAAGGGGGCGCCGTCGCGGTGGAACTCGACCCAGTCGAACTGCACGCCCTTGAAACGCTCTTCGTGCCGCTTCTCGAAATCGCTGGCGTAGGTCTTCTCGACTCTCGGGGGCGGGGTGTCGCGCACCGTCGCGGTGAACTTGCCGTCGGGGGAGGTGATGGTGAACGCGTTGCCTGCCATCGCACCCGCGCCGGCGCCGCGACCGCCGCGGCCGGGTGCGCCGGCGGCGTTCACGAGGCGCAGGCCGAAGCTCACGATCGCCGTGTCGGCGTCGGTGAACGGGCGCGCGGGGGCGGAGCCGTCGGCGGGCACGATCCAGCGTTCTTCCGTGGTGCCGTTCGTTTCCTCGACGCGCGTGGTCACGGTGAAGGTGACCCATTTGGCGTCGGGGGTGAGTTGGACGGCGCCGATGGTCTTCACGCGATAGTAGTCCTCGATGGCGAGCGCGCGGCCTTTTGGACTCTGGGCGAGGGCCGCGGTCGCGGTGAGGGCGAGGAGCAGGGCGGCGTTGACGAGCGCGCTCGTGCGGAGGCGGAAGCGGGGCGAGGGTGAGGGCATGGCGTCGAAGGTACGAGAGTCCGGCGAGCGCGGCCAGCAAACGTGGGCTGGCGATGCTCGCTCGGCGGGCGCGGGCGCTGGGGTGGAGCCGCTAAGCGTGTCGCCGGCTGCACGCTAGCCGCGGGGGAGGAGAGCGGATAATTTCGCGCACCCCCACGCAAGAGAACGACCGTGCGACTCTCGACTATTGCTCCGCTCGTGCTGGCGATGCTGACCGCTGCGCCCTCCGCAGGCCCGCGCACCGCGCGCCGCGCGACCGTCGCGCCGAATCCCAACACCGTCGCGGCCGGTGCGCTGCGCGACGGGGTGCTCTCCCTCGACCTCGATGCCACGACCGGCTCCTGGCCAGCCGACGGCGGCACCGCGCCGGCGTCGAGCGTGCCGGTGTTCGCCGAGCGTGGCAAGCAGGCCTCGATGCCGGGCCCGCTCATCCGCGTGCGGGCGGGGACGACGGTGCACGTGACCCTGCGCAACACGCTCGCGCGGCCGCTCACGTTCTATTTGCCCACGTCGCCCTCGACGAACGATTCGGTGCTCGTCGCCCCGGGCGCCACCGGTGAACTGCAGGTGCGCGCCGCGAAGCCCGGCAACTTCATGTATCGCGCGATCTCCGATTCGAAGGTGAGCCAGCGGATCGGCGTCGAGGGGGCGCTCGTCGGCGCGATGGTGGTCGACTCCGCGGGCCTCGCGCAACCGCCGCGCGATCGCGTGCTGGTGATCGCGCAGGTGGCCGATTCGATGATCGAAGCGGACCTCGAAGCCGGCAAGACGCTCGCCACGACGAAGGGCTGGTACTCGTTCACCATCAACGGCCGCGCCTGGCCGAACACGGAGCGCTTCACCGCGACCGTGGGCGACACGCTGCGCTGGCGCGTGATCAACGCATCGTTCGACGTGCACCCGATGCATCTGCACGGCGTCTATTACCGGGTGGACGAATTCACGGGACGGGGAGCCGAGCGCAACGGGCAGGCGCCGGCGTCGGACCTGACCGTGACGCAGGCGTTGACGCCGTTCTCCGCGATGACGATGACGTGGGTCGCCGAGCGACCGGGGAACTGGCCGTTCCACTGTCACTTCGCGCTGCACATCGCGCCCGACGCGCAGGCGACGCTTTTCGGCGAGCGCGCGGAACAGCCCCCGATGGCCGGACACGAGGAGAATCATTCGCTCGTCGGCATGCAGGGTCTCATCCTCGGGGTGACCGTCACGCCGAAGAAGGGCACGGTCGCGGCGCGTGAAGCTTCGCCGGCGCGCCGGCTGCGATTGGTCGCGGTGGCCGATTCCGGATTCCCGCCGACGCGTCCGTCGCTGCACTTCGTGATCGAGGAGAAGGGGCGTCGCACGGAAGCGCGGCCGGGGTTCAGTCCGACGCTATACCTGCGTCGCAACGAGCTCGTGTCGATCATGGTCGTCAACACGCTGCACGAGAAGACCGCGGTGCACTGGCACGGCATGGAACTCGACAGCTACTTCGACGGCGTGGCGGGACTGAGCGGTTCTGGAACGCGTGTCGCACCGGTGATCGCGCCGGGCGATTCGTTCGAGGTGCGCTTCGCGCCGCCGCGCAGCGGGACGTTCATGTATCACTCGCACATGGATGAGATCCGGCAGCAACCCGCGGGCATGGTGGGTCCGATGATCGTGCGCGACGGCCCCGAGGCGGCGATGCCCGACGACCACGAGTTCTTCCTGAAGGGAGCGCGCAGCGGCCCGATCGGCAACGAGCCGCTGGAGATCAGCGGCATGGCGAACCCCGACACGATCGTGCTGCATGCGGGGGTGCCGGCTCGGCTGCGCTTCATGAGTCTCGCGGCGGTCAGTCCGACGCCGTTCGTGACGATCACCAGCCGTGCCGACAGCGTGCGGACGCTCCCCTCGGACTCGCTGATCGTGCGGTGGACGCCGCTCGCGAAGGATGGCGCCGATCTCGCCGCGGCGTTGCGCACGGCCCGGCCGGCGCGGCAGATGATCAGCATCGGCGAGACGTACGATTTCGCGTTAACGCCGGAGCGGAAGGGACAGCTGTTGCGCATCGAGGTGCGGAGCGCGGGGGGCGGTCTCCTTGCGCGGGTGCCGGTGCGGGTGGAGTAGGCACACCCGCGCATCGCGCGTCTACGGCCGCCCCTCGACGGGCGTCAGCTTCGCCAGCCGCCGCCGCGCCTCGGCGACGCGCGGCTGCAGCTCCGGATCGGCGTTCTTCCAGAGCTCGATGAACGCGCGGTAGTGCTCGGCGGCCTTCGCGGGGTTCCCCGTTTGTTCGTAGAGCTGGCCGAGGCGTTCTTCGATGGGCGCGCGATGGCGGCCGTCGATCGACTCGATCATCCTCGAATACTGCGGCGTGTTCCGGTAGCGCTCGAAGTGCGCGATCGCGGAGTCGGGCTTGCCCTGCAGATCGAAGGTGCGGCCGAGGAGCAGATCGAGGCAGATCGCGCAGCCGTTGGCCGGACCATCCGATGCGCGATCGCTCTCCCGGAACTGTTGCGCCGCGATGTCGTAGCGCTTTTCGGCGATCGCGATCATCGCCTTGGCCCTCGCGACGTTCGGCAGGGAGATGCGCGTGACGGAGGTGTCTCGAACCGTCGATTCGAATCCGGCGAGCACGGTCTTCGCGCGATCCACGGCTCCCGCCGCGGCCAGGTCAGCCGCGATCGCCAGATCGGCACGGTCGGCGTCGTACTGCTGCCGTGGAGGATTCAGCGCGAGCGCTGCGTCGACGTTCCGCACCTCCGCCGCCGGAGAGAGCCCGGCAGCGGCGAGATCGGCCGCGGCCCCCGCCGCATAGCTCGCGGCCGAGTTGCGACGCCCTTCGGTCGAGTCGAGCCGGGCCTGCTGCGCACGCAGCCGGCGCCAGTCGGCGATGCGACCCTGCAGCAGCGCGAGTTCGCTCTGACGTGTGACCACGACGCCGATCCCGCCCCTGGCGCTCATGCTGTCGAGCGATCGCGCATAGCCGTCGATGTCGCCGCGGTAGTAATGCATCAGCGACGCGGAATATCGCGCCGCCGGATTCCCGGGGTACTTCGCCAGGACCTTCGCGATGACAGAATCGGCCGCCGCGAATTTTCCCTGCGTCGCCAAGACCGCCGCCGCATTGTTGACCGGCAGCGCGCCGGAAATGCCTTGATCGATCAACGCGCGGTACACCGATTCCGCCCGAACGAAGTCGCGGCGGCTGAGTAGCGCGACACCAAGGTTGGGACTGGGCATCCCCTGCAACGCCATCATCCGGTCGAACGCCTCGATCGCTTTCACGCGATCGCGCCCAGGCCCGGCCGAGAAATAGCTGCCCTCGATGAAGGACCGGTCGATCTCCGGCAGATCGCCGCGATGCGCGTAGGCCCTCCGCATCGCGGAGTCGATCGAAATGCGCGGCGCACCGATGTTGGAGAGCGCCTGGCCGAGTCGGCGCCATCCCTCCGCGAACGCCGTGTCGGCCGCGACGGACTCGCGCAGCAAGCGCACGGCCTTGACCTGATCGGTCTCGATGAGAAGCGCGCGCGTCGCGTCGCTGTACTTCGTGAGCGCCTCCAGCGACGCCGTGCGGGCGCGTTCCAGCGGCACGGCGCGCTGCACCCGGCGCAGCGACTCGCCGGCCTTGCCGCGCAGCTCCTTCGCCACCTTGTCGGAGGCTTCGAGCAGTCCCTTCGATCCGCTCCCGGAGGCCTGCGCCGACGCGAGCACCCGCATCGAATCGGTGCCGAGCAGCTTCACGGAGAGGACGTAGTCGCTGCCGACCAGCGCCACGTCGCCGTCGACGATCGCCTTCACGCCTTCGCGGATGGCGAGCGCCTGCGCGATGCGCAGGTCGACGCGCGTCGTGCGCGGTTTGGTCATGCGCTCGAGCGCGCCGGCCACTTCCGACTCGTCCATCAGGTTGAGCACGGTCGACTGCGAGAGGCCCGTGCGCACCGCGAACGATGCCACGCGCGCGAGCGCGGAGTCACCGTTGCTCGCCGTGAAGTCGGTGATGATGATCGGGTCCTTCGCAGCGAGCTTGCCGCTGCCGAACACCGTGGCGGCAGGCCCGATGCCGAGGGCGCGCATCGTCATGAACACGGCGACGAGCGCGATGAAGGCGCCGAGCGCGAGCACGCCGCCGCGCGTCGTGCGGCGCCAGCTCGTGCGCGGCGCGGCCTTCAGGGCCATCGTCGCCATCGTGCCGTGCGTCACCGGCGCGACGCTGCCGCCCGGCGTGAGCGTGGGCGTCTGCGTCATGGCCTTGTGCGCGACGCGCTGCACGTACGCCGTCCAGAAGATCACCGGCAGGCCGAGCGCCATGACGGCGAGCGAGCCGGGCAACACCCAGTCGGGGAGGCCGATGCCGACGATCGCCGCCTTGGCGAGGATCGCCACCGCGACCGTCGCGGCGCCCCAGACGGCGAGTGCCTTCACGAGCGATGTGCGGCCGCCGAGCAATACCGTCGGCATGGCCGGCGTGCCGCCGCTCGTCACGGCGTCGAGCACTTTGGAAATTGCCTGCGCCTGCTGCGGGCGCGCCGCGGGGTCTTTCTCGAGGCATTGCATCACGAGCTGCGCGAGCGGTGCGGGCACGTCGGCGCGGAGCGCGGTGATCGGCACGGGCGTCTCGCCCATGTGCGCGGCGAGCATGCGCGGCGCCGTGCGGTCGGGAAAGAGCAGGCGACCGGTGAGCATCTCGTACGCCATCGCGCCGAACGCGTAGAGATCCGCGCGGTGATCGACGTCGGGATCTCCCGCGGCCTGCTCGGGCGCCATGTACGCCGGCGTGCCGATGCTGGTGCCGACCTGCGTCAGCGTCGCCGCCCCCGACGCGGTGCGCGAAGCGCTGATGGCCTTGGCGATGCCGAAGTCGGTCACCACGGCCGCGCCGCCGGAGAGGAGCACGTTGTCGGGCTTGATGTCGCGGTGCACCACGCCGCGCTCGTGCGCGTAGGCGAGGGCGCGCGCGACGTCGCGCAGTATCGCCACCACTTCGGCGACCGGCATCGCGCCCGTACGCAGGCGCGCGCGCAGCGACTCGCCGTCGACGAACGGCATCGTGTAGAAGGGGAGTCCCGCGGCGTCGCCGGCGGTGTGCACGGGCACGATGTTCGCGTGCTGGAGCGCGGCGACCGTCTGGATCTCGCGTTCGAACCGCTCGACGCTGATGCCCTGCGCGAGTTCCGGCGAGAGCACCTTCACGACGACCTTGCGCCGCAGCCGGAGTTCGTCGGCCACGAAGACGCGCGACATGCCGCCGCCGCCCAGTTCGCGCTCGAGCGTGTAGCTGCCGGAGAGCGTCGCCTGCAGTTGGTCGCGCAGATCCATCAGAATCGTGCTCGAGGGGGAATCGGCCGGGCCGCCGTCGCGCAACGATAATAGGCGCCGCGGCTGCAGGCCGCCAGCGCCGCGGCAGCGTCGACGGCGTCCCCGCCGTCCTTCCGCCGCTTCCCCAGCGAACGCTGCCGGATCTCCGAGGCCGCAACAAGCGGCGCCCCCGCACCGTATTTTGGGGAACGCCACCCTCCCGGAGACGCGATGCCCGCGCTGCGCCACATCACCACCGCCCTCGCCCTGCTCACCGCCGCGCGCACTGCCGCGGCCCAGAACCCACCGGTCACGCCGCCGCCCGCCGCGGCGCAACAGCCCGCAGCGGGCGCGGGTGAGACGCCCGCGCCGGCCGCCGGCGGTCCCGCGCGGCGCGCCGCGCCGCGTCCATACGCGCAGGTGATCACCGCCCGCGCCCACACCGAGAAGGGCGGCATCACCGTCCACCGCGTGGACGACCGCTGGTTCTTTGAAGTGCCGGACTCGTTGCTGGGGCGCGACTACCTGATGGTGACGCGCGTGGCCGGCGTGCCCGCGGGTTCGGGCGGCTTTCAGAGCGCGGGGAGTTCGCTCAACGAGCGGATGGTGCGTTGGGAGCGCGTGGCCGAGCGTGTGATTCTCAAGACGCAGGCGCACGACGCGGTGGCGGCGGAAGGCTTGCCGATCGCACAGTCGGTGGCGCAGAACAACTACGGGCCGATACTCGGCGCATTTCCCATTGCGGCGTTCGGCAAGGACAGCACGTCGTATGTGATCGACGTGACCGACTTCTTCGCCACCGACAATCCGGCGACGTCGGGGATGACGGCGGCCGCGCGGCGGCAGTATGGCGTCCGTCGGTTCGATCCGGCACGCAGCTACATCAGCGGCATGCGCGGCTTTCCGATCAACATCGAAGTGCGGCAGGTGCAGACGTTCGACGCGGCCACGCCGCCGACCGACGTGAACGGGAGCACGGTGACGATGGAGACGCGGCAGTCGCTCGTGCTCCTCCCCAAGGAGCCGATGCGGCCGCGCAACTTCGACGCCCGGGTGGGATTCTTCTCGGTCGATCGCGTGAACTACGGGCTCGACGAGCAGAAGGCGGCGTCGCAGGAGTTCATCACGCGCTGGCGGCTCGAGCCGAAGGATCCGGCGGCGTACGCGCGCGGCGAGCTGGTGGAGCCGGTGAAGCCGATCGTCTACTACCTCGACCCGGCCACGCCCACGCGGTGGAAGCGCTACGTGCGCGAGGGCGTGCAGAACTGGCAGAAGGTGTTCGAGAAGGCGGGGTTCAAGAACGCGATCATCGCGAAGGACGCGCCCACGAAGGCCGAAGACCCCGACTTCGACATGGATGACGCGCGCTACTCGGTGGTGCGGTGGGCGGCATCGCTCGTGCGCAACGCGACGGGGCCGCACACGCATGACCCGCGCTCGGGGGAGATCATCAACAGCGAGATCACGTGGTACCACAACCACATGCGCTCGTACCGCAACTGGCTGATGATGGAGACGGGCGCCGCGAACCCGATGGCGCGCTCGCTCGACATCCCCGAAGAACTCATGGGCGAGACGATGCGCCAGGTGATCACGCACGAGATCGGCCACGCGCTCGGTTTGCAGCACAACATGATCGCGTCGGCGTCGTTCCCGGTGGATTCGCTGCGTTCGCCCAGCTTCACGAGCAAGTACGGCGTGAGCGCGACGATCATGGATTACGCGCGGCAGAATTACGTGGCGCAGCCGGGGGACGGGCTCAAGCCGACCGATTTCATCCGCCGCGTGGGGCCGTTCGACGACTTCGCGATCAACTGGGGGTATCGCGTGATCCCCACGGCGACGGCCGACGAGGAGAAGGCGACGCTCAACAAATGGATCACGAACCAGACGGGGCCGTTCCCGTACCGCTTCGTGTCGCAGCAACTCGCCGCCGGCGATCCGCGCAACCAGACCGAAGACCTCGGCGACGATCCGGTGAAGGCGACGCGGTATGGCGTGATGAACTACAAGAAGGTGCTGCCGCAGCTCGTGCAGTGGACGACGAAGCCGGGCGAGGATTACACCGATCTGCAGGAGTTGTATGAAGAGACGGTGGCGCGCTGGGCGGGGATGATGGGGCACGTGACGACGGTGATCGGCGGCGTGGAGGTGGACCTCAAGACGGCGGACATCGCGGGCGCGGTGTTCACGGTGGTGCCCAAGGCGCGGCAGAAGGCGGCGCTCGCCTTTCTCGCGGAGAACGCGATCGCGACGCAGGCATGGCTCGCGCCGAAGGACATTCTCACGCGCATCGGGCCCGACGGCACGCTCGCCGCGCGGCAGGCGGGGGTCGTGACGTCGCTGCTGAGCGCGGGGCGCCTCGGGCGGCTCGCCGAGGCGGAGCGGTACGACGCGGTGAACGCGTATCCGCTCGCCGAGTATCTGGGCGATCTCAAGAAGGTGGTATGGACCGCGCATCCCGACGCGACGGCGCGGCAGCTGCAGCGCGTGTATCTCACGCGGCTGGCGGCGCTGGTGAATCCGCCGGCGCCCGCTGTCGCGGCGCCGGGCGCGGGCGGGCCGCCGCCGGGCGGGCCGCAGCGCGCGGTGCCGTTCGTGACGGCGCCGAACGTGCCGTTGAGCGATCTGCCCGCGCTGGCGCGGGCGCAGCTGCGGGAGATCCAGCGGGAGGCGCGCGCGTCGGCCGCGAGTGCGACGGCGGCGGTGGAACGGGCGCATTGGAGCGACATCGTGGATCGCGTGACGGAAATCCTCGAACCGAAGAAGTGACATGAGACCGTTCTCTCGCGCCGCTGCGGCGCTCGCTGTGCTCTCGCTCGGTTGTTCGGCGCCGCAGACGCCGTCGCCGGTTGCGGTGACGACCGCGGCAATCACCGAGGCCGATCTTCGGCAGCGGTTGTTCCTGATCGCCGACGATTCGATGATGGGGCGGGAGTCGGGTTCGGCCGGGAACTACAAGACGGCGGAGTACGTGGCCGGGGAGTTCAAGCGGCTCGGGCTCGAGCCGGCGGGGGAGAACGGGACGTACTTTCAGACGGTGCCGTTCTGGACCGCGGCAGTCGCTCGTGCATCACGCGTCGAGGTGAACGGCACGGCGCTCGTGCTGGGGCGCGACTTCGTGCCGTCGTCGCTCTATGCGCCGCCGCGGTCGCTCGACGGCGTGCGGGCGGTGTACGGCGGGTCGATGTACGACACCACGACGTGGATCTCGGTGGCGCAGTCGGTGGGGAAACTGGTGGTGCTCGACCTGCCGGCGGGCGCATCGGCACGCGGCGTCGCCGTGGGCGCGCGGTGGCGCCAGGCCGCCGCGATCGCGACGGTGACGCTCGACGTGGTGGGGCCGGAGTCGGTGGCGCGCCTGCTCGAGGGGCGGCCGTTGGCGGACTCGTCGCGCAACGCGAACTTCATTCCCTCGCTCTGGGTGACGCATCGCGCGGCGGCGTTGCTGCTCGGCGGCGATCCGGCGACGTTGGCGCCTGGCGCGGCGGGCGCTCCGTTGCGCGGGTGGTTCGACATCGCGCGGACGCCGGTGAAGTACGCCGCGCGCAACGTGGTGGCGATCCTGCGCGGAAGCGACGCGTCATTGCGGGGCGAGTACGTGTCGCTCTCGGCGCACAACGATCACGTGGGCTTCGATCACAGTCCCGTGGATCACGATTCGCTGCGCGCCTTCAATACGGTGATCCGCCCGATGGGCGCCGACTCGCCGCAGAGGGAGCCGACTGCTTCGGAGTGGACGCGGATCCGGTCGAAGCTCGATTCGCTGCGCAAGGTGCACAAGCCGCGGCTCGATTCGATTCGCAACGGCGCGGACGACGACGGGTCGGGCACCGTCGCGTTGCTGGAGATGGCCGAGGCGATGGCGAAGAGCGGGGCGCGGCCGAAGCGGTCGATCCTGTTCGTGAATCACGTGGGCGAGGAGTCGGGACTGCTCGGCTCCAAGTGGTACACCGATCATGCGACGGTGCCGATCGATTCCATCGTGGGTGAGATCGACGTGGACATGATCGGGCGCGGTCTGCCGGATGACTATCCGCTCGACGGCAAGGTGGCGGCGACACCGACGTATCTCGAGGTGGTGGGCGCAAAGCGGCTGAGCCGCGAGTTCGGCGATTCGGTGGAGGCGGCCAACGCGCGGCAGCCGATGCCGTTCGTCTTCGACTATCGCTACGACGCGCCGGGGCATCCGTTGCAGTACTACTGCCGGGCCGATCACTACAGTTATGCGCGGTACGGGATCCCGTCGATGGCGCTGTCACGCGGGGAGCACATGGACTACCACCAGGTGACGGACGAGGCGCAGTACATCGATTATCCCGACTTGGCGCGGGTGACGCGGATGGTGTATGCGGCGGCGATGGTGATCGCGGATATGGGGCACAGGCCGAAGCTGGACGTGGCGAGGCCGGGGGATCCGCACGGGCAGTGCAGGCAGTGAGGGGAGGCTAAGGGTTGAGAAGTGAACGAACGTACTTCGCCACCTCGTCGAGCACGGCGGGCGTCTTCCAATAGTCGTTGTGGGCGAGAGGATTCCAGCTCTCGGTGAGGTGCTCCAAGACGTTGCCGCCGACCTGTACGGGGTAGTCCTCGACCACGTTTCCGTACTGCGGTGAAAGCGGCTTGAGCGGCCAGCCGAGTACGTCGGCCATCGCGTAGTAGTTCTTCCACTCGAAGTGCGGCTTCGTGTACGGCAGGATGTCGACGGTGGCGTGCGCGGCGACGAAGATCGGGATGTTGCAGCCCGTGGTGAGGAACGCGCGCAGGGTCGATCCGCCGAGGAAGGCCAGGTCGTCGGCTTCGCTCTGCGAACCGCCGGCGGTCTTGGCGGAAATGGACTGAGGGTCTCGCCAGATGCCGGCATCGGGACGTCGTTTGGGGTCCGTGAGCGACGCCTGGTACTCCTTGGCATCCCAGTAGTAGCACGAGATGACCTGGCAGCCCAGCGAGTGCGCGACGATGACGACCGGGCCGTCACCGACTTCCCGTCGCGCGTTCAGGAGAGCCTCCGCGATCGCCATCTGGGTGCGCTCGTAGACGCTGTTCGGCTTTTCCTTGCCGTCCTCGAAGCCCGCGGCATCGGCAAAGCCGAAGAGGAGGAACTTGCGAAGGTCCCCCCAGCCGACCTCGGTTTGGACGCGTCCCCAGACGGTGTCCTCGTTCGGCTGCAGGATGTTCTGGTAGTAGACGGCGCCGCAGTACACGCGGCTCGCATCGTCTCCCAGTCGATCCTGGACCTGACCGAACATCTCGTCGGCGTAGTTGGGCTTGGTCCTTCCCATCCCATGCACGGCGATGAGGGCGAGTTCGCGTGTCATCAGCTGGTCCTCTTCCAATCGGCGTAGGCCTGCTTCACATGACGCACCGCGGCGTCGCGGCGCATGACGAACTGTGCCGCGTACGTCGCGGCGTCGTAGAAGTGTGGCGCGCCCTTCTTTGCCTGTGGTGCATCGACCGCGAGCGTGTCGTGGTCGGGAAGGGCGCGACGCCATGCGAAGTCATCCGCGGCCTTGAGGGCCTTCGGAAATGTGGTGAAGAAGCGCCACCACTGACCGCTGATCAGCGAGCCGTCCCAGTGCGCCTCCGCGGTCGCCGCATCGACGCTGCTCCCCGGCATGCCGAGCGTCTCGAAGAACGTGTACGTGAACGCGTCTGACGGGAGCGGGCTGGCCGGGTCGTAGAGCGCGAGCTTGCCGCCGCTCTTGGGCCCGAACTCCCCGTACATCGTGTGCGCGTAGAAGTCGGAGATGCCGTGCGCGGCGAGCGCGAGGTCGGGGAGCTTGCCGGTGGCGAGCCGACCGGCGACGCGCTTCCAGCCCTCGGGCACGTAGGCGAAGTCGAAATGGTCGCGCGGGTCGTAGGCGAGCACGTTGACGTCGACCCACATGTTGCTGCGCTTCACCGTCGCCATGTCGTCGGCGCTGAGCGAGCCACCGAGCGCTTCGTCGAGGATCCCTTCGTGCACGCCGATGGCGAAGCCCGGGTCGAACTTCGCCCAGAAGCGACGCCTGGGGAGGTACTCCGCGAGTTCGGCGGCGGCGGCCACGTCGGGGCCGCGCACGCGCCAGAGGTGCCGGCGGTTGAGGACGAAGTGCGGGACGTACTCGACGCTCACGCCCTCCTTCGACAGTGCGCGTCTGGAGGCGTGCTTGTCGGCGCGCGCGCCGACGGCCTGCATGGTGTTCGCGAGCGGCTCGAGGATCTG
>Ga0265332_10001399_pt1 | contig 13604 bp, 10 predicted proteins | sample 41926metaG_FD_202084 | JGI IMG/M metagenome (GOLD analysis project Ga0265332, IMG submission 202084) | Rhizosphere microbial communities from Carex aquatilis grown in University of Washington, Seatle, WA, United States - 4-19-26 metaG | ecosystem: Host-associated > Plants > Roots > Rhizosphere...
ATCAGGTTGACCGCGACCTCGTAACCGAACTTGCGCAGCTCCTCCTTGGAGGTGCTGAGATCGTCGAAGACCTTGAAGCTGTCGATGACGACGATGGCCGGCTTGACCTCCTTGAGGTGGTCGAGGATCAGCGCCGCGACCGCCCCCAGTCCCTTGGTTCGCAGGATGACGCCCAGATCGACAAAATGGACGCTGCGATCTTCGAGCTTCCGCGGATCGAAGAATGAGAACAGCTGCAGGTAGCGAAGGCTCTTTGCGGTCGGTTCCGACAGTGTGCTGAAGAAGAGGACGCGGTTCTCGGGGGAGGCGTTGTGAAAGCAGATCTGCTGGGTCAGGATCGTCTTTCCCGAGCCCGGGGAACCGCTGACCACCGTCATGCCGCCCTTCGGCAGACCTCCGTTCAGGATGAGGTCGAGGTTGCCGACCCCGGTCGCGACGCGCGCAATATCGTTTCTCTTTTCGCCGTTCTTGGACATCACCCTTTACCCTCGCCCTCTGGTATTGAGTCGTTTGACGGGGTGACTGCGCGCCCCTTTGTCGCCGGAACGGCGTTGGTTGGTTCGACGTGGGAGAGCTCCGCGTGGAGCTCCGTCGTGAGGATCCCGGCGGTCAAGTTGCCGAGCACGGTCAAGAACTCCACCAGGACGAATCTGATCCCTTCAAGCGCGTCGGTGGAGCGCATGGCGCCGCCGTTCTCGCGCAGCTCGTCGAACCGGATCCCTCCGCCGTTCGGTTCAACCCTCAGCGATGAGAACAACGGCAGCTTCTGGGAGGCATCGTGCAGCACGCGGTCGGCGATCGCGGTCAGCGTGACCTCGCCCAGTATGGTCACGGTTCGCGCCCACAGCGCGCCCAGCGCTGCTTCAAAAGCTGTAGCAGGGGGGCGACCGACAGACCAGCCCCGGCGCGTTGGAGCCAGGCGTCCACGGACGCGGCATGTTCGCCTTCGTCAATCACGAGACAAACACTCTCCTTCCTCGCTACTCTCCATGGGCGCCATGCACAATCCGCGGGACATCCACGAGGTCAGACGAAGCGATGGGCCTTGCCGGTGCAAGACCCGATAGCGTAACACATCGCGCGACATCGCAGCGCGTGGGACGTGTGGTTGTGGGTCCTCGTATCCGCATCCTCGGGGTGCCGGTGAGCGTGGTGCGGGGCCCACTTGACGATCTCCTCGTCAAGCTTGTGGCCGTCCATAGCTCCTCGCTTCATGGTGGTCCATACAAACCGCCATCTTGCTCTGATCGTCTCCCAGGTATGGCTGGACCAGCGAATCCCGCGTCTCCGCTGTGTCAATTGAGGTCCTTCTTGCGTATGTCGTTGCAAAACCGGGCTGCTGAGGCTATCGCCCGAGAAGGCGACAGGGGAATTCAGCCCCAAGATCATTGCGCTGGTTGATGATCGTGCTTATCACCCCATCGAGCTTTCCTCCCTTCGCCAAGGCGCTCAGGAGTTGACCATGAACACCGATGAAGAGCATGCGCCTCAGGAACGCGACGCATTCGCCGTAGCAGTTCCGGAGCCGGCAGCGGGACGATTCCTCGTCCGGGTTGGTGCGGCCGCAATAGGTGGAACTGGCGTGCGCCTTCTGAATCCGAAAAGGGCCATGGTTCCGCTCCCTTTGACTCTTGGGCAAGAGGCGGCGGGGTTCGTGGCGAAGTTCGGACCCGCTGTGAAGGGTCCACAGGGGGCGCAGACGGTGCTGGTGGCTGGAATCTGGGGATGCGCGAGCTGTGTCGCGTGCCTGAGTGGTCGCGATGGCACATGCGAATACTGGGCTCGTCCGCCCACCATGCTCGGTGGCGAAGTCCTGTTCAGCGACTTCGACAACTGGGGAATGACGTCGACCCCGGAGCGCCGGCGCGCTCTCGTAGGCGACCGGGATCGCGTGAAGGCCGCACCACGTACCAACGCGGGAATTGCTCCTTGCCGCGCGATCAACCTCGCCCTTCCACATCTACGCGCGGCTGCGACGGTGGCGGTGATCGCCGTTGGCGGAATCGGGCCCGTGGTTGTTCAGGTGTTGCGCAGCAGCACCGCGTACCGGGTCGTAGCGATCGACACAAATGCGGTGCGGCTTCAGTCGGTGAAGAATAGCGGAGCCGATGACGGGTTGGTCTCACAGGCGACCCCGGTCACGGATCCGACGCCGTGCGGGCTCAGAGCGAGGTCGAAGCTCGACGTCGTTGGAATCCTGGCCAATGCCATCGTCGCGCGCTACGGCGCGCTCGTCGCGGCGGGCCTCGGTACCGGGTCATTCCTAGTTGTCGCCAACGCGTCAACGGCGCTTGCTGGTACCTGCCGCGATGAGCGCGATCTATGAACGAGCTTACGGCTGCGTCAGGTGACGGCAGTCGGATCGCGCTCGTCGTCGATGACAATATCGCCTTCGCCGAGAACGTCGTCGAGATCTTGGAGCTGACTGGGTACGTTGTTTTGGCCGCGGCCAGTGCCGAAGAGGCCCTCCCCAAAGCACTGGCTGGTCAAGTCGCTTTCATCGTTACGGACTACCGTCTTCCGGGGCTGAATGGGGCCGAGCTGATCAAGAGCGTCCGCCGATACGGGCAGAAGATTCGAGCCGTCATCATCAGCGCCTGTTCAGACGAAGAAACGATCAGAGAGGCCTACGAAGCCGGAATTGCTGATTTCATCTCCAAGCCAATCGACTTCGTCCGGCTGACCAGGGTGCTTGCCGCCCCGACCTCGCCCAAAGCGGTGGGGGCGTGGAGTCGTTCGCGGGCACCCTGAGAAGTCCGCTCTTCTTCAACGCCATGGAGCTGGTTTGGACATCGGGACCCCGGGTCGACCGCCGGATGACCCACGACCGGAGGTCGACCTAGGTCGATGGTAGGCTTCCCGAGCGCACCCGGCGCGGCCGCCAACGTCGCGCTCTCAAACGTCGGCTCTGTCGCGGTGCGGCTTGTTCCCGTCCACCCGGGGCCTATAGTTTGTCAGGCTATATGACCGGGGTCGCGGCCCCTCGCCCACGATGGCGGCACGACGGCGGGAGAGGGTGGGAGGACTTCTCGGAACCATGTCGGACGCGGCGGGAGACCAGATTCAACGGTTCCACGATCGGCTGAAGGTGGTCTCCGAGGCCGGCAAGGCCTTCGCGGACGCGACGACCGACTACGAGCGACTCCTGGACGAGGTGGCGCGCATCTTGAGCGAGGTCCTCGGGGACTCGTGCGCTGTCTTCTTACTCGACGAGGGCGGCGCTAGCATGCGGGCGGTGGCGCTCCACGCGGTTCACCCGGACGCCCTCGACGCGATCCGGCGGACGTTCGCGGCGCCGCTCGTGCTGGCCGAACAGCCCGCTCTTCGCCAGATCCTCGCGACGGGTGTGGCGCTCCTCGTGCCTAGGCTCGATCCCAAAGCAGCACGCTGCGACACGACTCCCGAGCAGGTCGAGTCCCAGCGAACGCTCGGTCTGCATAGCTTCCTCGTGGTCGCGTTGCGTGCCCATGGACGGGCCATGGGCGTGATCAGCCTGGGCCGCTTTCGCCCCGAAGCCCCGCCCTTCGAGGAGAACGACTGCGAGCTGGCCCAGAACCTGGCGGACCACGCCTCGCTGGCCATCGAGAATGGACAGTTCTACCTGGCCGCGCGCACGGCCCGGCGGCAGGCCGAGCAGGCCGAGCAGGCCGTTCGCAGGTCGGAGGCGATGCACCTCTTCTTCTTCGAGTCGAGCCCCCTCGCGACGTTCATCTTCGACGTGGAGAGCCTGCGAATCGTGGCGGCCAACACCGCCGCGCTCGAGCTGTACGGCTACTCGAGGGAGGAGTTCCTCGCCCTCGCGCTCGACGATCTCCGCGTGCCGGAGGACCGCGCTCAGCTTGCCGCGGCACTGGTGGCCGCGCACGATGCGGTCGTGGTGGGGACGGCCCGGCACCGCCGCAAGGACGGGCGAATCATTCACGTCGAGGGCAGAAATCATCTCACCTCCCTCGGGGGACGCCCTGTGCGCTACGTGGTCCTCCTGGATCAAACCGACCGCCGGGAGGCGGAGGCCGCCAAGCTCGAAAGCGAGAGCAGGCTGCAACGCACGATCGATAACCTGCTCGAGGGGTACACCATCCTCGGGTACGATCTCCGCTATCTTTACGTGAACAGGGTCGCGGCACAGCAGGCCCGCCTCGGGAAGGAACGACTGCTCGGGCGGACCCCGATGGAGTTGTATCCCAACTTCGAGGCCTCGGGGATGTATGCCCTCCTGCAGCGGTGCATCCGCGAGGGTGCACCGGTTCAGGTCGAGGAAGAGCTGACCCTCGCCGATGGCCACAAGGTCCACTTCGAAGTCAACATCCAGCCCACCCCGGAGGGTCTGGCGATCCTCTCGATCGACACGACCGAGCGCCGGCGTGCCGCCGAGGCTCGCGAGTCTCTGGAGGAGCAACTGCGCCAGTCCCAGCGCATGGATGCGGTAGGGCGCCTGGCGGGTGGAGTGGCGCACGACTTCAACAACATCCTGTCGATCATCCTCGGCTACGGAGAGTTCCTGCTCCAGGATCTGGCTGCCGGGGATCCCAGGCGGGGCGACATGCTGGAGATTCAAAGCGCCGCCGAGCGCGCGGCCCAGCTCACCAGTCAGCTCCTCCTGTTCAGCCGCCAGCAGATACTCGAGCTCAAGGTGCTCGATCTCAACGCGGTGGTCGGCGGGCTCGAGAAGATGCTGAGGCGCCTGCTCGGCGAGGATCTCGAGCTGCTGGTGGTACTCAGCCCGGGGCTGGGTCGGATCCGCGCCGACCAGGGCAACATCGAGCAGGTCATCATGAATCTGGTGGTGAACGCACGCGATGCCATGCCGTCGGGCGGCCGCCTCACCTTGGAGACCGCGGACGTGTTCCTCGATGAGGTGTTCGTACGCGCTCACCTCGATACCGAGCCCGGACCGTACGTGATGCTGGCGGTGACCGACACCGGAGTCGGCATGGACAAGGCGACGCGACTCCGCGTCTTCGACCCGTTCTTCACGACCAAGGAGCGTGGCAAGGGAACCGGTCTCGGGCTCTCGACGGTCTTCGGCATCGTCCGGCAACTCGGGGGTGGAATCTTCGTCTACAGCGAGCCGGGCCACGGCACCACCTTCAAGGTGTATCTCCCGCGCTCCGAAGACCAGGTCGACTCTCCCCGCTCCCCGTCGCCGGCCGTCAATGTCCACGGGACCGAGACCATCTTGCTGGTCGAGGACGACGAGGCGGTACGGGCCGTCGCCCGTCGCGCCCTCGAACGGACCGGATACCGAGTCATCGTCGCGCAGGACACAGCCGATGCACTGCGGCTGCCCGAGCACACCCACGAGCCAGTCCACCTCCTCCTCACCGACGTCGTGATGCCCAGCATGAGCGGGGTGGAGCTCGCGACCCGGCTCCTCGCTCACTGGCCCCATCTGAAGGTCGTGTACATGTCGGGGTACACCGACGGGAGCATCGTCTCGCACGGCGTGAGCCAGCGCGGGGCTTCGTTTCTGCAGAAGCCGTTCACGTCGGAGCAACTCGGCCTCAAGCTTCGAAGCGTGCTCGACGACGACCGACCAGCCACCCCGGGTGGGCCAGCCTGACCGCGGCCGGCCTCATCCGGCGAAGGGCGAGCTGACCCGGGCGGGGGCCCGGGGCGAGGAGAGCCCTGCGACACCGCCAGCGGCCGGGTAAAGCAGCGCTGGGTATTGGTGGAGAGATACCCTCGCCTCTTCGATGAAGACGTGTTTGTGCTGATCACGGAGCGATTGACTATCAACATACGGGCGCGAGGCTAGAAACGGCAGACATAAGGGCCGCTCACCACGCCGGCGACGCGCCCGGCTGTTCGGGGGCGAGGCCCTGCGCGCGGCCGCCCTGTTTGCCCACAGCGTTCCCCGGCCGTGTGCATCACAGCCGCTCGCAAGGCCGGTGCCATCATGGGAGCCCGCGGTCGACCAGCGAATGGCCCTCATCTCCCGGGGGGAGGAACCAGGAGCCGGCCGGCTTTCGTGGCTCGGCATTTCAAGGCTCCCTCGAAGCCCCATACACGTCCTTCTGTGGAGGCTCGCCAGGGACGACCCTGCTGTGCGCGCGACGCACCGGGCGGTCGCCCCATTGACTGCGCCAGTAAACATCGCGATAGTCAATTACGACGGGAGCTTGGGCCACGCGGATGGGACACCGCCCGTGGAACGGGGCGGGCAGAGGGGATGTCTGGTTCGTTCCGCTCGGGCTGCCGCTCCTACTCGGCTGCATTTCAACAGACCGCCGGTTCGGGGGGAGGCAAAGAGGGTGAGGTGTCGAAAGGGGAGGTGGCAATTGCGTGAGACCGAAACAAGGTGGAGGGCGCTCCTCGAGCACTGGCCCGGCCACATCTTGACGATCGACGGCGAGAACCGCCTCACCTCGATCAGCCGGAGCAGCGCAACCATCGACGCCGCACAAGATCTCGGCCGGGATCTCTTCGACTTCGTGGCCAGCGAGGAGCAGGCCGAGCTTCGCGCCGATCTCGCTCTGACGCGCGCCGGTGAGCCTGCAGCCGTCCGGCGCAGGCTGAGGCGGCTCCCGGACGGGCCCCCGCGCTGGTACGACACGCACCTCATGCCCATCGAGGAGCTCGGCGTGATGATCGTGACCAACAATGTCACCCAGGAGGAGGAGGCGAGGCGCGCGCTCGGCGAGCGGGAGCAGATGGCGGCGCGCCTGGGCCTGCTGGCCGACGCGTCGCAGGAGTTCTCGGAGGTGACCGGTGACTACGATCGACTGCTCGACGTCATCGCGAGGCGACTGGGCGAGCTCCTCGGGGATCTCTGCACCATTCGCGCCGTCAGCGAGGATGGCAAGATGCTGGAGCGGGGTGCGGTCTATCACCGAGACCCCGAGACCGTCGCTCAGGCGCACGACCTGCTGGCGGCTCACCCGCAAGCCGTCGGGGAGGGCGTGACCGGCCGGGTAGCCGCTTCTGGCCAGTCCCTTTTCATTCCTAGCACCTCGTCCGCCGAATACATCGCCTCGACGGTGCCCCAGTACCGGCCGATCCTGGAGCGCTTGAACGTGGGGAGCGTAATGATGGTCCCGATGTCGTGCCGCGAACAGGTCATCGGCGTCGCGACGCTCTTCCGAACCGGCTCGGAGCACCCGTACACGGAGGACGATCTGAACCTCGTCCGAAACCTGGCGGACCACGCCGCGCTGGCCATCGCCAACGCGCGGTCCTACGCGGCGGAGCACGCCGCCGCCGACGCGGCACTGCGAGCCAACCAGGCCCTGCATGATTCCGTGGTTGCGCACCGCCTCCTCTTCGAGGCCAGCCCGATTCCGGTGATCGTGTTCGACGTCGAGACCCTAGGTTATCTGGCCGTCAACGAGGCGGCCCTGTGCCTGTACGGCTTTCCCCGCGACGAGATGCTGGAGATGAAGGTCTCGCATCTCCGCTTCCCGAGCGAAGCCGCTGCCGTCAAGGGGGCGGTGGCGGCGCTCGGGGAGGCGCCCGCCCAGGGAACAGTCCGTCATCGACGCAAGGATGGCTCGCTCTTCCTTGCCGAGTACGACTCGCGCATGCTGATCTTCGGCGGTCGTCGCGCCCGCATCGCGGTCATCAGGGACGTCACGGCCCGCCACGAGGGCGAGGAGAGGCGGTCCCTCCTGGCAGCTATCGTCGAGTCCTCCAACGACGCCATCATCAGCAAGCGGCTCGACGGAACCATCACGAGCTGGAATACCGCTGCGGAACGCCTATTCGGGTACTCGGCGGCAGAGGCCCTGGGGCAACCGATCGGTCTCGTAATTCCTCCCGACCGAATGGTCGAGGAGCGCGCTCTCCTCGGCCGTGTCGCGGCGGGGGAGCACATCGAGCACTACGAGACGATGCGCCAGCGTAAGGACGGGACCGCCGTCGAGGTCTCGATCTCGCTCGCACCGATCCTGGACGATTCGGGTCAGGTCCTGGGCGCATCCAAGACGGCGCGCGACCTCACCGCGCAACGGAAGGGCGAGGCTGTCCTCAGGAATGCGGAGGACCAGCTGCGCCAGGCGCAGAAAATGGATGCGGTAGGCCGTCTGGCCGGTGGCATCGCACACGACTTCAACAATATGTTGTCGGTTATCATGAGCTACAGCGGATTGCTCCTCGCCGAGCTGAAGCCGACCGATTCGACGAGGGACGAAATCGAGGAAATCCATACGGCCGCGCTCCGCGCCGCCGAGCTCACCCGCCATCTCCTCATGTTCAGCCGGCAACAGATCGTGGCCCCCAGGGTGCTCGCCTTGAATGAATTGCTGGCCGGGACGGAGAAGATGGTCAGGCGCATCGTGGGCGAGGACATCGATTTCATCACCGTACCCGCACCGGTACTGGGAAGGGTCCGGGCCGATCCGGGCCAGATCGAGCAGGTCATCATGAACCTGGTAGTTAATGCTAGGGACGCCATGCCGACGGGAGGGCAGCTGAGCATCGAAACTGGGAATGTCGAGCTCGACAGCGACTATGCGCGCGAGCATTGGGGTGTCACGCCCGGCCCCCACGTGATGCTGGCGGTCAGCGACACCGGCGTCGGGATGGACCAGGCCACCCAGTCCCGCATCTTCGAGCCGTTCTTCACGACCAAGGAGGTCGGAAAGGGGACAGGCCTCGGGCTCTCGACCGTGTTTGGCATCGCCCAGCAGTCGGGCGGGAGCGTGTGGGTCTACAGCGAGCCCAACGTGGGGACGACCTTCAAAGTGTACTTCCCTCGGGTGGAGGCCGATCTCGACGTCGCAAGACCGCCCTCGTCGGTGCCCGCGACCCTGCGGGGCTCGGAGACCATCCTGCTGGTCGAGGACCAGGAACAGGTGCGCGCCGTGGCGGCTAGCATTCTCCGGCGCAACGGGTATCGGGTGATCCTCGCGCCGAGCGCCGGCGACGCCCTGCTGCTGGCCGAGAAGCACCGGGGCGACATCCACCTTCTGCTGACGGACGTCGTGATGCCCCAGATCAGCGGCGTCGAGCTGGCGCGGCGGATCGCACCGCTCCGGCCCGAGCTGAAGGTGCTGTTCATGTCTGGGTATACCGATGACAGCATCGTTCGCCACGGGGTGCTCGATGGCAGGATGGCCTTCCTGGAGAAGCCCTTCACGCCCGAATCGCTGACGCGAAAGCTGCGCGAGATCCTAACGAGCGGCGTGAATTGAACCCCGTAGTGTCCCGAAAACCATCGCCGCCGTTCACCCTGCCTGGCGGTGCTAGTAGTTCAACAGCACGGGGGCGATTATGAGCGCAAGCACTTTGGTCTCAATCGCCATCCCTTCGGTAAGGAGATCGAGCCCGAAGAGCTCTTCCACCTGGGCGCGATTTTGGTCCCCTTGAGGCGTTTCCGCTCATCGGGTCCAGGATCACCTCACGGCGTTCGTCGACGGTCCGTCGGCCATGCCGTGCCTGTTCAGGCGCCTTAGAGGCCCGACGGTCAGCGGTGTCGCCGGCCTTCCGTTCGCTTCGTCCTTCGCCGAAGGACGCTGGCGGGAAGGAGTAGTTCCAGGGCGAGATCCATCCCCCCATGGACTGCTTTGCCGAATCCGCAATTTCAGGAGGTAGCGGCCATCGCGAGTGTCGTCCCCCAGAATATCGCACCGATATTCCGGCCGTCTCTCGACGACACCAACCTCGCGCTCAACTCGCCTGAGCGACCATCTAAGTTGGTCAAGTGCCAGCATTTGTTTCCGTTTGGCTTCGTTCAAGACGTCCGACATTCCTGCGGAAGGACCACATTGCTCTGCTCCGCGTCAAACGTGTCGCTCTCATCGCCTACTACCCCGTGGTGGCCGTCCAGAGATCCGAAGGCCAGGGAGCATCGCACCCACGGACCGGTCGGCCACCGTTACGGGATCATCGCCGCCTCCGCCCCAGCGACTCGGGACAACCCGGCTCGCGTTGCGGGCGGGCCGAAACAGAGTGGCCGACCACGCCATAATAGCCACGCGTTTATGTAATAAATAATACAACTTTACATTGTCCAATAAGTGCAGTGTGGACTCGCAAAGGAGTTACCGCAATGCAGCCCCTCACCCGCCCCGCCCTGGCGCCCGAGCCACCGTCGGACCCGTTCCGCAAGCGATTCAGCCACCCCCTCACCGCGACGGTCATGGGCCTGGCGGGCCTCGTCGGCGCCTTCGGGACGGCCTGCGTCGGCTCGTCGCCCGGTGGCGAATCCACCACTCACGAGAGTCAGGCCGCCGCCCTCGCCTCCGAGAACGGCCTCAGCTCCATCAACGGCCTGAGCTCCATCAACGGCCTGAGCTCCATCAACGGCCTCAGCTCCATCAACGGGCTCAGCACGACGACGGGCCTCATGACAAGCGCCGATGGACGCAACACCGTCTCGTACGTCGTCCGGTGCGCCCTCCCGGCCGGCCGGACGATCTCGAAGGTGGTGAACGGCACCACCTACAAGTTCTCGGGCGAGATCGGGATGGCCCCCGAGTGGGAGACCGCCGCCTGCGGCAAGGACTGTCAGGAGATGGTTTCCGCCTGCGTCCTCGCGCACGTTAACACCTCGGGCGAGCACATCCCCCTTTGGCTCGACAGCGACAGCTCCGCCATCGGCTGGGGCCAGAGCACGAGCTATCCGTACCAGGAGGGCTCGTTCTTCGGCAACATCTTCGTGAGCCCGCCGACGGCCCTCTACTGCAACGGCAAGGACTTCGACAGAGGTCTCGTCCCCTGACGCCTCGGCGCCAACACCGCCAACGCCCCCTACAAGAACCCCTCGAACACGACCTACTGCAAGGATTACTGCGTCGCGGCCGACGGCAGCGCCGGCAACGACGGCTACAAGTCGTGTGGCAGCTACAAGCACGTGGTCACGGTGTGGCGGAACTTCAACCCGAGCGTCAACTACAAGATCGTGAACTGCCACAGCGGCCAGTGCCTGGACGTCACCGGGGCCAGCAAGGACGACAAAGGTCCTGAACCAGTTCCCCTTCAAGGACGCTCCCAACCAGATCTGGAACCTGGTCCAGATCTCTCCGCTCAAGTACCGGGTCACGAACGTCAATAGCTGCAAGGTGATCGATGCCGCGGGCGGGTGGACGGGCAACGGCGGCGTCGTCCAGCAGTACACCTACAACGGCGGCCCCAACCAGATGTGGTCGTTCACCCCGACCGGGGATGGCTTCTACAAGTTCAGCCCGGCCACCAGCCCGAACGGTGTCATCGACGTGCCGGCCAACTCGACCGCGGACTCGACCGTGGTCCAGCAGTACACCGCCAACGGCGGTGATAACCAGCAGTGGAGCATCATCCCCGTCTACTAGGCGCCGCACGCTCCCCCTCCAATCATCCTGCCCGGTCTCGAATCAGATTTGCCTCCAGGAGATTCCCCATGCGTTCCATTTCCGATCCCCTGACGCTGAAGCTGACGTTGTTTTCCTCCCTGTTCGGTCTCGCCTGCTCCGCCCCGGGAGCAGATTCTGGAACCCACGAGAGCGAGGCGGCCGCCACCGCCAGCCTCAACGGCCTCAACTCGATCAATGGCTTGAACTCGATCAACGGCCTCAACTCGATCAACGGCCTCAGCACCCGGAATGGCCTCATGACCACCGACGACGGCCGGACTACCGTGTCGTACCTCGTACGGTGCGCCCTGCCGGCCGGGCATACCATCACCAAGGTGGTGGACGGCGCCACCTACACCTTCGCCGGTCAGATCGGCCTGGCCCCCGAGTGGGAGGCAGGGGAGTGCGGCCAGAGCTGCCAGCAGTACATCAGCGCCTGCATGCTCGCCCACATCAACACCTCAGGGCAGCATGTGGCCCTCTGGCTCGACAGTGACAGCCTCGCTGTCGGCTGGGGCCAGAGCATGGACTATCCCTACCAGGAGGGCTCGTTCTTCGGGATCATCTTCACCAGCCCCCCGACCGCGTACTACTGCAACGGCCGGGACTCCGACGTGGGCCTGGTTCCCGGGCGTCTCGGCGCCACCAGCGGCTCCATCTACCAGAACCCCTACGCCTCGGGATCGGGGTTCTGCACCGACGGTTGCGTGGCCCCAGCGGCGCCTAACAGCAAGGACGGCTTCACGTCCTGCAATGGCACGCACGTCGTCACCGTGTGGCGCAACTCCGACCCCGACGTCGAGTACACCATCTACAACCGCGAGAGCAACAAGGTCATGAACGTCGCCCGGGGCAGCACCAGCGCCTCGGCCAAGGTCGTCCAGAACACGTACGACGCCAACAACCCGAGCATGCGCTGGAGGATCACGCAGATCTCCCCCAAGAACTACCGGTTCGTGAACGCTAAGAGCGGCCTCGCCATGGACATGACGGCCGCCAGCACCGCCAACGGGACCAACATCATCCAGTTCACCAGCAGCGGCGCCGCCAACCAACTGTGGTCGGTCACCCCGACGGGTGACGGGTACTACAAGTTCAGCCCGACCATCAACGCGGCGGCCTCGCTGGCAATCGCCGGCGGCTCGACCGCGGAGAGCGCGACCGTTCAGGAGTATGCCTGGGCTGGCCTGACCGAGCAGCAGTGGAGCATCAAGCCCCACAAGGACAACCTCGTCGCCGGGAACTGACGCGACCGGCGTACGCCGCACATGGGGGTCCCGGGGCTCACGCCTCGGGGCCCCTCTTTTGTCCCCGCCCTTCAGAACCGCCTTCGCCCTGCTCGACGGCGACGACGCGACCGCGCGGCGGATCGAGGCCGCCGCATCGGCCGACTTTGTCATAGGTCTCTACAACCCGGCGAGCGGACGCCGGCAGCGGCAGATCGTCGCGGCGCAGCAGATCATTCGTCGACATCGTGAAGGCTCGACGCCTGTGGCCCTCATCAAGAGCGCCTACCGAAAGCTCCAGCACCTAGTCTAGCCCCTGTCCGCCCGTTCCCTTGCGAGATCGCGAGATCGATCGGTACAAGTGCCCGACGCCAAAACCCGCGAGTGGCTCTGCCACCGTGGGAGAAAAATGCTTCGGGGGCGCTTTTGGCCCCCGCAAGTATTATGTCCATTCCGAAATGGGCATTTCGGAACGTTGACGCGGATCGGTGAAGGAGCCCCCAGGCCTGGCCCGCCGGTGATCACCGGGAAGGTGTCTGCAAAAAGGAGCGCAGGACGTCAGGGCGGTGAACCGCCGAAAAGTCACCGGGCGGGGCCATTCGCACGGGCTGTCTCGGTGAAACTGGGCTCGGCCGAACCTGCTGGCGACATGGTCTTGAACCTCCGAGCTGCTCGGGTCGGGGTGGCATTTCTCTCCGGATCGATTCCCTCCAATCCAAGATCGCCAACGGAGCGGTGACCGGCGAGGCGACGCGGCGCCGGAGTTGACAACAAATCGCCCTCACCGGGCCGATAACTCCTGGGGAAACTGCCCGAGGAGTGACCGTGATGCGCAAGCAGTCTAGGTTCGGCCGGCGCCAACGGCGCACGGCGTCGAGTGTTCCGTCTGCTCCCTTCATTCAGTTGGCTTCATCGGCCCGTGCGCATTTTCGTTGCGCGACGATGCACCCGCGGGTCGCTCATGGCCCATCGCGATCCGCACGCCAGCAGGGTGGAGAGCCATGAACCCGCGCGAGCTGTCCGCCCCGCACCCGGCCGAGCCCGCGGTTGCGGCGACGGAGGTCCTCACCGCCGACGAGGCGGCCGCCCTCCTCGGCGTCAGCCGGTG
>Ga0265332_10001401_pt1 | contig 13598 bp, 10 predicted proteins | sample 41926metaG_FD_202084 | JGI IMG/M metagenome (GOLD analysis project Ga0265332, IMG submission 202084) | Rhizosphere microbial communities from Carex aquatilis grown in University of Washington, Seatle, WA, United States - 4-19-26 metaG | ecosystem: Host-associated > Plants > Roots > Rhizosphere...
TGCCTGCAGGAGGGCGGCGCCATTTCCCCGTCCCACGCCGTCAGCACGCCGCCGGCGGTTGCTCCGGCTGCGCCTTCCGCCGCCGCGGCCAACCGCTACGGCCTGCCGGACTTTTCCGGGCTGGTCGAACAGGTGGGGCCGGCCGTCGTCAATATCAGCGTGACCCAGAAAGTGGCCCGCGGCGGGGAGACATCCGGCGACGATCCCTTCGCGGATGACCCCTTCTACGACCTCCTGCGCCGCTTCGGCATCCCCGTTCCCGGCGCGCCGGGCAACGGCGGCGGACGCGGAGGCCGGTCGGCACCCGAGCAGATCCAGCAGGGCGTCGGCTCGGGCTTCATCGTCAGCGCAGACGGCTACGTGCTGACCAACGCCCACGTGGTGGACGGCGCCACCGAAGTCACCGTCAGGCTGACCGACAAGCGCGAATTCAAGGCCAAGGTGGTCGGCTCCGACAAGCGCACCGACGTAGCGCTGCTGAAGATCAATGCCAACGGCCTGCCCTACGTCAAGACCGGCGACGCCGAACGCAGCAAGGTCGGCGAGTGGGTCGTCGCAATGGGCTCCCCCTTCGGCTTCGAGAACACCGTGACCGCCGGCATCATCAGTGCCAAGGCCCGTCGCCTGCCGGACGAGACCTACGTGCCTTTCATCCAGACCGACGTGGCGATCAACCCAGGCAATTCCGGCGGACCGCTGTTCAACCTGGCTGGCGAAGTGATCGGCATCAACTCGCAGATCTATTCCCGCTCCGGTGGTTTCATGGGCATCTCCTTCGCGATCCCCATCGACGTCGCGCTGAAGGTCAAGGATCAGTTGCAGAAGTACGGCAAGGTGTCCCGCGGCCGCCTCGGCGTGGCCATCCAGGGCCTCGATGCCGACCTGGCCCAAAACTTCGGTCTCGACAAGCCGACCGGCGCACTGGTCGCCAACGTCGAAGCGGGCTCGCCGGCGGATAAGGCCGGACTGCAGGCGGGGGACGTGGTCCTCGGCGTCAACGGCCAAAAGGTGGACAACTCCGCCGACCTGCCGCGCATCATCGGCGAGCTGAAACCCGGCTCGGTGGTGCGCCTGTCGATCTGGCGCGACCGCAAGGCCCGCGAGCTCAACGCCACCCTGGGCGAGCAGGTCGCCGAACGCAACCTCGCCGCCACCCCGGAGCGGAAGTCCGAAGCGGCCAGCAGCAAGCTGGGCCTGACCGGCCGCGCGCTGACCACCCAGGAAGCGTCCCGCCTCGGCGTACCCGGCGGCCTGCTGATCGAAGACGCCGCTGGCCCGGCTGCCAAGGCCGGTCTACAGGCCGGCGACGTGATCCTCGGGATCAACAATCAGCCGATCACCACTGCGGAGCAGTTCCGCAAGCTCCTCGACGCGGCCGGCAACCGCTTCGCGCTGCTGGTCCAGCGCGGCGGCAGCCGGATCTTCGTGGCCGTGCGTCTGTCCTGAGCCCGACAAGCGGCCCCACACCAGCCGGTGTGGGGCCGCCCGCATGAGCCACCAAACGGGTGTGATTACTCATTTACATCGGATGACATGATTCACAACCCAACAAGGGCGGGGTCGATATAATTGGAAGATTATGGGGGCGACGTGGAACGTCAGGGAGACCCCCACTTCCACCACAATAAAAAATCGCTCAATGCCCTTGCTGACTATTCGGCAGGCTCTACCTGCTGCGCTGGCTGGTTTACTGTGTCTGCCCACGCTCCATGCCCATGCGCAGAGCCGGGCTGACAGCGCGGAATCCCCTTTTTTCGAAGAGTTGCCCACAGTCCTGTCGGCATCCCGCCTGCCCCAGGTTCTCAACGAAGCACCGGGTGCGGTGACCATCCTCGACCGCGAGTTCATCCGCGCCACCGGCTACCGGGATGTCGCCCGCCTGCTCCGCCTCGTTCCCGGCATGCAGGTCGGTCAGGAGCGCGGCCATTCCCAGTGGGTGACCTACCACGGCCTCGGCAGTGACTACCCGACCGAGATCCAGGTCCTCATCGACGGCCGCTCGGTATATGCGCCGAGTTCTTTCGGCGGCGTCGACTGGTCCGCGCTGCCGCTCACCATCCAGGAAATCGAGCGCATCGAGGTCGTCCGCGGCACCAACTCCAATGCCTATGGTGCCAACGCCTTCCTGGGCGTCATCAACATCATCACCCGCCACAGCCACCAGGACCACGGCGCATCCGGCCAGGTCAATGTCGGCCAGCATGGCATCGCCGATCTGTACGCGAGTTGGACAGGTGGTAGCGACGGGCTGGGCGTCCGCATGTCCGCGGCACAGACACGGGACAATGGCTTCAGCGCCCTCAACGACTCCCGCCACACCCAGACCCTCAGCCTGCGCAGCGACTATCGACTGAATGCCCGCGACGAGCTGACGCTGCGGGCCGGCTACAGCCGCGCCCAGCGGGGACTCGGCTATCCCGATTCGCTGTTCGACAACAATGGAGAACGGAATAGCGATTCCGAGGCGTCGACAGTCCATATGACCTGGCGCCGGACGCTCGACGAGAACGAGGAATGGCTCGTCAGCCTGTACCGCAACCACGAAGCCGGCACGGAAAAATGGCTGGCCTCGGCGCCCCCCGCCTTTCCGGCTGTGCCGCTGAATCGCAGCCGCGACAGCGATCGCACCAACGCGGAGATACAGCATCGCTTCGCGCTGACCTCCCAGGCCCGCATGGTGTGGGGTCTCGAAGCGCGCCGCGATTCGACGGACGCATCCTTCCTGTTCGCAGGCCGGAAACCCCCGGTCCTCGACCTGTACCGCGGGTTCGCCAATCTCGACTGGCACCTGACCCCCGAGTGGCAACTGAACCTCGGCGGCCTGCTGGAGAAGAACAGCGGGATGGCCAGCCAGTTCATCCCGCGCGCCTTCCTCAACTGGCAGGCCAGCCCCCGCGACACCTTCCGGGCCGGTTACGCACGGGCCTGGCAGCAGCGCAACCTGTTCGACCTGTATGGCGATGTACGGGCCTACGATCCCAAATCGGGCATCCTGGTGTCCTGGCCCTACGTGTCCAATCCCAATCTGCGCACACCGTACGTAGATACCGTCGAAGTGGGCTACCTCGGCCGCTTCCCGGCCCTGGACGCCACACTGGACGTGCGCATCTTCAACGAACGCATCACCGATTTCGTCGTCCGCCAGACGGTGCCCTCCCCGGTCGGCCCACTGCCGCTACCGCTGCCCAGCTCCCAGTTCGTCAATGTGGACATGCCGGTCGAACTGCGCGGCATCGAATACCAGCTCCGCACCAAGCCCTGGACCGGCGGTGAAGTGCTGTTCAGCCACACGCTGATCGATCGCCGGGTCAATGATCGCTCCATCGCCGAGCGCACCTCGCCCTATTCGGCCAGCCTGACCTGGCTGCAGGACTACGGCAGCGGCTGGAAGAGCACGGCCAGCCTGCTGCGCATGGGCCCGCTGGCCGGCGGCTACGGCTACGTACCGGGCTACGATTACGTGTCGCGGCCTTACACCACCCTTGACCTGCGCGTCGCGCGCAACTTCCGCATGGATGGCCGCCTGGTGGAAGTAGCCCTGAACGGCATCAACCTGGGCTCGTCGCACCAGGAGATCACCGACCGCTCGGAGCAGTTCCTGCATCCCGAGCGGCCGGTGAATCCAGCCTCCAGCATGATCTGGCTGTCCGTCGCCATCGATCTCTGAACGCCCGGCGCTTCAGGCCTGCGGGGCGCCGTCGACGGTCTTGCGGATGAACACCGCACGCTGCACATCCACCACCCACACCAACCCGTCGCCGGTCTGACCGGTGCTGGCAACCTGCACGATCTGCTCGACCAACGCCTCCACCAGCTCATCGGGCGCAATGATCTCGACCCGCATCTTGTCGCTGAAATCCGTCAACTCGTCCTTGATGTTGGCAGGCGTGTGACGCACGGTGGCGCCGCAGCCCACCGCCTTGCTGATGGTCATCCCCGGGAAACCCGGCACGGCCCGCAGCACCTCGCGCAGGCGGGGCAGTTTCTGGGGCCGGATGACGGCACGTATCTCTTTCATGATGTCTCCTTCGTACTGCGGCGGGCCACCCTTCAGGGCGGCCCTTTCAAGTCTTGATCAGGCCTCGTAGGGGGTGTCGTCGAACCACTTGTAGAGGGTCGGCAGCACCACCAGAGTCAGCAGCGTCGAGGTGATCAGCCCGCCGATCACCACGATGGCCAGCGGACGCTGCACTTCCGAGCCCGGACCGGTGGCGAACAGGAAGGGCACCAGCGCCAGCAGGGCCACCGTCGCGGTCATCATCACCGGCCGGAAGCGCAAGGTCGCCCCCTTCACGACCGCCTCGGCCAGCGGCACGCCCTCGGTGCGCAGGCTGCGGATGTAGCTCACCAGCACCACCCCGTTGAGCACCGCGATGCCCCACAGCGCAATGAAGCCCACTGAAGCCGGCACCGACAGGTATTCGCCGGTCACCAGCAGGCCGATCACCCCGCCAACGCTGGCAAAAGGCAGCACCAGGATGATCAGGCTGGCCAGCTTGAGGGAGCCGAACAGCAGGAACAGCAGGAAGAAAATTGCCCCGACGGTCACCGGAATGATGATCGTCAGGTGGCCCATGGCCCGCTCCAGGTTCTGGAACTGGCCGCCCCACTCCAGGTAATAGCCTTCCTTCAGCTTGACCTTGGCATCCACCGCCTTCTGCAGTTCGGCGACGAAGCCGCCCAGATCCCGGTCCTTCACGTTCACGCCGACCACGATGCGGCGCTTGGCGAGCTCGCGGGAGATCTGCGCCGGACCGTCGGCGACGCGGATCGTCGCCAGGTTCTCCAGCGCCACCTGGGCGCCGCCCGGCGTGCTGATCAGGATGTCGCCGATCTTCTCCACGTTGTCGCGGAAGCTCTCGGGCAGGCGCACCACCGACGCGAAGCGCCGCTCGCCCTCGTACACCTCCGTCGCCTGCTTGCCGCCGACAGCCGCCTCGATGGTGTCGTTCACGTCCGACACGTTGAGACCGTGACGAGCGATGGCCTGGCGGTCGATCTCGATGGACAGATACTGCTGACCGGTGACCCGCTCGACGCGGATGTCCTCGGAACCGGCGATGCCGCCCGCCACGCGGGCGATCTCCTCGGCCTTCTTCTTCAGCTCGTCCAGATCGTCGCCGAAGACCTTGATCGCCACGTCGGAGCGCACACCGGTGACCATCTCGTCCACCCGGTCGGAGATCGGCTGGGCCATCACCACCTGCACGCCCGGCAGGGCCTTCAGCTTCTCGCGCATCGCCGCGGCGATGTCGTCCTGGGTCCATCCGGCCGGCCACTCGTCGCGGGGCTTGAGGCTGACGATGGGGGTCGACTCGTTCTGGCCCTGCGGGTCAGCCGGCGACTCGCCGCGGCCGACGCCGGAGATCGCCGACTTGACGCCCGGCACCTGCATCACCAGGCGCATCGCCTCCATTTCCATCTTGATGGACTCGTCCAGCGAGATGTTCGGCACCCGATTGATGCCCGGCACCACCGACCCTTCCTTCATCTCGGGGATGAAGGCGGTGCCGAGGAAGGGGAACATGCCCAGCGTGACGACCAGCAGGATCACCCCGCCGGTGACCGTCTTGCGGCTGTTGGCCACCGCCCAGTACAGCAGCTTCAGGTAGGGAGCCTTGATCTTGGCGATCAACCAGGTGTCGTGCTCGGCACCGCCCTTCAGCAGGTAGGACGACAGCACCGGCGTGAGGGTCAGGGACAGGAACAGGGACACCGCCAGCGCGATGGCGATGGTATAGGCCAGCGGCGCAAACATCTTGCCTTCCATGCCCTGCAGGGTCATCAGCGGCAGGAACACCAGGATGATGATGCTGACCCCGAAGATCACCGGCGTGGATACCTCGCGCACCGCGTCGAAGATGATGCGCACCTTGCTCTCGCCGCGCTCGGTGGCATGGCCGAGGCGTGCGAAGGCGTTCTCCACCACCACCACCGAGCCGTCCACCATCAGGCCGATGGCAATCGCCAGACCACCGAGGGACATCAGGTTGGCCGAGATGCCGTAGTGGTTCATCGCCAGGAAGGTCAGCAGCGGCGTCAGCACCAACGTCGCCACCACAATCAGGCTCGAACGCACGTCGCCGAGGAACAGGAACAGCACCACCACCACCAGCGCGATGCCTTCCAGCAGCACCTTGATGACCGTGTAGAGCGCCGCATCGACCAGCTCCGAGCGGTCGTAGTAGGGCACGATCTTCAGCCCGTCGGGCAGCATGCCCTTCTCGTTGATCTCCGCCACGCGGGCCTTGATGCGGCTGACCACCTCCTTGGCGTTGCCTCCACGCAGCATCATCACCACACCGCCCACCGACTCGGTGACGCCGTTCTTTACCACCGCGCCCTGGCGCACCTCGTGGCCAAAGGTCACCTCCGCCACGTCGCGCACATACACCGGCGTGCCGCCGACCTCCTTCAGCACGATGGCGCCGATATCGGACAGGCTCTTCACCAGGCCGACGCCGCGGATCAGGTACTGCTCCGCGTACTGGGGCAGGATGCCACCGCCGGAGTTGGCGTTGTTGCGGGCCACCGCTTCATACACGTCGCGCACGGTGATCCTGTAATGGCGCAGGCGGTCGGGATTCACCAGCACCTGGTACTGGCGCGCGAAGCCACCCTGGGAGTTGATCTCCGCCACGCCGGGAATCGAGCGCAGCAGCGGGCGCACTACCCAGTCCTGGGCGATGCGCCTCTCGGTCAGCTCCTTCTCCGTCAGCTCCCGGTTGCCGTCGTCGGGACGGTCGAGGGTGTACTGGTACACCTCGCCGAGGCCGGTGGACACCGGGCCGAGCACCGGCACCACGCCTTCCGGCATCCGGCTGCCCACTTCGAGCAGGCGTTCCATCACCAGTTGGCGGGCAAAGTACACATCGGTCGCGTCGGTGAATACCAAGGTGATCAGCGACAGGCCGGGCTTGTTGAGGGAACGCATTTCCTCCAGACCGGGCAGGCCGGTCATGGAGATTTCCAGCGGCACGGTGACGAAGCGCTCCACCTCCTCGGGGGAACGCCCCTTGGCTTCGGTGGCGATCTGCACCTGCACATTGGTCACGTCGGGGAAGGCATCCACCGACAGCTTGCGCGCCGCGTTGAGGCCGAAGGCAAGCAGCACCACGGCCACCACCACGACCACCAGGCGCTGGCGGAGCGCGGCACGGACTAGGGATTCGATCATGGTCCGTCCTTATTCCAGCTCTTTGCGCTTGCGCTCGTTGTTCAGGTGGAAAGCCCCCGACACGAGAATCCGCTGGTCGGCCTTGAGGCCCGACAGCACCGCGCGGCGGCCGTCCATGTCGGGGCCGAGGCGCACCGCGGTCAGGCGGAACTGCTGCGGCCCCGTCTCAACGAAGACGTTGTCCGCATCGCCATCGCGCACCACCGCCTGGGACGGCACCACCACCCGCTCCACCGGCGCGGCCTGGATCAGCATCGTCGCCAGCATCGCCGGCTTGAGCTGGCGCGCGGCGTTATCCACCACGCTGCGCACGGAGATCGTGCGGGTCTCCGGATTGACCGTGTCGGCCACGTAGATCAGCTTGCCGGTCAGGCGCGAGCCGAGGGCCGGCACCTCGATATCCACCGACTGGCCGGCCTTGACCAGTGCCGCCTGCTGCTCGGGCACCTCGGCGGTGACCCACACGCGGGACAGGTCGGCCACCACGAACAACGCATCGGCCGGCTGCACCACCTGGCCCTGAGCCACCGGCCGCTCGACCACGACGCCAGCCATCGTCGACGCCACCGAGATCACCGAATTGATGCTGCCGGAACTGCCCAGCCGGTTGATGGCCCCCGACGACATGCCGAGCACGCGCAACTGGTCGGCCGCACCGCGCTGTTCGGCGGAGGCGATGGCCAGCTCGCTCTCGCGGCGCTGCAGCTCAGCCTTGCCGATCACGTCGGCGGCGAACAGCTGGCGCGCCCGTTCCACGCTGCGGGCCTGCAGATCGGCCTGGGCGCGGGCTTTCAGGTAGGTGAGCTGGGCGGCGCTGAGCTCGGTACTGTTGATCGTCGCCAGCGTGTCGCCGACCTTCACCGCCTGGCCCAGGTGGGCCTGGATGTCGATGACGCGGCCGGTTACCGTCGCGCCGATGCGGGTCACCCGCTGGGCGTCAAAGTCCACCTTGCCGGCCACCCGCAGGGTGTCGGCAACGGCGCTCTGCCCGGCCGGCGTCACCTTCAGTTCGGCGCCGAAACCCGGCGGCACGCTGACCAGCGCCGGATCGGCCGGCGCCGCCTTGGCATTGACCACACCGCCTTCGGCGATGGCGGCCGTGCCGTTGGCGTCGGCCGCGGGTTTGTCGGTGGTCTGCGCAGCATCCTTGCTGCACGCGGAGATCATGAGGGCGGCCAGCAGGGTGGCCAAGGTAGTTTTGCGAAGCTTCATGGGAGCGATCCGGATCATTGAGCTGCGCGCAGGCGCTCGATTTCGATGACGGCCAGCTGCAGTTCGTAGCGGGCGGCGATGAGTTCATTGCGGGCGGCACGGAAGACCCGCTGGGCATCCAGGTAGTCGAGGATGCCGCGCTCGCCGAAGCGGTAGGCGGCTTCGGCCACCTTCAGCGCGGCCTCCGCCTCGCGGATGATCCCGTTCTCGAGGGCATTCACCTGGGTGCGGGCGATCTCGTACTGGCGATAGGCGCCTTCCAGCGCCTGGGTCAGCGCCAGTTCCTGGCCGGCCTGCTCGCTGCGGCTCTTGCTCAGCAATGCACCGGCCTCGGCCACCGGCCCCTGGCGGCGGTCCCACAGCGGCACGCTGAGGATCACGCCGACGCGGCTGTCACGAAGCTCGCTGTCCCGCTCCTCGGTCACCTTGACGGCCAGCTCGGGATGGCGGCGCAGACGTTCCAGCTCCAGCTGGCGCTCGGCACGCTTCACCTCGGCCTGGCTGCGCGCCAGCTCCGGATTGCGGGCCAGCACCTCGGCACGCAGCTTGTCGAGGGAGGGCACCACCGGGCTGGTCGCCAGCGAACCGTCCACCGCGAACTCAGCCGGCAGCGCCGGGCTGACCAGCGCACGCAAGCCCGCCCGCGCCTGGGACACCCGCAGCGCGGCGCCTTCGGCCGACTTCTGCGCGTTGAGCAGTTCGGTGTCGGCCTTGATCAATTCATACCGCGGCGATTCGCCGGTCTGTACCCGCACCGCCACACGGGCGCGGATCTGCTCGGCGAGGCCCAGATCCTCCTTGGCCGCACGCAGTTCCGCTTCGCGGCGCAACAATTCGTAGAAGCGCTGGTCGAGGCGGGCCAGCAGATCGTTCTCGAAGCTGCGCTGCTCGGCCTCACGGGCATTCAGCGCGAAACCGGCGGCGTCGATGCGGGCGTCCCGCTGCCAGGGGTTGTCGACACGCTGGGTGATTTCGAGGCTCTGCACCGCGCCGGTGGTGGCGCCGGGCGTGCGGGCACGGGTCCGTCCGGCGAGAAACTCCACCTCGGGGTTGGGATAGGCGCCGGCACTGGTCACCTGCGCCCGCCCGGCCTCGACGGCCGCCCGCGCCGCGGCAAGGGAAGGATGAGCCGCCCGCGCGGCATCGCGCAGGGCCGGCAGGGAATAGGTGGCAGTACCGTCGGCGACGGCGTGGGCGGCAGCCAGCAAAAGGGCGGCCGCCATGAAGGACTTCCTGAACATGCGGATTCTTCAGCACCCAATGGGTGCTGCTCTCGTTTTGTTATTCGACAACCGACAGGCGACACAAGGCCCGTCCGGAACAAGACGTGAAGGCGCAACCGGCCCTGACGGGCCGGTCGTTCAGGCGTTTCTGGGAGGGGGCGCCGCGGGCTGCGGCAGGACGGAGTGCCACACCGGCGGAATGGCTTCCGGGCGGACTTCTACGAGATGGAGGACAGGGAGCGGGATGCCGCCAGAGAGGGCCGGGCAGTCCTGCGGATCGGCGCCGTGCAGATCGAGAACCAACGGATCCGCCTCTTCGTGGAATTGCTCCGCGCTCTGCATATAGTCGGCCAGGTCTTCCGCCGCGTCGATGCAATCGTCGGCAAAGGCCGCCCCTGCCCAGATGAGCACGAGACAGGCCAGCACGAGGGATAGACCACGGCGAATGAGTTGCATTGCATCGATCCAGACAGGGCGAGCCTAATGGAGTTCCCGCTGCAGTGCAAAAAAACCATTACAAACTCGGGCGTCGGGCACCGGACGGGGTGTCTATAATTGCGCTTTTGCTTCTCCCCACCCCACCATGTTGCGTCGTTTCATCCTGCTCCTGCTGCTGATTCCCACCCTCGTCTTCGCCCAGATGGTCCCACCGACCGTCGCTGCACGGGCCTGGCTGCTCCTCGACGTGGGCTCCGGCCAGGTGCTCACCTCCGAGAAACCCGACGAGCGTATCGAGCCGGCATCACTGACCAAGCTGATGACCGCCTACCTCACGTTCGCGGCGATCAAGAACAAGACCATCACCCTCGACCAGATCGTTCCCGTCTCGGAAAAGGCCTGGAAGATCAGCGGCTCCAAGATGTTCATCGAGCCCAACATGCCGGTCACCGTGAAGGAACTGATCCACGGCATGATCATCCAGTCCGGCAACGACGCCTGCATCGCGCTGTCCGAAGCCATCGCCGGCTCCGAAGAGAACTTCGTGCAGCTGATGAACAAGGAAGCCGCCCGTCTCGGCCTGAAGAACACCCACTTCGAGAACTCCACCGGCCTGCCCAGCCCGACCCACCTGGCCTCGGTGCACGACCTGGCCATGCTGTCCGCGGCGATCATCCGCGACTTCCCTGAGTTCTACCCGATCTATTCCATCAAGGAATACACCTACAACAAGATCCGCCAGCCCAACCGCAACCGCCTGCTCGCCCTCGACCCCACCGTCGACGGCCTCAAGACCGGCCACACCGAGAGCGCCGGCTACTGCCTGATCTCCTCCGCCAAGCGCAATGACCGCCGCCTGATCTCGGTGGTCGTGGGCACCACCAGCGACAACGTGCGCGCCCAGGAATCCCAGAAGCTGCTCAACTGGGGCTACCTGGCCTACGACGACGCCAAGGTCTACACCGCCAACCAGGCGGTCAGCGATTTCCGCGTCTGGAAGGGCGCCGAGAGCAGCGTCAAGGTCGGCGTGCTGAGCGACCTGATCCTGTCCCTGCCGAAGGGCGACGCACAGAAGGTGAAGACCACCATCGTGCCCCCGCCGGACCTGATCGCCCCGCTCACCAAGGGCCAGAAGATCGCCAGCGTGCAGCTGTCGGTGGACGGCAAGACCATCGGCGAATACCCGCTGGTCGCCCTCTCCGACGTCCCCGAAGCCGGCTGGTTCGGCCGCCTGTGGGACGCCATCCGCCTGTGGTTCAAGAAGTTCTGACACCTGCGGCACCTGAGGATCGCGTCGGGACACTTGAAGTTGGGCACCTGCGCCCGCATCTTGTGAGGGTGGCCCCCCAGCGCGCCACCCGCCCCGACGCCTCACCCTCAACCAGGAACATCCATGACTGAACAACGCACCACCCTGCTCGAATTCCCCTGCGAATTCCCGATCAAGATCATGGGCGCGCGGGTCGACGGCTTCGCCCAGGCGGTGCTGGAAGTGGTGACGGTGCACGCGCCGGACTTCGACGGCACCTCGATGGAGATGCGCCCGTCGGCCAAGGGCAACTACCTGTCCATCACCTGTACCGTCAATGCCATTTCCCAGGCCCAGCTCGACGATCTCTACCGCGCGCTGACCGCCCACCCGCTGGTCAAGGTCGTACTGTGATCGTCCGCCACCTGGGCCTGGTGCCCTACGAGCCCACCTGGCGGGCCATGCAGGAATTCACCGCCAGCCGCAACGACACCACCCCGGACGAGTTGTGGCTGGTCCAGCACCCGCCGGTCTACACCCTCGGCCAGGCCGGCAAACCCGAACACCTGCTGCACGCCACCGAAATCCCGCTGGTCAAGATCGACCGCGGCGGCCAGATCACCTACCACGGCCCCGGCCAGGTGGTCGCCTACCTGCTGCTCGACCTGCACCGCCGCCACCTCAAGGTGCGCGAAATGGTGAACCTGCTCGAACAGGCCATCATCGACTGCGTCGCCGACTTCGGCCTCACCGCTGAACGCAAGGACGGCGCGCCAGGCGTGTATATCGCCGGCGAAAAGGTCGCCGCCCTCGGCCTGCGCGTACGCAACGGCTGCAGCTATCACGGCCTTTCCCTTAACGTCGACATGGATTTAACCCCGTTTACGTGGATCAACCCTTGCGGCTATAGTGGGCTCAAGACAATACAACTCAAGGACTTCGGCGTGACTGAAGGCCCCGACGAAGTCGCCGAACGGCTTCTCGGCCACCTCCAGCGGCATTTTCCCGAAGTACCGCCCACCGCCTTACCAAAGGATTAGATTCAATGGATTCCGAGAGCCGCAAGCAACGCGGCGCCGAAAAAACCGCCCGCATCCCCATCAAGATCGTTCCCGCCGAGCGCCTCAAGAAGCCCGACTGGATCCGCATCAAGCTCGGCGCGGGCGTCGAAGCCGAACGCTTCAACGAGATCAAGGACACCCTGCGCGAGCACAAGCTGCACACCGTCTGCGAAGAAGCCTCCTGCCCCAACATCCACGAATGCTTCGGCAAGGGCACGGCCACCTTCATGATCATGGGTGACATCTGCACCCGCCGCTGCCCCTTCTGCGACGTCGGCCACGGCCGCCCCGAGCCGCTGGACGCCAACGAGCCGGCCAACCTGGCCAAGACCATCGCCGCGATGCGCCTCAACTACGTGGTGATCACCAGCGTGGACCGGGACGACCTGCGCGACGGCGGCGCCCAGCACTTCGTCGAGTGCATCCGCTCCACCCGCGAAGCCAGCCCCAAGACCACCATCGAAGTCCTGGTGCCCGACTTCCGCGGCCGCATGGACGTGGCGCTGGACATCTTCGACCAGTCCACGCCGGACGTCATGAACCACAACCTGGAAACCGTGCCACGCCTCTACAAGCAGGCCCGCCCGGGTGCCGACTACGCCTATTCCTTGGAACTGCTCAAGCAGTTCAAGGCCCGCCACCCGGAGGTCAACACCAAGTCCGGCCTGATGGTCGGCCTCGGCGAAACCGACGAGGAAATCCTCGAAGTGATGCGCGACATGCGCGCCCACAACGTGGACATGCTCACCATCGGCCAATACCTCCAACCCTCCGGCGGCCACCTGCCCGTGCTGCGCTACGTCCATCCCGACACCTTCAAGATGTTCGAGACCGAAGCGCTCAAGATGGGCTTCAAGAACGCCGCCTGCGGCCCGATGGTCCGGTCGAGTTACTGGGCGGATCAGCAGGCGCATGGAGCCGGCGTGGTGTAAGCACCAAGCACCTCTACCTGATAGTCCTGAATGAAAAGGGCCAGCTCGCATTGCGAGCTGGCCCTTTTCATTCAGGACTATCAATAATTGGATGAGGGAGTCCAAGGCGAACCGGAGTGATTCAACAGCACGTTCAATCCACACATCGCAAGTTCTTTGAGTGACTGTTACTCGGCCAAGGACTAAACCGCTCTCGCGGTAGCCCTCCGATTCCGCGCAGTGGTCGCGGATCGCATGGCGCGGTTTCCTACCTTGAGAACTGAGGCACTCCGCCTCGTTCTCAAGGAGTTACAGCCATGACCGCCT
>Ga0265332_10001407_pt1 | contig 13570 bp, 12 predicted proteins | sample 41926metaG_FD_202084 | JGI IMG/M metagenome (GOLD analysis project Ga0265332, IMG submission 202084) | Rhizosphere microbial communities from Carex aquatilis grown in University of Washington, Seatle, WA, United States - 4-19-26 metaG | ecosystem: Host-associated > Plants > Roots > Rhizosphere...
GATCGTGATCCGCGCTCGATCGCCAAGCGCGGCGAGGCGTATCTGAAGTCGACCGGGCTGGGCGACACCGCCTACTTCGGTCCGGAACCCGAATTTTTTATTTTCGACTCCGTAACCTGGAGTGTCGACATGTCGGGTTCATCGGTCAAGATCAAGTCCGAGGAAGCGCCGTGGTCGTCCGGCGAGGAACTCGAAGGCGGCAACATGGGGCACCGTCCCCCCGTCAAGGGCGGCTATTTCCCGGTACCGCCGATCGACACGCTGCAGGACATCCGCAATGCAATGTGCATCGCGCTCGAACAACAGGGCGTTGAAGTCGAAGTGCACCACCACGAAGTGGCGGCGCCGGGCCAGTGCGAAATCGGCACCAAGTTCGAGAAGCTCGTGAAACGCGCCGACTGGAACCAGATTCTCAAGTACACCGTGCAGATGGTCGCTGCATCGTACGGCAAGACCGCAACGTTCATGCCGAAGCCGGTAGTCGGCGACAACGGCTCGGGCATGCACGTGCACCAGTCGATTTGGAAAGGCGGGCAGAACCTGTTCGCGGGCAACGGTTACGCGGGCCTGTCGGAGTTCGCGCTGTTCTATATCGGCGGCATCATCAAGCACGCCAAGGCGCTCAACGCGATCACCAATCCCGGCACTAATTCGTACAAACGCCTGGTGCCCGGCTTCGAAGCGCCGATCAACCTCGCTTACTCGGCGCGCAACCGCTCCGCGTCATGCCGCATCCCTTATGTCACCAATCCGAAAGCGCGCCGCGTCGAAATACGCTTTCCGGATCCGACCGCGAATCCCTATCTCGCGTTTACCGCGATGATGATGGCGGGTCTCGACGGCGTGCAGAACAAGATTCACCCCGGCGATCCGATCGACAAGAATCTGTACGATCTGCCGCCGTCGCAAGCGAAGAAGGTGCCTAACGTCTGCTCGTCGCTCGACATGGCGCTCGAGCATCTCGACAAGGACCGCGGGTTCCTGACTGCGGGCGGCGTGTTTTCGGACGACATGCTCGATGCGTATATCGCGCTCAAGATGGAAGAAGTCACGCGCTTCCGCATGACGACCCATCCGGTCGAGTTCGACATGTATTACAGCTTGTAAACGAACGAGCAGGTTCACGCTTGATCGCAACAGGGCGGGTTCTCCCGCCCTGTTGCATTTTGCAACTTGGGAATGCCCGCGACGTTGTAAGTTCGTCTTTTCTGACATAGACTTAGCGCGACCGCTTGGATCTTGCGGTGTCAACCGCAAATGGTATCGACCGTTGCAATAGACGGCTACCCGAGGACCGCTATGAGAATGTGTTTATGTTTAGTGCTTGCTTGTGCGGCATCGTTCGCGCACGCGGAAATGTGGAAGTGCATTGAGGCCGACGGCAACACCCGCTACACCAACGTTAGAGGCGACGCCAAGGGGTGCAAGGGACTGAACCTGGAGCCGTTGAATACTGCACAGCCGCCGCCGCGCGCGCCGCAGCAGAAGCCCGCGAATTTCCCGAGCGTCGACAGCGACACACAACGCAGCCGCGATGCCGGGCGCCGGAAAATTCTCGAGCAGGAACTCGCGCAGGAACAGCAAATGCTCGATGCCGCTAAAAAACAGCTCGCGGAACAAAAGGACGTGCGCCTGGGCACGGAAAAAAACTATGCGCGGGTCGAAGAGCGGTTGAAGCCTTACGAAGACAAGGTCAAGCTGCACGAAGGCAACGTCGAGAGCCTGCGGAAAGAACTCTCCAGCGTCAAGTAGCCGCTTGTTGGCGGCCGGGCCGATCGAGCATGTGCAATTGCATTTCACCAGGCGCGGCCCCCCGACGGGATTGCACGCCTGGTCTGATTCTTGCTCCCTCATGGAATGATAGTTAAACAATGGCGGTTGCCGCATTAGCAGGACTTGACCTACTCGCGACGGCGATCGTGATCGTCGATCGCGAACTCGTCGTGCGCCTGGCCAATCCCGCTGCGGAAAATTTATTCGAGTTGAGCAGCAAGAGCTTTGTGGGAAATACGATTACAGAAATTTTCGAAAACGATCGCGTGCTTGCGGCGGCGATCGACTACGCGCGCACGAATAATTGCAGCTATACCGAGCACGACTTGAAGATCGGCGTGCCGGGCCACGCCAAACTGCATTTGAGCTGCACGCTGACGCCGGTCGAGATCGAAAGCTGGGTCGCGGGCTGGCAGGGTTTGCTGCTCGAGTTCCGGCATATCGAGCAGCAGATAAAAATCGCGCGCGAAGAACGCCTGCACGACCAGAGCCAGGCCAACCGCGAGCTGATCCGCAATCTTGCGCACGAAATCAAGAATCCGCTGGGTGGCATCCGCGGTGCGGCCCAACTGCTCGACCATGAACTCGAGCGGCCCGGGCTGCACGAATACACGCAGGTCATCATGAAGGAGGCCGACCGCCTGCAATCGCTGATGGACCGGTTGTTGACGCCGCATCGTTTGCCGCAACCGGCGCCGCTCAACATTCATGAAGTGCTCGAGCGCGTGCGCAGCCTGATACTGGCCGAGCATCCGCGCGGCATCGCAATTCGCCGCGACTACGACACCAGCGTGCCGCTCCTGAAAGGCGACAAGGAGCAGATGATCCAGATCGTGCTCAACATCGCGCGTAACGCGGCGCAGGCGATGAAAGGCGACGGCCGTTTGACCTTCAGGACGCGCATCGCGCGCCAGGTGACGCTGGCGCGCAAACGTTACAAGCACGCGCTGGTGGTGCAAATCAACGATACGGGGCCCGGCATACCCGAAGATATGCGTGAAAAGATTTTTTATCCGCTGGTGTCGGGACGCGAGGGGGGCAGCGGATTGGGCCTGACGCTGGCCCAGACGTTCGTTACCCAGCATGGGGGTACGATCACATTCGATAGTCAGCCGGGCAACACCACGTTCACGTTGCTGCTGCCGATTAATAACAGCGAAAGTGCGAAATCATGAAACCGGTGTGGATTATTGACGACGACCGCTCGATACGCTGGGTGTTCGAGAAGGCGCTTACGCGCGAGAACATCGCATTCAAGACATTTTCATCCGCCGACGAGGCGCTTGGCGCGCTGGGTACTGAAACCCCGCAACTGGTGGTCAGCGATATCCGGATGCCCGGCGAATCGGGTCTCGAACTATTGCAGCAAGCCAAGCAGCGCTACCCGCATATGCCGGTCATCATCATGACCGCGTATTCGGACCTCGAAAGCGCGGTCGCCGCATTTCAGGGCGGCGCATACGAATATCTGCCGAAACCGTTCGATGTCGACCACGCGGTCGAACTCATCCGGCGGGCAATGGAAGAAAGCACGCGTCAGGATGAGGTGATCGAGGTGCCCGGCGCGGAGCCCGAGATTTTGGGTCAGGCGCCCGCGATGCAGGAAGTTTTCCGCGCGATCGGCCGTCTCGCGCAGTCGCACGCCACGGTCCTTATCACGGGCGAGTCCGGCACCGGCAAGGAACTCGTGGCGAGCGCTTTGCATCGCCATAGTCCGCGCGCGGCCAAACCTTTTATCGCGATCAATACGGCCGCGATTCCCAAGGATCTGCTTGAGTCGGAACTGTTCGGTCACGAGCGCGGCGCCTTCACGGGCGCGCAAACCATGCGCCGCGGCCGCTTCGAGCAGGCTGATGGCGGGACGTTGTTTCTCGACGAAATCGGCGATATGCCGGCCGATCTGCAGACGCGGTTGTTGCGTGTATTGTCGGACGGCCAGTTCTATCGCGTCGGCGGGCATCAGCCGATCAAAGCGAATGTACGCGTGATTGCGGCGACCCACCAGGACCTGGAAGTGCGCGTCAAACAGGGCTTGTTTCGCGAAGATCTGTTTCACCGCCTGAACGTGATCAGGCTGCGGCTGCCGCCGTTGCGGGAACGGCGTGAAGACATACCGCTGCTAGCGAAGCATTTTCTCGCCAAGAGCGCGCGCGAACTCGGCGTCGAGCCGAAGCGCCTGTCCGATGCGGCGCTGAAATTCCTGAGCGCACAGGATTTTCCGGGCAACGTGCGCCAGATCGAGAACTTGTGCCACTGGCTGACCGTGATGGCGCCGGGTGTCAACGTCGATGTCAACGATCTGCCATCCGAACTGCGCGTTGAAGCGGGGGCCGCGGCCGGTGAGAACTGGATCACCGCACTTGAGCGCGAAGTGGCGAATTCGTTGAACCGCGGGGAGTCCGGCCTGATGGACGTGCTCGGCCCGCAATTTGAGAAAGCCCTCATCACGCGGGCGCTCGCGCATACCGGCGGGCGGCGCATCGAAGCCTCTCAGCTATTGGGGCTGGGGCGCAATACACTGACGCGCAAAATTCAGGAACTCGGGCTCGACGCCGGCAAGAGTGGCGAAGACTGAATTCCTGCTCGCGGTTCGATGTCACCGCGCACGGCAACCTAACCGGTCGTGAATTCGGCTGTCACCGGCGCGTGATCGGACGGGCGCTCGTTTTTGCGCGGTTCGATGTCGATCGAGCATGCGCGGCACGTCTCGGCGAGGCGGTGGCTCAACAGAATATGGTCGATGCGCAAGCCCATCTTGCGCTTGAACGCATTCATCCGGTAGTCCCACCACGTAAATGATTGCGGCGGCTGCTCGAACAAGCGAAAGCTGTCCTTGAGTCCGATCGCCAGCAGGTCCTGAAACGCCTGGCGTTCGGGCGCGCTGAACAACACCTGGCCTTCCCACGCCTTGGGATCGTGGACGTCACGCTCGTTGGGCGCGACATTGAAATCTCCGACCACGACCAGCCGGTCGTTCGCGGCGAGTTCCGTGGCCAGCCACTGATTGACGCGGTTGAGCCAGTCGAGCTTGTAGCGATACTTGTCCGATTCGACGCTCTGGCCGTTCGGCACGTACAGACAAACGACGCGTATGCCGTCGACGGTTGCGGCGAGCACGCGTTTCTGCGGATCGTCGAAGCCGGGCACCGAGGCTACCGGAGCGGTCGCCGGCGTCCTGCTCAGTATCGCGACGCCGTTGTAGGTTTTTTGTCCGCTGAACTGTGCCTGGTAACCGGCCGCGCGAATGTCTTCAACCGGAAACTTCGGATCCTCGAGCTTGGTTTCCTGCAGGCACAGCACATCCGGTTGATGCGTCTTCAGCCACTCCAGCACCTGCGGCAGACGGACTTTGAGCGAGTTTACGTTCCAGGTCGCAACCCGCATTATTTGGCCGCGGCGGGCGGCGCCGGCGTTTCCGCCGGCGGTTTAGCGGCGGGCTTGGCGCCGGGGATCGCGCTGGTCGGGTAGCCCGCGGCATCGAGCGCCGAATCCCATTCGGAAGCGAGATAGCCCTGGAGATTTTTTAATTGGCCGACCACCAGAAAAGGCACTTGCGGATTGCCGCCGGTCAATTTTTTGAAATCCTCAAATTCCTGGGGGGATGACGGATTGGACGGGTCCTTCTCGGTGAAGGGCACGCCGCGTTTGTTGAGATGGGCGCGCCCGGCCTTGCACGGGTCGCCGCAGGCGGCGGTTGAATAAAACGTCACCGGAAAGTTCTTGACCGCGAGCTGCACGCTGTAAGGAGCATCGCTGGTCGCCGGTGACTTGCTGGTGTCCCCCAGCTTTTTCGGCTCGACTTTCCGGATATTCGGCGGCGGCGGATAAGGGGTGTAGTTGACGACGCCTTTGTCATCGACCCAGCGGTACATTTCCGCGCCGTGGGCGAGCGCGGCGATCGCCATCAAGACTGCAAACGCCCGGAATTTCATGATGCGCTGTCTCCGATTCGAAAATCCCGGCACTTTTATAGCACAACCCCCGTGTTTGGGGGTAGGGACGCAATCATGCGGGGGTTGCAGAACCCGTCATTCCGTTGTGCCGCAACAGCGCGTCCATGCTCGGCGGGCGCCCGCGAAACGCGACGAACGAGTCGAGCGCCGGACGGCTGCCGCCGACGGCGAGGATTTCATCGCGGAAACGCCGGCCGGTTTCGTGATCGAAGACGCCGCGCTCCTCGAAGAGGCTGAAGGCATCCGCCGACAGTACCTCGGCCCACTTGTAGCTGTAATAGCCGGCCGCATAACCGCCCGCAAAAATATGCGAGAAGCTTTGCGCAAATCGGTTGAACGGGGGCGGGATGATGACGGCCACCTGCCGGCGCACGTCGTCGAGCAACGCCTGTGCGGTGGCGTCGCCCTGCGGGTCGAAATCAAAATGCAAATGCAGGTCGAACAGCGAAAACTCGATTTGCCGCACCATTTGCAGGCCGCTCTGGAAATTCTTGGCGGCAAGCATTTTGTCGAACAGCGCGCGCGGCAGCGGGGCTCCAGTGTCCACGTGATGCGTGAGCGGCGCCAGCGCGTCCCATTCCCAGCAGAAATTTTCCATGAACTGGCTCGGCAGCTCGACCGCGTCCCATTCGACGCCGTTGATGCCCGCCACGCCGAGTTCTTCGACGCGCGTGAGCAGGTGGTGCAAGCCGTGGCCGAATTCATGGAAGAGCGTGATGACTTCGTCGTGCGTGAACAATGCAGGGCGCTTTTTACCGTCGACTTCGCCTACGGGCGCCGCGAAATTGCAATTGAGATACGCGACCGGCGTCTGAATGCCGCCGGCGGCGCGTTTGCGCGTGATCGCATCGTCCATCCAGGCGCCGCCGCGTTTCGACGGCCGGGCATAAAGGTCGAGATAAAACTGGCCGACCAGATTTCGCGCACGATCGCGAATGTCGAAGAAACGCACATCCGGGTGCCATTTCGGCGCGTCGGCGGGCTCGATCGCGATGCCGTACAGCGTTTCCACCACGCGGAACATGCCGGGCAGCACGGTGGTCTCGGGAAAGTACTGCTTGACCTCCTGGTCCGAGAACGCGTAACGCGCAATGCGCAGCTTCTCTGACGCGTACGAGATGTCCCACGCCTCGAGGTCCGGGAGTTTGAGCTCGTCGCGCGCGTATTGCTTGAGTTCGGCGAGATCGCGTGCGGCATACGGCTTGGCTTTGGCGGCGAGGTCGCTCAGGAACTGCAATACCTGCTGTGGCGACTCGGCCATCTTGGGTTCGAGCGAATACTCGGCGAAGCTGGCGAAGCCGAGCAATTGCGCGAGTTCGCGCCGCAGGGCGACGATTTCGCCGATCAACGGGGTGTTGTCCCATTCCGGCTTGCCGAATTCGGCGGCACGCGTCGCGTACGCGCGGTACAACGTTTCCCGCAGGCCTCGATCATCGGCGTACTGCATGACCGGTACGAATGATGGCGCGTGCAGCGTGAATTTCCAGCCGGTTTTACCGTCTGCCGTCGCGGCCTCCTGCGCAGCCTCGAGCACGTCCGCAGGGATGCCCGCGAGCGTATCCTTCGATTCGACGTAATGTGCGTAGGCGTTCGTCGCGTCGAGGAGGTTGTCCGAGAACCGCGACGTCAATGCCGACAGCTTCTCGCGCACTTCGGTGAACCGCTGCTTCTTGGCGGCCGGCAGGTCCGCGCCGCCAAGCCGGAAGTCGCGCAATTCATGTTCGATGACAGCGCGTTGCGCGGGCGTGAGGCTTGCCATCACCGGTGATGATTCGAGTTGCTTGAACCGCCCGAACAGGCGCTGGTTCTGGCCGTACTCGGTGTAAAACTGCGTCACCTTGGGCAGGTTCGCGTTGTAGACCTCGCGCAGTTCGGGACTGTTCATCACGGCGTTCATATGCCCGACCTGCCCCCACGCGCGATTGAGTTTTTCGGTCGCATCGTAGAGCGGCGCAACGAAATTGTTCCAGTCCGGCGCGGCGGTGGCGGCAACGAGGCGCTCGATCACACCGCGGTTGGCGGCGAGCAATTCGTCCACTGCGGGCGTGACGTATTCGGGTTTGAACGCGTCGAAGCGCGGCAGACCGGAAAAATCGAGGAGGGGATTCATAGGGCGGGATTCAACTTTCAAAATTTCGGAATTCAGGAAGTCCGTGCCCGATTGGACGCCGGATCATGGCCAAGGTTCAGCCGCGGAGCATCAGGTCGATTCGTAGACTACCTGGCCCTCGACCAGCGTGTAGCTTACCTTGCCCTTGATTTCGACGCCGGTATACGGCGTGTTCTTGCCCTGGCTTTTGAGCGCCGCGGGTTCGACTTTCCAGTAACGCGCGGGGTCGAATACGCACAGGTCGGCGCCCACGCCCGGTTTTAATACGCCTGCATTCACCCCGAGCACGCGCGCCGGCTCGCTCGTAATGCGCGCGAGTCCCTGCGCAAGCGGCAGCCGCGTTTCCTCTATCCATTTCAAAGTCAGCGGCAGCAAGAGCTCGACACCGGTCGCGCCGGTCTCGGCTTCGCCGAACGGCAATTGCTTGGCGTCTTCGTCGACCGGGGTGTGATCGGAGCACAACGCATCGACCGTGCCGTCGCCAAGCGCCGCGCGCAACGCATCGCGGTCGCGCTGGCTGCGCAGCGGAGGCGTCAGGTTGCAATTCGGATCGAAGTAACCGATGTCCATTTCCGACAGGTGGGCGTGGTGAATGGCGATATCGCAGCTTACCTTGAGCCCGCGCGCTTTGGCCTGGCGCACCATGTCCGCGCCTTCGGCGCTCGACATCCGGCACAGGTGGATGCGCGCGCCGGTTTCGCGCGCGAGCAGCAGGATCGTCGACAGCGCTATGGTTTCCGCGCACACCGGAATTGCGGCGAGCCCCAAGCGGGTGGCGACCTGCCCGTCGTGCGCGACGCCGCCGCGCGCCAGCCCCGCGTCCTGCGGCCGCAGCCACACCGGAAAGTCGAAGGTCGCCGCGTACTGCAGCGCGCGCAACAGTAATTGCGTGTCGGTCAGCGGCGCGTCCGCGTGCGAGAACGCCACGCAGCCCGCGTCGGTCAGCTCGGCCATCTCCGTCAGATGCGTGCCTTTCAAACCGACGGTCAGCGCGCCTATCGGGTAGACGTGCGCCTGATTCAGATTGCGCGCGCGGAACTTGAGCATCTCGACCAACCCCGGCTCGTCGAGCGGCGGATCGGTGTCGGGCGGGCAAGCCAGGCTCGTCACTCCGCCTGCGGCGGCGGCCTGCATTTCCGATTCGAGTGTGGCCATGTATTCGAAGCCGGGCTCGCGCAGGCGCACGGCGAGATCGACGAGTCCCGGACACACGATAAGTCCGCTCGCATCGATCGTGCGGTTGGCGGTGTAACCGGTAGGCGCGCTGCCCAACGCCACGATCTTGCCCGCCGCGATGTATACGTCTTGTTTCGCGTCGGTGCCGCTCGCGGGGTCGATCAGGCGGCCGTTCTTGATGTGTATTTTCATAATGCCTGGCAATGGGTAATGGGTAATGGGTAATGGGAGGAGCCTAAAAACCCGTTACCGTTCGCTTGGGGTTTACTCATCGCTCATCACTCATCACGATTTCAATTTCCCGCCAGTATGCTCATCACCGCCATGCGGATCGCAATGCCGAACGTCACCTGCGGCAGGATCACGGACTGGCTGCCGTCGGCGACGTTGGAATCGATTTCCACACCGCGGTTCATCGGTCCCGGATGGAGCACGATCGCATCCGGTTTTGCCAGCGCGAGCTTTTCCGCCGTGAGGCCGTAGAATTTGAAGAACTCCTGCGGCGAGGGCAGGAACGAACCCTGCATGCGCTCGTTCTGCAGACGCAGCATCATCACGACGTCGACGTCTTTCAGTCCTTTTGCCATGTCGTGATAAACGTGCACGCCGAGACTGTCGACGTTCGTCGGCAAGAGCGTTTTGGGTCCGATCACGCGCAGTTCCGGCACGCCGAGGGTGGTCAGCGCGTGGATTTGCGAGCGCGCCACGCGCGAGTGCAGGATGTCGCCGACGATCGCGACCTTCAACTTGCTGAAGTCCCGCTTGTAGTGGCGGATCGTGAACATGTCCAGGAGCCCCTGCGTCGGATGCGCGTGGCGGCCGTCGCCGGCATTGACGACATGGATGTCTTCGCTCACGTGACGCGCGATCAGGTGCGGTGCGCCGCTCTGGCTGTGGCGCACGATGAACATGTCGGCCTGCATGGCGGCGAGGTTCGCCACGGTGTCGAGCACCGACTCGCCCTTGGTCTGGGACGACACGTTGATCGCCAGATTGATCACGTCCGCCGACAGCCGCTTGGCCGCGATTTCGAAAGTCGTGCGCGTGCGCGTCGACGGCTCGAAAAAGAGGTTGAAAATCGCCTTGCCGCGCAGGAGCGGCACTTTCTTCACTTCGCGCCGGGTCACGCCGACAAACGACTCTGCGGTGTCGAGTATCTGCCGCAGAATTTCGCCGGGCAGCCCCTCGATCGACAGCAGGTGATGCAGTTCGCCGTTCTTGTTGAGCTGGGGGTTATTGGTGAGAAACATCCGGTGCCGTTGCCTTATGGTCAGTCGGTGCTCAATGCGAGGCTCAAGCGGCCCTGCGCATCGCGCTTCAATTCGACGCTCTGGCCGACCTCGACCGTCGCGCCGACGAATTGCGCGGCGATCGGCAGTTCGCGCCCGCCACGGTCGAGGAGCGACGCCAGCCGAATGCGCGCCGGCCGGCCGTAATCGAAGAGTTCATTCATTGCCGCGCGGATGGTGCGACCCGTGTACAGCACGTCGTCGACCAAGATGAGATCGCGGCCTTCGACTTCGAACGGAATGTCCGACGGCGCCACTTTGCGCTTGAGCCCCTTGTGCTGAAAGTCATCGCGATAGAACGAGACGTCGAGCGTGCCGAACGGCACTTCGAGTTTAAGCGCTGAGTGCAGCCGTTCGGCGAGCCATGCGCCGCCGGTGACGATGCCGATCAGGCCGGTGTCGGGCGCGACGTGCGGGCGCATTTGCGCAATCAGCGCGCTCAGCAGTTGCTCGGCGTCGGGCAGCGGTTTGGCGCTCATTGCTGCGCCTGCGCCATGTGCACGCGGCGCGCACGTTCGTCGAGATAAGCCTGCAGTATGTGCAGTGCCGCGACCTGATCGATCACGGGCTTGCGCTTGTGACCGGCGACACCGGCTTCGGCGAGACTCGAATCGGCGGCGGCGGAACTCAACCGTTCATCGACCAGTTCGACAGGCAGGCCGAAGCGGCCGTTAAGTTCGCGCGCGAATTTGCGCGCCAGCCGCGATATTTCGTGCTCGGTGCCGTCGAGATGGGCGGGCAATCCCACCACCAGCAGCGCGGGCCGCCACTCGCGTAAGAGTTCGCCGATCGCGGCGTAGCGTGTTTTTTTATCCTCGGCGGTGATCGTAGTCAGCGGATGCGCGATCCCGATCGATGTATCGCCGACGGCGCCGCCGATGCGCTGCTCGCCGAAATCGAACGCGAGTACCGTGGTGCCGTGCATGGCCTGCTGTTGCGCGCGGAGCGCCTCCGCCTGTTGCGCCGGCGGTGGCGGTTCACGCATGGCCCGATTGCTCCGACAGGGTTGCGTAATCGACACCCAGCATTTCCATCGCGCGCGGCAAGCGCTGCGCCGGCGGCAATTCGAAGATCACATCATCGCGTGCTTCAACGGTAAGCCATGCGTTTTGCGCAAGCTCGTGCTCGAGTTGTCCCGGCGCCCAACCCGCGTAGCCGAGCGTGACCAGCATCTGGCGCGGGCCCTCGCCGCGCGCGACGGCCTGCAGGATGTCTTTCGACGTCGTGAGCCCGATTTCGGAACTGATCGAAAGCGTCGACTGCCAGTTGCCGAGCGGGCCGTGCAGCACGAAGCCGCGGTCGGTCTGCACGGGGCCGCCGTAATGCACGGAAATGAGCTCGCAGCGCGCCGAGGTGGCGGGAATGCTGACCTGGTCGAGCAGTTTGGCGAGCGTCATGTCGATCGGACGGTTGATCACCAGACCCAACGCGCCCTGCTCGTTATGCTCGCAAATATAGGTGAGGGTCCTGGAAAAATGCGGATCTGCCATGGCGGGCATGGCGATCAGGAAGTGGTGCGTGAGATTCACCGATTGCATTTTGGGGTGTCTAGTGCCGCCTGCCTCGTGCCGGACAATCAGACCGGCGCTATTGTAAACGCGCGGGCGTCCGTTCACAATCGTTTCCTCCGGCTGGCCAAGCGCCGGGCGCCTCGCGGAACCAGCAAAGCAGTGATCTACGATATCTCGGTGGTGTGGTTCAGGCGCGATTTGCGCTGTTTCGATCATGCCGCGCTCCACGCCGCGCTGACGAGCAGTCGGCGCGTTTACTGCGCGTTCGTGTTCGATCGCGAAATTCTCGATGGCCTGCCCCGCCGCGACGACCGGCGCGTCGAATTCATCTGGCGCAGCGTGCGCGAATTGCAGCAGGAGCTGACGCGGCGCGGCGGCGGGCTCACGGTTCTGCACGGTCGCGCGCGCGAGGAAATCCCGGCGCTCGCGGCACGGCTCAAGGCCGGCGCCGTGTTCGCCAATCACGATTACGAACCGGCGGCGGTCGATCGCGATCAGGCGGTGAGTGAGGCGCTGGCACGTATGCGCACTGCGTTTGTCACCTGCAAGGACCAGGTGATATTCGAAAAGGACGAAATCCTGACCCAGGATGGCCGGCCGTTCAGCGTGTTCACGTCCTACAAGAACGCATGGCTCAAACGACTGGACGGTTACTTCACGCAGGCCTATCCGGTTGAAAAATATTTCGACCGGCTGGCGCCAACGCCGGACGCGACCATGCCGACGCTCGCGGATATCGGGTTCGCGCCGACGAACCTGCTCGCATTGAAGATCGCGCCCGGCATGGCGGGCGCCGCCAAACTATTTACGGGTTTCAAGAAGCGCATGGCCCAATACCACGAGCGGCGGGACTTCCCCTCGGCGCGCGGGCCGTCGTATTTGTCGGTGCATTTGCGGTTTGGCACGATTTCGATCCGCGCGCTTGTGCGCGCGGCGTGGCAGGCCGCCAATCGCGGCTCGGCGGTGTGGTTGTCCGAACTCATCTGGCGTGATTTCTATTTCATGATCCTGCATCATCACCCGCGCGTGGTCGCGCATGCGTTCCGCGCCGAGTGCGACGCAATCAGGTTCGCGAACGATCCCGATCTCTTTCGCGCATGGTGCGAGGGGCGCACCGGTTACCCGCTCGTCGACGCGGCGATGCGCCAGTTGAACATCACGGGATACATGCATAACCGATTGCGCATGGTGGCCGCCTCGTTCCTGGTCAAGGATCTGCACGTCGACTGGCGCCAGGGTGCGCAATATTTTGCGGAACGGTTGAATGATTTCGACCTGGCGGCCAACAACGGTGGATGGCAATGGGCCGCGTCGACCGGCTGCGACGCGCAGCCCTATTTCCGGATTTTCAATCCGGTGACGCAATCGCAGAAATTCGATGCCCGGGGAAAATTTATCCGCAAATACCTGCCGGAACTAAGCGGCTGCGACGACAAATTCATTCACGTGCCGTGGCTGATGAGTGCGGCCCAGCAAGCCAAGTCGGGCGTCATTATCGGCCGCGATTACCCGGCGCCGGTGGTTGACCATGCGGCCGCGCGCGCGGTTACGCTCGAACTCTATCAACGGGCCCGGTCGCCGTGAGCGGCGCGCGTTACTTGCGCCAGAATGCGGGCGTGAAGAGAATCAACAGGCTGAAAATTTCGACGCGGCCGAGGAACATCGCGAGCGTGCACACCCAAGTCTGAAAATCGGTCAGCGCGGAAAAAGTTTGCCCCGGTCCCACGACATTGAGTCCGGGGCCCGCATTGTTGATGC
>Ga0265332_10001408_pt1 | contig 13566 bp, 7 predicted proteins | sample 41926metaG_FD_202084 | JGI IMG/M metagenome (GOLD analysis project Ga0265332, IMG submission 202084) | Rhizosphere microbial communities from Carex aquatilis grown in University of Washington, Seatle, WA, United States - 4-19-26 metaG | ecosystem: Host-associated > Plants > Roots > Rhizosphere >...
GCGCAGGACCGCGAATGGTATCGCGGCTTCGCCTACACGCAGGACGACATCAACACCTTCACGCGCCGCTCCAACACGAACTACATGGAGACCGGCGTCCTCTCGGCGCTGCAGCTCACCGCCATGTTCCCGGCGACGGTGCTCGAGAACTTCTACATCAAAACGCGCAACTCCATCGAGGAAGGGAAGCACAAGGCGCCGTTCGGTTTCGTCGTGCCGGTGCAGCGCGACATGACGAAGGTCGCGGAGTTCGTGAACATCCTCCGCATCCAGCGCATCGAAGTCGGACAGGCGAAGACGGCGTTCAAGGTCGGCGCCACGACGTACCCGGCCGGTTCGTACGTCATCAAGCGCGACCAGCCCTATGGCCGCCTCGCGAAGAACCTCATCGAGAAGCAGCAGTTCCCCGACGCGCGCATCACCACCTACGACGACAGCGGCTGGTCGATGGGCATGGCGATGATGGTCGACGTCGCCGAGATCGCCGATTCGTCGATCCTCCACGTCGAGACGACGCCGGTGAGCACGGTCACGCTCAAAGGCACCGTGAAGACCGCGGGCACCGCCGGCATCGCCGTCGCGCACCTCGGTTCGAACAACATGATCACGCTCCGGTACAAGCTGAAGGATGTGCCGATGCAGATCGCCGAGAAGGCGTTCAAGGTCGACAGCGTCGAGTTCCCCGCCGGTTCGTTCGTCGTGACCGACGCGTCGAAGATCCCCGCGGTGAAGGCCGCGGTCGAGGAGCTCGGGCTCACCGCCGCGACGTACTCCGCGGCGCCCACGGTGCCGATGCACAACGCCGATGTGCCACGGGTCGCGATCTACTCCGCCTGGACCAACACGCAGAACCTCGGCTGGTACCGCCTCACGTTCGAGAAGTTCGGCGTGCCGTACGACCTCATCTTCAAGGAGCAGGTGAAGGCCGGCAACCTGCGCGCGAAGTACGACGTGATCTTGATGGCCGAGCAGAACCTCGGCCGCCAGGCGACGCTCGCCGCGCCGGCCGCGAAGCCGCAGCCGTACCAGAAGAGCGACAAGTACAAGTTCCTCGGCATGTACGGCGAGACGGCCGACATGTCGGGCGGCCTCGGGCAGGACGGCGTCGACCAGATCGCGGCGTTCCTCGACGCCGGCGGCACGCTCATCGCCGTCGGCGAGGCGGCCCGCTTGCCGATCGAGTTCGGCTTCGCGCGTACGGTGGACAAGGTCACGGTGCCCGGCCTCACGTCGCAGCGCCCGCTCGTGCAGGCGGAGATCGTGAAGCCCGAGCACCCCGTGTTCTACGGCTACGGCGACAAGAAGATGCCGGTGAAGTATGTCGGCGGCACGCCGTTCAAGGTGGGCGTCGCCGACGAGAGCAACGTGCTCGCGCGCTATGTGGGCGGCGATGCGGCGGTCCTCTCCGGCCTCATGGTCGGCGCCGACTCGCTCAAGAACCGTCCCTTCGCCGTCGACGTGCCGATGGCGTACAAGGGCCACGGCCGCGTGATCATGTTCTCGAACAACCCGATCTACCGTTGGCAGAACCACGGCGAGTTCAACATGATCTTCAACTCGGTCATCAACTGGAACGACGTGCCCGAGGTGAAGCCGGCGATCGTGCCGTAGGCGCGGGCCCGCGTGACGATGGCGAACGGAGCGAGCGAAGGGTGCTCGCTCCGTTCGCGTTTCGGCCGGCTCCACGGGGCCGATCGCCGGGGGGCGACGCGCGTACGTAGGGCGTAACCTGACCCTCGGCGCGGTCACCCGCCGACGCGACACGCGGGCCGCGAGCCTACGCTTCGTGTCATGACCCGCTCCCGACTCCTCCTCGCCCTCACGGTCGCCGGCTCCTGCGCGCTCTCCGCGCAGTCGAAGCCCGCCGCGCCGGCAAAACCGCTGACCACGACCGACCTCGCCCTCGCCTACGCGCGCGCGATGCCGTTCAAGACGTTCCTCGCCACCGACACCACGAAAGCCGCGCTCTGGGCCGCCGCGCAGGAACGCACGGCCGCGAGCGTCGCCGTCGTCGTGAAGGACACGCCGCCCCCCGCGGGCGTCTGGCGCCTGCTCGTCGTCGCCGAGAACTCGTGCAGCGACGCGCTCGCGTCGCTGCCCTACATCGCGCGGCTCGTCGATCAGCTGCCGGGGAGCGAGTTGCGCATCATCCGCAAGGCCGACGCGCAGCCGCTCATCGACGCGCACCTCTTTCGCGGCCGCTCGGCGACGCCGCTCGTGATCGTGCTCGACTCGGCGTTCCGCGAACGCGGCGTCTGGATCGAGCGCGCCTCGCACATCCAGCAGTACGTCACCGACAACGAGAAGTCGATGCCGGACGACTCGATCTGGGCGCATGTGCGCGTGATGCGCAAGGACGACGACGGCCGCACGCCGCTGCGCGAGGTGATCGCGATCATGCGCGACGCGAAGGCGGCGCCGGTGAAGGCGAAGAAAGCGGCGAAGCCCGCGGTGGAGCCGCCGAAGCCGTCGCGCAAGGTCGTGGAGCCCTGCAAAGTGCCGTGAGCGCGGCGTGGCGGGGGAGCAGCCGCCTACTGCTTGCTCCCCGCCGCCGCCCCCTGCTTCAGCAGCCGCTTCCAGTTCATCATCGCGATCACGGTGCCGCGGCTGCTATCCGCCCCCGCGGCGTGCGCGAGCACCGCGAAGTCCCCATTCGGGAAGACGTCGTAGGCTCCCATCGCCGACGCGTTCGTCCGAGGCGGCGGCAGCACGACGAACCCCTTCTCAACGAAGTTGAACAGCGTGTCCTGCCGTGTCGCGCGGAAGCCGCTCGACTCGTCGATGTGCGCCGCGAGCAGCAGGCCGCGGGAGAGGTAGTAGAGCGTGTGGCCGTCGCGCGACCAGACGGGCTCGGTCCCTTGCTCGATCGACACCGGCGTGCGTGGCCCCGGCCCTGGCACCGGTAGCACGTACAATTGAAACGCGCCGGACTCGTTCGACGTGTACGCGAGCCACTTCCCGTTGGGGGAGATGCGCGGCGACACTTCGCTCGCATCGGTCGCCACCACGTCCCGTTGTTCATTCGGGCGCGCCATCGGCGCGATCAGGATGTCCTGGCGGTGCTGTCGCGGACGAGGTCCCCAGGGAAACATCGTCACGGCGAGGTAGCCGGCCGGCGGCCCGAGCGAGAGACCGGCCGGCTGTCCGGTGCCCCCGCCGATCGCGACACTCAGGAATGGTTGCGGCGCCGCGCTGTGGTCCCAGGGCTGCATATTGTAGGTCCCCGGACCACCGGTTTGGTGTTCACGGAAAACGATGCGGCGCGCGTCGGCCCATTCCGGCAACAGGCTCACCGCATCGCGCGTCATGGGCGTGAGCTGGCCAGTCGCAACCTCGTAGATCCAGACGTCGGTGCGAACGCCGGCCTCACGCACCGTGAGCGCGACGCGCGCGCCGTCGGGACTCACCCGCGGCGAGAAGTACTCTCCCACCTGCGCCCCCGTCTGCTTCACGGCGCCGCTCTTGTCCACGATCGCCACGGAAACACGCCGGTTGCTGCTCGCGGGTCCTGACTCCGGCTTCGCGCCGTAGATGACCGCGCCGCTCGATGAGACCGTCACGTCCGCCGCGCCGTTCGCGTCGACGTTCACGCCGCTCGCGAGCAGCGTCTTCGCGCCCGTGATCGCGCGCTTGCTCGCGGAGAACGGCACGGCCCACAGCGAACCATCAGCAGAGGCATAGATCAGATGCTCCGGCGCCGCGAACCTTGCGCCCGTGCCGGCCAGACCGAGGTCGGTCACGGCGCCATCGGCCAGCGATACCACGCCGATGTGGCTCGAATCGGCCGCCGTCCGCGCGAGCGTGATCAGTGCGTGCTTCGAGCCGGGCAACACGTCTGGCCACGCGAGCGCTCGAATGCCGTGCGCCGCATCGGGCTTCGCCACGAGCTGCGCCGTGCCGCCGCTCGACGGGACGCGCCACAACGCGCCGTGCCGCGAGAACACCACGTGGTTCGCGTCGCCCCAGCTGTGCCCGCCGTCTGCGGAGTCCGCCAGCGGGAGCGGCGCTCCTCCCTGTGACGCCACCTTCCACAGTCGTCCGCCGGCGACGTACAGCAGGTTCGCGCCGTCGGGCGAGAACGCCGGAGAGGCCGCCGCCTCCGTTCCATGCAGCGGCGTGAAAGCGACGCCCGCCATCGGCCGCGCGAGCAGCCGCGACGACTGTCCGCTGACGGCGCCGACAAGCGCGAGCTGCCGTCCGTCCGGGGAGATGGCGACCGAGCTCCCGCTGCCGGTGATCGTGACGGAGTCGGGAATGAGCACCGGGAACTTCTGGTACGGCGCCTCGGGCTCGGCGTACCACGCGAGGGCGGCGAGCGCACCGACGGTGCCTGCGCCCGCGAGCAGCGCGGTCCACGCCGTGCCCACCACCGCGCGCCGCACGACCGGCCGCGTCGCGAGCACCGTGCTTAGCGCGCCGAGCGGCCCCGCGCGCACGATGCGCAGTTCGGGCTCGCGTGCGGCGGCCGGCGCATGCGTCACCACGGCGTGTTCGCCCTCGAGCGCGCGCGCGAATTCACTCGCCGTCGTGAACCGGTCGGCGGGGAGCTTGGCGAGCGCGCGCGCGATGGCCGCGTCGACGTGCGCCGGCACCAGCTCGCGCGTGGCGCGCACGCTCGCCGGCCGGTCCATGATCACCTTCGCGATCAACGCCTGCACGGAGCCGCCGGTGTGCGGGGGCGCGCCGGCGAGCATCTCGTAGAGCATCGCGCCGAGCGAGTAGATGTCGGTGCGGGCGTCCACGTCACGGTCGCCGGTGGCCTGCTCGGGGCTCATGTACTGCGGCGTGCCGAGCGAGATGCCGAGTTGCGTCAGTCGCTCGGCGCCGGCTTGCGACACGGCGAGCGCGATGCCGAAGTCCATCACGAGCGGCTGCCGCTCGTGCATCAGCACGTTCTCGGGCTTCAGGTCGCGGTGCACCACGCCGTGGCGATGCGCGTAGTCCAGCGCGCCGGCGATGCTCGACGCGATGCGGAGTGCCTCGTCCACCGGGAGCTGGCCTTCGCGCTGCAACCGTTGGCGCAGCGTCTGCCCCTCGATGTAGGGCATCACGTAGAAGAGGTGCGAGCGCGCCTCGCCTGCGCCGCCCGCCACATCAGGCACGTACACCTCGCCCGAGTCGAAGAGCGGGAGCAGGTTCGGATGCTGAAGGTTCGCGGTGACCTCGATCTCCGAGAGGAAACGCTCGGGCCCGAGCGCGGCGCCGATGTCCTGGCGCAGCACCTTCACCGCGACCTTGCGGTGATGCCGCAAGTCGGTGGCGCGATACACCGTCGCCATGCCGCCCCGGCCGATCTCCGCCTCGATCAGATACCGGCCGGCCAGCGCTGCGTTCAGCTGCCCGGTGGTACGCACCGTGGTCTCGGGATCAGACATCGTCGCCTCGGCGTCTCATCACGGCACGGCGCTCCGCTCGGTCGCGCCGAGCCAGTTCACGAGGGCGATGAGCGAATGCGGACGCACCGCAGGTCGTGAACGATCGGGCGCGGGAGTCGATCCCGCGGATTGAGGCGTGCCCGCTGGCGGAAGCGCCGCCGCGCCCGCATTGGGATCCGACCCGTTCGTGAGGTACACGAAGTCGCCGTTCGGGAGGATGTCCGTCTGCCACGGCATGACCGGTGTCCCGAAGCCCGTGGTGGGCGCCGGACGAGTGAACACCTCCGCGGTGGATCCCACATCGAAGCCCTTCGTGTCGGAGACTTTCAGGGCGACCATGGTGCGGTTGGTGCTGAAATAGAAGAGCGTGTGCCCGTCGCGCGACCAGAGCGGCTGCGTCCCCTCCTGCAGGGAGACTTGCGTCACCGCGCCCCCGATGCCCGGCACCGGACGCGCGTACAGCAGCGCCGCGGGCGGCTGCCCGGCCTGCGGCACATCGTGCCCCGCGTACGCGAGCCACTTGCCGTCGGGAGAGAACCGCGGCATGCGCTCGCGAAGACCGGTCGCCGCGAAGGGTCTCGACACCGTCGGCGAGTCGATGGGCGCGATGTAGATGTCGGAGTTGGTGCGCGGATTCAGTGTCGCCCCCGAGTCACCGCGTACGTACGCCATGTACTTCCCTGCCGGCCCGGGGTACTCCACCCCTTCGGCGCCGTCGGCGCCGGGCACCACGGTAGCCGAATCGCTCTCGTCCCACGCCCGGGAGTAGTAGCGGATGACGGGTCTCGCCGTCGCATTCGTCACCTTGTAGACGACGCGCTTGCCGTCGGGACTCCATACCGGCTGGCTGCTCATGCCGTCGTGCGTGAACTGGTGGAGCTGCCCGGTGGCGAACGTCAGGAGATAGATGTTGGTGCGCGTCGTACTGGTGCTGTCCTGCACCGTGAGCGCCAGCCGCGCGCCGTCCGGCGACGCGCGGACGTCGCGGTATTCCAGCCGAGGCTGCTGCAGGAAGATCGGTTGAAACGGGCTCGCCGCCTTGCGCATGACGATCGCCCGCCCGCCGCCGCCGCCGCGTCCGGCCGGCGCGCCGCCGTCGGTGAAGAGGATCGTGCCGGTGTTCGACACGGCGAGGTCGGTGACCCCGCTCTCGTGTGGCGTGTTCGGTCGCCGGACCGAGAGGTCCTTCGCGATCGCGATCGGCTCGCCGGTGAATTTCAGCTTGCCGGCATCGAACGGTCTGGCGAAGAGCTGCCCGTCCTGACGCACATACAGCACGTGACCCGAGGCGAAGTGTGGCGTGAGCCCCCGAACGCCGAGATCCACCACCTTGCCGTCGGCGATCGTCACGGCGCCGACGTACAGGGAATCCGCCGACTGCTCCTGGCCGTGCAGGATCGTGATGAGCGCGGCCTTGCCCCCCGGGAGCATCTCCGGCCACCCGAACGCCCATTGCTTGCGGGTGGTGTCGGGCCGGGCCACGAGGCGTTCCGGACCACCGTTGGCCGACACGAGGTAGAGGCTTTCACCGCGCCTGAAGATCACCTGGTCGCCGTCGCCCCAACTGGCCTGCGAGATGACGTCGGCCGAATCGGCGATCTTCACCGGCGCGCCGCCCTCGACGGCGATCTTCATCAACCGAGTGCCCACTGTCGCGCCGACGGTCTCCATCGGCCAGTAGAGCACGAAATCGCCCTTGGGGGAAAGCACCACGGAACGCGCCGAATCGGTGCCGGGAATGGGGTCGAACTGCAGCTCGCCCGTGCGACGGGTGTAGAGCGGTCCGGGCCAGCTTCGGCCGAATACGAAGACCGCGCGCGAGCCATCGCGCGACAACCTCACTTCGCGATAGCGCGTGGTCGGGTTCAGCGACAGTGAATCCGGTAAATCAATGACGAACCGCGACTGCGGCTTCGGCGGCGCCTTGCTGAGCACGATCGCCCCTGCGCCGCCACCGACCATCGCCACGACGATCATCGCCGCGCCGATCCCCATCGCGCGGCGCGTCACGAGCGGCGGCGCTTCGGGCGTGTAGGGCAGCTCTCTCACGACGCCGGTCAATCCGGACATCGCCGGCGTGCGCGCCCCGGTCATCACGAGCACTTTCGCCCCGGTGAGCGCGTCGCAGAATTCGCTGGCCGTCGTCCAGCGGTCGGCCGGCAGTTTCTCGAGCGCGCGATCCACCGCCGCCTCCACGTGCGCCGGCACACTCGGCCGGCTCGCATGGATGCTCCGCGGCCGTTCCGTCAGCACGCGCGCCATCACGGCCTGCGCCGTGCTCCCGATGTGCGGCGGCTCGCCGGTGAGCATCTCGTACGTCACCGCGCCCAGCGAGTAGATGTCGGTCCGCGCGTCGAGCGCGCGGTCGCCTGTCGCCTGCTCGGGACTCATGTACTGCGGTGTGCCGAGCGAGAGCCCCGTCTGCGTGATGCGCGCGCCACCGGCGTTGCTCACCGCGAGCGCGATGCCGAAGTCGGCCACGAGCGCGTTGCCCTCGTGCAGCAGGATGTTCTCGGGCTTGAGGTCGCGGTGGATCACGCCCTTGCGGTGCGCGTAGTCGAGCGCGCTCCCGATGGAGGCGGCGATGCGCACGGCGTCGTCGATGGGGAGCTGCTTCTCGCGGTCGATGCGCGCGCGAAGGCTTTCGCCCTCGATGTACGGCATCACGTAGAAGAGCACGCCGTCGGCGGCGCCCGAGTCGAACAGCGGGAGCAGGTTGGGATGCTGCAGGTTCGCCGTCACCTGGATCTCGGCCAGGAACCGGTCCACGCCGACGATGGCGCCGAGGTCGGGCTTGAGCACCTTGAGCGCGACTTTTCGGTTGTGCCGCACGTCGCGCGCGAGGTACACCGTCGCCATTCCGCCTTCGCCGACGAGGCGTTCGATGGCGTAACGGCCCTCGAGCGCGGCGTTCAACTGCTCGGTGGTGTGCATGTCATCTGGGGGGATGAAGGCCATTAAAGTGGCCACCCAGAGCGCATTCCGCCAGACGCGGACGGGACTCGGCCGGGACCGCCCGGCCGATCGCCGCTATCGCGCCGCGCTTGCCGTCACGCGATGCCGGATCGCGACGGGTCGGCGGGTGATACGCGCACCACACCCGCCAGCACGCCCAGCACCGTGTAATCGTCCCCCGGCCCGAGCTCGAGATCCTCGCCGTTGCCCGCGGCGTGCAGCATGAGCGTCGCCCCGCGCCTCTGCATCGTGCGCACGAGTACCGCGCCCCCCACGCGCACCACGACCGCGTCGCCGTCGCGGGCGCGCTGCGACGGGTGCACCATCACGAGGTCGTTCTCGCGAATGCCGAACTCCGGCGCGTCGCCCGGAAAGGCGCGCACGAGGAACGCCTCGGGCGCCGGCACCAGCGTGCGGTCGAGCGTGAGGAAGCCGTCCTCGCCGAGTTCGGCCGCGCCCATCACCGGGCGCATCACCGGCACGGGCGCCGTGCCCATGCCGCCCGTGTAGCCGATGAGCGTCACGCCGCGCGAGCGCCCCGCGTGGCGCTTCACGTATCCCTTGCGCTCGAGGTTCGCGAGGAGGTCGGTCACCGACTTCGTGCTCGGGATGCGCAGCGCCTGACACATGTCGCGCACGCTCGGCTGGAACGTGTGCTCGGCGAGGAAGTCGAGCAGGTAGTGCCAGACCTGCTGCTCGACCGGCGTGAGCGGGGCGCGCGTCACGCCGCGGCGCCCGCGAGATACGCGCGCGCCTGGTCGAGGCGGGCGAGCGCTTCGTCCTTGCCGAGGATGACGAGCACCTCGCTGATGCCGGGGCTCGACGCGCTCCCCGTGAGCGCCATGCGCACGGGGCCAAGCACCTTGCCCACGCCGAGGCCGCGCTGTTCGGCGGCGGCGCGCAGCGCCTGCTCCGCGGCGGCCGGGTCCCACGCGAGCGTGGCGACGGTGTCGCGCGCGAGCGTGAGCACCTCGGCGGAGAGCGCGACGTCGCTCCACGCCTTGCCGACGACGGCCGGGTCGTACGTCACGCGCAGGTACGCCGGCACCTGCGCCGCCAGATCCTTCAGCGACCGGACGCGCCCGCGGAGCGCCGCGAGGGCGCGCGCGTAGCGGTCGGCGTTCGTGGCGAGTTGCTCCGCGGTGAGCGTGCCGTCGGCCACGAGCTGCGCCGTGACGATCGGCGCGAGCGACTCCACCGGCATCGCCGCGAGATGCTGTCCGTTCATCCACTCGAGCTTCTTCGTGTCGAACACCGACGCCTTCTTGAGGAGCCCCGCCTCGTCGAAGCGCGCGATCATCTCCGGCATCGTCATCACTTCCACGTCGCCTCCCGGGCTCCAGCCCATGAGCGCGAGGAAGTTGCACATCGCCTGCGGGAGGATGCCGAGGTGCTGGTAGTCGCCGACGGCCGTGGCGCCGTGCCGCTTCGAGAGCTTCTTGCCGTCCATCCCGTGGATCATCGGGAAGTGCGCGAACACGGGGAGCGCCGCGCCCAGCGCCCGGTAGAGGAGGATCTGCTTGGGCGTGTTGGAGATGTGGTCGTCGCCGCGCATCACGTGCGTGATGCGCATCGCGATGTCGTCGCTCACCACGGCGAGGTTGTAGATCGGCGTGCCGTCGCTGCGGAGGATGACGAAGTCGTCGATGTCCTTGTTGGGGAACTCGATGTGTTCGTGCACCATGTCGTGCCAGCCGGTGGAACCGTCGGGCACGCGAAAGCGGATCGTGTGCGGCTCGCCCGCGGCGACGCGGTGTGCGACGTCGCCGACCGTCAGGTGGTCGCAGCGGCGGTCGTAGGTGAACGTCTCCTTCCGCGCCTCGGCCGCGGCGCGTCGCTCGTTGAGTTCGGCGGCCGTGCAGAAGCAGCGGTACGCGGCGCCGGCATCGAGCAGTGCGCGCGCGTCGCGCTGGTGCCGCACGAGGTTCTCGGGCGCGCCCTGGTAGACGACCGTCTCGTCCCAGAGGAGGCCGAGCCAGGTGAGCCCGTCGAAGATCGCGCGCGTCGAGTCGTCGGTGCTGCGCGCCTTGTCGGTATCCTCGATGCGGAGGAGGAAGGCGCCGCCGTGCTTGCGCGCGAACAGCCAGTTGAAGAGCGCCGTACGCGCGCCACCCACGTGGAGGTAGCCCGTGGGGGAGGGGGCGAATCGGACGCGGACGGGGGAGGGGGTCATTGCGCTCGTACGGGGTGCTGAAACGACGTGCGGGCCCGCCATCACAGACGGCGGACCCGCAGAACGGAGACGGAGGGATTCGAACCCTCGATACAGGTTGACCCCGTATAACGGTTTAGCAAACCGCCGCCTTCAGCCTCTCGGCCACGTCTCCTCCGCGCCGTGGTGCGCGCAGAACGCTAAAGATGGCCGATAGGAGGGGGCGTGTAAAGGCGCTGAAACGACAAAAGCAGTGAACGGTTCACGGTGAACCGTTCACCGTGAACCGTTCACTGCGTAGCAGTGGCTGTCACGGGCAGGGAGGGATTCGAACCCCCGAGACCCTTGCGGGTCCGCCGGTTTTCAAGACCGGAGCATTCAACCACTCTGCCACCTGCCCTGGTACAGACGCGCGACTGCGGTGCGGCGGTAAATATCGCCCGGCACGCGCCCCGGCGGCATGGCCGCCGGACGGTCAGCGCATGCGGGTGCGGCGGAGCACCGCCCGCACCCGCGCCGTGAAGCGCGCCGGCTCGAGCGGCTTGCGCAGGTAGTCGTCGGCCCCCTCGTCCATGATCTCGGCCTCGAGCGATTCCTCCTCGCTCGCGGTGAGGATCAGCACCGGCATGCGCTGCGTGGCCGGCGTGGAGCGGAGCTTGGCGAGCACCTCGCGCCCGCCGAGGCCCGGCATGTTGATGTCGAGGATCACCACGTCCGGCGGCACGACCGATGTCGCGCGGGCGAGCGCCGAGTCGCCGTTGTCGACCTGCTCCACCTCGTAGCCCTCGTCCTCGAGCACGCGCGCGGCGATCGCGCGGATCACCGGATCGTCGTCGGCCACGAGCACCTTCGTCCGCGAGAGCGCGGCGATGCGCTCCGAGATGCCGATGACGCGTTCCGCCTCCTCGAGCGTCGTGTCCCCCTTCGCGACGAGGTCCATCACGACGTCGGCGAGCATCCGCATCCCCTCGGCCTGCGCCTGCGCGGTGACCACCGATGCCGGCTGGTCGGAGGCGATGAGCGACTCGATGGCGGGGGAGACGATGAACACCTCGGCGACCGGGAGACGGCCGAGGTAGCCGGTGCCGGCGCACTTGTCGCACCCCTTCGCGCGCTTCGTGGGCCGCGCGCCGGTGAGCGCTGCGAGGCGTTCTTCCTCGGGCGTGAGCCGGCCCGTCACCGGTTCCGCGCAGACGCACAGCTTGCGCACCAGCCGCTGTGCGACGGCGCCGCGCAGCGACGTCGCGATCGTCGCGCGGTCGAGGCCCAGGTCGGCGAGGCGCGCGATCACGCCGATCGAGTCGTTGGTGTGGAGCGTCGAGAGCACGAGGTGGCCGGTGAGCGCCGCGTGCGCCGCGGTCGTCGCCGTCTCGCCGTCGCGGATCTCGCCCACGAACACGATGTCGGGGTCCTGGCGCAGCACCGCGCGGAGCGTCCCGGCGAAGGTCACGCCGCGCTTCGTCTCCACCTGGATCTGCGTGATGCCGGCGACCTCGTTCTCGACCGGGTCTTCGATCGTGGTGATGTTCACCTGGCCGTCGGCGAGTTCCTGGATGGCGCCGTACAGCGTCGTCGTCTTGCCGGAGCCCGTCGGTCCCGTCACGAGCACCACGCCGTCGCGGTTCGCGATGAGGCGGCGCATGCGGGCCAGCTCCTCCGCGGGGAGCCCCGTGTCGCCGAGGCGGCGCGCGTTGGACGTGTCGAGGATGCGGATCACGACCTTCTCGCTGTCGCGCGTCGGCACGGTCGAGAGTCGCAGGTCCACCGTCTTGCCATCGGCGAGGACGATGCGCGCGCGGCCGTCCTGCGGGCGCATGCGGTCGGCGATGTCGAGGCCGCCCATCACCTTGAGGCGCGAGACGACGCGGTTGAACACCGGCATCGCGAGCTGGAGATACTCGCGCATCACGCCGTCGACGCGAAAGCGCACGTGCCCCGCCTGACGGCCGGGCTCGATGTGGATGTCGCTCGCCCGGCTCTGCACGCTGTCGCGGAGGATGAGGTTCGCGAGCGCGATCACCGGCGCGGCCGCGGCTTCCTCGGCCTTCACGTTCTCCGGCGCGACCTGCTCGGCCACGCGCACCGCGTTCTCGAGGTCGGCGCCCGCGGCCTTGAGGAGGGTCGACGCGGCGTTCTCCGGCGCGTAGCCCGCCTCGATCGCCGCGCCGATCGCCTGTGGCGACGCGATCACGAAGATCGGGTTGCGCCCCGACGAGAAGCCGATCTGCTGCTCGGCCGTGAGGTCGTTCGGGTCGCTCGTGGCGACGAAGATCGACTTGTAGTCTTCGCGCACCGGAAACACGTGATGGCGGCGCGCGACCTTCTCGGGGATCAGCTTGGTCGCCTGCGCCTCCACCGATTCCCACTGGATGGGCTGCAGCCGGTAGCTCTTGGCGACCTCCTGCACGACGCGTTCGTCGCTCACGCCGCAGGCACGACAGACGGCGGTCCAGGCGTCGCCGATGCCCGACGCCGCCGGAATCGTGATCTCGTCGGCGTTGGGCCACTTGGCCCGTGTCGCCAACCGTGCCAGCCAGTGCGTGCTAGTGGCGCCGCCTCGTGCGTCGGTCATAAGTTGGTTAAGATAAGCAAATGTCGCGCCGGTCGCTGCGCCGCTGGCACGCCCATTCCTCCCATCGTACGGGGTTGTTCATGTCGCAGGTGCCCGAAGACGCCAAGCCAGCACTCGATCTGCTCAAGAGCGTCGGCGGTGACGAGATGGTCGCGATGATGATGCAGACCTTCATCCAGTTCGCCGAGGAGCGCATGGCGAAGCTGGTGGAAGAAGCGGACAGCCGCCGCATCTCCGAGGTCGCGAGCATCGCCCATTCGCTCAAGTCGAGCGCCCGGCAGCTCGGCGCCCTCGCGATGGGCGAGGCCTGCGCCGTGGCCGAGGCCGCGGGAAAGGCGGGCAATACGGACGGCGCGCTGGATGGCGTGAAGGCCATCCAGCGCGAGTATGCCGACGCGAAGCCCTGGATGCAGGCGCTCGCTAGTTCTTCTTCGGTTTAGCCGGCACCGGCGTCTTTCGCGTCGTATCCGAGGGCACGAGCGGCACCGCCTCTTCCTTCGGATCGGCGTTCG
>Ga0265332_10001423_pt1 | contig 13442 bp, 10 predicted proteins | sample 41926metaG_FD_202084 | JGI IMG/M metagenome (GOLD analysis project Ga0265332, IMG submission 202084) | Rhizosphere microbial communities from Carex aquatilis grown in University of Washington, Seatle, WA, United States - 4-19-26 metaG | ecosystem: Host-associated > Plants > Roots > Rhizosphere...
TGCGTTTTCATGGTGGGTCGTGTCTGGCTTTCCAGCGATTGGGCTGGGTCGCATACTACCGACGGGAGAAAATAAGCAATAATCGATATTTACGATGATGTTGATCGATAAATATCTATGAACGCTACCTTTCGCCAGTTGCGCCTCTTCCTGGCGCTGGCCGAGCGCGGCAGTATCACCGCAGCTGCCGAGGCCTGCCATGTCACCCAGCCGACGGTGTCGATGCAATTGCGCGAACTGGCCGAGGCCGCCGGTCTGCCCCTTTACGAGCAGATCGGCAAACGTCTGTTCCTGACCCCTGCCGGCGAGGCGCTGGCCGCAACGGCACGGGCGATGCTCGACGAGTGGCTCACCTTCGAGCAGACCCTCAATGCCATGAAGGGGCTGGAACAGGGACGCCTGCGCGTCGCGCTGGTGAGCACCGCGAAATACTTTGTGCCGCGCCTGCTGGGCAGCTTTTGTACGGAGCATCCGAACATCGAGATTGCCCTCGAGATCCTGAATCGCGACGGTGTGGTCGCGCGCCTGCGCGAGAACCGTGATGATCTATACATCATGTCGATGCCGCCCGAGAATCTCGATCTCGAACAGCACGCGTTCCTCCCCAATCCACTGGTCCTGATTGCCCCCGAGGAGCACCGACTGAAGGGGCGCCATCTCAAACTTGCCGACCTCTCGGCCGAGCGCTTCATCCTGCGGGAGCGTGGTTCCGGCACACGCCTGGCATGCGACGCGTTTTTCTCGCGCGCAGCCTTCGTGCCGCAGGTCAGGCTTGAGTTGGGCAGCAACGAGGCGATCAAGCAGGCGGTTGCCGGTGGCCTCGGCCTTGCTGTGATCTCGCGCCACGCGCTTGCGGCGCGGCTCGCGGACGATCAGCTGACCATTCTGAATGTGGACGGTTTTCCACTCCAATCCCGGTGGTTCACACTTTACCCACGCGGCAAAAGGCTTTCTCCGGTTGCGGCAGTGTTTCTCGATCACCTCACACGAACGGCGCTGGAATGGAGTGAGCGGCGCGAGTCGGGCTCATAGGCGGCAAAGGGCGCTGAATGTCAGCGTGACTCAAACATCGGTTACCACCTGCACGGGGTTGCATGCTTGGGTGACTTGAGCTTGTCACGGTACAAGCCAGCCAGTTCGTCATCTCAATGCGAAAAATGCTGCTTTACCCACTCCTCACACACCGCCCACAACTGCGGCGCGCCTCTCCTGATAACCGGCCCATAGCGCGACAAGACCTGTTCCAGTGAAACGCCGTTCTCCGTCCAGGTGCCGCCGCCGGTGACAACGTTGATCAGCAACGGCTGAAAGCGGTCGAGGGCCTTGGCGAACTGCGCGTCCTCGCTCTCAGCCCGCTCGAACTCCTGCCACAAGGCCAGCAACTCGTCGCCCTGGTGCTGCGGCAACAGGCCAAACAGGCGCACCGCAGCCACGGCCTCCTGTTCAGCCTGCGCTTCGGCGGAAGACCCGCCATGGATCGGAAAATCGCCGACGTCGATCTCGACGATGTCATGGATCAGGAGCATCCGCAGGACGCGATTGGTGTCCACGGGCCCGCTGGCGTATTCGCCGAGCAGCAGTGCGTACATCGCCAGGTGCCAGGAGTGTTCGGCCGAGTTCTCCTTGCGGCTCTTGTCGAGCAGCGGCGATTGCCGCACGACGGACTTCAGGCGGTCGATCTCGCGCAGAAAGTTCAGCTGTTTTTCGAGTGTCGTGGATTGCATGATTCTCAGATCGTCAGAAGGTCTGCAAAAGTCTGCGCGAGCAAGGTCGGCTGGATGGGGAGGACAAGGGCGCAGGTGGATCTGGCATCTTCGTCGCTCAGGCGCACGAAGACGACGCCCTGATTGCCTAGCGTCGTCATCCGCTCAGGCACGATGGCAATCCCGCGCCCGGCAGCGACGAGATTCAGCATCGAAGTCTTGGGGGAGACGATCTGGGCGGTGTTCGGCACGAAGCCGCGCTTCAGGCACAGATCCGTGACGACGCGCGCCAGGCCGCCGCGCTCCCGATACACGGCGGAGACGAACAATTCGTGCTGCAGGCTGGCTACCGTCACGCTTCCCTGCCCGACCATCGGATGATCTGCAGGAAAAGCAACCCACAAGGGTTCTGCCTCCAGTTCGACGAAGCGCACCCGCGAATCCCGCCTCAGTACCGGCAGCCGAATGACGCCCGCATCGGCGTTGCCATTGGCCACCAGCGAGACCTGCTCCTCGGACGACGCCCGGTCGAGTTCGACCCGTGCCTTCGGACTGCGTGCGGTGAACACGTCGAGAGCCGGCATCAAACTCGTCGCCGGGATCGTGCTGGAGTGCAGCAGTCTCAGCACGCCCGACTCGCCGCGCGCCAGTTGCAGGCCTTCCTCCGCAGCGGACGCCAGGGTCTTCGGAATGCTCGCGACCCGTTCCCGATAGACCGCGCCAGCCGGCGTCAATCGCACGCCGCGCGGTTCCCGCTCGAACAGGATGAAGCCCAACTCCTCTTCCAGTTGCGAGATCTGCCGGCTCAAGGCCGACTGCGCAATGAACAGGCTGGCAGCCGCCTGGGTGAAGCCGCCGAGATCGGCAACGGTCAGGAAATACTGGATTTGCCGAAAGCTGGGCATGCCGAAACGAGATGAATAGAGGGCCGATTTGGTATTTGTCTTATACCGACCCGCTCCACAGAATGAAACACCCCACACATTTCTGCGGAATCATTCATGTCCATCACGTCCCACGCGCTGTCGTACCTGCTGGTGGTGTTGGCGGGCGCGAGCGTCGCGCTGCAACAACTGCTCAACGCCAATCTTCGCGCACATCTCGGCTCCCCGTGGTGGGCCGGGTCCGTCAGCTATCTGGTGGGCCTGGCGGCAATGCTCGCCGTCGCCCTCATTGCACCGGGGCCGCGCTTCACCGAATCGTTTTCCGGTGCTGCGCCCTGGACGTCCTGGACCGGCGGCCTGTTCGGAGCCCTCTTCATCGGCATCGCCATCCTGATGGTCCCGCGACTGGGTGCGGCAACCACGCTGGCCCTGATCGTCGTCGGGCAGATGATCGGCTCCCTCGCCTTTGACCACTTCGGCGTGCTGGGCATCCAGCAACAACCGGCCACGCTGATCCGGATGGCCGGCGCGGCGTGTTTGATTCTGGGCGTGGTGCTGATCCGCGCCTGAGGTCTCGCCCGCCTTCGCAATGCGACGTCATGCCGCATTGTCGATTCGCAACGCTCGCCAGAGAATCCACGGCCATTCGACAACATGCCCAGAGGATTTTCACATGAGCAGACCGGCTATCCGTTTCGCATTGACCGCCATTTCCACCGCCCTCCTCTCCGCCTGCGGTGGCGGCGGCGGTGGTGGGGCCACCGCCACTACCTCACTCAGCGGGACGGTGGCCGATGGTTATCTGAAGGGTGCGACAGTGTGCCTCGACGTCAATACCAACGGCCTGTGCGACAGCGGCGAGCCGACCGCAACGACCACCGACGGCGGCAAGTACACCCTGTCCGGCGTGACGGCCGGCGACGAGACGAAGTACCCGTTGCAGGTCCTCGTGCCGGACAGCGCGGTCGATAGCGACAATCCCGGCACTACCGTCGGCAAGGGCTACTTCCTGTCCAGCCCGGCCGGCAAGGGCGGCTTCGTCAGCCCGCTCACCACGCTGATCCAGCAGAAGGTCGCCGCCGGCGCCACCGTCGATGCAGCCGAAAGCAGCGTCAAGGCACTGCTGGCCATCAACGACGGCGCGGTCAGCCTGTTCAGCGATTACGTAGCCGCCCAGGGCAGCGCCGCCCAGACCGACGCCACCCCGGCCGGCCGTTTCGCCCGCGCCCATGAAGCCGCCAAGGTCGTCGCCGCGTCCCTGCAGGCCGGCTATGACACGCTCAAGTCCGACACCAGCGCCAAGGCGGTGCACAAGGTCCTCCTCGCCCAGGCCGAGGATGCCCTCACCATCCAGGCGGCCACGTCCGCCGACACGGCAACCCCGACCTTCTCAACCACCGGCGTGATCGCCGCAGACAGCGCCAACACCCTGAAAGCACGCGTCGCCTATGAGACGTACGGCAGCACGGCCTCTACCCAGGCCGTCTCCATCGACTTCGACGTGACCGCCGGCGGCCAGACCGTCAGCTGCGGCGCCACGATCGCCGGCCTCGGCACCAAGGGCACCAGCGGCCAGATCCGCGACCTGCGCTTCTACATCGCCAACGTGATGCTGATCGATGCCCAGGGCAACGCCGTGCCACTCAAGCTCGACGATAACGCCAACCAGTCCCGCGGCGTGGCGCTGGTGGACTTCGAGGACGCAACCGGCAAGTGCCCGACCAGCACCGGCACCGCCGCCACCTACAAGACCATCACCGGCAAGGTCGTGCCGGGCAACTACGTCGGCGTAGCGATGACCCTTGGTGTGCCGGTCCGCTCGGCCGACGCCGACAGAGCCACCCTCAACCACAGCGACACCACTGCGGCCACCACCCCGGCGCTGCTGGGCAATTCGGCGATGGCCTGGTCCTGGCAGTCCGGCCGCAAGTTCAGCAAGATCGAGTTCGTGCCGGATGCGCCCATCGTGCGCCCCACCGGCACCACCACCGCCTGGAATGTCCACCTCGGCTCCACCGGCTGCAAGGGCGACCCCACCAAGGGCGTGGTGACCGCCTGCACCAACCCCAACCGCATGGACTTCTCCTTCGCGGCCTTCAATGCCGGAACACAAAAGATCGTTCTCGACCTGGCCGAGCTGTTCAAGTACTCGGACCTGTCCTACGACGGCGGCGGTGCGGCCGGCTGCATGTCCGGCACCACCGACCCCGAATGCCCCGGCATCTTCCAGGCCCTGCAGATCGACCTGGCAAGCGGCCTGCCGATCAACGGCGGCGCAGCCCAGCGCGTGTTCGTCGTGAAGAGCAAGTAAGCCATCCGCCCAGCATCCCGATGAAACGCCACGCCCCTGCCCGGGCGTGTGCCGCCGCCCTGCTCGCAAGCCTCGTGCTCGCCGGCTGTGGCGGCGGTGGCACGTCCACCACCGATACCAGCCTTGCCACAAACACCGACGCGTCCTGGAACTGGAACCTGCCGGTGAACTTCGCCACGCCGGCCGTGCCCGCCGACAACCCCATGTCGGAAGAGAAGTTCCAGCTCGGCCGGCGCCTGTTCTACGACACCCGCCTGTCCGGCAACGGCACCCAGGCCTGCGCCTCCTGCCACTTCCAGAATCTCGCCTTCACCGACGGCAAGGCCGTTTCTACAGGTTCCACGGGCCAGCTCACGGCGCGCAGTGCGATGCCCATCGCCAATTCGGCCTACCACCCGACCCTCACCTGGGCCAACCCGACCCTGACCTCCCTGGAAAAGCAGATGGAGGTGCCCCTCTACGGCACCAACCCGGTGGAGCTGGGCATCAACGACGGCAACAAGGCCGCCGTGCTCCAGCGCTTCCAGGCCGACAGCGACTACGTGGGACGCTTCGCCCGTGCCTTCCCCGGCGAGGCCACCCCGCTCAACTTCACCAACATCATCAAGGCTATCGCCACCTTCGAACGGGGCATGCTGTCCGGCGACGCCAAATACGACCGCTACCAGAAGGGGCAGGCCACCCTCAGCGCCGCCGAGGAACGCGGTCGGACCCTGTTCTTCGGCGAGAAGGCCGAGTGCTTCCACTGCCACGGCAGCTTCAACTTCAATGACCAGCTACGCCACGCCGGTTCCCGTGACGTGGAAACCCCTTTCCACAACACCGGCCTCTACAACATCGACGGCAAGGGTGCCTACCCATCGCCCAACCGCGGCATTTTCGAGATCACCGGCAAGGCCGAGGACATGGGCGCCTTCCGCGCCCAGAGCCTGCGCAACATCGCGGTCACCGCCCCCTACATGCACGACGGCAGCCTCGCCACCCTCGAAGAGGTGCTCGACTTCTACGCCGCCGGCGGCCGCAACCTGACCACCGGGCCTCACGCTGGAGATGGCCGCGCCAACCCGTACAAGAGCGACCTGATCTCGCGCATCGACCTCAACGCCCAGGAAAAGGCCGACCTCATCGCCTTCCTCAAGACACTGACGGACGAGAGCCTGCTCACCAGCAGCCGTTTCGCCAATCCTTTCCAGTAAAGGCTGCCCCATGCGCCACGCATCCCTGATCGCCTCCGTCGCCCTGGCTTCCAGCGTGCTTGCCGGCCTTGCCACCGAACACGCACTGCGGCCCCAGCCAGCCTGGCAGTGGTCCCTGCCCAGCTATCTCAAGCCGCCGCGGGTGCCCGCCGACAACCCCATGTCGGAAGAGAAATTCCAGCTCGGCCGGCGCCTGTTCTACGACACCCGCCTGTCCGGCAACGGCACCCAGGCCTGCGCCTCCTGCCATCTGCAGAAGCTCGCCTTCACCGACGGCAAGGCTGTCTCCACGGGCTCCACCGGCGAAGCCACCGCCCGCAGTGCCCCGTCCATTGCCAACAGCGCCTGGTATCCCACGCTAACCTGGGCCAACTACTCCATCCTCGATCTCGAACGCCACATGCTCGTCCCGATGTTCGGCGAGAACCCCGTGGAGCTGGGCATCAACGACAGCACCAAGGCAACGGTGCTGCAGCGCTTCCGCGCCGATCCGGACTACCGGACCCGCTTCGCCCGGGCCTTCGGCCCCGGCGACGACACCATCAGCTTCGCCCACCTGATCCAGGCCATCGCGGTGTTCCAGCGCGGGGTAGTGTCGGTGAATTCCCGCTACGACCGCTTCCTGCTGGGCCAGCTCACCCTCAGCGACGCCGAGGCCCGCGGCCGCACGTTGTTCTATTCGGACCGCGCCCAATGCGGCAACTGCCACAGCGGCCCCACGTTCAGTGACCAGTACGCCGACACCGGAACACGAACGGTCAAGACTCCGTACCACAACACCGGCCTCTACAACCTCGACGGCCAGGGCGCCTACCCGGAAGACAACCGCGGCATCCTCGAACTCTCCGGCCAGCCCCGCGACATGGGGCAGTTCCGCACGCCCAGCCTGCGCAACGTGGCCGTCACCGCCCCCTACATGCACGACGGCAGCGTCCCCACGCTGGAAGCCGTGCTCGACCACTACGCCGCCCACGGCCGGCGCATCGCCGACGGCCCCCACGCCGGCGACGGCAGCCGTAACCCGCTCAAGGACGCCCGGCTCGACCTCATCCGCCTGAACGCCGACGACAAAGCCGACCTGATCGCCTTTCTCAAGACCCTGACCGATGAAGACCTGCTCACCAATCCACGCTATGCCGACCCGTTCAAGTAGCCGCCTTGCCGCCCTCCTGCTCCTGCTGGCCGGCCCGGTCCACGCCCACGAGGCCCACGACGCCGACGGCGGCGAGCGACTCAGCGTCATCGGCGGCGTCGGCCTGATGTCGCTCCACGCCGACGATCCCTACCCGCGTCCCCGCCTGCCCGGCGTACTCGAAGCCGGCAGCCCGCGGGCCGACGACCGCCGCGACGGCCTCGACTTCGCCGAGATCGGCCTGCGCGCCCGCTTCACGGACCAGCTCCAGGGCTACCTCAAGATCGGCCACCACGGCGGCCGCGATGCCCGCAACGAAACCGAGGAGGCCTGGCTGGACGGCCACATCGAACCGCTCACCGACCATCGGGCCAGCCTGCGAGCAGGCCGCCAACTCGTGCCGCTGGGGCTGCTCAACCCCATCCACGCCCACGCCTGGGACTTCGGCATCGCGCCACTTGCCTTGCGCGCCGCGGTCAATGAGTCCTGGCGGGCCGACGGCTTCAAGGCCGACTGGAGTTTTCCCGGTGGCTGGAGCGCCGGCCTCGGAGCCTGGCGCAACCAGGGCTTTCCGGGCGCCGACGCCGGCGGCCTCAAGCTCGTCACCGCACGCGGCGGCTGGCGCAACGACAGCCTGCGCATCGAGGCAGGCTACGCCAACGTGAATGCGGACGGCCGCGCCCTGCTGAGTACCGGCAACATGGGCCACACCCACAGCGTTCCCAGCTGCACACGCATTGCCAGCGACCGGGTGTGCTTCTTCGGCACCGCCCAGCTCTTCACCCTGGCAGCCCGCTGGCAACCGGCCGAGAGCCGCTACTGGGTAGGTGGTGAATGGTGGCTCAAGCGGGAAGACGGACGCCTCGACAGCATCAACGGCGCCCCCGCTTACACCGGCACCCTCAACGGCGGCTGGCTGGACGCCGGCTGGCGCCCGGCTCAGGACTGGGAAACCATCCTGCGCGTCGAACGGGCCGTGGCACGGCACGATCTCGTCGGCGCAAACGCCGGCCTGGTGGCCAACCAGTCGGGCATCGCCGATTCCGGCCACGCCCTGCGCGCCATCGGCGCGGTCGTCCAGTGGCGCCCCGCCGGCGGCCACCGCGTGGCCGCCGAATGGCATCGGGAACAAGGGGGCGGGCCGAGCAACAACGTCTATCTGCTGCGCTACCAGTTCCTCTTCGAGAAAGGCGTGTTCTGAGGCCTCAAGCGCCCGACCCGCTCAAGCGCTCCACCATCCGCACCAGATCCGGCAGCCGCGTCACGCCCATCTTCTGCATGATGTTGTGGCGGTGCACCTTCACCGTCATCTCGGACACGCCGAGTTCGGCGGCGGCTTGTTTGTTGAGGGCGCCCTTGACCATGAAGGTGATCACTTCGCGTTCGCGGGCGGTAAGGGAATCGTAGCGACGGCGGATCGCGCCGACTTCACTTTCGTCCTTGTACGACGCCCGCGCGCGTTCGAGGGCGGCGTGGATGGCGTCGAGCAGGTCGTCGTCGCGGAAGGGCTTGGACAGGAATTCGACGGCGCCCTTCTTCATCGCCAGCACGGCCATCGGAATGTCGCCGTGGCCGGTGATGAAGATGATCGGGATCGACAGGCCGTCCCGCGCCAGCCTCGTCTGCAGTTCCAGCCCGTTGAGGCCGGGCATGCGGATGTCGAGGATCAGGCAGGCCACGCCGGGCGGGCGCTGCGCCGCCAGAAAATCCTCCGCCGAGGAAAAGGTTTCGACGGGCAAGCCGACCGAGCGGATCAGGCTGCTCAGCGCCTCCCGCACCGACAGGTCGTCGTCGACCACGTACACGCGTTCTGGGCTGTCCACCATGCTGTCTCCGTGTGTTTTCAATTGTCGGGGATCGTGAAGCGGAAGCAGGCGCCCGGCCCGGCGCTGCGCTCCAGCCACAGGCGGCCGCCGTGGTTCTCGACGATGCCGCGGCTGATCGCCAAGCCCATGCCGAGGCCGTCCTGCTTGGTGGTGTAGAAGGCGTCGAAGAGCTTGGCCTCCACGCCTTCGGGCACGCCTGGGCCGCTGTCCTGCACCGAGAATTGCAGCCCGCCGGCCGACGCCGGCTCGACGCGGATCTGCAGCAGGCGCTCGCGGCCGGGCAGGTCGCGCATGGCATCCACCGCATTGACGATCAGGTTGAGGATCACCTGCTGCAATTGCACCGCGTCGGCGATCAGGCACGGCGTGGGTACGGGCAGTTCAACGCGCACCTGCACGCCGGCCTCGACGAGCATCGCCTGCAGCATCTGCAGGAGCTCGTCGAGCATGCGCGCCACATCCACCGGCTCGCGGCGGATCTCGCCGGCGCGCAGGAAGCCGCGGATGCGCGAGATCACCGAGCCGGCCAGGCTGGCGTCCCGATTGACCCGCTGCAGCGCGGCCTCCACTTCGCCGAGGTCGGGCGCCGGCCGCGCCAGCCAGCGCAGCGCGGCCTGGCTGTTGGTGATCACCGCAGACAGGGGCTGGTTGATCTCGTGGGCGATGGAGGCGACCAGCTCGCCCATCGCGGTGAAGCGCGCCACGCGGGCCAGCTCGCCGCGGGTCGCCGCCAGCGAGCGTTCCGCCTCCATGCGCAGCGTGACGTCCTCGACGATCACCGCCAGCATCGGCCCGTCTTGCGCCATAGCCGGGATGCGCGACGCGCACACGTTGGCCCACAGGTAGCCGCCGTCCTTCTTCTCGTAACGCTTCTGGGTCTTGTAGCCGGGCAGCTCGCCGTCGAACAGGCCATACACGTTGCGCTGGGCGGTCGCCCGCTCGGACGGCTCGGTGATCTCGATCAGCGACACGCCGACGATCTCGTCGGCACCGTAGCCGAGCATGCGCTGCAGCGCAGGGTTGGCAGACAGAATGCGCCCCTCCCGGTCGGCCAGCGCGATGCCCACCGCGGTGTTCTCGTAGAGGCCGAGCCAGCGCCGGTCGGACACCTGCAGCGCGGTGAAGCTGCGTTGCAGGGTCTTGCGGCTCTCGACCAGCCCCGACGTGAGTTCGAGGATGTCCGAGGCCTGGGAGTTGAGCTCCCGCTGAAGGATGTCCACGGTGCGCTTGACCGTCACCAGGTTACGCGCGCGGGCACACAGCTCCTGGGCCGAGAAAGGCTTGATCAGGTAATCCTGCACCAGGTTCTCGAGGAGGTTGGAGCGCAGCGCGTCATCGGCCCGCGCCGACAGCACCAGCACCGGCACGTTCGGGTAGTCTGGCCGCTCGGCCAGCGCCCGCACGAAGCGTTCGCCGTCCCAGCGCGGCATCATCAGGTCGGTGATGATCAGGTCCGGCGGATCGGCCACCGCCGCCTGAAAAGCCGCCTCGCCATCCTCACGCAGGATCACGTTGTACTCGTCCGACAGCACGTCATGCAGGAAGAGGCGCAGATCGAGATTGTCCTCGGCCACCAGCACCTTCGGCTTGCCCGGCTGGAAGGTGCCCGGGTGGAAAGCCTCCTCACCGGGCAAGGGCAGCCCCGCAGCAGGGGACGGCACAGCCTCCGTCGCGAGCAGCCCGTCGCGCCCCGCGCCCGCACGCACAAAGGCACCATCCGGCGCGCGGGCCGGCAGTTCCACCTGGAAGCACGCGCCGCCCCCCGGCGCATCGACCACCACCACCGTCCCCCGGTGCAGCTCGACGAACTCCTTGACGATGTTGAGCCCCAGCCCGCTGCCCCCCGCGCCGAGGCCTTCGCGGCCCTGGGTGAAGCGGTCGAAGATGTGCTGCTTCATCTCGTCCGGCACACCCGGCCCGGTGTCCTGCATGCTGATCAGCACGCGCCCGCCGGGCAGGTGCTCGAAGCTGCAGGCGATGCGCCCGCCCGGCGGCGTGAACTTGAAGGCGTTGGACAACAGGTTCTCCACCACGCGGGCGAACTTGGCCCGGTCTACGTCGGCGTAAAGCTCATCCTCGCCGCGCAGGCTGAAGGTGATCTGGCGGTCCTCCGCCGCCGCGTCGAAGCCGGCGGCGATCTCACGCACCAGGGCCACCAAGTTGGCCTGCACGTAGGCCATCGGCATCCGGTCGGCATCGATGCGGGCCAGGTCGAGCAGGTTGTTAACCTGCTGCAACAGGGAACGCGCGTTGCGCTGGATCGTGACCAGGCGGAAGCGCTCCCGCTCGCCGAGGGCGGCGCCTTCGTGGATCAGCTGCTCCACCGGGCCGAGGATCAGGGCCAGCGGCGTGCGCAGCTCGTGGCTCACGTTGGCGAAGAAGCGGGTCTTGTAGCCGTCCAGCTCCTTCAGGCGTTCCAGCGCCGCCTGCAGCTCGCCGTTCTTGCGCGACAGCTCGGCGCTGCCGGCGATCTTCTCGGTGATGTTGCGCCCTTCCGGCAGCAGGAAGGCCACCTGCCCGGCGTCGTCGAGGATGGGCGTCAGCGAGAAGTCGATGACGATGGTGCGGCTGCCGTGCAGATCGCCGAACACCTCGAAGTCGCAGCGCACGAAACGGCCCGTACGGGCCTCCTCGATCATCTCGCGCACCCGCTGGCGCACCTCTTCCGACACCTCCCACCAGCGCGCCTGCCAGAAGGGCTTGCCGATCACGTCCTCCAGCGCCAGGCCGGCACCGTCCAGCGCCGCCTGGTTGATCTCCAGCACATTGCCATCCAGGTCCAGCAAGCCCAGAAACTGGTACATGGAATCGAGGATGATCCGTGCCATCTTCTGCCGGCGTACGTCCCGCGCATCGCCGGCCTCGATGACGACCCCACGCACCGAGGTCTGCCGGGCCACCCTGCAAATCTTGTCGTCGGGATTCATCCCGTCCTCTCCCAATGCGGACAGGCCGCGGGGACAAGATCTGTCCCCGCGGCCGCCCTTTTTTCTGCCAAGGATGCGCGTTCAGAAGCGATAGGTATAGGCCAGCGTTGCGTTGTCCTGAGCGTGGCTCACCCGGATCGGCGCCGAGGTGTTCGGCAGGCTGCCGTTATCCATGCTCTCCTGAAAGGCGTGGGACCACGCGAAATCCACGCTGGAATTCGCCGACACCGCGTAGCCGACGCCCGCCGACAGATGCTTGCGCGGAATCGCCGGGATCACCGCGAACAGCGTCGAGCTGGGCAACGCCTGCTGCGCAAAACGGAAGCCGCCGCGCACCATCCAGCGGGAATCCACCTGCCATGCGCCGCCCAGGGCCAGGATGGTCTGGTCCTTGTAGTTCTGCGGCAGCAGGATGTTGAGGTCGCCCCCGGCATCGGCGGCAAAGCCCACCTTGATGTCCTTCATCACGCTGGACCAATACACCCGCGACAGGTCCGCCGCCAGCGTGAGGCGCTCGTTCACCCGCTGGCTCACGCCGAGGTTGAGCACCGCCGGCATCTGGAAGTCGCGGATGCTGATGCGGCCCTGCAGCGGCACCTGCCCCGCCACGCCATCCACGGCCGTCAGCGTCGCCCGGCCCTCCATGTCCGACACATGGCTGCGGCCGGTGTAGGCGGCGCCGACACGGGTCGCCTCGGAGAACGCGTAGGTCATGCCGACCCGCGGCGTGTAGCCCCACGCACCGATGCCGCTCGCCACCGGCGAATTGCGGGTCAGGCTGAAGTGCGCGCCGCGCAGGTCCGGCAGGCCGCCGAGCACCGGCAGCAGCGAACCGGACACCCGCCCGGCGCCGATCAGGCTGCCTACCTGGTCGGCCCCCAGCAGCAGGTTGAGGTTCATGCCCTGCCAGGTGGCGTCGATGCCGGCACCGACGGTCAGCGCTTCCGACACGCGGAAGCTGGCCGCGAACGGAATGTTCAGCACCAGCAGGCGGCTCGAATTCTCCAGCCCCGTATCCAGCCCGCCGGTCGCACGGGACAGGAAGCTGCTGCGGCCAAACTCGGTGCCCAACCCGCCCTGCGCAAAGGCGCCGACGCCGAAGGTCCACTCACCCACGCGGCGGCTGTAGGCCACCTGCGGCGCGTAGTAGGGGCCACGGTTGGCGCTGTGGTTGCTGGAGCTCACACTCTCGCCGGTGCTCTGGTTGCGCACGTCGATGTCGGTGGTCACCAGATCGACGCCGAGCAGGAAGGCGTTGTCGGTCTGCATCAGCGACAGGGTCGCCGGGTTGGTCATCATGCCTGCCGGGCCGGTGTCGAACGCCGTCGCCGCACCGCCCATGCTGCGGGAGACCGCCCCGAAGCCCTCCAGGCGGAACACATCGGTGGCACAGGCGCTGCCGCTGGCCGCCGCGAGGGCCAGCGCCACTGCGCTGACGGCCACGCCGCGACGCTGTCCCCCCT
>Ga0265332_10001424_pt1 | contig 13421 bp, 12 predicted proteins | sample 41926metaG_FD_202084 | JGI IMG/M metagenome (GOLD analysis project Ga0265332, IMG submission 202084) | Rhizosphere microbial communities from Carex aquatilis grown in University of Washington, Seatle, WA, United States - 4-19-26 metaG | ecosystem: Host-associated > Plants > Roots > Rhizosphere...
GTGGATGATCGACGCGCTGCGAGTCGGCGACGAGGTAAAGAAGGAAGCATCGATCAAGGACGTCACCATCAAGCAGGGACGCTCGGGCCAGATGGTGTTCGTCACCGTCAAGACCGACATGCTGAGTCCGCGCGGCCTCGCGATCACCGAGGAAATGGATGTCGTGTACCGCGAAGAACCCGCGCCCGGTGCGCCCAATCCAGCACCGAAAACGCCGCCTGCGAATGCAGTGTGGACGAAAGTATTCAATCCGGACCCCGTCGTACTGTTTCGTTTTTCGGCACTGACGTTCAACGGCCACCGCATTCATTACGATTATCCCTACGTGACGCAGAAAGAAGGCTATCCGGGACTCGTGCAGAACGGCGGCCTCACCAATCTGCTGCTCTCTGAACTTGCGCGCGCCCACGCGAAAACGCCGATCAAGTACTTGTCGGCGCGCAACCTGCGCCCGATGTTCGCCGACCAGCCGTTCACGCTGTGCGGCGCGCCGTCGGCCGACGGCAAAAGCGCCCAGATGTGGACGGTGGACGCGACCGGCGCGCAGGCGACCGAAGCCAGCGTGGAGTTTGCGTGATGGCCGGCGGACCGCTGAAAGACATCCGCGTGATCGACATGACGTCGGTCGTGGTCGGGCCGATGGTCACGTTGATGCTCGCCGATTACGGCGCCGACGTGATCAAGGTCGAGCCGCCGGCGGGCGACATCGTGCGCAACCTCGGAGGCCGCGCGATCACACCCAACATGTCGCCGAAATTCCTGCATCTGAACCGCAACAAGCGCTCGCTCGCGATCGACCTGAAGAAACCCGAAGCTTACGCCGCGTTGGCGAAGCTGCTCGCGACCGCGGACGTGCTGCTGTGGAACGTGCGCCCGTCGGCGATGGCGCGGTTGAAGCTTTCGTACGAAGACGTCAAGGCGATCAATCCGAGAATCATCTATTGCGGCATCGTCGGCTTCGGGCAGACCGGCCGCTACCGCAACAAACCGGCGTACGACTCGATCATCCAGGGTTCCGGCGGCATCGCCGCGCTGCACCAGCGCGCGACCGGCGAGCCGCGCTACGTGCCCATCGTGATGGCGGACAAAACCACCGGGCTCATCGCCACGCAAATGGTGTTGATGGCGCTGTATCACCGCGAACGCACGGGCGAGGGACAGTCGATCCAGGTGCCGATGTTCGAGAACATCGCGCGCTTCGTGCTCGAGGAGCATATGTACCACCAGACATTCGATCCGCCGATCGGCACCACCGGCGATCCGCGTCTGTTCGACCCGGGCGCGCGGCCGGTGCCGACCAAGGACGGCTATATGTGCATATCGGCGAACACCGATGCGCAGGCGTTTGCGGTGTTCGATGCGATCGGCAAACCGGAATTCAAAACCGATCCGCGCTTCTGCTCGGTCGCGGCGCGCTTCAAGCACGTGCCGGAGTATTTTGCCGCGCGCGCCGAGGGCCTCAAGCAAAAGACCAACGCCGAGTGGATAGAGATATTCGACAAGGCCGATGTGCCGGCAATGCAATTTCACACGCTGGAGTCGTTGCTGGAAGATCCGCATTTGCAGGACGTGGGTTTTTTCCGCAAGATCGACCACCCGACCGAAGGCCGCATCGTCGACATGACGCTGCCCAATAAGTCGACCGCGGGTTCGCGCGAAGATTTCATGCCGGCACCGAAAGTCGGCCAGCATACGTTCGAAGTGCTGCGCGAAGCGGGCTACGGCGGCGCTGCGATCGACGAGATGATCAAGAATGGCATTGCGGTCGACGGCAGGCTCGAGAAACGCGAAGGGTGAAGGGTGAAGGGTGAAGGGTGAAGGGTGAAGGGTGAAGGGTAGAAAAACAACGCCGCGTGTAATTGCGATCGCTACTCTCTTGACGTGTGGCGTTAGTGCGGCGACCGCACAGATCTATCCGGTCAAGCCGATCCGGCTGATCGCGCCGTTTTCGACCGGCGGCAGCACCGATCTGCTCGCGCGCATCATGGGACAAAAACTGACCGAAGCGTGGGGCCAGCAGGTGATAGTCGAGAATCGCGGCGGGGCGGGCGGCACGATAGGCGTCGAAATCGCGGCGCACGCGCCGCCCGATGGCTACACGCTGGTGATGGGCCATATCGGCACCTTCGGCGCCAATCCGACGTTGTATCCGAAATTGCCGTATGACCCGATCAAGGACTTCGCGCCGGTGACCTTGCTCGCAATGGTTCCCAACGGCATGGCGGTGCACCCGGCGCTGCCGGTGCGCACGGTAAAAGACTTCATCGCCCTCGCGCGCGCAAAACCGGGGCAGCTATTGTATGGCTCCGGCGGCAGCGGCAGCGCCGCTCACCTCGCGATGGTGCAGTTCGAATTGCTCGCCAGGGTAAAGCTCAATCACATTCCTTACAAGGGCACCGGCCCGGCGATATACGATTTGATTGCAGGGCAGACGTCGACCATGATTACCGGCATGGCCGCGCTAATGCCGCACATCAAATCGGAAAAACTGCGCTTGATCGCGGTGGGCACCGCCAAACGCCTTGCGATAGTCCCGGACATACCGACCATCGCCGAAGCGGGCGTGCCGGGCTACGAAGTAACCCAATGGTATGGGATACTGGCGCCTGCGGGAACGCCGCGCGATATCGTGTTGAAGCTGAACGCCGAGTTAATCAAGGCGCTGCGCCTGCCCGACGTCAAGGAACGGCTGGCCGGCGACGGGGTGGTGCCGGTCGGTGACACCCCCGGGGAATTCGGCGCGCATATCAAGGCTGAAATCGCGCGCTGGGCGCCGGTCGTCAAGGCGTCGGGCGCCCAGCCGGAATAAAATACAAAATCGCTGTTCGACAACCGGGAGATCGATAATGCACGCACTACGCTATCTACGTCCGCTGCTTACCGCCGCCGTACTGCTGCTGTCCGCGGGCGCGCTCGCGCAACCCGCGCAAAAACCGTTCGAGCCGTACTCCGGTCAACCGGGCAAGGATGTCGTGTGGGTGCCGACGTCGCAGGCACTGGTCGACAAGATGCTCGACATGGCCAAGCTGCAGCCCAACGAAATTCACATGGACCTGGGCTCGGGCGACGGCCGCACCGTGATCACCGCGGCGAAGCGCGGCGCGCGCTCGACCGGCATCGAGTACAACCCGGACATGGTCGAACTGTCGAAGGCAAACGCAGTCAAGGCGGGTGTAGCCGGCCAGGCGACATTCGTGAAAGCGGATTTGTTCGAAACCGATTTCTCGCGGGCCGACGTAATCACCTTGTTCCTGCTGCCGGACATCAATCTCAAGCTGCGCCCGAAAATCCTCGACCTGAAACCCGGCACGCGCATCGTGTCGAACACGTTCACGATGGGTGAATGGAAAGACGACGAGACGGCGACGGTCGAAGAAGGCGCCGGCTGCAGTTATTACTGCACCGCGCATCTGTGGATAGTGCCGGCCAAGGTCGCGGGCACCTGGCAATCCGCGAAGGGCGAGCTCACGCTGAAACAGGAATTCCAGATGGTCCAGGGCACTCTGAATGCCGGCAACGGCGCATTAAACTTAAGTAACGCAAAACTGCGCGCGGACCAGTTGAGCTTCAGCGCGGGCGGCGCGAATTACGCGGGCCGCGTCAGTGGCAACACCATCGACGGCACGGTCACTTTCGGCGGCAACACCACGAAGTGGACCGCTACGCGCCGCTAAGGCCGCGTTTTTCGCATAGCGCTCGCTCGGTTAAAGGAGAAATCCGCATGTTGGCTGCACAATTTCGGCGGCGCTGCTATCTGGCTTTCCTGCTGTGTGTCGTCGCCGCGAGCATCTGCGCGCAGCCCGCGAAAAAGGAATTCGAGCCGCAGATCGGCCAGGACGGCAAGGACGTCATCTGGGTGCCGACGCCGCAGGGCCTGATCGAAAAAATGCTCGACATGGCGAAAGTCACCTCCGCCGACACCGTGATCGATCTCGGCTCGGGCGACGGCCGCACTGTGATCGCCGCCGCCAAGCGCGGTGCGAAGGCGCTCGGCGTCGAGTACAACCCCGACATGGTCGAGCTTTCCAGGCGCAACGCCGAGCAAGCGGGCGTCGCCGGCAAGGCGAACTTCATCAAGGCCGATCTTTTCGAGACCGATTTGTCGCAGGCGACCGTGATCACCATGTACCTGCTACCGACGATCAACATAAAGCTGCGACCGAAAATACTCGACTTGAAACCCGGCACGCGCATCGTGTCGCATCAGTTCACGATGGACGACTGGGACGCGGACGAGACCGATTCGATCGACGGCCGCACCGCCTATATGTGGATCGTGCCCGCCAAGGTCGAGGGCCTGTGGCAGTTCGCGCAGGGCGAGCTGTCGTTCGTGCAGAGTTTCCAGACCGTCACTGGCTCGTTGCGCGGCGGCGGCAACACGGTTGCGATTACCAACGGCAGATTGCGCGGTGATCAGATCTTCTTCACCGCAGGCAACACCGAATACACGGGCCGCATCAATGGCGCCGGCATCGAAGGCACCATGCGGGGCCAGAGTTCGGGCGCGTGGAGCGCGACGCGCGCGAACGCCAGGCTCGCCGCACCGAAGTAAGTCAAACGCGCGCGGCCCAACCACTATAATTCATGCTGGTCGGCGCGCCGCGCCTTAAACGAAGTTTTGTCCCCGGGAGTCATACAGCATGGCCAAGCAACAAGGCGTCGTCATCATCGGCGGCGGCATCATGGGCGGCGACATCGCCATCATCTTCGCGGCGGGCAACTGGAACGTGCACGTGATGAGCCCGTCGGAGAAAACGCGCGGTTCCCTGCCCGCGCGCGTCAAAACCGGCCTGCAAAAACTCGGCTCGCCGGAAAGCGCGGCGGCTCTCGTGAAAACGTACGCGAATCTCGAATCGATTCCGTGGCAGGATGTCGATCTCGTCATCGAAGCGGCGACCGAGGATCTCGCGCTCAAGCAAAAACTTTTTTCGCAGCTTGAAACGCTCGCGCGGCCGGAAATACCGCTCGCGAGCAATACGTCGACGTTTCCGATCGGCGATATCGGCCGCCACCTTAAAACTCGCTCGCGCGTCGTCGGCCTGCACTATTTCATGCCCGCCCACCTCGTGCCGCTGGTCGAAATCATCCAGGCCGACTTCACGGACAAAAAGGTCGGCGATGCGCTCGAAGCGCAGCAGAAAACGCTCGGCAAAGCGCCGGTGCGCGTCAACAAGGATATTCCCGGCTTCATCGGCAACCGCCTGCAGCACGCGATGATGCGCGAGGCGCTGTACCTGGTCGCCGACGGCGTGGTATCACCCGAAGGCATCGACACCGCGGTCCGCTACGGCTTCGGATTCCGTTTTCTCGCGTGCGGCCCGATGACGCAGAAGGAAATGTCGGGCTGGGACACCAATCTCTATGCGGGCACTTCGCTGTATCCCAGCCTGCACAGCGAAAAGGAGCCGCCGCAGTTCCTCAAAGACATGATCGCCAGGGGCCACATCGGCATGAAGACCAAGCGCGGCATCTGGGAATGGACCGACGAAAGCGTCGCAAAGGAAAAAACGCGTATCGAGAAAGTGTTGCAGCAGGCGTTCGCGATATTGAAGGCTGACGGCAAGTAACGCCGGCGATGCGGTACGCGGACGCAGCGGTTGTTGCTATCGTCGCGGTGATACTCGTCTGCGGATTCGATGCGGCAATCGCACAGAGCTATCCGGTCAAGCCCATCCGCGTCGTAGTGCCGTTTCCTGCGGGCGGCGGCATCGATGCCGTTGCGCGCCTGTTGGCGCCCAAACTTTCGGACAGTCTCGGACAGCCGGTTGTGATCGACAATCGCAGCGGTGCCAGCGGCACCGTTGGGACCGAAACGGTCGCCAAGGCGGCGCCCGACGGCTACACGCTGCTCGCGACGTTCGCCAGCCACGCGCAGAACGCGTCGCTGTACCCGAAGCTCGGTTACGACACGGTGAAGGATTTTGCGCCGATCTCATTGCTCGCGACGGTACCCAACATTCTCGTCGTCAATCCGGCGCTGCCCGTGAAGACGGTGAAAGACCTCATCGCACTCGCCAAAAAACACCCGGGCGAAATTCTCTATGCGTCGATCGGCAACGGCACCCCGTCGCACCTGTCGGCGGAGCTGTTCGACAGCATGGCCGGCATCAAGATGACGCACGTGCCGTATAAAGGCGCCGCGCCCTCGGTCATCGCGCTGATCAGCGGCGAGACCCAGCTCACGTTCACGACGGTGCTGGTCGCGATGCCGCATATCAAATCCGGCCGATTGCGTGCGCTCGGCGTTGCCTCGCTTAAACGGTCTCCGGTGCTGCCCGACCTTCCTACGATCGATGAAGCAGGCGTGCGAGGCTACGAATCGAATGCGTGGTACGGGCTGCTGGCGCCGGCGAAAACTCCGCAATCGATACTCGACCAGTTGCACCGCGAGACGGTGAAGGCACTCCAGCTCAACGATGTGCGGGAGAACCTGAAAAGCCAGGGCGCGGAACCCGTCGCCAGCAGCGCGCGCGAATTCGCCGCGATCATCACCGACGAAATCGAAAAATGGCGCAAGGTCGTGCAGGCGACCGGCGTCAAGGCCGACTAGGCTCTAAACCTCGATTTCCATTTCGAGCAGCGCGTACGACAGGCTCTTGCCGTGCGCGTCCATCGCGAGCGAAGTCGTCACCCCGCCGCCGAGCGACTGCTCGCACACGAATTGCAGTGCGCCGACGTTGGGCACTTCATGCCGTATAACCTTGCCTTTGATGATGTGCGCGAGATGGCGTTTCACCGCTTGCGCCGTGACTTTGTCGCACAACACCGCATAATCTTTATCGCGATACGCGATCAGCGACAGAATGGACGTGTTGCCCTTGTCGCCCGCGCGGCAATGCGCGAGATCATACAATTTCTTTTTCACGCCGCCACTCCCGCACCGTCACTTCGGTTTTGATTTTGTCGCGCGCGATCAAGCCGGAAATTACGCCGACCTGTTCGTGCACGTACTTGCGCGCACCGCCGCCGCCGCCCGGCCCGTTGGTCCACAATGCCTCGACTTCCTCGCCAACGAGAGCAGCTTTCTCGCGCGTGCCCGCGCGCGCCGCCACGCGCAACCGCACTTCGTACGGACGCGCCGCTTCATCGTACGACTTGCCGTGCAATGACGTGCTGCCGATGTAATCGACGCGCATTTCCTTGAACTCGCCCTTCAGGCGCGCCTGCACGACTTCGCCGGCGAGCTGCGCTCGCTTCAACGCATTCGCGCCGGCGTAACTGATCTCGCCCTCCCCGACGTACCCTGCGTGATAGCCTATGCTGACCTTCAGCGTCGGCGAACGCGGCTTGCCGGTCGCGCCGGATACGGCAACGCGATTGGCGCCTGCCTGCTTGAGCTTTACGGTCGTGAAATCCGCGGTGATGTCGGGCGTCACGTACGCGCGCGGATCGGTCACTTCGTACAGCAGTTGCTCTTTGGCGGTCACGAGGTTGAGCGCGCCGCCGGTATCGGCCGGTTTGCCGATCACGCAATTGCCGTCAACATCGACGTCGGCGTACGGAAATCCGATGTGCGCAAAATCCGGAATATCCTTGCGCCCGGGATCGGCGCAGTAGCCGCCGGTGATCTGGCCCGCGCATTCGAGCAGGTGGCCCATCACGGTGCCGCGCGCCATGCGATCCAGATCGTCGGGCTGCCAGCCGTATTCATACGCGGCGGGTGCGAGAAACAACGATGGGTCGGCGACGCGGCCGGTGATGATGATGTCAGCGCCCGTTGCCAGCGCTGGCAGCAATGCATCGACGCCTAAATAGGCATTCGCCGATACCAGCCATTTATACGCGGAGAGCGGCCCGCCGGTTTCGAGCACGCGGTCGGTCGGCCGCATCAGCTTCAACACGTCATCGCCGGTCACCGCCGCAACTTTGATATCGAGCTTGCGGCGCCTGGCGATTTCGACAATCAGGTCCGCCGCCGCCACCGGATTGGCGGCGCCCATGTTGGTGATCAGGCGCACGCGCTTCTTCTTGATCACCGGCAGCAGCAATTCCATGCGGCGCGCGAGCAGCACGTCGTAGCCTTCCGCGGGCTCCTTGAGCTTCCTCAACTGCGCGAGCGCGATCGTGCGTTCGGCGAGACATTCGAGCCCCAGGTACTGCAGTTGCCCGCGTTCGGCGAGGATCACCGCCGGCTCGAGGCGGTCGCCGGCAAACCCGGCGCCCGCGCCTATGCGCAGCGTGTCCGTCTTCCTGTGCGACATCAGTTTCCCGGCAGGTTGTGCACTTCGGGGAAAAACATCTCCTGCCACGTCTTCGGCACGTCCTTGATCGTGCCGATCTTGCCCATGAACTCGGCCGTCTTGAACACTTTCTCCGGCGTCAGCGTGAACGCGTAATCAGGATTCGAGATCGCCGCATACACTTCGTCGGGCGTCGACTTTTTATCGTTGGCCCATTCGAGATAGCGCTGCGCGGCGGCTTTCTTGTCGCGGTTGATGCCGTCAATCGCCTCTTTCAGCGCGGCGAAAAACGCACTGTAGGTTTTCGGATTCGCTTCGCGGAATCTGGTCGTCGCCACCACCACCAGCGCGGTCGCGCGCCCGCCGAGAATCTCGTACGACGTCGTCAGCGTGCGCACGCCCGGGATTTTCAGTTCCTGCTCGTGGAACGGCGAAGTCGTGAAGTGCGCGTCGACGCCGCCTGTATTCGACATCAGCGCCGCCATGCCGTCGGGATGCGACAGCGTGACGGTGAACGGGTCGAGCTTGAACTGATTGCCTTCGCCGAAGGCTTTCTCGGCGGCCATCTGCAGCATGATCGCCTGCGTCGACACCTTGACCGCGGGCACCGCGATCTTGTCCTTGTCGGTGAAATCCTTGACCGACTTCACGTTCGGATTGCGTACGTTCAGATACAGCGGATACGTGGTGACCGCCGACACGCCCATCACGCCGATGTTGCCCTTGGTCTTGCCCCACAGCGTGATCAGCGACGGCGCGCCGACCGCGCTGAAATTGACGGCGCCCGACAGGAGGCCATCGTTAATCGCGGCGGGCCCCGCGAGCTTGGCCCAGTTGGTCTTGAGTTCGGGCAGTCCCAGCGCCTTGGCGTGCTTCTCGATCAGCTTGTTGTGCTCCATCCACATCAGCGGCAAAAAGCTCACGCCGTATTGCTGCGCGATGGTGACCTCATTCACTTCGGCGCGCGCGCCGGCGGTTGCGGTGACCAACAGAATCGTGGCGGCGGCGAATAAACGGGCACGGATGCGCATGAACTCCTCCTTGATTTAGTTATGGCGCCGATTATGCCACTACCCTCTTCAACGTCCCGTCTCCACCACTAGTAGTGGTACTGCACTTATGCGTCCACAGTAAATTGTGGGGGCGGCCGGCCGGCGCCAAATCGGCGCGAACCTTCGCTTGTAAACCTGCTTGCAATCGCCGCGTTACTGCTCATATACTGTATATATTTACAGTATCATTTCCGGCCCGCGAAACGCCGCTTGCAACGGGCACAACCACAGGAGAAAACGCATGGAAAAAGCCGCCGCACTAAAAATCCTCCAGCAACTCGCCGACGGTACTGATCCGCACACCGGCAAGTCATTCGGCGCCGACAGTCCTTATCAGCATCCCGATACCGTGCGCGCGTTGTTCGTGGCGCTGCGTGCGCTCGATGCGCCGACTACGGCAACGGCGCCGGCGGGCAAGCAGCACGCCGCCGCACCGGCCGAAAACGCGCCATCGAATTCCGGCAAGCCGTGGTCGGACGATGAAGACAAGGCGCTCGCCGCCGCGTTCGACGCCGGCAAGAAAATTCTCGAACTCGCCACCGCGCACCAGCGTTCGCGTTTCGCGATCGAAGTGCGGCTCGCCAAGCTGGGCAAGATCGAGCAGCCCGCCAATATGCGTGGGCGCAAAGTCGCGTCGGACACCGCGACTTACTCGGCGCAACATTAAGAGTACGAGTGGACGAAAGAGAGGCCGGTCGCTTATGGGCTCAGGGAAAGGGAGCTTCCCGCCGGCCTCTTGCTCGTTTATTTAATTGCATGGAAAGATTGCGATGGAAGAACTGACCAAACGCCAGCAGGAGATTCTGCGCATGATCCGCGAGTTCATCGCGGATTCCGGTTTTCCGCCGACGCGCGCGGAGATCTGCACCGCGATGGGTTTCAGTTCGCCCAACGCCGCGGAGGAACATCTGCGCACGCTCGAGCGCAAGGGCGCCATCGAAATGCTGGCCGGCGCTTCGCGCGGCATCCGGATCAAAGAAGCGCTGGGACTGCCGTTGATCGGACGCGTGGCCGCTGGCAGTCCGCTCTTGGCCGTCGAAAACATCGAGATGCATTGCCAGGTCGATGCGCAGCTTTTCAAGCCGCGTGCGGATTACCTGCTCAAGGTGCGCGGACTCAGCATGCGCGACGCCGGCATTCTCGACGGCGATCTGCTCGCAGTGCACCGTGCACATGAAGCGCGGTCGGGTCAGGTGGTCGTGGCGCGGCTGCATGATGAAGTCACGGTCAAGCGCTTCAGGCGCCGCGGCAATCAAGTACAGCTGGTACCCGAAAATCCGGACTTCAAAATCATCGAAGTCGACTTGAACCGCACGCCGCTCGAAATCGAAGGCATCGCAGTGGGCGTCATCCGCAACGGCACGCTGTGAACGCACTCACCGCCTTACTCAACCACCCTGCCGTCTGGCTTGGCAATGCGTTAAGCCGTGTCGCGAGCGTGAGCGTGCCGACCGGTTTTAGCGCGCTCGACGCGGAACTGCCCGGCGGCGGCTGGCCGACCGCGGCGCTGACGGAAATCCTGCCGCAGCATGAAGGCATCGGCGAATTGCGCCTGCTGGGCACGGCGCTTGCCGCGCTGTCCGCGCAAAAACGCACCATCGCGTGGATCGCGCCGCCTCATCTGCCGTATGCGCCGGCGCTCGCAGCCGCCGGCATCGATCTTGCGCGCCTCATCATCGTCACTACCCGGTCGTCGAAAGAAACGTTGTGGGCGACCGAACAGGCGTTGCATTCCAAAGCCTGCGGCGCGGTGCTCGCATGGCCCGGCGCCATTAAATATCCGGAATTGCGGCGTCTGCAACTCGCTGCTGAAAGCAACCCTGTGCTCGCCGTAATGTTCCGCCCGCCGCGAGCGGGCGCTGAAACGTCGTGCTCGGCATTGCGGCTCGAACTCAAAACCTGGCACGACGGGCTTGCCGTGCGCATATTGAAACGCCGCGGCGCAACGCTTAACGCGCCGATTCTGCTGCACTCACCTGCCGTCACTCCCGGACGCGCAATCAAACCCCGACTGAACCATCATGCTGTGGATCGCCCTCGACTTCCCCTGCCTGCCGCTCGACACGTTTGCGCTGGCCTCGGCGCGCACTGAACCGTGGGCCATCGCCGACGGCACTGACGTGCTCGTCTGCAATTCCCAGGCTCAAGCGCTGGGCGTGCGCAATGGCATGCGCCTGTCGGCGGCGTGCGCGCTCTCGCCCCGGCTCAACTACCGCTTGCGAGACGAAACGGCCGAAGTCGCCACGCTCGCCACGCTCGCGGCGTGGGCGAACCAGTTCACGCCCAACGTTTCGCTGGAGTCGCCGCGCGCGCTGTTGCTCGACATCGAGGGCAGCCTGCGCTTTTTCGGCGGCATCCGCCCCATCCTGCAAACGTTGAAGCGCGGACTCGACGACATGGGTTATGCCGCAACGATGGCGTGCGCGCCCACTGCCACGGCAGCGTTGCTGCTCGCGCGCGCCCGCATGCAAAAAATCGTCAACTGCAAGCGCGCGCTCGAAGCGGTCGTCGCGACCTTGCCGCTCGCAGCGCTCGAATGCGATGCGCGCACAGCACAGACCCTGCAGGCGGTCGGCGTCAGGCGCGTAGCAGATCTCATGGCGCTGCCGCGCGACGGTCTCGCGCGGCGCGGCGGCCAGCCGCTGCTCGACATCGTGGACCGCGCGCTGGGACGGTTGCCGGCACCCCGCAAATTTTTCGCCCCGCCCGCGCAGTTCGACGCGCAGCTTGAACTCGCCGCACCCGTCGCGCATAGCGAAGCATTGCTGTTTGCAACCAAACGCCTGATCAATCAGTTGACGGGTTTTCTGGTGGCGCGCAACGGCGGGGTGCAACGTTTCACGCTGACGCTCATGCACGAACGCAACGTGCCCACGCGCATCGAGATCGGACTCGTCGCACCGACGCGCGACAACGCGCATCTCACGCTGCTCGTGCGCGAGCGGCTGGCGGCACTCGCATTGGGCGCGCCCGTGCATGCGCTGCGCGTCGAAGCGGATGATATCCTCGTGCTGGCGGAGGAAAGCCGCGAACTGTTTCCGGATCGCACCAGCGCGCAAGGCGAGTGGCAAAAGCTGGTCGAGCGCCTGCGCGCCAGGTTGGGGCCGCAAGCGGTGCACGGGGTGGCGGCACACGCCGAACATCGTCCCGAGCGCGCTTCGTGCGCGACCCAACCCGGCACCGCAAGCGCAGCACCCGCGCGCGACCCGCGGCCGCTATGGCTGCTCGCCGCTCCGCGACCGCTGCCGGAAATCGCCACCAAACCTCATTATCACGACAATGCGCTGGCGCTCGTCGCGGGACCCGAGCGCATCGAATCCGGCTGGTGGGACGACGACGACGTCAAACGCGATTACTTCGTCGCGCAGACGCCCGATCATGCGACATTGTGGATTTACCGCGAACGCCGCGCGCCCGGCGGCTGGTATCTGCACGGCGTGTTCAGTTGATGCTCCATGCCTCTTGCACTGCCGGCGTACGCCGAGTTGCATTGCGTCAGCAATTTCACTTTTCTGCGCGGCGCCTCGCGGCCTGAAGAGCTCGTCGGGCGCGCGGCGCACCTCGGTTACTCGGCGCTTGCCATTACCGACGAGTGCTCGCTGGCAGGCATGGCGCGCGCGCATTTCGCGGCAAAAGAACACAAACTAAAACTCATCATCGGCGCCGAGTTCCGTCTCGCCGACAACTCGAAGCTCGTGCTGCTCGCCACCGGCCGCGAAGCCTACGGCGACCTGTCGCAATTGATCACCGCCGCGCGGGGACGCGGCGCGAAAGGCAGTTACCATCTCGACTGGAACGATCTCGACGGTGGCGCCGGCGGCTGCCTCGCGCTATTGGTTCCGGATCGGGAACCCGACCCTGAAGCGGCACGACGCATCGCCGACCGCTTTGCCGGGCGCGCCTGGATCGCGGCCGAACTCCTGTGCGGTTTCGACGATCGCGCTCAACTCGAGCGTCTGCGCGAGCTGAGTCTCGCGTGCGGATTACCGCTGGTCGCAGCGGGCGATGTGCACATGCATGTGCGCTCGCGGCGCCCTTTGCAGGACTTGTTGGCCGCGGTGCATTTGGGCACCACCGTCGCCGATGCGAAGCAGGCGCTTTATCCCAACGCGGAACGTCATTTGCGCCTGCGCGTACGGCTCGCGCAGATTTATCCGGCCGAACTGCTGACCGCAAGCGTGGAAATCGC
>Ga0265332_10001430_pt1 | contig 13396 bp, 10 predicted proteins | sample 41926metaG_FD_202084 | JGI IMG/M metagenome (GOLD analysis project Ga0265332, IMG submission 202084) | Rhizosphere microbial communities from Carex aquatilis grown in University of Washington, Seatle, WA, United States - 4-19-26 metaG | ecosystem: Host-associated > Plants > Roots > Rhizosphere...
AAGCCCCAGCGTACCTGCTCGCCGGTCAGCGCCTTGCCCTTGCCGTACTTCTCCTGGGCCTTGCGGATCGCCTCGACGGTGATGATTCCGTGCACCACGCCGCGGTTGTAATACACCGAGCCGATGCGGGTCTTGTCCTCCATGTTGCCCTTGCCCTTGCCATAGACGAACTTCTTGATGTCGGCGACCACCGGATAGTTGGCCCCGGCCACGTTGAAGCCGGCGGCAGTGAAGCCCTTGGCTGCCGGGCCGGCCGGCACGGTGTCTTCCTCTGCGCCGGACCACCACACACCGACCATCTTTTCGCGGGGGTAGCCGACCTTGGCGGCCGCCTTGAGGGCCGTCGGATTCATCACCCCCCAGCCCCAGAGGATCACGTAGTCGGGCTTGAGCTGGCGCAGCTGCAACCACTGGGACTGCTGTTCGTTGCCCGGATGGGCGACCGCGATCTTGGTCAGCTCGAAGCCATGCTTGGCGGCCAGCTTGTCGAGGATCGCGTGGGACTCCTTGCCGTAGGCAGAGTCGTGGTAGAGCAGGCCGATCTTCTTGCCCTTCAGCTTGTCCATGCCGCCTTCCTTCGTGCCAATGAAGTTCACGATGGCGGAGGCCTGGGACCAGTAGGTGGTGATCAGCGGGAAGACCCACGGAAAGACGCGGCCGTCGGCGGCGTCGGTGCGCCCGTAGCCGATCGTCACCACCGGGATCTTGTCCTGGGCGGCCTTGTCGAGCACCGAATAGGTGATGCCGGTGGACACCGGCTGGAACACCGTGTTGCCGGTGCTGCCCTTCTTCTTCAGGCGCTCGTAGCACTCCACGCCACGGGCGTTGTTGTACTCGGTCTCGCACTCTTCCCAGGTCAGCCTGACACCGTTGATGCCGCCGTCGCGCTCGTTGATCAACTGCATGTAGTCGATCCAGCCGCCGAAGACCCCGGAGCCGCCGGCCGCATACGGGCCGACCCGGTAGCTCGGCAGGCCGATGAACTGCTCCTCGACGGCTCCGGCGACGGAGGAGGCCAGCAGGCCGGCGAGGGCCGCGCCCAGCAGGGCGGAGTACTTCAGTTTCATGGTGTGTCTCCTCTTATGGGTATGGGTGCTGCGCCCACTCAGTGCGGGAAGGGCCACAGGCGCAGTTTTTCCTTGGCGATCTGCCACAGGCGCGCCAGGCCGTGGGGTTCGACGATCAGGAAGAAGATGATCAGCCCGCCGAAGATGATGAGCTGCAGGTTGGACGCGAAGCCCGCACCCAGCGCATCGCCGAACAGCGCCGGCACGAGATTGTCGAGCAGGATGGGCAACAGCACGATGAAGGCCGCACCGAGGAAGGCGCCGAGGATGGAGCCGACGCCACCGATGATGATCATGAACAGGATCTTGAAGGACAGGTCGAGGTTGAAGCCCTCCGGCTCGACGGTGCCGATGTAGGTGTAGGCGTACAGCGCGCCGGCCACGCCGCAGTAGAAGGAACTCACCGCGAAGGCCAGCAGCTTGGTGCGCATCAGGCGGAAGCCGATCACCTGGGCCGCCACGTCCATGTCGCGCACCGCCATCCAGGCCCGCCCGGTGGCCGAGCGCACCAGGTTCTTGGCGGCCAGCGCCAACACCGCGACGACGGCGAAGGTCAGCAGGTACTTGGCCTCCGGCGACACGAATGCATAACCGAGGATGCTCACCTCCTGGGCCGTCACCACCCCCGACGAGGAATGGTTGGAGAACCACGGAAACTTGACCAGCACCCACACGATGAAGAACTGGGCCGCCAGCGTCGCCACCGCCAGGTAGAAACCCTTGATGCGCAAGCTCGGCAGGCCGAACAGCACGCCCACCAGCGCTGCCGCCAGGCCGGCCAGCGCCAGTGCCAACAGGAAGGGCATGCCGTCCACGCGCAGGATGAAGTTGTAGGCCGCGAAGGCACCCACCGCCATGAAAGCCGCCGAGCCAAGGGACAGCTGGCCCGCGTAGCCGGTCAGGATGTTCAGGCCGATGGCGGCCAGCGAGAAGATCAGCACCGGCGTGAGGATCGCCTTCAGCCAGTATTCGTTGGCCAGCAGCGGCACCGCCACGCCGAAGGCCAGCATCAGCAATGCAAAGCCGATCCGGTCCTGACGGATCGGGAAAATGCGCCCGTCCTCGGCATAACTACTCTTGAACTGGCCGGCCTCACGGTAAAGCATGCATGCGCTCCCTGTTACTTGCCATTCGCTCACACCCGGTCGATGTGCCGTTCGCCGAACAGGCCTTCCGGCCGCACCAGCAGGAAGGCCAGGGCCAGCATGTACGGAAACCAGCCCTCGATACCGCCACCGACCAGCGGCCCCACATAGACCTCGGCCAGTTTTTCGGACGCGCCGATGATCAGCCCGCCGACGATGGCGCCCGGCACCGACGTGAAACCGCCAAGGATCAGCACCGGCAGCGCCTTCAGCGCGGTGAAGGTGAGCGCGAACTGCACGCCGTTGCGGGCCCCCCAGATCATCCCGGCGACCAGCGCCACGAAGCCGGCCACCGCCCACACCACGCGCCAGATCGTCTGCAGCGGAATGCCGATGGACAAGGCCGCCTGGTGATCGTCGGCCACCGCCCGCAGTGCCCGGCCAACCTTGGTGTACTGGAACAAGGCCGCCAGCAGCGCGACCAGCGAGGCAGCCGCGCCGGCCGCGAAGAGGTCGAACTTCGACACGCCGATCCCGTAGTCGTCCATCAGCCAGGCTATCGGCTCATCGACGATGCCCAGGTCGAGGCCACGCACGTTGGCGCCCCAGGCCATCTGCGCCAGCCCCTCCACCACGTAGGTGAGCCCGATGGTGGCCATGAACAGCGTGATCGGCGGCTGGTTGACCAGCGGCCGCAGCACGATGCGCTCGGTGGCGATGCCGAGCACCACCATCGTCGCGAAAGCCAGCAGGAAGGACAGCCAGAACACCGCCGCGCTGCCCGCCTCCATGCCGAAACGGGCCGGCAGCACTTCCTGGAAGCCGACGAAGCTCAGCGCGGCAAAGAACACCATCGCCCCCTGCGCAAAGTTGAACACTCCCGAGGCCTTGTAGATCAGCACGAAGCCGAGGGCCACCAGCGCATACATCACGCCGGACAGCAGGCCGCCGATCAGCACCTCGATGAAGAACTGCATGTCCGCTCCTCCTTTCCGCCGCCAGCCGGAATGCGCTCGTCACGCCTCAATGGGCGCCGCCGAGATACGCCCGGATCACGTCCGGATCGTTCTTGACCTCGTCCGGCAGGCCGTCGCCGATCTTGCGGCCGTAGTCGAGCACCACCACCCGGTCGGAGATGTCCATCACCACCCCCATGTCGTGCTCGATCAGCACGATGGTGGTGCCGTAGTGGTCGTTCACATCGAGGATGAAGCGGCACATGTCCTGTTTCTCCTCCACGTTCATGCCGGCCATCGGCTCGTCCAGCAGCAGGATGTGCGGCTCGGCGGCCAGCGCGCGGGCCAGCTCGACACGCTTCTGCAGGCCGTAGGGCAGGCGGCCGACCGGCGTCTTGCGAATGGACTGGATCTCCAGGAACTCGATGATCTCCTCGACCTTCAGGCGGTGGGCAGTCTCCTCCCGCTGGGCGGCCCCCCAGTAGAAGGCGTGCTGCAGGAAATTGCAGCGCATCTTCAGGGCCCGCCCGGTCATGATGTTGTCGAGCACGGTCATGCCCTTGAACAGCGCGATGTTCTGGAAGGTGCGGGCGATGCCCTGCTCCGCCGCGTGGTGGGGCTCCATCCGGCGGCGCAGCTGGCCGCGGAAATGGATCTGCCCCTCCTGCGGGTGATACACGCCGTTGATCACGTTGAGCATGGAGCTCTTGCCGGCGCCGTTGGGGCCGATGATCGAGCGGATCTCGTGCTCGCGCACGTCGAAGCTGATGTCGGTGAGCGCCTTCACGCCGCCGAAACGCAGGGAGATGTTGCGCAGATCGACGATCACGTCGCCGCTTTGCCGGGCCATCGCGTTCTCCGTTTCAGGCCGCCCGCGCCTGCGGCGGGAAGGTCTGCGCGTCCTCGATGCGCAGCTCGGCGGCCACCATGTTGCTGCGCCCGTCCTCGTAGCTCACCTGGGTCTCTATGTACTGGCTGGCCTTGCCGGCGTACAGCGCATCGACCAGCACCGCGTACTTCTCGGCGATGAAGTTGCGGCGCACCTTGCGGGTCCGCGTCAGTTCGCCGTCGTCGGCGTCCAGCTCCTTGTGCAGGATCAGGAAGCGGCAGACCTGGGCGGCGCCCATCGCCGCATCGCCGGCCAGATCGGCATTGACCTGCTCGACGCAGTCCTTCACCAGCGCATACACCGCCGCCTGGCCGGCCAGGTCGGTGTAGCCGGCGTAGGCCAGCCCACGGCGCTCGGCCCAGTTGCCGACCGCGTCGAGGTCGATGTTGATGAAGGCGGTGACGTGCTCGCGCCCGTTGCCGAAACACACCGCCTCCTTCACGTAGGGGAAGAACTTCAGTTTGTTCTCGATGTAGTTGGGGGCGAACAGGCCGCCGCCGTTCAGGCGCCCCACGTCCTTGGCCCGGTCGATGATCTTCAGGTGGCCGTCGGCATCGAAGACACCCGCGTCGCCGGTCAGGAAGTAGCCCTCGGCGTCGATCGCCTCGGCGGTGGCCTCCGGGCGCTTGTAGTAGGCCTTCAGGAGCATCGGCCCGCGCACCAGGATCTCCCCGTTGTCGGCCAGCTTGACCTCCACCTGGGGCGCCGGCGTGCCCACCGAGTCGAACTTGATCTTCCCGTCCGGCTGCAGGCACACGTAGGCGCAGGTTTCGGTCTGGCCGTAGAGCTGCTTGAGGTTGATGCCGATGGAGCGGTAGAAGCGGAACAGGTCCGGCCCGATCGCCGCACCGGCAGTGTAGGCGACACGGATGCGGCTGAGGCCCAGCACGTTCTTCAGCGGCCCGTAGATCAGCACCTTGCCCAGCGCATAGCGCAGCCGGTCGGCCGCGGACACCGGCTTGCCGTCGAGAAGGTCCGCGCCGCAGCGCCGCGCCACGTCCATGAAATAGCCGAACAGCGCGCGCTTCGGACGGCTGGCGTCCTCCATGCGGATCATCACCTGGGTCAGCAGGTTCTCGAAGACCCGCGGCGGTGCGAAGTAGTAGGTCGGCCCGATCTCGCGCAGGTCGTTCATCACCGTCTCGGCGGATTCAGGGCAGTTGATCGTGAAGCCGGCCACCAGCGCCTGGGCGTAGGAGAACAGGTGGTCGCCGACCCAGGCCATCGGCAGGTAGGACAGGATGTCCTCGGTCTCGCCGAGCCGGTCGAAGGCGCAACCGCCCCGCGCCGCAGCGATGAAGGCCGCGTGGCTCTGGCACACGCCCTTCGGCTTGCCGGTCGTACCCGAGGTGTACAGCATCACCGCGATGTCCTCGGGGCTGCCCTTACCTAGTTCCTGATCGAAGAAGTCCGGGTGATGCTCGTCATGGATGCGGCCCATTTCCAGCACCTCGTCCATGCCGTGCAGGAAAGGCTGGCTATAGTGGCGCAGGCCGCGCGGGTCGTCATAGATGACGCGCTCGAGGCTGGGCAGGTCCGCCGCGATCTCGAGCAGCTTGTCCACCTGCTCCTGGTCCTCGACGCAGGCGAAGCGGATGTCCGCGTCCAGCATCACATAGGCCATCTCCTGGGCCACCGCATCCTGGTACATCATCACCGGGATGCCGCCCAGGCACTGGCAGGCTGCCACCGACCAGTACAGGCGCGGCCGGTTGTCCCCCACCACGGCCAACCGGTCGCCGCGCTTGAAGCCCAGTTCAGCCAGCCCGCTGGCCAGCGCACGCACCCGAGCGGCGACATCCGCCCACGTGTAGGTCTGCCAGATCCCGTATTCCTTCTCACGCATTGCCGGCCGCAGTGGCCGCTGCCGGGCATGCTCCATCAGCAGGCGCGGAAAGGTATCCAGGCTGGCGACGTCCGCAGCTGCCGCTCGGGTCGTGGCCATGCCCCCTCCTCCGGTTTGTCTCGATGTCGTCCCCCGCCGCTTCTACCGCCAATGCCCGTGGGCACCGTCGGTGGCTGCGAGTGGTCGTTTCGTCTCGGGGAGCAGTCTGGCAAAGCAAGTTTGCGCAACTGTTTTTCAAATGTACGGAATTGTGGCCGGGTCTGCGGCCCGGCTCAGGCCACCGCAGCGAGGCCGTTGCAATGGGGCGCAATGACGTAGCGGCCCCGCCCCTGGCCCTTGGCCACATACATGGCCTTGTCGGCGGCGAGCAGCATGCATTCCGGCGTACATTCACCGTCGCTGATGGCAATCCCGATGGAAACACCCAGCGTGCACAGGCTGCTCTTGATGGCCAACGGATGGGACAGGGCCTCGATGCAGCGGTTCGCCAACACAGCCGCCCCTTCCTCCGGACGGGATCCCAGATCGGTGGCCAGCATCACGAACTCGTCCCCTCCCACGCGAGCCAGCGTATCGCTCTGGCGCAGCACTGCCGACAGGCGCCGGGCTACCTCCACCAATGCGGCGTCGCCAGCCTCATGCCCAAGGCTGTCGTTGATCGGCTTGAAGCCATCCAGATCCAGGAACAGCACGGCCATCTGCGTTCCGTTGCGTGCGGTGCGCGCCAGCCCCTGACGCATGCGGTCATCGAGCAGCATGCGGTTGGGCAGGCCCGTCAGACCGTCGTGGTGGGCCATGCGGTGGAGCTCGGCCTGGCTGCAGACCAGCTTGTCGAGCAGTCGATTGAAGGCCTTGGTGAGGTGGCCGACCTCGTCATCCCGTACCACCGGCAGCGGCTTGAGCGGGATTTCGTCCTGGGTCATACGCTCGGCCAGGGTCGCGGCCCGATGCAGCGGACGCAGCGTAAACCGCACGAATACCCCCCCCACCAGCAACACAAGGGCCATCGCGGTGAAACTGTGGCGCACCACGTTGTCCTGGGCCCGGCGCACCGGAGCAAAAGCTTCCGTCGTCGGCATACGCGCCACGACGAACCAACCGGCACTCGGTACGCTGGCCATCGCCGACAATTCTTCGACCCCCTTGGCATTGATCGTCACGCCACTTCCACGGAAACCGGTCATCGCCCGATCGTGCAGCAGGTTGACGCCAGGCGGTGGCGTGGGCTTCAGCACCAGATCCGGATCGCCGGCGGCGACGAACAGCTTGTCGGCCGGGGAAACCAGCAGGAAGCCGCCGGTTTCGCCGATCCGCCCCTGGTTGATACGATCGAGGAAGTCCGGCGTACTCAACGCGGTCACGCCAACCAGCACCGCCTGGACATGGCCACTGCCATCCTTCAGCGGCACCCCCATCGGCAGCACCGGCTGTTTCGTGAATGTGCCGAACAGCGGTGCACCGACGCCCGCCTTGCCCTGCATGGCCCGCTGGAAACCGGGGTTATTCGCCGCCGAGGCGCCACGCCGGCCGGACACCCGCGGAAAATCGACGAGCACACGGCCATCGGTGGCGATCACCAGCAAGCCAAGGTTGAACACCGGGTTCAGCTGATGCCGCTCGGCAAGCCAGGCCTCCAGCCTGGCAGGCTGGCCGAGCAGCTCCCGGGGCAGCGTGACCGCCAGCTGGTCAAGAAACTGACGGCGTTCGCGGATCTTGTAATCGACCTCCCGCGCCACTTCGTCGGCGAGGGCCATCTGTTGGGCCGAAACCAGTTGAGTCAGATCTTCACGCAGGTAGCGGGTCTGCATCACGTAGCGCGCCAAGCCGCCACCAATGACCAGCAGCATGCCGAACAGAACAAGACGGGTAACGAGACTGTTGGAGATGCGCCTGAGAGCCATCGGGCTATGTTAGCGGAGGGACGTGACAGCCTCCCCAACAAAAGTCATTCTTTTATCGAGAAAACACGGAGATATGGATCAGCCCGTCTATTCGGCGACCTCCGCCCAACGCTCGGAACGCAGCGCCCGGGCAATGGCCACCGCCCGTGCTTCCAGCAAAGCATCGGCAGCACCGGCGGGGTCGTCTTCGTAATCGGCCAGCACGGCCGCTTCGTCGAGGACTTTGCAGGCATCCAGTGCCGTAGCGAGCATGGCGGCTTTCGGATAGGGACGGGTCGCCCGGCCGGGATAAGCCCGGAAGTCACAGGTACACAACAGCATCAGCTGTTCAAAGCGCTGTAGCTGACCGAAGGCGTCGACCCGAACCAGCATCGCGGCAATGGACCCGGCCCGCATCTCCGCGGCGCGGTGCACACGCTCCACCTCCAGCAAAGCCAGCACGGCCAAGTCCCGGAACGCGGCCGGCACGCGGCAGCGCTCGGCAATCGCCTCTATGCGCGGCAAGCCGCGCTCCATGTGGCGGTAATGGGCCGGCAGGTGCTCCGGTGGTGAATCGGACTTGCCGACGTTGTAGAGCAACGCCGCGAAACGTACCGCCAGCGGTGCCTGGCGACGGGCCGCCTCGTCCACCACGCGGAACTGGTGCTCGCCAATATCCACGGTCGGCGGGTCGTCGGCGCTCTGGGGCATGCCGAACAGCGCATCCAGCTCAGGCAGCAGCACCTGGAGCGCCCGACTCTCGCGTAGCACCCACAGCATCCGCGACGGCGCGTCGCTCATCAGCCCACTCGCCAGTTCGGCCCAGGCCTGTGCGGGATCGAGATCGGCGAGCAGACCCTCGGCAACCTGGCGGCGCATCAGGGCCACCGTTTCCCGGTCCACCTCGCCGTCCTGGCTGGCCGCCGCCGCCGCGATGCGCAGCAGATTGACGGCCGGGCTCACCAGCAGGGGCGCGATGGGGCTGCGAGGCAGTTGAAAGCTCATGGATGGTCTCGCGAGGAATGACGGGTTTGCGACAGATGCCGGACGAATGTGTCGTGGGCACGCCCAAAAACCCATCACGACAGCATCGTGCGGGTGTTTGGAAAGACTCGCGGGAGCTAGAAGCAAGAAGAGGACCCAATGGCCCGCGTACGAAGCAGCCACGTTGCCCGGCGGCTCACGGCGATCGCCACCCCGCTGCACAGGGGTGGCGTCGCAAACATGCAGATGGCTATTCGCTACCGATGGGGCCGAGCTGCTTGCGGAGTTCGTCCCAAATGGACGGCGGCGGCGCGGAGGTCATCCCCATCCGTTCCTTGTCCATGTCGGTACGTACCGGACCCTGGGCCCCGTACCACTCATCAGCACCGTAGGACCGCGACTCCATTCCCTTGCTGGAGTCCGGACTGTGCATGCTTCCCATCGAGCGGCTGTCAGTGAGTTCCTTGATGCTGTCATTGAGGTCGGCTGCCTGAGCGGTGGCCAGCGGAATCAGCGCAAGGATGCTTCCGGTCAGAAGGCCAGCACCGATCTTGATCCATTGATTGGATTTCATTTTGCCCTCCGTTGTGGTGATCCTCCCCGGAAAGAAGCAAGCAAGTGAGCAGTGCGCCACCGCTGCAGAGCGCATGGCCCATCGGCGGTGGTGTGCACGTCTTCATATTAGTCGACGAAATCAGTCGGATAAAAACAACCGTTCGCCTTCGATCAGCGAGGGGCGTCCGGCGCGAGTGCATCTCCCAGCTCCAGCATGGCCAGCACGTCTCCCACCAGGGCACGATGCTCCTGCGGGGCGTTCCGGTACCAGTGGGTCAGGTAGGCGCGCAGGCTGCTGCGCGCATCGGCCGGGTCGAGGTTGAGGTAGGCCAGAGCCTGCCAGTTCTCGGGATTGCCGTCGAACAAGGGCAACAGCAGATTGGCCAGCACCTCGTTCTTGTCACGCAAATAGGGGTTGCTGCGCAGCGCCTCCTCGTTGTCGCGCAGCCAACCGGCCAGCGGCGCGTTAGGCGGTAGCTGGCGGTGCCCTTCGGAGATCAGCAGGTCGAAGAAGCGGCGCAACGTGGCGGCCTCCCCCACCCACTCGGGTCCGGGCGGCGTGCTCTCCCAGCGCTGTGCAAGGCGTTTGAGGGTGAACAGCGAAGCCGTCTCGCACAGGGTCTCTTCGAACCACTGATTGGAGCGGCTCGACACGGTGCCCGGGGCCACGTTCTCATCGTAGTTGGACAGCACATGGCACAGCTCGTGGGCGAACTCGTAGGCGTACAGGTGCCAGTTGTCGCCGCGCGCATGCAGGTGAATCCGGTATTCGCCCTGCGTCCCGCGGCCGTACAGTGCCACCGGCGGTCCATTAGTATGGGTGACGACGATGGGCACCGCGAGGCGGCCCGGCAGGTTCGCCAGCAACTCGTCCGCCACCTCATTGAGCACCGTTTCGATAGCCTCCTTACGGGCACTGCCCCAGCCACCGCCCTGCACCTGGATATCCACGGCGGGCTTGCGCAGCCCGGCCGCCTTCTTGGCCGCCGGCGTCTCCATGCCGCTGCCGGCATGGGCCAGCGAGCACAGGATGGAAGCCATGATGAAGGGCAGGCGCATGCCACGCCGCAACCAGGCTTCCGGCACGCACGCACGAAACGGTGTCCGCTTCTTCTTGTGCATGAGACATTCCACTCCACGTAGGCAAGGACTGCGCCCCAGCTTTTTCAGGATAGATCGGCAGCCGGCATTCCGCGCTATCATCCGCGCGCCAATGCAAACAACATTCCACCAGATCCAATGAAGAACCGACTCCTCCGCTGGCTGACATTGCTGGCCCTGTGCCTGCCGTGCCTCCTGTCCCAGGCTGCCGACGCCCCCGCCGGCGACGGCCGCACCCGCTTCGAAGCGGCTGCACAGACCGCCCTCGCCGCCGTCCAGCCGGGCCCGCGGGACATTCCGCTGGGCGAGCAGGGCAAGCTGCACCTGCCGGCCGGCTACGGCTTCATCCCGCAGGCCGAGGCGTCCGCACTGCTGGCCGCCCAGGGCAGCCACACCGGCCCCGGCTTCCACGGCCTGATCGTCAGCGACAGGCTGGAAGGCTTCCTGGCCCTCGAATACGAAGCTGCCGGCTACGTGAAGGACGAGGACGCCAAGGACTGGGACGCCGCCAAGCTGCTCGACAATCTGAAGGAAGGCACCGAGGCCGCCAACGAGGAACGCCGTAAGCTGGGCGTACCCGAGTTCAGCGTGGTCGGCTGGGTGGAAGCCCCCAACTACGATGTCGCCACCCACCGCCTGGTGTGGTCGGCGACCACTCGCGTCAAGGACGCCCAGGCCGGCCAGGACGGCGTGAACTACAACACCTACATGCTCGGCCGCGAGGGCTATTTCTCGATGAACCTCATCACCAGCCTGGCCCGCGTCGACCAGGAAAAACCCGCCGCCCGCGAACTGCTGGCAGCCCTCGAATTCAACGACGGCAAGCGCTACGCCGACTTCAACTCCTCAACCGACAAGGTCGCCGAGTACGGCCTCGCCGCTCTGGTCGGCGGCATCGCGGCGAAGAAGCTGGGCCTGCTGGCCTCCCTCGGCATCTTCCTGGCCAAGTTCTGGAAGGCCGGCGCGCTGACCGTCGTCGGCCTCGGCGCCGGCGTGCGCAAGCTGTTCGGCAAGAAGGACAGCGCGTGAAGCTGCTCCTGCTCCTCCTCAGCGGCGCCAAGTTCGGCAAGCTGCTGACCACCGGCGGCACCATGCTGCTGTCCCTTGGCGTGTATGCGCTGATCTGGGGCTGGCGCTACGCCGCTGGTTTCATCGTGCTGCTGTTCTGCCACGAGATGGGCCACTACATCGCCGCCCGCCAGCGTGGCCTCAATGTGGGCGCACCGACCTTCATCCCCTTCGTCGGCGCGTGGATCAACCTCAAGGAACAGCCGATGAACGCCGAGACCGAAGCCTACGTGGCGATGGCTGGCCCGCTGGCGGGCACCATCGCGGCCCTCGCCTGCTATTTCCTGGCCCGCTCGGAAGACAGCACGCTGCTGCTGGCGATCAGCTATTCCGGTTTCTTCCTGAACCTGTTCAACCTGATCCCGGTGCCGCCGCTGGACGGCGGCCGCATGACCGGCGTGGTGTCGCGCAAGTTCTGGCTGCTCGGCGCGCCGGCGCTGGTCGGCCTGTTCCTGTGGCGGCCGAGCCCGATGCTGATCCTCATCGCGGTCCTCGCCGCGCCCCATGTGCTGAAGGCCTTCCGCGGCGAAGGCGGCGAGGCGCCCGGCTACTACGACACCCCGCCGGGCAAGCGCTTCGAATACGCCGTGCTGTACCTGGGCCTGCTGGCCTACCTGGCGGTGATGACCTACGACGTGCACGAGATGCTGGGCGGCCTGCGCGCCCAGCACTGAACACCAACCTCAGGTCGTCGGTGTCGCGCGGGTGCGCAGGGCCTGCTCGATGTCGTCGGCCCACGCCAGCACCTCGCCCCCGGCAGCCCGCACCGTGCGGATCAGCGCCAGGTTGCGGGCGGTGCTTTCCGGTTCCCAGTTTTCGCGCACAGCGGCCAGCGCCTTACCGGTCGCGGCCTGCGCGGCAGCCTCGTCACGGGCCAGCACGGCCAGCTCGACCAACGTGGCGAAATCCCAGTAATCCGGCGCGCCTCTGGCGATGCGCTGCTTCACCGCGTAGGTGACTACCGGCAGCAGTTCGACACGCCGCGGGTCCGGCGGGCTGGCCAGCTCCATCAGCTTCACTGCATTGATGCCCGGAAAGGCGTCGCGCCAATCGGCTTCGAAGCCCTGCAGATAGGCGTCGATGGCCTTGCCCAGCCAGCCGCAGGCGGCCATTGCGTTGCCGGCCTCCGTCTCGGCCTCCCAGCGGTCCTTGTAAACGCGCCCAAGCAGACTATTGGTTTCGCTGCTCGGACCGCAACGGGCGATCAGTTCCAGGAAGATGGCCTCCGCCTCGTCCCTACGGCCCAGGCGATTGAGGGCAAAACCGTATTGCTCCCGCACCAGCGTGCTATGGGCCAGCGGCTTGGCCATGTCCGCCACCAGCGCCACCATGCCCTGCCAATCTCCGACCGCCCGGTAGGACAGCAGCAGGTCGATCACCACGCCAGCCTCGGCGTCGGCCAAATCGCCGAGGGCCAGCGCCGCCGCCTGCACGGCATCCTTGCCGGCACACCGCGCCGCCGCCAGCGTGTTGCGCGCCTCCAGGGCATAGCACACCTGGTCGCGGAAAACGTCGGTCTTCAGGCGTGCGATGTCCGGCGCCACATGGTCCTCCAGCAGCTGGAACACCCGGCTGTCGCAGCGCGGCGCGTCCCGGCCGTGCCGCGCCTCGTCGAGGAGACGGGTCAGCGCTGCGGCAGCGGCAGCCGGATCGGCCGGCACGCCGCCGGCCACCAGCTCATAGCGGAGCGTATGCAGCGGCGCCACGTCTAAGGGCAAGGCGCCCGTGTCGCCGAAGAGCATCACCGTCGTCGCCGGCCGCCTGCCGTGACGCAGCCCCAACTCGTAGAAGACGTTCGGGCTGGCCAAGGTCAGGTCGGCCACCGCGAAGTCGCACAGGATCAGGCGTTCGTGCGCTGCCTTGTGGATCGTCCCACCGACGGCCTCCCCATCCTCCCGCAGGGCTTCCATGCCGGCCGCCTCGATGGCAGGCCGGATCAGCGCACTGTAGACGGCATCGAAATCC
>Ga0265332_10001435_pt1 | contig 13378 bp, 12 predicted proteins | sample 41926metaG_FD_202084 | JGI IMG/M metagenome (GOLD analysis project Ga0265332, IMG submission 202084) | Rhizosphere microbial communities from Carex aquatilis grown in University of Washington, Seatle, WA, United States - 4-19-26 metaG | ecosystem: Host-associated > Plants > Roots > Rhizosphere...
TGAGACGGACACCGCCCCGCGCCGAGCTCGCCTGCCTGAACCTTACTCCATCACCATGGCATGATCGCTCGCAGCGGGCTTTGGCGCGCGGCGCAGCAACAGCACCAATGGAGTGACGGCCAGGGAAAGGATCATCATCAATTTGAAGTCGTCGATATAGCTGATGATCGAAGCCTGAGTCTGGATGACCAGATCGAGCGCAGCCCGTCCGCTTGCCCGCCACGGGCTGAAAGCCTGCAATACTGCGGCGTTGTTGAACGCATGATTGAAGGCGGTAACATGGCTTGCGATGGTGGCGTGATTGATTTGACCGTTTCGGATCAGCAGATACGAAACCACCGAGATCCCGACGCTCGAACCGACGTTGCGCGACAGATTATAAAGACCGGTCGCGTCTGAGCGCTGTTCCGGGGAGAGCGTGGCAAAGGTCACGGTCGTCAGCGGTACGAACAAAAAACCAAGGCCCGCACCTTGAATGAATCCGGTGACCGCGATCGTCCACTCCGACACGTTTGGCGTCCAGCCCGTCATGTCGTACATCGCCCAGGCGGTCAACAGCAGCCCTGTCACCAGCAGCAAACGGATATCGACAAGCCCGATCAGGCGGCCGACCAGCAGCATGGACACCATGGTGCCCATGCCGCGTGGACCCATCACCAGTCCGGCCGTCACCACCGGATAACCCATCAGAGTTTGCAAGTAGGGCGTCATCAATGCCAGTGACGCCAGATAGGTGATCCCGACGATAAAAATGAACAGCATCCCGACCGAAAAATTACGATCGAGAAACAGCCGCGGATTGACGAAGGAACGGGGTGCCGTGAAGGTGTGAACCAGGAATATGTAAAAGGCCGAGGCGGCAATGGTTGCCTCGGTCAGAATCTCCAATGAGGAGAACCAGTCCAATTGCGCGCCGCGATCCAGAAACATCTGCGTGGCGCCAATGGCGATGCTCAGGCTGCCAAATCCAAGCCAGTCGAGTTTTGCGCCGACGTTCAGTTTGGTCTCGCGCATGTAGTAGGACACGCCCGCGAACGCCAGCGCTCCCAGCGGCACGTTGATATAGAACACCCATCGCCAACTGAATTGATCCGTCAGCCAGCCGCCGATCACCGGTCCGAGCACGGGCCCGACCATGACCGACACCCCGAAGATCGCCATCGCTGATCCGCGCTCCTCCGGCGTGTAAATGTCGAGCAGGATCGATTGCGCGATCGGCACCAGCGCCGCGCCGAAAAATCCCTGCAGAAATCGGAAGGCGACGATCTCGAACAGGGATTGCGCCATGCCGCACAACACCGACGCCACCACGAATCCGACAATCGCCACCATCAGCACGCGCTTGCGTCCGAACCGGTTGGCCAGAAAGCCGGACGGTGGGGTCATGATCGCCGCGGCGACGATATAGGAGGTCAACACCCAGTTGATCTGGTCGGCGCTCGCCGACACGCTTCCTTGCATGTAGGGCAGGGCGACGTTGGCGATGGTTGTATCGAGCGCCTGCATGATGACGGCGAGAATGATGCAGGCCGTAATCGCGGGTCGATTGATCACCGATGCAGTCTTCGGCGCGTCAGTCACGTTCGGCTCCGGCCGCGGTCGAGGATCCGAACAGACCGCTCAGGAACCGCGGCAGCCCGCGTGCGTGTCCGGTGTCAACGTCGAGTTCCACGCTCATTCCGACGCGCAGCGGCGGCTTGCCGGGCGCGTTGTCGACACGGACGCGCATGGGAACGCGTTGCACCACTTTGACCCAGTTGCCGCTGGTGTTTTCTGCCGGCAACAGCGAAAAGCTGGATGCCGAGGCGGGGCTGATGCTGTCGACCGTCCCCGTCCATTGCTGGCCGGGATAGGCGTCGACTTCGACGGTCACCTTCTGCCCCGGTCTGACATAGGTCAGCTCGGTCTCCTTTGGGCTCGCCTGCACCCACACGTGATCGGTCGAGACGATATTGAAGGCGGTTGCGGCGGCCGCAAGATACTGGCCGGGTTGCAACGCCGGCACGTTCGTTGCGATCCCCGGGAATGGCGCCCGCACGATCGTGTGTGAAAGCTGGCGCGCCGCCTCGTCGCGGGCGGCCACCATGTCCTTGTAGCGGGGATGGTCCTCGACCGGAGCATCGGGCGCGCCATTGAGATTGGCGGCAATGCCGGCGAGCTGCTGGGTCAGTGATGCAAGCCGCTGCTGCGCACCCTGCAGATTATGCCGTGAATCGTCGAGCGCGACCTGGGGCGTCGAGTTGACGGCGGCGAGGCCCTGCTGACGCTTGAAATTGACGTTGTAGTAATCGACATCGATTGTCGCTTGTTGGATCTGCGCCTGCATGTTCCGGTAGCTGGTCTGCAGCGCCAGAAGATCATTGCGCGTGTTGCCGACTTGCGCGTCGGCTCGCGCGAGCGTCAGGCGAAACGGCAGATCGTCGAGTTTGAACAGAACATCACCGGCCGCGACGACCTGGTTATCGTGCACGTCGACTTCTTTGACGATCCCTGAGACATCCGTGCTCACGCCGACCATGTCCGCCTGCACATAGGCATTATCCGTCGACATCACGGCGCCGCCGGTCACGTAAAAATAAACCCCGATCAGCAACAGGACCGGCAACAGCGCGAAAAGCATCTGCCGCCGCGTAAAACGACGCCGTGGTTGTCGTGCTCCGGACGCGGGGGCGAGGCGAAGCACTTTGTCGCCGGGCGCACTCTCGGCATTGGGCCGATCGTCGGCGCGTCCGTTCGGGTCGGTATTGTTGGGATTTGTCATGATCTAACACTTGTTACTTGGCACTGGCTTGATCTCGTTCTGCAGCCGGGGCGCCGCAGGCGTCGGTCAGATTGGCCTTGAGAGCCTGCAGGGTCTTCAACAGGCGCGTCCGATCGGCTTCGGTAACGCCGGCCAGGGCTTCGCCGCGCGTGATGTCTCCAAGCGCATGCAATTGCATCAGTTTCGGGTGCGCGGCGGGCGTCAGACGAAGCAGGTGGATGCGCCGGTCGGTCGGATGCGGATATCGTTCCAGCAGGCCGAGTGTCTCGAGCTTGTCGACAATGCGCCCGAGCGTGATGGGCTCCACGTCAAGCAGCTCCGCCAAGCCGCTCTGGTTGATGCCGTCGTTTTGGGAGAGATAGGCGAGAACCTGCCATTGCGATCGCGTTAGACCGGAGCCGCGCGCGTTCTGCTCGAACCGTTTCCGCAACAGGCGCGCGACGTCGTGCAGCAGGAAACCCAATTTGGGGGTATTCGCTTCCATGGGAGTCTGTGTCTTCGCAAATTATCTCATAAGCATGCTTATTATATGTGCGCTTCTTTGTTGATCAAGGGGGCCGAGCTGGACGACGACAATCATTTAAGTGTCTCGATCGCCCTCGCCCCGGCAGGCAATCGCTGACCCACAGCCGCGATTTTGGCCGTTTGGTCCGCCGATCGGAGCGTCTCCACAGCTGCTTCCGGTAACATATTCCGCAAATGCTACTACAATGGTAGGGTTTGATTCGCCGCAACCAAAGGGGTGGATGCGATGCGAGGCGGGTTGCCGATGTCTGTGTTTTGGATCGTGGTCTGCGTCGCCACGGCATTGTTCTGTGCCACAGGGCTACGCGCGCAGCAGGCCTCCTGGCCCCCACCCGCCCAGGACTTTTCGGAGACGCTTGCGAAAGCGCGGCAGCTTTGCCAGGCGCTGTGGTCGGACCACGTTTTTGATCCCCTGCGGAATAAGATCCCGTTGGGTGGTGGGAAGCCGACTGTTGCGATGCTGATGAATCGCGATCACATCCTTCCCAAAGACAGAAACCTCGCAGAGCTCGCCCTCAAGACGTTTGAAAAGTGCAGGATCTTGCAGGCCGCCGCCACAGCATTGCTTCCGGAGCAAACCAGGTTGCGATTGCAAGGTTTCGACCGTGAAGAAGACGCGTTGATGGCGCAGCTCCTCGCCGGAAAATTGTCGTTCGGGGATTTTAACGTTCGCATGAATGGCATCGCGGCCGAAGAACTCCAAGTGTTCTTCGGCGATGCGCGACCGGATGCGACGGTTTCCAACCAGCGATCGATACCGGTGCCGCGCCCCCGACCGGTGTCGGACGGTGGTGTCAATACGACCCCAGCAATGCCTTTGCAGAGCAAACGCGCGCTCGTCATCGGCAACGGCAAGTATGTCAATCTGCCAGGGTTGACCAACGCAACCAATGACGCGCGGGCCATGTCCGAGGGTCTTCGCGGCATCGGATTCGAGGTGACGCTCGTGCTTGATGCGTCGGAACAACAGCTTCGACGCGATGTTCGCACCTTCGCGAGAGACACCAGCCAAGCCGATATCGCGTTGGTGTTCTACGCCGGCCATGGCGCACAAGTGAATGGCGAGAATTTTCTGTTGCCGGTCGATATCGATGTGCCGCGCACCGAGACCGATATCGGGTTGACCGGGTTCAAGGTTGACGATCTCGTCAACGGCATTCGATCGGAAACCAAGATTGTCTTTCTCGACGCTTGTCGCGACAACCCGGCGCTGTTTAAGAATATTGTCAAAGGGCGCGGCGCGGCGTCCGGTGGCCTTGCTCCTGCAAACGGCTCAAATTTCACCAACGTGAAGCAAGGCGGCGGTGTCTTTATCGCCTACGCGACCGACGCCGGATCGGTGGCGTCCGATGGCGAAGGCCAGCACAGCCCATTCACCCAAGCTTTGTTGCGAAATCTCCAGAAGTCGGTGTCGATCGACGACATGTTTTCGCTGGTTACGCGAGAGGTCCGTTTGGTCACAAAGAACGTGCAGCGCCCTTACAAATACGCCTCGCTCGAAAACATTGTCTGCCTCACCGGACGTTGTGGGCAAGCGGCGCCTGAGACAGCCGTCGACGACATTGCGCAGGAGGCAAAGCGCTCCGAGACGGAGGAACTGCATATCGCACTGCAAACCGACAATGCCGATGCGCTGGAAGCCTATCTGAAAAAATATCCGGAGAGCCCCGAGCGCGACAAACTCACCGGTAGTTTGTCGGAGCTGAAGCGAAAGCAATTCCAGGAGTGGACATTGTTCGAGCTGAGCAGTCAGCGATTACCACATTACCTCAAGGTTGCCTCGATCCACCCCTTCGGCGACAAAGTATCGTTTCAATATCGATCGATGATCGATCCAACCGTTGTTTCGAACGAATTTTCAAAATTCCCCGACGGCAGTTTTGAGGAACAGGCGGCAGTGGTGGACTGCAAACGGAACCTCTACGCGGTTGCCGAGCGTACGATAACCAGTCCGTCTGGACAGGTCCTCTTCCATAACAAGCGCGCGGACCCAGAGTTGTTGAACATGTCGCTTGCGCAGGCGCCCGCTCCAGGATCCGTTGCCTCCACTGCTGAACGATATGTTTGCGATGAGTCGCTTCGGACTCCACTTGTCGACAAAAGACGACTGGCCGCGATGACGTTCTCGTACCTATCGACCAGCCCTTCAGGCGACGGCGATTTGTACTATGAGAGCCTTCAAAGCGACGATTCTGAGCAACGAGAGCTATTGTATATTTTCAAATCTTCAAACGACCGCGACGCTGGAGCGGCATTGACCCCACCGCGAGAAATCCCGGGCGCGGCGAACGTCCGGACATCGGTCTCTCGCTTGCGCATAAAATGCGCGGCTGAAAAATACATCGCCGCTAAAACCGAACACTATGACGCGTCCGGAAAATTGGTGTTGTGGTTGGCGGTCGACCTATCGAAGGACTTCACATGGACAGAAATATCTGACAATTCGCCGATGGAAATGCTGCGTCGAATTGCGTGCGGTGCACAGGAGGCCCAGAAGTGAAGAATAGTTTGGCAGTTGCCGTGATGGCATTGATTTTGGGTCAGTCCGATGCCATCGGTCAAAATCTGGCGATTCCGCCGGTAACCCCGCCTGCCGCGGTACAGACCGCGGGTGCGCCGATCAAGAAAGCGCCAATCCCTGGCACACCGCTGCCCGACGTATCCGACATTGACGGTGACATTCCGACCTCGAAATTGTCGGAACTTGCGCGACATCCTGTGCGTGACGTTGGCTCAAGCACGCGTAGCGCGAAAGATGCCGCCGTCTATCGCGCGGCGTCTCCGGCGGTGGTCGTGATACTGACCAAGACGGGCCTCGGTTCGGGTTCCCTCGTGAGTGCGGCAGGGGAAATCCTGACCAGTTGGCACGTTGTCAAAGGCTATTCCTCGGTCGCGGTCGTATTCAAGCCGGCGATCGAAGGCGTCGAGCCCGGGCGCGACGACATGAAACTCGGCCACGTCGTCAAGTACGACGAGGTTGCAGATCTCGCTTTGATCAAAGTCGATGATGTTCCCCTTCATCGGACCCCCATCAAGCTCGGGGATGCCGGGGAAATCAGTATCGGTGCGGACGTGCACGCCATCGGGCACCCCGATGCGGAAGCCTGGAGCTACACCAAGGGCGTCATCAGCCAGTATCGACGCGAATTCTCCTGGTCGTCCCAAGACGACAGCGTGAAACACAAGGCCGATATCATCCAGACACAGACGCCGATCAACCCCGGCAATTCCGGAGGCCCATTGATCAGCGATGCCGGCACCCTCCTCGGGGTCAATGCTTTCAAGAGCGATGGCGAGGGGCTTAATTTTGCGGTTTCCATCGACGACGCCAAGCGCTTTCTGGGCCGCCCGGGCAATGTCGTCGCATTCAAACAGAAGGCCCCGCCAACGACCGCGTCATGCAAGGTCAAGGAGACCGCGCGGTTCAGAAGCACCGACAACAAGGCCTCGGTAACAGCCTATGACTACAATTGCAGCGGCAAGAGCAATGCCGAATACATCGTGCCGGACAAGGCGTCGGAGCCGATCGTATTGACGATGGATCGAAATGGCGACGGCATGACCGACGTCATTTTCTATGATCTACAGCATCGGGGTAAGTGGGATCTGTCCTATTGGGATGAAAAATTCAGCGGACGCTGGACTCTGGTCGGATTTCACGGCGACGGCAGCTTGAAACCCACAAGTTTCGAGAGTTATGACATGTTCCAGAAGCGGTTGGCGGACAAGCGCTGATAAGCAGATCCAGGCTGCACTGATTGAAACAATCCCAAGGCCTGTATCAAGCCCGGGAAGTGCGTCGCGGTGTCTGTCCAGGTCGGTCTGTCGGTGCGCTCGCCGAGCCGGTTCCCGACGCGATCACATCACCGTGGCCTTGATGGGGGTCACGCCCCGCTCGGTCATTCCCAAAACCATTGCGGCGCCGCGTGAGAGATCGAGAACACGTCCCGCGATAAATGGCCCACGATCATTGATCGTCACCACGACGCTTCGTTGCGAAATCAAATCAGTGACCCGCAAATGTGTTCCGAATGGCAATGTCCGGTGCGCTGCGGTCAGGCCATCCGGATTATAGCGCGCACCGGTGGCGACGCGGGAGCCTTCCCAATAGTACGAAGCGGTTCCCGAAAATTCCCGCGCGCCGGCGGCTGGGGACGTGTCGCTCGAACCGACGGTCCGGCGGAGCCGCTGATGCGCCGCATATCGGCGAAGCCGATGTGACGCCATTTTATGAGATCTCGAATGATGTGAAGCCGTATGAGTTTTATTTTGTGACGTTGCGCCGCGCGCATGAGCACGGTCCGCCGAAGCCGTGGGGGAATGTGCAAATAGGCAAAGTGCCGCTGTTGCGGCCATCATACGCCACGCCTTCATGCTTCGTCTCCATGGTTGGTTGCGAAATGGTGGGCATCTAACGTCTCTCGCGCGCGGCGCCCTAACTCAGGCGCCCGCGTCGTCTCGAAGAAATCAACGCATAATCGGAAGCAAATACCGCGCCGCTTTGACATTCGCGCGACAGTCGGAAGCGATTTTTCGTATTGCAATATAGGCGCCATCAATCGCGACGACGCACAACGTCATTCCTGCCGACAAAAGCATTCTCCGAACTGAGATCATTGAACTGAGGTCATTGATGCCGCATCCATCCGACAATGCTTCAAGCACATGTCGGAACTCCAACATGTGTGGCTTGCCGCACGAGATGCGACCAGATCTAGAATCAAGAGCGCCTATTCGCTTCGACCGAAACGAAACGCGCTCCGCGGGAGCAGGGGCGTACTGAAAACGAAGCACGCAGTCAAGCGCGGGAGCCTTGCAACCGCGCAACACACTGATCTTCCGTGCGCTATGCACTGGCAATGTGGTCAAATGGTGGTAACTAAAAAATCGCGGCAGCACGCGTACGACATCGCGCGTCGGATTCAGTCAATCGAAGAAGTTTTTCAAAACGCGAGTGACGCTGACGAACAGCGCATCGATCTCAGCCTCGGAAAGGCCATTCCGCGCTTTTGCATTGACGTGCAACGCGCAGTCGGTCAGCGGGTTTTCGAGCGCGCGTCCCGCTGCAGTGAGTGTGACGTTGATGCGTCTGTGATCATCGGCATCACGTGTTCGTCGGATCAGCCGACGTTTCTCCAGCTGATCAAGCACCGCCGTTGAGGATGCGGCGGCAATGCCGATGCGACGTGAGAGTTCTACTTGCATGAGACTATCGCTACCGAACAATTGCCAAAGGTGTTGAAACTCGCTGAAGCTGATGCGGTGGCGAGCGAGCTCGTTGCGGAGGGCGCGATTGAAGGCCATGTCCGCATTGCGCAACAGCACGCCAAGTCCAACCCCCGGCATCTTGCGGGGGGAGGTGACGTCGGATTTGCGCGGGCTGGGCCGGGTTCGTACCACGTATCGGTCCTCAATGTCGGGCCTGCGGCGCGCGTTTTTCGCCGATCGGGTCTTGCCGACAGATAGTAAGATATCTTACTATACGCTACGGAATAATCCAGGGAGACCGGGTGTGTCGGATGTTTTGGTCTGTAAGAAGGGCGAGATCGCCGACGGGGACACTCGGCTCCTGAAGATCGGCGCGATTGAAATCGGCGTGATCTTTCACAAGGGTAAGTATTACGCGTATCAAAACCTCTGTCCTCACCAGGGCGGGCCGGCCTGCGAAGGATTGAAGCTGCCGCAAGTCGTCGAGACGATCGGTGAGCAGGGTGTCCATCTTGGGATGACGTTCGACGACGACGACATGCACATCATCTGTCCCTGGCACGGCTGGGAGTTTCACCTGGTCGACGGCACCCATGTCATCGATCGCCGGCATCGCCTGCGCAAATTTCCGATCGTTGAAAATGGGAACGAGATCTATGTCACAGTCTGAGCCGTGCGAGACGTTCGAGGCGCTGGCGAGCGCCCTCGCGGGAGCGTGTGCCCAAGCGATCGACGAGGATCGCATCGATGCCATACCCGACGATTCGCTCGGACAGGTTTTTGGCGCGGTGCTCAGGCTCTATGCGGCGAAGGCTCAGATGGGTCACGCAGTGCGACCGTTCGGGCGCAACAGCGGGGTCACGGTGACCGATGTGGCGATCGGGTGTACGGCGCTGCTGGAAAGCGTCGGGCTCGAGGTGTTCGAACTGGGTGCGTGGCAGGCGATGTCCGGAATCGGGCGTTTGACACCCGCATCGCGCGGCAACGGATAGGCGGAGCCGATCATGCAAAAACCGGTAGAGGGCTTTCGCGATCTTGCCAACGAGGAGTTCGATACGCGCACGCTGCTGCGCAATGCCGCCGAGCAGGCCGTGCAGCGGCACTATGAGGACTTTTTGATCGTCGATGTCGACTCGCATCACTACGAGACCGAGGCCTTCAAGGAGATCGCCGAATATATCCAGGATCCGGTGCTGCGCCACGAAGCCAAGTTCCAGGGTGCCTCACGCGGCGGCATCACGTCGGAGAGTGGCTCCTACCAGGAGATCGGCGGCCGCATTACCCGCTACCCGCTGCGCAAGACCGAGAATGTTCCGCCGGCGCCGCATCGCGATATCACGCTGATGGAACGGTGGATGGATTCCATCGGCGTCGACATGGCGATCATGTTCCCGACGCCGATGCTCAATCTGTCGAACTGTCCCCGTATCCAGGTCGAGGTTGCGTTGGCACAGGCCTATAATGCTTGGCTTTGCGACAATATTCTCGACAAGGATCCGCGCATCAAGTCGATGCTCTATCTGCCGTTTCACGATCCGGATGCGACCTACAAAATCATCAACGAATTTGCCGACCGCAAAGGCGTCATCGGCTTCATGGTGACGTCGACGCATTATCGCGCCAACTACGACAATGCCTACATGAAGTCCTACGCCATGTTGCAGGAGCGCAACCTGCCGCTTGGGTTCCATGCGGCCTTCACCTGGACCGACCAGAGCCTGCAGCTGTGTAACCGGTTTATCGGCGTGCATGCTCTCGGATTCACCTGGTGCAACATGCTGCACATGACCAACTGGATCACCAATGGCATGCCGGAGCGCTTTCCCCGCCTCAAGACCGTGTGGATCGAAAGCGGCCTTGCCTGGGTTCCGTTTTTGATGCAGCGGCTCGACAACGAGTTCATGATGCGAACGTCGGATTGCGGGTTGCTGAAGCGCAAGCCGAGCGAATACATGCGCGAAATGTTCTATACGTCGCAGCCGATGGAGATGGTCGACAATCGGGAAGCGTTGGAGTTGACCTTCAAGATGATCAAGGCAGATACCCAGCTGCTGTATTCCTCGGACTATCCGCATTGGGACATGGATCTACCGAGCACGATCTACGATCTCGGCTTTCTCGACATGGCGGCAAAGCGAAATATTCTGGGCGGCAACGCGCAACGGCTGTTCAACCTCGACCCGGTCTATTCTCCGGTGAAGTTGGCGCGCAGGGCCGCTGCAGGAGCCGAGGCAAAGGCCGGCAATCGTGTCGCCAGTGCGTGATCATTCGAGTTGAATGTTGAGCCGTTTGACGACCTCGCCCCACTTGGCGGTCTCGTCCTTGATGACCTGGTCGAAATCCGTGTTCGCCGTTTCGATAACGAAGCTGTGAGCTTGCAGCGCCGCCTGAACATCGGGGCGTGATAGAACTTCGGCGACATCACGGTTGATCTTGGCTTTGATTGCGGATGCAATTCCCGCGGGGGCGAGTAGGCCGAATGTGCCCCGCGAGGTGTAGCCAGGAACCCCGGCCTCCTGCATCGTCGGGATTTCCGGCGCAAGCGGGTTGCGGGCCGCGGTCGAAATTGCCAGCGCTTTGAGGCGGCCGCTCGCGATGTGTGGCAGGATGTTGGACATGCCGTTGATGGTCATGTCGATCTCACCGGCGAGAATGGCCGCCGTGGTCTCGTTGGCGCCCTTGTAGGGAACATGGACGAGCTTCACCCCCGCAATGCCGGCGAAATATTCCGTCGCGAGCCGTTGCACGCTGGCGGGTCCCGTGCTGCCATAGAGCAGTGTCTCGGGCTTGGCTTTGGCGAGCGCAATCAGTTCCTTGACGTTGGTCACGGGAACCTTGTTGGCGACCGCCAGCATGTGCGGGATCGACGCCATCAGAATGATCGGCTCGAGGTCCGTCATGGCGTAGGGCAGGTTGGCGTAGAGCAGAGGATTGAGGACGAAGGTCTGGTCGGCTGCAAGCAAGAGGGTGTAGCCGTCGGGTTCGGCCTTGGTCACGGCGACGGTGCCGATCAGAGTATTGCCCCCCGGCCGGTTTTCAACGATCACCGCCTGGCCCCAGGCTTCCGACAGCTTCTGGGCCACCACACGAATAAGCACGTCGGGCGCGCCTCCGGCCGAGAACGGGGTGATCACGCGAACCGTACGGTTTGGATATTCGATTGCTGCGGCGCGGTCCTGCGGCAGTGCGAGGGCCGCGAGACAGGCAAGCACGGCGAGGATCAGGCGCATGAGAATTCCGCGAGCGTGTGCATTTGTCTCTAAGCTTGTCGGGAAGGCCGGTCTTGTCAACACTAGCACGGTAGGTCTGCGATGAGATTGCAACCGAATGGGCCAATAGTGCTGCTGGCGATGGGGCTCTGCTTGAGCCCGGTGGCAGGGCGCAGCGAGCCGAACCAGGCCGGCACTCCGCACAATGAGAATGAAAAGGTTGCCACGGACGCCGCGTCGCCGCGTGTCGTCGATCTGCCGCTTGCGGGCGGGGGAACACAACGTGCGCTCTACGCGGAAGCCCCCCACGCGCGGGCGATCGTTGTGATGCTTCCAGGCGGTGCCGGAGAGGTGGGCATCGACGAATCCGGCGATGCGCACGGCAAAAATTTTGTCGTGCGTACGCGCGCGCTCTGGAACGCCCGCGGATATTCTGTCCTGATTCCCGATGCGATCGACGACACCAAAATGCGCGGCATCCGCAGCTCGCCGCGCTACGCGGCGATCGTGAGCGATCTCGTTGCCTACGCTCGCCGCCAAACCTCCGGGCCGATCTTTCTGCTCGGTACGAGCCAAGGTTCAATTGCAGCCATGAACGGGGCTGCGAGCCTACGCGAGGACCAGATTGCCGGTGTGGTGCTGACGGAATCGGTGTCGCGCCAAAGTCGCAGCCATGAGACGGTTTTTGACGCCCATCCGGAGTTGGTCAATGTGCCGGCTTTGGTGGTGGCAAACCGCGATGATGCCTGCAAGGTCGCCCCGCCTCAGGACGCGCCGAAAATTGCAGCGGCGATGACGCATTCGCCCCAGGTTAATGTGATCTATGTCAGTGGCGGCGTCTTGCGCTCGAACGATTGCGGCTCGCTTTCGCCGCACGGATACAACGGCATCGAGCAGTTCGTTGTCGATTCCATCGTCGCATGGATGAATGAGCGTCATTAGACGGGCAATCGCTGTTCAACCCCGAACCCAGTCCCTCGCGACGGCGTAGACGTCTGATCGATCAGTCAAGTTGGATGTTGAGGCGCTTGATCACATCGCCCCATTTGGCGGTTTCCGCGCTGATAACCTCGGCGAAACTGGTGTCCCCGGGTTCAATGATGAAGTTCTCAGCTTGCAGAGCAGCCTTGACGTCGGGCCGCAACAGGATCTCGGCAATATCGTGTTGGATCTTGTCCTTGATGTTCGCCGGAGTGCCCGCCGGAGCGAGCAAGCCGAACCTGTCTTGTGAGCTATAACCGGGAACACCGGCTTCCTGCATGGTCGGAATATCCGGCGCCATTGCATTACGCGTAATGGTCGAAACGGCGAGTGCTTTCAATTGGCCGCCGGCGATATGCGGCAAGATGTTCGGCGCGCCGTTGATGGTCATGTCGATCTCTCCGGTCAAGATCGCGGCAACGGTTTCGTTCCCTCCTTTATAAGGGACGTGGATGAGCTTGATCCCTGCGATGCCGGCAAAATACTCCGCGGCCAGCCGCTGAATACTGCCGGGCCCGGTGCTGCCATAGAGCAGTGTCGCTGGCTTGGCCTTTGCGAGAGCGATCAGTTCTTTGACGTTGGTGACCGGAACTTTGTTGGCGACCGCCAGCATGTGCGGAATCGATGCCATCAGGATGATCGGGTCAAGTTCGCTCATTTTGTAAGGTAGATTCGAATACAGCAGCGGATTGAG
>Ga0265332_10001437_pt1 | contig 13365 bp, 14 predicted proteins | sample 41926metaG_FD_202084 | JGI IMG/M metagenome (GOLD analysis project Ga0265332, IMG submission 202084) | Rhizosphere microbial communities from Carex aquatilis grown in University of Washington, Seatle, WA, United States - 4-19-26 metaG | ecosystem: Host-associated > Plants > Roots > Rhizosphere...
GCGCCAGGCACCGGCGGCGACGCCAGCCAGCGTGTCACGGTGATCGGCGACCCGCGCACCAACAGCCTGCTGATCCGCTCCGACAACCCGTCCAAGATCAACGCCGTGCGCCAGCTGGTGGCCAACCTGGACCAGCCCGGCGCCGCCGGCAACATCCACGTGGTGCACCTGAAGAACGCCGAAGCCGTGAAGGTCGCCCAGACCCTGCGCGCCGTGGTGTCCGGCGAAGCCGGCTCCCCCACCGGAACCGGCACGGGCAGCCAGGGCAGCAACTTCGCTCCGACCTCGAACAGCACCACCGGCTCGACCGGCAGCTCGTCCACGAGCAGCTCCAGCACCAGCACGATGGGCACGACGCCGTCCTTCAGCAACAGCAGCACGAACAACAGCGGCACCGGCAACGGCTTCATTCAGGCCGACCCGATGACCAACTCGCTGATCATCACTGCGCCGGACGCCATCTACAACAATATCCGCAAAGTCATCGACGAACTCGACAAGCGCCGCGCGCAGGTCTACGTGGAAGCGCTGATCACCGAAGTCAGCACCGACAAGGCCGCCGAGATCGGCATCCAGTGGCAGGCCGGCAAGGTCGGCTCCACCGGCGCATACGGCGGGACCAGCTTCAGCTCGAGCGGCAACAACCTCCTCACGCTGGCCGCCGGCCTGGCTTCCAGTTCATCGGCGACGCTGCCCGGCAACGGCCTCAACCTGGTCCTCGGCGGCGGCACAATCACCGTCGGCGGCAAGCAGATCGCCAACCTGAACATGCTGGCCCACTTCCTCGAGTCGGATACCAAGGCCAACATCCTGTCCACACCCAACCTGGTGACCCTCGACAACGAGGAAGCCAAGATCGTCGTCGGCAGCAACGTGCCCTTCGTCACTGGCTCCTACGCCACCACCGGCGGCACCACCACCAACCCGTTCACCACCGTCGAGCGCAAGGACGTTGGCCTCACGCTGAAGGTCAAGCCGCAGATCTCCGAAGGCGGCACCGTGCGCCTGCAGATCTACCAGGAGGCCTCGGCGATCATCGCCTCCACCGCGTCGGCCACCAACGGCCCGTCCACCACCAAGCGCTCCATCGAATCCACCGTGCTGGTGGACGACGGCGCGGTGATCGCCCTCGGCGGCCTGGTGGAAGACACCTACAACGGCGGTGTCGAGAAGGTGCCCGTGCTCGGCGACCTGCCCTACGTGGGCAGCCTGTTCCGCTACACCACCCGCAGCCGCGGCAAGACCAACCTGATCGTCTTCCTGCGCCCGGTGATCCTGCGTGACGCGGCCAGCATCCAGGGCATCTCGTCGGACCGCTACAACTACATCATCGGCCAGCAGCGCAACATCGACCGCAGCGACGCGCTGATGCGCGGCGAGCCGAGCGCCCCCGAGCTGCCGCCGCCGGGCAGCCCGGCACCGACCGTGCCCTTCTACCGCATCCCCGAACCGGCCGCCGCCGCCCCGGCCCAGACCGCGCCGCAAACTCCATGAGCGCCCCGTCGCTGCCCTATGCCTTCGCCAAGGCCCACGGCATCCTCGTCGCCGCCCACGGTGGCGAGCACGCCGACCTGATCCTGCGTGAAGGCGCCGATCTCGCCGCCGTCGCCGAAGTACGCCGCAGCCTCGGCGTACCGCTGCGCATCGAGACGCTGCCCCGCGCCGGCTTCGAGGCCCGCCTCGCCGAAGCCTATTCCGGCGCCGACGACAACGCCGCCGAAGTGGTCGCCGACGTCGGCCAGGAAGTGGACCTGACCCAGCTGATGACCGAGCTGCCGGCGGTCGAGGATCTGCTCGAAACCCAGGACGACGCGCCGATCATCCGCATGATCAACGCACTGCTTACCCAGGCCGTGCGCCAGGCCGCCAGCGACATCCACATCGAACCCTACGAGCGCCACTCGGTGGTGCGCTTCCGCCGCGACGGCGTGCTGGTGGACGTGGCCCAGCCGCACCGTGCGCTGCACGCCGCGATGGCCTCGCGCATCAAGATCATGGCGAGCCTCGACATCGCCGAGAAGCGCCTGCCCCAGGACGGCCGCATCGCCCTGCGCCTGGCCGGCCGCCAGGTGGACGTGCGGGTGTCCACGCTGCCGACCACCCACGGCGAACGCATCGTGCTGCGCCTGCTCGACAAGGGCAACGGCCAGCGCAGCCTCGACAGCCTCGGCATGGCCGCCGACACCGTCGCCCCCTTCGCCCGGCTGCTCGCCGAACCCCACGGCATCCTGCTCGTCACCGGCCCCACCGGCTCCGGCAAGAGCACCACGCTGTACGCGGCGCTGCAGAGCATGGACGCCCACAGCCTCAACATCGTCACCGTCGAGGACCCGGTCGAATACGACCTGCCCGGCGTTGGCCAGATCCAGGTCAACAGCCGCATCGACCTCAGTTTCGCGCGGGCCCTGCGGGCCATCCTCCGGCAGGATCCGGACGTCATCATGATCGGCGAGATCCGCGACCTGGAAACCGCCCAGATCGCCGTGCAGGCCAGCCTCACCGGCCACCTGGTGCTGGCCACGCTACACACCAACGACGCCGCCTCGGCGGTCACCCGCCTGGTGGACATGGGCGTCGAGCCTTTCCTGCTGGCCTCCACGCTGCGCGGCGTGCTGGCCCAGCGCCTGGTGCGCAAGCTGTGCCCGGTGTGCCGCAAGCCAGAGCCGACCGCCGCTGCCGACCGCGCCCTGCTCGGCGCCCACGCGCCGGCCCAGCTGTGGCACGCCCCCGGCTGCCCGGAATGCTCGCGCACCGGCTACTCGGGGCGCAGCGGCATCTACGAGCTGATCGTCGTGGACGACGCCTTCCAGCGCCTCATCCACACCGGCGCCGACGAAGCCGCGCTGCGCGTCCACGCCCTCGCCCACGGTACCCGCAGCCTGCGCGACGATGGCCTGCGCCTGCTGGCCGACGGCCACACCTCGGCCGAAGAGCTGCTCCGCGTGACCCGCGAATGACCGCTTTCCGCTACCGCGCCCTCGACGCCGCCGGCAAGGAATCCGCCGGTGTCCTCGAAGCCGACACCGGCAAGGCCGCCCGCGGCCTGCTGCGCGAGCGCGGCCTGTTTCCGCTGGAAGTCGCCTCCGTGGCCCAGGGCAGCGGAGGCGCCAAAGTCGCGAGGCGCAAGCTGAAGGACGCCGACCTCACGCTGCTGACCCGCCAGTGGGCCACGCTGCTGGCCTCCGGCCTGACCGTCGAACAGGCGCTGGCGGCTCTCATCGAGCAGGCCGAAACTGAGACGACGCGCCAGCTGCTGGCCGGCGTGCGCTCCGAGATCCTCTCCGGCTACAGCCTGCGCGCCGCGCTGGACCGCTTCCCGCAGGCCTTCTCGACGCTCTACCGCGCATCGGTGGCGGCCGGCGAAAAGTCCGGCGAACTGGCCAAGGTGATGACCGAGCTGGCCGACTACCTGGACCGCAGCAACGCGCTGCGCACCAAGACCCTGCAGGCCCTGCTCTATCCGGCCATCGTCGCCAGCGTGGCGCTGATGGTCATCATCGGCCTGATGACCTACGTGGTGCCCCAGGTGGTGTCCGTCTTCCAGCAAAGCAAGCAGACGCTGCCGCTGCTCACCCGCAGCCTGATCGTCGTCAGCGCCGTGCTGCGGGAATGGGGCTGGCTGATGATCCTGGTGATCATCAGCGCCTTCCTGGCCGGCCGCAGCGCGCTGCGCGACACCACCGTCAAGCGCCGCTGGGACGCCTGGCTGCTGCGCCTGCCAGTGCTCGGCCGCCATCTGCGGACCCTCGACGCAACCCGCTTCGCCAGCACCCTGTCGATCCTCGCCGGCAGCGGCGTGCCGCTCCTCGCCGCGCTGGACGCCGGCCGCCAGGTGATCAGCCGCCTGCCGCTGGCCGACGCGGTGGGCGTCGCCGCCGAGCGCGTCCGCGAGGGCCAGCCCCTGTCCCGCGCGCTGGGCGCCAGCCGCCAGTTTCCGCCGCTCTTGATCCACATGCTGGCCAACGGCGAAGCCACTGGCCGCATCGACGAACTCCTCGACCGCGCCGCGCGCCTGCAGCAGGCCGAACTCGAGAACCGCACCGCCACGCTCACCGCACTGCTCGAACCGATCCTGCTGCTGCTGATGGGCGGCTTCGTGCTGCTCATCGTGATGGCGGTGATGCAGCCGATCATCGAAATCAACACCCTGATGAAATAAGGACGTACCGATGCTCAATCGCCTCCGCCGCAGCCGCGGCTTCACCCTCATCGAAGTGATGGTCGTCATCGTCATCCTCGGCGTGCTCGCCGCGCTGGTGGTGCCGAAGGTCATGAGCCGCCCCGACGAAGCCCGCGTCGTCGCCGCCAAGCAGGACATCTCGGCGATCATGCAGGCCCTCAAGCTGTACAAGCTCGACAACCGCCGCTACCCCACCGCCGAACAGGGCCTGCAGGCCCTCGTCGTCAAGCCGACCACTGCACCGGTGCCAGAGAACTGGAAGGCCTACCTCGACAAGCTGCCGATGGACCCCTGGGGCAAGCCCTACCAGTACGTGGTCCCCGGCCTGAAGGGCGACGTGGACGTGATGAGCTTCGGCGCCGACGGCGTGTCCGGCGGCGAAGGCTTCGACGCCGACATCGGCTCCTGGAGCCTGTGATCAAGACTCCCCCCACGACCGTGGCCACGCCCCGGCTGGGGGGCCTGCGCAGCCAAGCCGGCTTCACCCTCATCGAGGTGATGGTGGTGCTGGTCATCATGGGCGTCATGGCCACCGGCATCAGCCTGGGCCTCGACAGCCTGCGCGGGCGCGACGCCGACCAGGCGCTGCGGCGCCTGCGCCTGGTGCTGGAAGCCACCGCCGACCGGGCTGCGGTCCGCGGGCGGCCGATCGTCATCGAATTTCTGCCGGACGGCTACCGCTTTTCGGCTCTCGACCCGGATGACAACTGGCGTCCTCTCAACGACCCACCGGTGTTCGTCGAGAAGACCCTGCCCAGTGGCCTGTACTGGTCCGGGCTGCGCATTGACGGCCAGCCGGAAGCCGCCACGCCACGCCTGCAGTTCGGCACCCAGGCACCGGAATACGAACTGCGCGTCGCCACCCCGAGCGGCGAAGCCCGCCTCATCGGCAAGGCCAACGGCGACGTGATCCTCGCCCTGCCGGGCCGCAACGCATGATGCGCACGGGCGCCCGCCGGGCCGGCGGCTTCACGCTGCTCGAAACCCTCGTCGCGCTGGCCATCCTGGCCATTGCGCTGACCGCCGCCTTCCGCGCAATGGGCGTCACCGCCCAGTCCTCCGCCGAACTGCGCGAACGCCTCGTCGGCGACTGGATCGCCGAGAACCGCCTGGCCGAGCTGCGCGCCACCCAGGCCTGGCCCAATGCCGGCACCAACGAAGGCAGCGCCGAGCAGGCCGGGCGCAGCTACCGTTGGCGCGAGGAAGTGAAGAACACCGCCAACCCCCTGTTCCGCCGCGTGGACGTCAGCGTCTTCAACGAGGAATCGGACGATCACGCCATCTCCCGCCTGAGCGGCTACCTGGCGAGGCCGCTGCGATGAGCCCCGTGCATGCGCGCGCCCATCAGACCACGCCGCGGCGCCAGCGCGGCCTGACCCTCATCGAGCTGATGGTGGCGCTGGCGATCTTCGCGATCCTCGGCGTACTGTCCTACCGCGCCCTGTCCGAGGTCGCCACCAGCCACGACCGGCTGGAAGCCAATTTCGAGCGCTGGCGCGCCATCGGCCGCAGCATGCAGCGCATCGACACCGATCTGCTGCAGGTCGTCGCCCCCGGCGACCAGCGCGGCATGCCCGGCGGCCTGCCGACCCTCGGCAGCACCAGCACACCGGCCATGATCCTCGGCCGCTCCGCCAGCGGCGGCGGGCCGGAATTCCAGTTCCTGCGCCTCGACGACAGCCGCGGCGTGCGCCGGGTCGGCTTCCGCCTGGTGGACGGCCGCCTCGAATGGCTGCGCTGGAGCGGCCGCGAGCCCCTCGGCGAGCCGAGCGTGGAGCACCTGCTCGACAACATCCGCGACCTGCGCTGGCACTTTCTGTACAACAACAACCGCCTCGATGCCTGGCCGCCGGGCGACCGCCGCGCCGCGCTGCCGGATGCGGTGATCCTCGAACTCGACCTGCCCGACGTGGGCACCATCACGCGCATGATCGCTCTCCGCTGATGAGCCGCCGTCCCTTTTTCCCCACTTCCGCCCCCACTTGCCGGCCTGGCCCACAACGCGGCGCGGCAGTGATCCTCGCGCTGCTGACGGTGGCCCTCGTCGCCGGCATCGCCGCCGCCGCGGTCGGCGACCTGGGCGTCGCCATGGACCAGGTGATGGGCCGCCACGACCAGGCCCAGGCCCGCCTGCTGGCCCGCGGCGCCGTGGACTGGGCGCGCAACGTGCTGGCCGAAGACGCCCGTACGACCCAGGTGGACCACCTCGGCGAGAGCTGGGCCGTCAAGGTGCCGCCAACGCCGGTGGAGGAAGGCGAAGTCAGTGGCGAACTGCAAGACCTGTCCGGGCGCGTCAACCTCAACAATCTGGTCCAGATGGATGGCGCCAACCTGCTCGAAGTGGAGCAGTTCCGCCGCCTGCTGGCCATCGTCGGCGTCGGCGACGGGGATGCCCTCAACCTTACGTCGGCCCTGCTCGACTGGCTCGATGCCGACGACACGCCGCGCCTGCCCGGCGGCGCCGAGTCGTCCTGGTACGAAGCCCAGACGCCGGCCCGCCGGCCCGCCAACGGCCCGCTGCTGGCGGTCAGCGAGCTGACCCAGGTGCGCGGCTTCACGCCCGACCTGGTAGCGCGCCTGAGCCCCTTCGTGGCGGCGCTGCCCGCCGACAGCAAGATCAACGTGAATACCGCCCCCGCCGAAGTCCTCGCCGCCGCCGTTCCCGGCCTGAGCCTCGACGCCGCCCGCCTTCTGATCGTGCAGCGCAGCCGCGCGTGGTTCAAGGACCTGCCCGACTTCAAGGCCCGCCTGCCGTCCCAGGACCTCAACCCCGACACCGCCCGGCTGGCCACCACCAGCCGGCATTTCCTTGCCACTGGCCGCGCCCGCTTCGGCGTCTCCATGGTCCGCATGGAGGTCCTGCTGGACCGCGCCCAGAACTGGCCCACCATCGTTTGGCAGAAACTGCTATGACCCGTCTCATCCTCGCCATCGACGAGCACTGGCCGACCCGGCCGGACTGCCCGTGGGCGCTCCTCGGCCCGGATGGCCAGCCGCTCTCCGAAGGCCGCAGCGAACCCCGCCACTGGCCGGCCGCCGACGAATGCGAAGTCGTGCTCACCGGCCCCCAGTGCCTGTGGCTCGAAGTGCCGCTGCCGCGCGCCACCCAACGCGACCTGCCGCGCCTGCTGGCCTACGCGCTGGAGGACCGCCTGCTGAAGGACCCGGACAGCCAGCACCTCACCGTCAGCCATCGCCGCCCCGCCGACGACGGCGAACGCGACCTGGCCGGCGTGCTGGTGGTCGCCCGCGAGCGCCTGCGCCTGGTCGTGGCGCAGCTCGCCGCCATCGGCCGGCAGCCGCAGCGCGTGCTCGCCGAACTGCAGACCGCTCCGACCGACCCGCAAGGCTGGCAGCTGAGCCTGTCCGCCGACGGCGCCATCCTGCGCACCGGCCCCGACGCCGGCCTGGCCATCGACGGAGACATCCTGATGCTGCTGCTGGCCCAGCAGGCCGGCGTGGCCCGCGCCGCCAACAACGCCCCGTCGCGCATCGACGTCCATGTGGCCGCCGGCACACCGGCCCCCGATCTGGCCAGCCTGCAGACCGAAACCGGCATCGAGACCGTGGCTGCGACGCCCTACCACTGGTGGCAGGGCGCCGACCGCAAGGCCACCAACCTGCTGCACGGCGAGTTCGCGCCCAGCGCCCGCGGCGGCGCCTGGCTCGGCCGCCTGCGCCCGGCGCTGATCCTCGGCGGCAGCGCGCTGGCCCTGTGGCTGGTGGCCGACGTGGGCGAGGTGCTGTGGATGAAACATCAGGTCGGCGACATCGACGGGCGCATCGAGCGCATCTACCGCACCAGCTTCCCGAACACCCCGGTGGTCGCCCCGGCCGCCCAGATGCGCCAGCAGCTCAACCAGGAACGGGCCCGCCACGGCCTGCTGCGGGACGACGACGCGCTGGCCCTGCTGGCCCAGGCCGCCGAAGCCCTCGGCACCGACGCGGCGGCCGGCATCGTCGCGCTGCGCTACGAGGACGGCCGCCTCGACCTGACCCTCGGCGGCTCCGCCGCCGCCCGTGCCGAAGCGGTGGTCGGCCTGCTCGCCAGCCGTGGCCTGCTCGCTGACCTGCGCCGGGACGGCAGCGCCCCCCACCTGCTGCTGCGCCGGGAGAACCTGCAATGAGCGCCACCAAGCCCGCCGCCGCCATCGGCCCCTTCACCCGCCTCGCCGCCAGCTGGCAGGGCATCAGCCCGCGGGAGCGCCGCCTGGTGACGATCGCCGGCGCCGTCGTCGCCGTCGGCCTTACGCTGAGCCTGCTCGACTGGGCCCGCCACGAGCGTACTCGCCTCGACCGCAGCCTGCCGCGCAGTGCCGCGCAGCTGGAACTGGTGCAGGAATCCGCCACCGAAGTCGCCCGCCTGCGCACCCAGCCGCCCCTGCAGGCCCCCGCCGGGCCGGCCCTGCTCGAAGCCGCCCAGGCCGCCGCCAAAAGCCGCGGCCTCGGCCTGACGCTGCAGACCGGCGGCGAAGGCCTGCATGTGAAGGGCCAGGCGCCCTTCGACGAACTCGTTACCTGGCTGGCCGCCGTACAGCGCGACCAGGGCCTGCGCGTACTGCGCATGGAGATCCAGCAACAAGGCCCGCAGGCCAGCATCGACGCGGTGCTGGTGGGGCCCTCCGCCCCCTGAGCCATGCTGCGCAAACTGCTCGTCTTTGCACTGCTGACGCTGGCCCTGCTGATCGCCAAGGCGCCGGCCAGCCTCATCGACCTGCTGGTGGCCCGCCTGACCCAGGACGGCCTGCACCTGCAGCAGGCCGAAGGCAGCCTGTGGCGGGGCCACGGCGTACTGGCCAGCCGGGACGCCAGCGGGCGCAGCCTGAAACCCTGGCTGCCGCTGAGCTGGGACTTCGACACCGCCGCCCTCGCCCGTGGCGCCGCCGCCTGGTCGCTGGCCAGCAGCGGCGTGCCCATCGGCCGCATCGAAGCGGGCCTGCGCGGCCTCGATGTGAGCGGCTTCAGCCTGCACGCCCCCGCCGATGCGGCGCTCAGCCCGATCCCCAATCCGGTCGCCCGCGCCGGCTGGCAGGGCGATCTGACCATCGAGGCGCCGGCCTGGCATTGCCCACCCGACGGGCGCTGCTCGGGCAAGGCGCGCCTGCTGTGGCGCGGAGCACGCAGCGCGCTGTTTCCCGGGCGCCAGTTCGGCGATTACGAGATCAGCCTGGACGCCCACGACGGCCTCATCCGCTACACCTTGCAGACCCTCGCCGGCGACGTGGTCGCCAACGGCAGCGGCGAGGCGGCGCCGGGCCACATGCCGCGCTTCGACGGCACGCTGAGCGGCGAACCGGAATTCCTCAGCCGCCTGCCCGCTATCGCCGGCGGCGCGGCCCGCCCCACTTCCCAGCCCGGGCATTTCGAGATCCACTGGCCGCCGCGCTGACTTTCCTCTGCCACGGGATTCGGCCAGAATGTCGGGATCATTCCGAACCACCGCCACGCCGAAGCCCGCATCCATGAATCCGATTCAAGCCGCCCGTGCCGCCGGCCAGCAAGTCTGGCTGGACAATCTGTCCCGCGCCCTGATCAACGAAGGCCTGCTCGCCCGCCACATCGAAAATGGCGTGGCCGGCGTGACCACCAATCCGGCGATCTTCCACAAAGCCATCGCCGACGGCCACGACTACCGCCCGGCGCTGGATGCGCTGAACGGCGAGAACCTGTCGGCCGAACAGCGCTACGAGCGCCTGGTGATCGAGGACGTGCAGCGCGCCTGCGACCTGATCCGCCCGGTCTTCGACGCCAGCCAGGGCGATGCCGGCTACGTGAGCCTGGAAGTCTCCCCGGCGCTGGCCGATGACGAGGCCGGCACCGTCGCCGCGGCCCGCCGCCTGCGCACCGCCGTCGCCCGCGACAACCTGCTGGTCAAGATCCCGGCCACCGCGGCCGGCGTGCGCGCCATCGAAACCCTCACCGGCGAAGGCGTCAGCATCAACGTCACGCTGATGTTCTCGCTGGGCCACGTGGATGCAGTGGCCGGCGCCTACCAGCGCGGCCTCGAAAAACTGGCCGCGGCCGGCGGCGACGTATCCCGCGTGCGCTCAGTGGCCAGCGTCTTCCTGTCCCGCTGGGACAGCCTGATCGACAAGCAGCTCGAAGAGATCGGCAGCGACGCGGCCCTCGCGCTGCGCGGCAAGGCCGGCGTGGCTCTGGCCCGCCAGGCCTACCAGCGCTACCTGGCGCGCTTCCACGGCGCGGGCTTCGCCGCGCTGGCCGCCAGGGGCGCCCACCCGCAGAGCATGCTGTGGGCCAGCACCGGCACCAAGAACGCAGCCTATTCCGACCTGATGTACGTCGAGCCGCTGATCGGCGCCGAAACCGTCAACACCCTGCCCGACGCCACACTGGCCGCCTTCGTCGACCACGGCCAGGTCCGTGCCGACACCGTCACCGAAGACGTGGATGGCGCCGCCGCCCACATCGCCGCGCTGGCCGCCCTCGGCCTGGACCTGGAAGTCCTCGGCGAGCGCCTGCAGCAGGACGGCCTCGCCCAGTTCGCCACGGCCTTCGGCAAGCTGCTCGAGCTGACCGCCTGAGCGCACTGCCGCAATGAAAAAAGGCGCCTCCCGGCGCCTTTTTTCATTCGATCCGTCCCTGTCCGGGCTCATCCACGGCAGCAAGCTCATTCGCCGCCCCGCCCCTCGACAGGTCCCCGACCTCCGTCCACGCTCAGCGCGCCGCCCCGGCCAGCCGAGCCACGCCGTTGATCGTCGCCCCCGGCGCGATTCCCTTCTGCTTGAACCAACCCAGGTTCATCTCCAGCGCGAAGCGCGCCGGCCCGGCCGCGCAGTGATTGTTCTCCGTCTGCGGCTGCATGTCCTCGATGTTGAGGATGCGCCCCTGCTCGTCCATGAAGGCCACCGACAGCGGCAGCAGCGTGTTCTTCATCCACATGCAGTGGCGCTGGTTTTCGGTGAAGGCGAACAGCATGCCGTGGTTCTGCGGCATGTTCTTGCGCTGCATCAGGCCGCGCATGCGGTCCGACATGGTGACGGCCGCCTCGGCCTCGATGCGGTACATGCCGACACTCAGTTCGGTGAGCGGCATTTCGCCCTCGGCGTGGGCGACAAGGGCCGCCAGCGCGAGGGCCAGACCGGCAGTGGCGGAAGGCAGGGAACAACGGATCAGGGCCATGGCAGGGATAGAAACAAATAAGGGTGGAAGCGAATGCCTTCGCCGGTGGAAACCAATCGACACGCACGGAGCGGATGAACACGCCGCGCCAAAATTCAAGCAACGCGGGGCCGGCGGTGTGGTTGACCGGGCTTGCCAGGACGCGGCGCTGCAGCCGCCGCAGGCGCGAGGCGGCCCCGCAGGCTCGCCGGCACCGGCGCCTGCCGCCATTCTCCCGGCGTCAGCCCGGCCAGCGACCAGTCGCCGATGCGCTCGCGGATCAGGCGCAGCGTCGGAAAGCCGACTTTGGCGGTCATGCGCCGCACCTGGCGGTTCTTGCCCTCGCGCAGCACGATCTCGACCCAGCTGGTCGGAATCGACTTTCGCTCGCGGATCGGCGGATTCCGCGGCCACAGCCAGCCCGGCTCGTCCACCAGGCGTGCTTCGCAGGGCTTGGTGACGAAATCACCCAGGTCCACGCCGGCACGCAGGCGGGCCAGCGCCGCCTCGTCGGGCACGCCTTCCACCTGCACCAGATAGGTCTTGGGCAGCTTGTGCTGCGGATCGGCGATGCGCTTCTGCAGGCCGCCGTCGTCGGTCAGCACGAGCAGGCCCTCGCTGTCCGCGTCCAGACGGCCAGCCGCATAGACACCGGGCACCGGGATGAACTCGGCCAAGGTCTGCTTGCCGGCCTCGCCGGTGAACTGGCACAGCACGCCAAAGGGTTTGTTGAAGAGAATCAGGGTGGACACGGCTCGCTCGAGAAACGACAAGCCCGCCTCATGGGCGGGCTTGCAAGGGTCGGGACGGGGATCAGACGGCGTAGCGGCGCAGGCGGCGGGAGAATTCTTCCAGCTGCTGGATACCGCTCTGCTCGGCGCGGGCGATCCAGTCCTGCAGCTGCTGCAGCAGCTGTTCGCGGCTGGCCGTGGAACGCGCCCACAGGGCGGTCAGTTCCTCGCGCATCGCGACGACGGTCTGCAGCCGGGCATTGCCCTGCAGCAGGGACGCCAGGCGCTTGCTCTCGTCGGCGCACAGCTGGCCATTTTCTGCCGTCAGCCAGCGGCGCAGCTCCCTGACCTTCAGCGTGCCGCCGGACTGGGCCTTGAGGGCCGCGAACTCTTCCTGGGCGATGGCTTTCAGAGACTTCACGTAGCGGGTCATCACGTCGTAGCGGCAGGTGATGATGGCCTGCAGCGTATCGAAGTCCGCCAAGGCCTTGGCAACGCCGAAGCGCGGCGTCGGGATGGTCTTCTTGACGCGGGCCAGGCCGAGGATCTCGAGGGTCCGGATATACACCCAGCCGATGTCGAACTCGTACCAGCGGGCCGACAGCTTGGCCGACGTGGCGAAGCTGTGGTGGTTGTTGTGCAGCTCCTCACCGCCGATCAGGATGCCCCACGGGATCAGGTTGGTGGAAGCATCCGCGCAGTTGTAGTTGCGGTAGCCCCAGAAGTGGCCCAGGCCATTGACGACGCCGGCCGCCCAGAACGGGATCCAGATCATCTGCACGCCCCACATCAACACACCGGGCCATACGCCGAACAGCGCGATGTCGATGCCCAGCATCATGAAGATGCCGGTCTTGGGGCAGGCCGAGAACAGCTTGCGCTCGATCCAGTCGTCGGGTGTCCCGTGGCCGTAGCGGGCCATGGTTTCCGGATTGCGGGACTCCTTCACGTACAGCAGCACGCCGGTCCACAACACCTTGTTGATGCCCTGGATCTGCGGGCTGTGCGGGTCCTCCGCGGTCTCGCACTTGGCGTGGTGCTTGCGGTGGATCGCCGCCCACTCTTTGGTGACCATGCCGGTGGTCAGCCACAGCCAGAAGCGGAAGAACATGGAAGGCAGCGCGTGCAGCTCAAGGGAGCGATGCGCCTGGTGGCGATGCAAAAAGATCGTCACCGAGGCGATGGTGACGTGGGTCAGCGCCAGGGTGATGGCCACATAGCCCCACCACGGTAAATCGAACAGTCCGGAGAACATCGAGGCCTACGATCCTTCGTTGGGTAGTGCGCCGATTCTAGTCGAGTCGCTATACCAAACCAAGGTGAAAGCGGGACAAA
>Ga0265332_10001438_pt1 | contig 13354 bp, 10 predicted proteins | sample 41926metaG_FD_202084 | JGI IMG/M metagenome (GOLD analysis project Ga0265332, IMG submission 202084) | Rhizosphere microbial communities from Carex aquatilis grown in University of Washington, Seatle, WA, United States - 4-19-26 metaG | ecosystem: Host-associated > Plants > Roots > Rhizosphere...
GCCGCGATCACGGGGCGGAAGTCGCCGCGATGGAAATTTCCCCATGCCGTGGCCTACATGGCCGCATGCGTGGACGCTGCGGTTTCAAAACTCACGGGCCGCGAGCCACAGATTCCGCTGGAAGGCGTGCGCATGGCGCGGCATAAGATGTTTGTGGATGTCTCGAAAGCGCCCCGCGAACTGGGCTATTCGTATGGCCCGGTTGAAGACGCGCTGGCTCGCGCGGTGCGCTGGTACGAGACCAACGGATATGTTGCAACAGGGGGAGCTCACGCCATGGCGCGGGCTCACGCAGCATAGCAGTAGTTCGGAATCGGCGAAAAGTTCGATGAATATTCTGATCACATTCGCGGTTGAGGCCGAATTTGCCCCGTGGCAGAAGCGCCGTAAATTTCAGCGCATGCCCGGCGATTGGCCGCGCTATGAAGCGAAATTCGGCAATGCCCGCATTTGCGCAATCCTCACCGGCATGGGGCAGACGCACGCTCTGACCGCCGCACGTCGCGCGCTTCCTCATCGTCCGGATATCTGCATCTCAACTGGACTAGCCGGCGCTCTGCGATCCGGCTATAAACCCGGCGATATTCTGGCGGCGCGCCTGGTCAGTGAAGTTGGCGAACCGGTCGCCGTCGCCAGCCATCCCGAATTGTTGAGCAGCGCCGTGGGCTGCGGCGCCCGCTTTGTGGAGCGCTTTGCAACCTCTCGCACTCTGGTATCTCGCGCGGCGAAAAAAACGCACCTCGGCAATCAGGCGGAAGCAGTCGAAATGGAAAGCTACACCATCCTGGCTGAAGCAGCCCGGAACGGAGTCCCGGCCGTCGCGGTCCGCGCCATCAGCGACAAAGTGGATTTCGACATGCCCTACGATTTTGAAAGCGCGCGCGATGAGCACGGCCAAATCCGCATTGGTAACATTATCGGCCAGGTTTTCCGTCATCCATCCGGATTGCCTGCGCTTCTCACTCTCGCTCGCGATTGCCGCATGGCGGCGGAAAGCCTTGCCGATTTTCTCGATACCTACACCGGAACTCTTGGCGACCGGTTGATTCCCGTCGAGTCCGACATGGCGGTCGCGCTATGAGCATCTCCGGCGCAATTTTGGAAACTTCCTTCCTCGCGTCTCCCATCCCTTCGACGATGCGCGCCGCGGTTTATCGCGGGAAGGGACAAGTGGTCGTCGAGGACGTGCCCGTCCCGAAAATTACCGCCGGTGAAGTCCTGATCCGCGTCGCCGCGTGCGGCATTTGCGGCACCGACCTTAAAAAGATCGAGCACGGCTTCGTCGCCGCGCCGCAAATTTTCGGTCATGAAGTTGCCGGCACGGTCGTTGCGGTCGGCGAAGGCGTCACAAAATGGAAGACCGGCGACCGCGTCATGAGTTTTCACCATATTCCCTGTGAAAATTGCTTTTACTGCGAACGCAGCCTGTATTCGCAGTGCGCTGTGTACAAACGGACGGGCCTCTCTGCGGGATTCGATCCCAACGGCGGCGGCTTCGCCCAGTACACACGAGCGATGCCCTGGGTGGCTGAACGGGGCATGCTGAAAATTCCCGATGACATCAGCTTCGAAGAAGCGACGTTCATCGAGCCGGTCAACACGTGCATTAAGGCCGTTGAAAAGGCGCGCGTAGCGGCGGGTGAAACCGTTCTTGTGATGGGGCAGGGGCCGATCGGCTTGCTTCTGATGATGCTCGCGAAGCTTGCCGGAGCCTATGTAATCGGCAGCGATCCCATGCCCGAACGGCGCGCGAAAAGTCTGTCCCTGGGTGCGGATTTGGCCGTCAATCCCCGCGATGGGCGTCTATCTGACGAAGTCCGGTCGCGCAGCGAGGGCCGTGGCGCCGATGTCGTGCTCGTCGCCGTGCCGATGCCGGGCGCGCTGACCGATGCGCTCGCGCTCACCCGGCCCGGAGGACGCGTTCTCCTGTTTGCGCAGAACGATCCGCAGATGAAAATCGAATTTCCCGCCGCTGCGGTTGGCGTGGAGGAAAAAGAAATTCTCGGCAGCTACAGCGCCGCGGTGGACCGCCAGGAAAAGACCGCGGAACTTATTTTTTCAAGACGCATACCCGTACGCGAACTGATTACTCATAGATTTTCTCTGGAGAACATGAATCAGGCTCTGGAGTTGGCAGCACATCCTATAAGCGATTCCTTAAAAGTGGTGATACAGCCTTGATAACCAAAGAAAATGTAATAACAAGCGAAGAGACAAAACAACGCAACGGCCATATGACCGCCGCGGTGTTGTACGGAAGCGAGAATCTGAAAATCGAAAGGGTCGGCATTCCCGCGCTCGCCCCGGATGAAGTACTGGTCCGCGTGAAAGTCGCTCTCACCTGCGGCACGGACCTGAAAGTCTGGAAGCGCGGCTATCATGCGCGAATGATCACGCCTCCCGCCGTTTTCGGGCACGAGCTCGCCGGCACAATCGAAATGCTGGGCTCGGAAGTAAACGGAGGATTGAAGGTCGGCTCGCGCGTCGTCCCGTCGAACTCCGCCCCCTGCAACGTCTGCTTCTACTGCCGCAAGGGCCAAAGCAACCTCTGCGAAGATCTCCTGTTCAATAACGGAGCCTACGCCGAGTTCATGCGTATTCCGGGACGAATCGTGCGCGACAACATGCTGGTCATTCCCGAGCACATTTCCTTCCGGGACGCGGCAATGGTTGAGCCTCTGGCGTGCGTCCTGCGCGCCATTCATGAGACCGGCATCCAGCGCGGCGACACAACCGTCGTGATCGGCTGCGGCCCGATCGGATTGAAATTCATTCGCGTCCTTTCCGCGCGCGGCGTAAACGTGATCGCCCTTGGCAAGCGTCCGAACCAGATTCAGGCCGCCGAAAAATTCGGCGCCCGTGCCGCGTTGATCGCAACAGAATTGGCCGATCCCGCAAAAGCCGTGCGCGATTTGACCGAAGGCGGCCGTGGTGCGGACTCCGTAATTGAAGCTGTCGGTTTGCCGCAGACCTGGGAATGGGCAATGCAGATGGTGCGCCGCGGCGGCACGGTAAATCTGTTCGGCGGATGCCAGCGCGGCACGCTGGTACAGCTGGACCCCAATGCTCTCCACTATTCGGAGATCACGCTGAAATCGACGTTCCACCATTCTCCGCGTTTTATTCGAGAAGCACTGGAATCGGTAGCGCGCGGCGAAATCCGCTCCAGCGATTTTGTGAATGCGGAAATTCCGCTCGCCGAACTGCCCAAAATGTTCGAGCACATGAAGAACCGGAACGGCGAAATGAAAGTTGCGGTGATCCCGTAGCGATCCGTTTTCACTCAAAAAGTTCCATGCCGAGCCTCGCTGATCTTCGGCCGGCCGGGCCCCATGCAGATACCCGCTGAACTCGAAATCGCGCAGGGAATTCCCGCGCCCGGCTGCTCGGTCGCCGAGGCCGAACGCTACACGCGCCGTCTCGCCACAGGCCACTACGAAAATTTCAACGTAGCGTCCTGGCTTCTACCCAAGCATCTCCACCAGCATTTTTACAATCTGTACGCCTACTGCCGCTGGGCCGACGATCTGGGAGATGAGATCGCAAGCCCCACGCGCGCGCTGGAACTGCTCGACGGCTGGGAGCAGGAGTTGCAAGATTGTTACGCGGGCAAGCCTTCGCACCCCGTTTTTGTGGCGCTGCGGGGAACCATCACCGCGTGCGATATCCCCATCGAGCCGTTTTCCGATTTGCTAGTGGCGTTCCGCCAGGATCAGTCGATTCACCGCTATCCCACATGGAGCGGCATGCTCGGCTACTGCCGGTATTCGGCGAATCCCGTCGGACGCCTGGTCCTTTATCTTTGCGGTTATCGCGATGCCCAGCGCCAGCAGCTGTCCGACGCCACCTGCACCGCGCTGCAACTCGCAAATTTCTGGCAGGACGTCGGTCGCGACCTCGAAAAGGGGCGCATCTATATTCCCCTCGACTCGCTGGCCGCGCATGGCCTCACCGAAGAAGACATCGTCACGCGCCGCTTCGACGATCGCTACATTTCGCTGATGAAAGACTTGATCTCCCGCACGCGCGAATTGTTTGCGCAAGGCATGCCGCTGGCGGCCAGCGTCGATTCCTCTCTACGCGTGGATATAGAAATGTTCAGCCGGGGCGGCCTAGCAGTTCTCGACGCCATTGAAGCTGGCGGTTACAACACGTTGCAGCACCGCCCATCGATTCCGAAATCGAAGCAACTCGGCTTACTGGTCCGCGCGTTATTGCAGCGCGTGTTCGCGCGGGATTCGGACGCAGTAGCGACGGTACCCCAATCTGCCGCCAGACCCTCCATAGTATCCACACCCCGCACGACGCCGATGGAAAGCGGATCGCCTGACAACCCCGCGGAAGTTACGCGCTCCTATGCGGAATGCAGGCGCGTCGCCCGAGAAGCCGCCAGCAATTTCTACTATGCGTTCTTCATGCTCCCGCCCGCCAAGCGCGATGCGCTGTGCGCCCTCTACGCTTTCATGCGCCTTGTGGACGACGTTTCTGACACCGTGGGCAGCGACGTCGACAAACGCGGCGGCCTTTCTCGCTGGCGCGCGGCGCTGGATGCCGCAGTCGCAGGAGACGTCGCCGGACACCCGATTCTTCCAGCCTTTGCGGATACCATCAATCGCTTTCACATTCCTCCGCGCTATTTTCACGACCTGATCTCCGGCGCGGAAATGGATCTCACAGTCGGCAATTACGCCACGTTCGAACGCCTCCGCGAGTATTGCTACCGCGTCGCCGGAACCGTGGGGCTCACCTGCCTGCACGTCTTCGGATTTGACGATCCGCACGCGCCCGATCTGGCGGAAAAGCTCGGCATCGCCTTTCAGTTAACGAATATTCTGCGCGACGTGCCGAAAGATTATGAAATCGGACGCGTCTATCTGCCCCTGGAAGACCTTGAAAGATTTGCCGTGCGGCCTGAGAATCTCGGGACAGGCCCGCTCACGCCCGCATTGCGCGACCTATTCGCATTCGAAGCGGCCCGCGCCCGGGATTTTTATCGCGACGGCGTTCAGCTGATTCCGCTGGTACACTCGGACGCGCGCGCCGCGCTGTGGGCTTTGGCGCGAATCTATAGCGGATTGCTGAATCGCATCGAAGCGCGCGACTATGATGTTTTCTCCGAGCGTGTGCGGCTGACGACTCCCGAAAAGGCGGGGATTCTGCTACGCGCGCGGTTTGGCTGGTACTCCCAACTCAATGTCCTCGAAGAGCGTGATCGTAATCGGCGGCGGCCTGGCGGGTCTTTCCTCGGCCGTCGCGCTGGCTGAAGCCGGACTCCGCGTACGTTTGCTTGAAAAGCGTCCCCATCTGGGCGGACGGGCGGCGTCCTACGTGCTGCCCACGGGCGAGCACGTGGACAATTGCCAGCACGTGACGCTCGGTTGCTGCACCAATCTCGCCGATTTCTATCGGCGGGTCGGCGCCGCGGGGAAAATCCGTTTCTTCGATCGCCTGCTGTTCGCCGCTCCAGACGGCCGCCGGGGCTCCATGGAATCGTTCCCGCTGCCGCCGCCTTTCCATATGGCGCCGTCGTTCGCGCGATTTCCATTGCTCGGATGGGCGGATAAACGCGCGATTGCACAGGCGCTACTGGCGATAGCTCGAAGTGGAGGCCGCCCTGCCGATTTGGCGCATGGCGAAGAAATCACCATGCTCGCGTGGCTTCAGAAGCACCGTCAGACACCGCAAGCGATAAGACGCTTCTGGGAAGTGATCCTGGTCAGCGCGCTCGACGAAGACCTGGACCGCACCGACGCGCGCTATGGCATCGACGTGTTTTGGAAGGCATTCCTCTCAACGCGCGAAGGCTACCGCGTTGGAATTCCCGCGGTTCCGCTTGGAGATCTTTATTCCGGATGCGTGGACGCAATCACGAAGCGGGGAGGGGAAGTCTCGTTGCGCGCCGGAGTGCGCGGATTGTTTGTAACCGATGAACGAGTCGAAGGCGTCCAAAGGGAAGATGGCTCGGTGGAAACCGCGGATTACTACATCGCGGGGGTGCCGCAGGACATTCTCCCGGAGTTGCTCCCGCAGAACGTTGTAGACCGCGAGCCTGCGTTTTCAAATTTGCGAAACCTGAAAACTTCACCTATTACAGGCGTGCATCTCTGGTTCGATCGAAAAGTAATGACCGAGCCTTTCCTGACGCTGCTCGACACCACGACGCAGTGGGTCTTCAACAAGACCGAACTTTACGGCGAAGGTGCGGAGCAGGGCGGGCAATATCTCCAACTCGTGATCAGCGCGTCATATAAACTAGTGTCGCGCTCTCGTCAGGAAATCATCGACCTGTGCATGAACGAATTGCGAGGCATACTTCCGGCCACCCGAGACGCGAAACTCGCAAAAGGAACAGTCATCAAGGAAACCACGGCGACGTTCTCGCCCAGCCCCGGATCGGACCGGTGGCGCCCAGCGCAGAAAAGTCCTCTTACGGCATTATTTCTTGCAGGGGACTGGACTTTCACAGGCTGGCCGTCGACAATGGAGGGAGCGGTACGAAGTGGTTACCTCGCAGCCGAAGCAATCCTCACTGAGATGGGTGCACCGCTGAAGTTGGTTTGTCCTGACCTTCCAGCAGAAGGTTTGTGCAGGATTTGGGCCCGTTAATTCTGAAGGATTCGTGGATTGCTTTTTGTATTTCTGTGACGCAACGATTCTTCCTGGACTTGACCGAATATTTACATTGCGTTTAATTGCTACGTCGTATATTTTTACCCATCGCGTGATGGGTGTTTTCCCTGGAGGTTCCATTGGACCGGAAGTATAAGCAGCGGGGCTACATGAGTAGCTCCGAAAAGCCCCAGAAAAAAGAAAAACGCCCGCCCGAAGGCCACCCTCGGCAGGAGCAGATCGGCCCGCGCACGCCGCGCATGGTAGGCACGGTGACGCGCGCGCGCTGTTCGAACTGCGGCGCGGTGCTGCGCCCGGGATTCGATCCCAAGGGCAAGTGCCCGCAATGCGCTTTCGAACTCCACAGCTGCAAGATGTGCGCCTATTTCGACACCGCCGCAAGATTCGAATGCATGCAGCCGGTGGCCGAGCGGATTGCGCGCAAAGACCAGCGCAACGACTGCACGTTCTATGAATTCCGCACGACCATTGAAAAGGACACGGCGCCTTCGGCTCCTTCCGCCGGTCCCGCCACTTCCGCTGTCCCGGTTTCGCGCCCCCGCGATGCCCGGCAGGCGTTCGAAGACCTTTTTAAGAAATAATTAAGAATCGATATTGGCTCGCAGGAATATTTCTCCTCAAAATCAGCTTTTAAAATTGCAACCGCCATCGATAATTGTTAGTCTTGATTCGAGAATGCGTTTGCGGATCACACCGCGGTCCCACCAACCCTCCGTTTCTTTCCCGGAAAGGCACCCCTATGAAACTCTCGATCCATTGCAAGGCCGAAGACTGGCGAAAAGTCATTGAAGCCGAGACCCAGCGTCGCGTGGCGAAAATCGATAAGCTTTTAAAGCGTTACGTCCCCGATCTGGTGCAGTTGCATGGAACCATCGAAAAACAATCCCGCAAAGAAGAGTACACATATTCCCTGAATCTTTCGCTGCCAACCGGAACTCTCCACGCCACTGGCGAAGGCGCCGACGTTCTGGCCAGCGTCAAATTAGCCTTCGCCGAAATCGAGGCCCAGATCAAGAAACACATGTCCCTGCTTCGCAAAGATTATGAATGGAAACGAAAGCGCCCCCACGCGAAAGCGCTAGCCTAGTAGCACAGACTTCAGTCTGTGCGCCTTTGGTTTAGACTCAATCCCTGCCGCGATTCACCGGTGCATCGGCGCCCGCGTGGCCCCGAATCGCAGCAAGCGCGCAGCGCGTCTATAAGTCCGGTGTTTGACACGCGCCACCGGCGGGGAATAAACTCCGCTCAGCCATATTCACCAAGACATTCCAAGGACCGCCTGATGAGATATCGCTGTTCAGTTTCAATCGCTGCGATTGCCTTCGTTCTGGGTTTCTCTCCATTCGCCTTCGGACAATCGAAGACTCCTACCTCGTCTATAACGCCCGCATCGATCGGGGATCAACAGTTCAGCGTGCGCGACCTTCTCGACGGCACGTGGCGCGCCGACGCAACGCACAATGGAAAGCGCAACGGCTTCGGCGACAACATCGAAACTCCTGAGCCTCCTCTGACGGAATGGGCGAAGCAACATTTACTTTATAAATCGATCTCGCATGACTCCCTGAGCGGAACGCACATTCCGGGATGGGACCGTCCCGGCCATGTCTGCCCCAACAATCAGGACCCTTGTTTTTCGGCGGACATCAACGGCGTCCCAACGAACGATCCCAAGGGAGAGTATCCCGCCAAGGATTGCGAGCCGCTGTCCACTCCCGCGATGTACGACTATGCCAGCTATGGATTGACGGATTTTCATACCTCGCCGGATGAAAGCCGCATTTATATGTTCGTCGAATACCATCGCGAGTGGCGAACATTTTGGTTGAACCGCGAACATCCCAAAGATCTCGATGCGACCTATGAGGGAGATTCGTCGGCTCATTTTGAAGGAAACGATCTGGTGGTGGACACAATCGGCTACAACGATAGAACCATGGTCACGCAGAGCGTAGGGCATCGCAAGAGTGATGCGTTTCATTTGATGGAGCGTTTTCACATGCTCGATCATGACCACTTTGTGATCGAAATGACGTACGCCGATCCGAAAGCATGGGGCGACAAGATTTGGCCGGGATTTCATAGGTACTATCATCGGGACAAGAAGGAAAATTTCATGGAGTTCATCTGTAGTCCCAGAGAGTACATTCAGTATGAGAGTCACATTTCCGGCGTACACGGCACCTCGAACAACTGATCGGCCTCGGCAATCCGGGATTGAACCTGTGTCTTAAGTTGGTCCATTTTTTGACGCGGAAAATAGAAATCACGCTTCATTCGCAAGAGTGAATGCAAATTTGTTTCATGTTGGAATAGCACGGAATCATCCTCGAAGAATTCGGAATTGAAATTTGGACAGTTCCGCAATGAAACTGTTTTTGCTCTGCGCAATCAGATTCAAAGAGAAAATAAGAAGCGCATTCACGGAATTACTTTACCCAGGAATGACCTTGCAGGCCGCACTCCAACTTTTCGAATAAATCAGAAACCAATGTAACTGCGCCAGTTACGCCGAATTCCACTCCTGGTTCGCTAGATGCTTTGGGGACGTTGTGAGAATTTTCCGGGCCCCAAATCGTCGAAGTATTTTGTGCGCCCTGAATTTGCTCGCTCTATTTCGAATCCGTTCGAAAACAACTCATCTGCTAAGGATCCCCTTTGCGAAATTCATACGTTGCATCTGTGTTGATTTGTTTGTGCCTGACAGCGACAAGCCGCCCGGCGCATGCCCAGGAAAATGATTCGCCTCTCAGCGACCGAACGTCTCTTCTGAGAACCGGCATTTTTTTTGGCAGGACTGGAATTTCCCTGGGACCGGGCGCCTACGTCGAGGTAAATCCAATTCAATGGCTGGGTGTTTGTGGAACTGTTTCCCATTCCCAGGCTACTCATGCGATAGACGGCGGCTCTGTTAGAGTTTCCGATACGTCGATGGGGGGCTGCATCACGGCCCACCTGCCTGAAATCAAGAAGTTTCTGGTTTCGCCGTTCATTCAGACGGTTCACGAGAGACATCACGACCGGTTCACCATGCCGATGGACGACGGCACTGTCTATCACTATGGAGATGACCAAACGCACCACGTCTTCACGGCGGGTGCGATGGTGGAACGCGCCATCGTCAGGAACGGCCCGCGTTGGGTCGTGCGGATTGGCAAGAACTTTGGGCAAGGGCCGGCAGTTGAAAACGCCGGAGGCCTGTATCTGGTGGGAGGAATAGCCTTCCCCTTGGATCATCCCTCCCGGCTGGGCCAATCGTTCAAAACCATGCTGGGCTGGAAGCCAACACCGGTTGCACCTCCGCCTGAGGCGGTGACAGTGTCGGCAGAATAATCTGGCGGTACGGGTTTCATTTGCGCGGCGATGCCGGCAGCGTGTATGTGCTCAGGACGCGCATGTAATTGGCGCGTTCGTAGGCGGCGGGATTGGGCACATTTCGGTGGCTCATGCTGCCGCACATCTGGTTGATGGATTCGTATTCGTGCTCTTCCATCCACTCCACCATTCCTTTGAGTACGTTGCCGAGATATGGCACCCCTTGTTGCAGCAGCGCGGAAGTCATCATTGCCACGCGCGCACCGGCCATCACCGATTTCAAGACATCCTGGGCGCGATGCACGCCGCCGGTGACTGCCATGTCCGCTCCGATATGCCCGTGGATGATCGCCACCCAGTGCAGCCGCAGAGGCAATTCGGTTGGATGGCTGAGCGGCATGCTGGGTACAACGGCGAGCTGCTCGATGTCGATATCCGGCTGGTAGAAACGGTTGAACAGCACCAACGCGTTTGCGCCGGAGGCGTCCAGCAGGCTGGCAAAATTTGCGATCGCGCTGAAGAAAGGCGAAATCTTCACAGCGATGGGGATCGTCAGGGCCTCGCGCATCGTTCGAACCAGGTCGCAGTAGTCATTTTCGACATGGGCAGCCTTGCGCGCCGGATCGGTGACCAGCGAATAGATATTCAGTTCGATGGCGTCGGCCCCGGCCTGCTGCATATCGCGCGCGTAACGAACCCACCCGCCCGGAGTAACTCCGTTCAGGCTTCCGATCACCGGCACGGATACCGATTCCTTTGCCTTTCGAATTAATTCCAGATAGCCGTCCGGGCCCAGGTTGTATTCGAATAAGTCAGGAAGAAAGGTCGTCGCTTCCGGGAATGCGTCCGTGCCACGAGACAGATCGGCATCGACCGATTCGCTTTCCAGGATGAGTTGTTCTTCGAACAGCGACGGCAGCACGACCGCCGCGATGCCGTGGTCTTCCAGCAGGCGGATTTTGTCCACCGTATCGCATAGAGGGGAGGCGGACGCGACGACGGGATTTTTCAACTGCAAGCCCATGTAACTGGTTTTCAGGTCGATCATTCGTCCTCGCCTCCCTTGGCAACCGGACTTGCGGCTTCGACTGGCTCCAGCACAGCGGGTAGTCCCTCGCCCGCCATCGTCGCCCGGCCTTCATAGACGCGCCATTGCCGCTCGACGTCGTCCTGCGCCATCCGCAGCAATTCCCGCGCATGTTCCGGGTGGCTGCGCGCCAGCATCGAGTAGCGAGCCTCTTCGTACATATAATTCTTGAGAGGCATACTAGGCGCTTTCGAATCCAGTTGAAACGGATTCTTGCCCTGATCGCGCAGCGACGGATTGTACCGAATCAGCGGCCAGTAGCCGGAGAGTACCGCAGATTTCTGCTGGTTCAGTCCGAAGGCCATGTCATATCCGTGCGCGATGCAATGGCTGTATGCAATAATCAGCGAAGGACCAGGATAAGCCTCAGCTTCGCGGAACGCTTTTACGGTGTGCGTATCGCTGCTGCCCATCGCCACTCGCGCCACATACACTGAGCCGTAGCTGATGGCCTCCATCGCCAGGTCCTTCTTCCTGGTTTGTTTTCCGCCGGTGGCAAATTTGGCTACCGCGCCGCGAGGCGTTGCCTTGGACATCTGCCCGCCGGTGTTCGAATAGACTTCCGTATCGAGGACCAGCACATTCACGTTCATGCCTGATCCCAAAACGTGATCCAATCCCCCGGCGCCAATGTCATACGCCCAACCGTCGCCGCCCACCAGCCAGACGCTCTTGGCGACGAGCGAATCGGCAACGGCTAACAGGTCTCGCCCATCCAGGGAGTCGATTCCGGAGAGTTTCTTCTTCAGTTCCGCGATTCGAACGCGTTGCGCAGCGATTCCTGCTTCCGTGGATTGATCGGCGGTCATGATATCGCCGGCGAGATTCTCTCCCACTTGCGAAGCCAGCCGCCGCAGCAGTTCGAGCGCGTATTCGAACTGCTTGTCCACCGCCAGGCGCATGCCCAGGCCGAACTCGGCATTGTCTTCGAACAGGGAATTGGACCAGGAAGGGCCGCGCCCTGCTGCGTTTGTGGTGTAAGGCGTCGTGGGCAGATTCCCGCCGTAGATCGAGGAGCAGCCGGTGGCGTTGGCAATTAGCGCGCGGTCGCCGAAGAGTTGCGTTAGAAGTTTGATGTAGGGCGTTTCACCGCAGCCCGCGCATGCTCCTGAGAATTCGAACAGCGGTTCGAGTAACTGGACGTCCTTCACCTGCGTGTGGGACAGCCGGTCACGGTCAAACTCAGGAATCGACAGGAAGAAATCCCAGTTCTTGCTTTCCACTTCGCGCAACGGCGGCTGATCGGCCATGTTGATGGCTTTGTGCTTCACTTCGCTCTTGCTGCGCGCGGGGCAAACCTCGACGCAGAGCCGGCAACCCGTGCAATCTTCCGGCGAAACTTGCAGCGTGTAGCGCATGGATTCGAACTCGCGCCAGCGCGGCGGGGCAGACTTGAATTCAGGGGGCGCTCCGGAGAGCAGCGTGGAATCGTAAACTTTGCCGCGAATTACGGCGTGGGGACAAACGAGGACGCATTTTCCGCACTGGATGCACAGGGCCTCGTCCCACACGGGAATCTGCTGGGCGATGTTGCGCTTTTCCCACATGGCCGTGCCTGTGGGAAACGTGCCGTCCGGCGGCAGGGCGCTAACGGGCAGCGCGTCGCCATTGCCCGAAATGATTTCGCCGAGAACGCTGCGGACAAATTCGGGAGCTTGCTCGGGCACGGCAGGCAGAATATCGAAATGGCTGGTCGCCTCGTGCGGCACAGTCACTTCGTGCAAGTGGGCTATGGAAGCATCGACGGCGGCGAAGTTTTTCTGGACTACTGCTTCGCCGCGCTTGCCGTATGTTTTCTGAATGGCTTTCTTGATGGCGTCGATGGCTTCTTCGCGCGGCAGCACACCGCTGATTGCGAAGAAGCAGGTTTGCATAATGGTGTTGATGCGGCTGCCCATTCCCGCCTCGCGTGCCACGGTGTAGCCGTCGATCACGAAGAATTTCAGGTGCTTGTCCAGTATCTGTTGCTGCGCCTTGCGGGGCAGATGATCCCAGATCTGATCCGCGGGAAACGGGCTATTCAGTAGAAACGTCGCTCCCGGTTCGGCCGCGGCCAGCACGTCCATGCGCTCCAGAAATGAAAACTGGTGGCAGGCGATGAAGCTGGCGCGGGTAATCAGGTAGGTGGATTCAATCGGCTGCGGGCCGAAGCGCAGGTGCGAAATGGTGATCGATCCGGCCTTTTTCGAGTCATACACAAAATATCCCTGCGCATGGTTAGGAGTATTTTCACCGATGATTTTGATCGAGTTTTTGTTGGCTCCGACGGTTCCGTCCGATCCGAGTCCATAGAAAATGGCGCGGACGGTGCGGGAGTCTTCA
>Ga0265332_10001440_pt1 | contig 13348 bp, 4 predicted proteins | sample 41926metaG_FD_202084 | JGI IMG/M metagenome (GOLD analysis project Ga0265332, IMG submission 202084) | Rhizosphere microbial communities from Carex aquatilis grown in University of Washington, Seatle, WA, United States - 4-19-26 metaG | ecosystem: Host-associated > Plants > Roots > Rhizosphere >...
CGCGCGCCAGGACCGCGACATCTCCGTCTGGCTGTTCAATTTCGACGGCTGGGCCGCGGCCGACGTGCCGTTCCGCTTCCAGTGGACCTTCCCCGTCCTCCTCTCGCCGCACGATCCGAGCACGCTGTACACGGCGTCGCAGTACGTGCACAAGTCGACGAACGAAGGCCAGAGCTGGGAGAAGATCTCTCCCGATCTCACCGTGCACGACAAGGCGACGCTCGGCCGCACGGGCGGCCCGATCCACGGCGACATGACGGGCACCGAGTGGTACGCGACGATCTACGCGCTCGCCGAGTCGCCGAAGGCGAAGGGCGTGCTGTGGGCAGGGAGCGATGACGGACTCATCCACGTGACGCGCGACGGCGGCGCGCACTGGGAGAACGTGACGCCGAAGGGCTTCGGCGCGTTCACGCGCACGGCGGTCATCGAGGCGTCGCCGCACGACGCGGGCACGGCATACGTCGCCGCGAACCGCTACCAGCAGGACGACTACAAGCCGTACTTCTGGAAGACGACGGACTACGGCAAGACGTGGACGGCGATCAACGCCGGCATCCCCGCCGGCGCGTTCTCGCGTACGATCCGCGAGGATCCCGTGCGGCGCGGCTTGCTGTACGCGGGCACCGAGACGGGCGTGTACGTGTCGCTCGACGACGGCGCGAGGTGGGAACCGCTGCAGTTGAACCTGCCGCGCGCGAGCGTGCGCGACCTCACGGTGCACGGCACCGACCTCATCGCCGCGACGCACGGGCGGGCGTTCTGGTCGCTCGACGACGTGAGCAGCCTGCGACAGATGGACGACGCCGTGACGGCGAAGCGCGCGCACCTCTTCGAGCCGGCGACGACCGTGCGCTGGCTCGGCGGCGGCGGCCGCAACAGCCTCACCGAGGGGGAGAACGCCACCGGCGGCGCGGTGATCGACTACTGGCTCAAGGACGCGCCGAAAGACGGCGTGAAGCTCCAGTTCCTCGACGCCGCCGGACAATTGATACGGTCGTATGAATCGGACGCCGCGCCGAACGACTCGGTGCTCGCCCGCGCCGACTCGGCGACGCGCGCCGCGGCCCGCGCGCTGCGCGATTCGCTGGCCTTCGAGCCCGCCGACTCCGTGGTGAGCGCGCGCGCCGGCGCGAACCGGTTCGTCTGGAACTTCCGGTATCCGGGCGCGAAGTCGATGAAGAACACCGTGCTCGACGAGGGGACGCTCGACGGCCCCGTCGCTCCGCCGGGGACCTACAGCGTGCGCCTCATCGCCGGCGCCGACACGATGAGCCGCCGCTTCGTGATCGTGAAGGATCCGCGCACGCGCTCCACCGACGCCGATCTCGTCGCCCAGTTCCGCGCCTCGCTCCGCGTGCGCGACCGCATCACCGAACTCGTGGAATCGGCGACGCGCATCGAGGACGTGCAGTCGCAGGTCGACCAGCGCACGGCGCAGGCCAAGGACCAGGCGTTCGCCAAGCGCGTGACCGACGCGGCGAAGCCGCTGCGCGAGAAGTTCGAGACGCTCCGCACCGAGCTGTACGAGGTGGGCTGCCACGTCGACCAGTGCACGCTCGACCAGCCGATCAAGCTCTACAACATGCTCCTCTCGATCAACTCGCAGATCCAGAGCGGCGACTACGCGCCGACCCGGCAGCACGGCGAAGTGTCCGACGATCTCTCGTCGAAGCTCGGCGCCGTGCTCCAGCGCCTCCAGCAGCTCGAAGACGGCGACCTGGCGGCGTTCAACAAGCTCCTCCAGGAACTCGGGCTCCCGGCCGTCTACACCCGGCCGCGCAAGACGATCTCCTGAGCGTCATGGCGGTCAGCCGAGCGCCCGCGGGAACCGACCCCGCGTGGGACACCGTGCGGGCGGTGGACGTCGTGGCGTTCGCGTTCACGCTCGTCTTCCTCGGCTGGATCGCGTTCGGGTGGGGCGGCGAGGCGCTGGCGCCGTTCATCGATTTCGTGTTCTTCCTCCCGCTGGGGCTCGCGGTGGGATGGCTGCAGTTGCGCGTCGCGAGCGAGCTCGACGACGCGCGCGACCGGATCGCCTGGCGACTCCTCGCGGCCGCGTCGTTCGCGCGTTTCGTCTCGGGGAACGTCTGGAGCGCGTACGTCCTCACCGGCCGCCCCGAGATCCCGGGCTGGCTCGTGGTGCTGGCCTCGTTCTTCCTCGTGTTCGGCAACGCGGCGCTGCTGGCCTTCCCGAGCGCCGCGCTCCGCCGCGTCGACCGGCTGCGCTTCGGATTCGACGGCCTCATCGTGCTCGTCGGCAGTCTGCTCATGGTCTGGTTCTTCGCGGCGGGGCCGTACCTTCGCGTCGACAGCGCCACGCGGGACATCGTCTACACGGTCGGCGACACGCTGGCGGTGGTGCTCGCCGCCGCGCTGTATCTGCGCAGCAGCTCGCCGCTCACGCGTCTCACGGCGCTCTTCCTGCTCGCCGCCTACATCCTCCAGATCGTCCCCGACGTCACGCTGCGGGCGTCGCGTCTCGCGACGTATCGCGCGGGCACGATCATCGAGGTGGTCTGGTTCGCCGTCTGGACGCTGAAGTGGGTCGCCGCGCGGCGCGCGCTCCGCGCGCTGGCGTCGCGACGCGCCGAAGCGACGGCGTCGCCGCCGGAGTATCGCAGCGGCGTACTCCCCTACGTGTTCGTCGCCGTGACGACGGCGGCGTTGCTCGCGCAGCTCGTCTATGGCGACCGGCAGGACGTGCTCCTGCTGCTCGTGGGCACGAGCGCGCTCGCGGCGCTCCTCGTGGGGCGGCAGTTCGTCGAACTCCGCGAGCGTGACCGGCTGCGCGCCGCGATGGCGCGCGAAGCGTCGTGGTTCGGCGCCGTGCTGGAGCACGCGTACGACTTTCTCGCGCTCGTCGAACCCGGCGCGCGTGTTGCCTTCGCGAGCCCGGCCACGCGGCGCCTGCTCGCGTCCGGCGCGGCCGGGGACACCGCCGACGCGCTCCTCGACGCGCTCCATCCCGAGGACGCGACGCGGCTCCGCGCGCTCTTCGCGGTGCGGCCGTTCGCTCCGACGGTGCTCACGCTGCGGCTCCACGCCCCCGACGGCTCCTGGCGCGACCTGCACTGCCGGCTCACCGACCTCCGCGACGAACCGCTCGTCGGCGCCGTGGTGCTCAACGGCCATGACATCACGCGCGAGCGCCAGCTCGCGGGGCGCCTGCGCGAAGCCGAGGAGGTCGAGGCGCTGGGCGTCTTCGCGGGCGGTCTCGCGCACGACCTCAACAATTTCCTCGCCGTCGTCGGGTCGCACGTGGACCTGCTGCGCCACGAGATCCCCGCCCCGCGCCCGGGCGTGATCGCCGACGTGATGGCGATGCAGGCCGCCACGAAGCGCGCGACGGCGCTCACGAGCGGTCTGCTCACGCTCAGCCGCCGCAAGACGGAATCGCGCGCCGACGTCGACGTCGGCGCGCTCGTCGCGGAACGGCTGCGCGACCTCGGGCCGGAGGCGCCGCTCACGATCGGCCGCGGCCGCCTCACGACGCGCGCCGATCCCGTGGCCCTGCGCCACGCCATCGATGCCATCCTCAACGAGCAGGTCGCGACCCGCGAAGGGAGCGCGCTGCCGCGCGTGAGCGTCGGCATCGAGACCATCGGAGAGGATGACGCGCGACGTTACGAACTCTCGCCCGGCCGCTACGTGGTGTTGCGCATCGGCGGCATCGGCGGCATCGGCGGCATCGGTGAGGCCGGCGCTCGTGCGGCACTTCATCCGCCGCGCGCGTCGGACAGTTGGGAGACCGCGCCCGACGACCTCGGGACGCTGCTCGTGCATGCGGCGGTGCGTGAATCCGGCGGCGCGCTCGCGGTCGACGGCGGCGCGGGGCGCGGCGGCATCGCGATGTTCCTGCCGGAGGCCGGCGCGTGACGACCGGCGCCTTCGCCGCGGCGGCGCCGGCACGCCCGCTCACCCGCATGCGTCCGACGAGAGGCGACGCGGTCGTCGTCGCCTACGCGGCGCTCTTCCTCGTCACGCTCGCGCTGCAACCGGGGAGCGACAGTCCCCTGCGTCTGGCGAACGTCTGGGGCTACTTCGGCATCGGCATCGCCACGGTCGTGGCGCAGTTCGCGAACGCGCGCGACGGCGACCTCGACGGCCAGACGCGCACCGCGTGGAAGTTCCTCGCGGTGTCGTCGCTCTGGATCCTGATCGGCGGCATCACCTGGACGGCGTGGCTCGCGACGAATCCCGTGAATCCCGACCCGGACTGGTCGTCGTGGCTCACGGTCTCGTACATCCCGTTCGCGATCGCCGCGATGCTGCGATTCCCCCGGACGGAGCGCCGCGCGACCCGCGACCGTCGCGCCCAGCTCGACATCGCGCTGCTCGCGGTGGCCGGCCTCGCGCTCTCGTACCACTTCTCGGTGCGCCCGCTGCTCGTGCGGCCGGAGCCGGTCCGGCTCGTGGAGTACCTCACGCATCTCGGCGAGTGGGGCGTGTTCGTGGCCGCGTCGGTCGCGTTCATCCGCGCGCGGAGTCGCGTGATGCGCACCGCGATCTCGCTGGCGCTCGCCGCGCACGTCGGCTCCGTGCTCGCCGATGCCTCCTGGTTCGTCGATCAGACGACCTACCAGCCCGGCGATCTCATCGACGGCCTCTGGTTCGTCACGTGGGTGTTGCGCTGGACGTCGGCCCGCTACGCCTGGCACGCGATCCGCGCGGCGCGCGCGCGCGGCGACGACGACCGCGACAACACCTACCGGAGCGGACTCGCGCCCACCGCGATGGTCGCGGGCGCATACGTGCTCCTCTTCGCCGTCGTCATCGGGCACCGCGGCGGCGCGCTCGAGATCGCCGCGATCACCGGCGTCCTCACGCTCCTCCTCATCGTCCGCCTGCGTGCCGAACTGCTCGAGAACCAGCGCCTCACGCAGCAGACGCTCGCGCAGGGGGAGCGCTTCCGCGCGCTGCTCTCGCACGCCGCCGACTACATCGCCGTGCTCGACGACGCCGAGCGATTCGTCTGGGCGAGCCCCGCGTTCACGCGCGGCGGCGCCGCCGCCGCGACCCCCTTCGCCGACCTCGTGCATCCGGACGACCGCGCCGACACGATGCGCTGGCTCACCGCGCACGGGCCGCGCGGCGCGGCCCTGCCGCGCACGTGCCGCCTCGCCGGCCCGGGCGGCACCTGGACCGACGTCGAACTGCGCGTCGAGGACCGGCGCGACGACACGCACGTGCGCGGCATCGTGATCAACGGCCGCGACATCTCCGGCGAGCGCGCCCTCGAAGGGCGCCTGCGCCACGCCGAAAAGCTCGTCACGCTGCACGACGTCGCCGGCCGCATCGCGCACGCCTTCAACAATCTCCTCGCGATGATCGCCGGCCATGCCGAACTCCTCGCGACGGAGTTCCACGACGATCCCGTCGTGCGCGACGACCTCGCCGCGATCCGCGCCGCCACCGACCGCGGCGCCGGCATCACGCGGCAGCTCCTCGGCTTCAGCGGCCGCAACGTGATCCAGCCGGTGCGTCTCCCCGTCGCGGCCACCATCGAGGCGCTCGCCCCCGCGCTCGGGCGCACGCTCCCCGAGGGGACGACCATCGCCCTGCAGTTCGGCGACCGCAACGCGCACGTGACCTTCGACCGCGCGCAGTTCGAGCAGGTGCTCGTGAATCTCGTCGCCAACGCGCGCGACGCGATGCCCGGCGGCGGCGTCATCCGCGTCTCCGTCACGAACGAAGCGCTCGATGCGTCGCCGGACGACCGCGGCGGCGAGACGACGGGCATCGTCCTGCGCATCCGCGACGCGGGCGTCGGCATCGCCGCGGACGACCTGCAGCACATCTTCGAACCGTTCTTCACGACCAAGGCGCCGGGCCTCGGCACGGGCCTCGGCCTCGCGATGGTCGACACGATCGTACGCCGCGCGGGGGGCCGCGTGTCGGTCGAGAGCGCGGTGGGCATCGGCACGATCGTCGCCGTGCACCTGCCGCTCGCGCGCCCCATGACGCCGCTGTCGATCGTCGCCGTCGCGGAGACGCCCGAGCCGACGGGGCGGGGCGTCGTGCTCCTCGTCGACGACGAGCCGGGCGTGCGCCGGCTGAGCCGCCGCATGCTCGAGCGCGGCGGCTTCACCGTGATCGAGGCGGCGGGGGGCGCCGAGGCGATCGCCATCTGCGACGACGGCGCGCGCGCCATCGACATCCTCGTCACCGACATGATGATGCCCGGCGTCTCGGGGCGCGACGTCATCGCGCGATTCAGCGCGGCGCGTCCGGGAACGCCGATCGTCGTCGTCACCGGATTCGCGGCCGAGAGCGAGCGGCGCGAACCGCTCGCCCCCGAGGTGAAGTCGATCGTCGCGAAGCCGTTCACGGCGACGAACTTCCTCCGGGCGGTGAACAACGCGCTCGGCCTCGACGGCGAACGCCCGGCGTCGTGAACCGCCGGCAGGAGGGGGCGAACGCACGACGCGGGGCCGCGCGATGCGCGGCCCCGCGTCGTTTCCCGCGTTGCGGCCTTACTTGATCTTCGCGACCTCGAGGCGCACGCCGGTGCCCTCGCGCACGCCCATGTAGACCACGTCCTTGCCGAAGCCGGCGATGACGCGCCCCGCGGGGACGAGGATGCGGTCGATCAGCTCGCCCTTGGTGTTGATCACGTCGTACATCGAGCCGCCGTTCACGACCTTGCTCGTGCGCACCCAGAGGTTGCCGTCGAGGTCGCCGCGCGCCGAACCCGCCGTGAAGGGGGGCGCGTAGTCGGGGAGTTCGCTCGGCGACACCATGTTGATCGGCGGCACGTTCACGTTGCCCACGCCGCCCGGTCCGCCACCACGGACGTCGGCGGGGGGCGGTCCGCCCCGGCCGTCGCCACCGCCGCGCTGCGGCGGCATCGCCTCGCCACCGCTCATCTGAAAGCGCATCTGCGTGCCGCCGCCACCCATCACGGCGTTGGCGCCGGCCTGCACGGCGCCCGGGTTCCCGCTGAGCGCCGCCGAGCGGAGCTTCTCCATCGCCACACGCGACGAATCGATGAACGCGATCTTGTCGTCGTCGGTCATCCGCTTCCAGTCGAACGAGATCTTCGGCGTGGAGCCCTTCGAGCCGTCGGGACGCGTCCAGTCGATGTGATAGTCCTTGCCCCGCAGCACGGCGATCGACCCGTCGGCGAGGATCGCCCAATCGTCGACGACGGGCATCGGATTGACCGTGATGTTCACGCTCACGCGGCCGTTGTCGTCGCGCGTCACGGAGACGTTCTGCTTGGCGATCTGGAGCGCGCCGATCGTGTCGAGCTTGCGGGCGGCGAGATCCATGCGAAGGAGCGGCGCCGAGTCGGGTGTCGCCGAACTGCCGCCGGGGCCGCCGTTCGCGATGCCGCCCATCCTCGTCATCATCATCCGCATGTCCTGCATGCCGCGGAAGACGAGCCGCCCCTGCGCGTCGGTGCCCGGCGTGCCGTTCGGCCCGCCGACGAGGAACCCGGCCTCGTTCGCGCGCGGCACGCTCATCACGCGCGCGATCTTGCCCTTGCCGTCGATGACGAGCATCGAGAGCGAGTTCGGGTCGACGAACAGCGTCGAGTCGCTCTTCCACGGGATGAGGCCGCCGGCCCGCGAACTGTACGCGTTGGCCGTGGCGCTCGTCGTATCGGCGATGATCGAGAAGTTCTCGAGGTTCGCGTCGAAGAGCACGACCTTGCGGCCGCTGATGTCGTTCACGAGGAGCTTGCCGTCGGGGAGCCCGCGCACGGCCGACACGGCGCCGAGGAGGTCCTTGGACTTGTAGATCGTCGCGCCGAGCGGGCGCTCCTTGACCGTCGCCTGCTGCGCGCCGGCGGCCGACGCCGCGAGGAGCGCGCCGGCGACGAGCGAAGTGGATCGGAGATGCATCATGACTGGACTCGTTGTGGTGTGGGAGGCGCGCCGGCCGAACGGGCGGCGCGCCGTGTGCGTCAGCGCACGATCATCACGCGGGTGCCGCCATCGCCGCCCATCGGCGCGCCGCCACCCATGCCGCCGAAGGGATTGAAGTTGCCGCCCGCCGTCCCGCTGCGGATGCCCGAGAGGTAGCGCGGGTCGATGTAGCTCGCGACGATCGACGGGAGCTTCCGCTTCTGGTCCGGGCTGAGCATCCCCTTGATGCCCGGGCCGATCTTCACGAGCAGGTCGACCGAGGCTTCGCGCGCCCTCTTGTACGAAGCGTACGCGGCGTCCTCGTCGTACTTGTCGGGGAGCGCGCCGAGGTACTTCGCGACGGGACTCCAGATGGAGTCGAGCCGCACCACGTACCACCGGTTGAGCGTGGCGAGGCTGTCGGCCTGCTGCTGCGTGAGGCCGAGCGAATCGGCCTGGCGGAGCATCGTCGCCATCGGGTTCACGAGGCCGCCGCTGTTCCCGTAGATCATGCGGAGGAGCGACTCGTTGATCTTCGTCCCCTGCGTGCGGCGCCCGGTGTTGAGCTGCTGCGTGAGCGACTGCTGCTCGCGCGTGGGGCCGAGGTCGAAGCGCATCATCGCCGTCACGACGACGGGATTCCGGAACTGGTTGAACGCGGGGTTCGTCGCGCCGAACCGCTGGTTCACCTCGTACTTGAAGCGCTGCGCCGCGGGGTCGTAGCCGCGGACGTACAGCAGCTGCGGGTCGGCGAACGGCGTCTGCCCCCACCCCTGCAGCTTGTTCTCGCCGTGCAGCAGCAGGTCGGCGGCGCCGAGCGGGTTGTTGATGGAGAAGCTCACCGTCGCGCGCTGCGGGAGCCCGAGTTTGAGCGGGTTGAACGAGATGCTCATGTTCGCCGTCGACGTCCACGGCCCCTCGCAGCTATTGCGCGAGGCGAGCTGCCCGAGCTGCTTGTTGAGGCAGTCGCGCACGTTGCCGGTGCTCGACGCGATGAGCGACTTCATCGAGGCGGCGAGCGTCGCGTCGGTGGTCGTCTTGGGGTCGTAGATGAACGCGCGGTCGTTGCTGTAGCCGTCGCCGTTGATGTCCCCGGACACGGTCGGCGTGAACGGCGAGCCGGAGCGGATGTTGCCGTTCCAGGTGACGCGCACGGCGTCGAAGAAGTTGTAGCCGAGCGAATACTGGATCTGGTGGTGCGCGTCCATGCTCGAGCGGCCCCACGCCACGTCGAACGGGTTGCCGACGGTGCTCTGGAAGCCGCGGTACTGCTCGCGGTAGTTCGAGTAGACGTAAGCGAGGCTCCACGACCATGCCGTGCTGAACGTCACCGGCGTGATGCGCGCCTGGAACTGCTTGCTGTCCGACGTCAGGTCGCTCCGCATCTCCGTGACGCGGTTGTACAGCGGCGAGAGGCGCGCGTCGCGAGAGGCGATCGTGCCGGTGGCCGGGTCGATGCTCGTCGAGTTCACGAACACGGGGCGGTTCCCTTCCGACGCCATCGCGAAGCGCTGCACCGGCGAGAAATTCAGGTCGGCCGAGCCGGGCTGGTTCATGTTGCGCGAGTAGGTCGCCTCGAACGTCGCGTTGAACGTGTTGTTCAGGATCGCGCCGGCCCACTGGAGGTTCGAGCGGAGCGAACGCTGCGCCGCGTAGTCCTTGGCGAAGAGCACGGCGTTCGGCGCGGAGTTCGCGAAGATCGTCCCCTGCGTGCCGTCGGCGCAGGCGGTTGGAATGGCCCCGGGGTTCGTCAGGTAACTGTTCCAGTCGGGCACCGGCGCCGCCGGCCCGAAGCAGGTCACCTGCTGCACCGCGTTCGGGAGCCCGGTGTTGTCGATGGCGTTGCCGACGAGCGTCGTCCCCGGCGTGTTCTGGAACATGCCGATGCCGCCGCGCACCACGGCGCGCGGACCGCGCACCGCGCCCTCGAAGCCCCCGATCTGCTGCGCCGTGCCGTAGCTCCACGAGAAGCCGAGCCGCGGGCTCGCGTAGACCTTGTTCGGCACGTGGTCGTTGCGCACGCCGTACAGCGTCTCGAGCGCCGTGTTGCGCGTCGGCGCCCCCTCGTACTGGTTCGCGTCCACGCGCACGCCGTACTGGAGCTGGAGGCTGCTGCTGTACTTGTACGAATCGCCGAGCGCGATCGCGCCGACGTATTGCGCGCCGGTGCGCTCGCGCGGCGTCAGCTGCCGCGAGAACGACGCGGGGCGCCCGGCCTGCAGGTCGGCGAGCGAGTTGTAGCTGAAGCTGCCGAGGAGGTTCGTCGTCTGGTCCTGCGTGTAGTCGTCGCGCCGCACCTCGGTGCTGAGCTTGATGCGGTGCTTGTTGTTCTCGCTGAACCAGCTCATGAGGTTGCTCGCCGCGAACGTGCCGTTGCGCGAGCTCACGCCGATGCTCGGGCTCCCGCCGAAGTTCACGTACTTCACGCCACTCGTGCCGTCGGCGAACGTCGAGTTCACGAGCACGCTCCCGTTGGGCAGCGCGAGGTACGGCGTGCCCCAGTTGCGCGACTGGTTCATCGAGACCTGCGTCTCGCTGAGGATCCCGAAGCCGAAGTACGTCGAATGCCGCGCCGAAACGAAGCCGCTCCAGTTCGTCCGCTCGCCGCTGTGCGCCGGGAACTCGCTCGTCAGCGAACTCGTCGCGGGCGACTGCTTGCCCCACGACCCGGAGTACGTGATGCTGAGCGCCGTGCCGCTCTTCGAGCTCGCCGGCGCGATGTTGAACGTGCCCAGCACGAGGCCGTTGTCGGCGAGGCGCTCGCCGGGGATCGCCGACGTCGTCGTCGGCACCTTGAGGCCGCCGAGGATCGTGCGGAGCCGCGCCACCGAGTCGGCCGAGATGCCGGTCGTCTGCAGTCCGAGCGGGTCGGTGTTGAGCAGCGTCTGCAGGTCGTTCGACCGGCGCCCGAGCTGGTAGCTGAAGTTGTAGAACGACTCGTCGAGCTTCACCGGCCCGCCGAGCAGGCCGCCGAGCGAGAGGTTCGTGTACTGCTGGCCGAGCGCGCGCCCCGCCGGATCGGTCCACTGCATCGCCGGCGCGTCGATGTTGAGCGAGTTCGTGCGCTGGATGAAGTTCGACCCGCCGCGCGTGTTCACGCTCAACTGGCCGCCGCTGAAGCCGCCCTTGCTCACGTCGTACGGCGACGTGACGAGCGACGTCGAGACCGCCGCGTCGCGCGGCAGGTTCGCGCCGCCGAAATTGGCGCCGTTCAGCGTCGTGTTGTTCTGGTCCGCGCTGAGCCCGAGCGCCGAGAAGCCCGACGGGTCGCCGTCCGACCCGGGAATGAGCGTGATACCCGGGATCGACGCCGCCATCGCCGCGAGGTCGCCGAGCTGGTCGGCGGCGAGCGCGGAGGTGTTCACCGTCTGCGCCGTGCTCGTCGCGTCCGCATTCAACGTATTGCGGTCGACCTTGTCGCGCGGCGCGGTGATCTTCATCGCGTCGATCTCCTGCGTGCGCGAGAGCTTCGCGTCGGCCACGAGGATGTCCTCGTCGGCCGTCCGCTTCACCTCGAAGCGCTTCACGGCATAGCCGATCGCGCTGAAGCTCACGAAATAGTCCCCTTCCCCGTTCGGGAAGGTGACCGTGAAGCGTCCGTTCTTGTCGGAGCGCGTCTGGCGGTTCACGGAGCCCGAGAGCCCCGTGACGGTGACGCGCACCCCCTCGATCGCCTGGGAGTCCGGCCCGACCACGCGGCCACGGATGACGTCGACGCCCTGCGCGGCCAAGGGGCGCGCGACGGCGGACACGAGAAACAGCGAAAGCACGACGAGCAGGCGGCGCAACGTCACGGATGGGATCGTCTTAGGGTGGAAGGCATGCCGATGGTGGCACGGGCGGTCCGCGTTCGTGGACTTAGAACCCGTGGTACGGCATGGGGTTGCCTGTCTGGCGCGAAGTTCGAGGAGCCGATTCGCGGCCAGCCATACAACTTAGACGGATTCCTCGCCAAAAGGGTTCACCAAAAGCCCCCTGCCGCGATCGCGACAGGGGGCAGAGAACTCTCTGGTACGACGCCGGTTACGAACCGGCTACGGCAGGATCACCGGCGCCTTCGCCTTGGGGAGCTCATCCGAGAGCGTCACCTTCCCCGCCATCGACGCGTTGAACGCCTTCACGTCCTTGTCCATCAGCCGCGTGAACGCCGCCTTGGCATCCGAAAGGTCCTTCTCGAGCCCGGCGAGCGTGGCCTGCGCCGCGTCCGTCGGCCGGAACTCGGCGCCGCCGGCCACGTCGCCGCCTCCCGTGCCGACTTCGGCCGACAGCCAGATCAGGCTCAGGTACAGCTTGTGCCGCTCCGTGAACCACTTGTCGTCGCTGTTCATGTCCTCCTTCGACAACAACATCAGCTCCACGTCGAGCGCCTTCTTGTCGACGTCGGCCAGCGCGGTCTTCGTCGCGGCGCCCGTCGTGTCGGACCCGCGCAGATCCTCGATCTGCTTGCGCAGGATCTCGAGCCGGTTGATGAGGTCCACCGTGCCGTTCAGTCCGTTCACGGCGCGCACCTGCGCCGCCGTCGACGCCTGCAACTCGGCGACGCTGCTCGCGAGCGCATGGTCCTTCACGATGACGAACGGCTGCGTGACCGTCGCCCCCGCCGCGACGATGCGCACCGAGTAGCGCCCCGGCGCGGCGAGCGCGCCCGCGCGCTGCGGCTGCTGGATGCCCCAGTGGTCGACGACGCGCGTGTCCTTGTCCTTGTGCCGCGGCTCTTCCCAGATGTGCGGGTTGTCGGCCGGCGTCGTGCGGAGCGCCGGCTGCTTCGGCCCCTCGTACCGCAGGTCCCACGACACGCGGTTCGTGCCGGCGCGCGCCATCGTGCGGATGTTGCGCACCACCGTGCCCGCCGAGTCCATGATCGCGATGTCGAGCGTGTCGCGCGGCGTCTCCTTGAGCGTGAACGTGATGTCGGCGCTGCCGCTCCGGGCCTGGCGCAAGCCGGGCCGTGGTTCATAGATGTGCACGGCCGCGTCGGCGATCGTCTTGTCGTCGCCGTGCTCGAGGAGCGTGATGTCGCGCATCACCCAGAGCCCGCGCCCGTACGTCGAGACGACCACGTCGTGCGCCTGCTTCGCGATCACGATCCACGTCGCCGGCGAGGCGGGGAGCCCGGCCCTCAACTCCGTCCACTTCGCGCCGTCGTCCATCGTATAGAACATCTGATGGCCCGTGCCGACGAACAGCATCCCCTTGCGATTGGGATTCTCGGCGAGGCTCATCGCGTACGCGAGCGGATGGTCCTGCGGCAGCCCGTCGCTGATGCGCGACCAGGTCTTGCCCATGTCCGTCGTCTTGTAGATGTACGGCTTGCGGTCGTCCATCATGTGGTAGTCGACCACCGCGTACGCCGTCGCCGCGTCGAAACGGCTCGGCTCGATCTTGCGGATCGTCCCCCACGGCGCCATCCCGACGTTCTTCGAGACGTCGTTCCACTTCGTGCCGCCGTCGGCGGTGTACCAGATCTTGCCGTCGTTGGTGCCGGCCCAGATGAG
>Ga0265332_10001445_pt1 | contig 13313 bp, 10 predicted proteins | sample 41926metaG_FD_202084 | JGI IMG/M metagenome (GOLD analysis project Ga0265332, IMG submission 202084) | Rhizosphere microbial communities from Carex aquatilis grown in University of Washington, Seatle, WA, United States - 4-19-26 metaG | ecosystem: Host-associated > Plants > Roots > Rhizosphere...
TCGGCAACAGCTCGAAGCCGAGCCGCCCGGCGAGGGTCGGCAGACGGCGGCCGCTGGCGTCGAAGCGGGCGTTCAGATCGGCAGCCGGCGCGCGGGTCGTGAAGGCGTGGGGATCGAAGTGGCTCACGCGGCCGCGCAGCTCGAAGCGGCCGTCGCCGTCGAGGGCCAGCTTGCCGGACGCGTCCAGCCGGGCCTGGCGCGCGGTGGCGACGAGTTCCTCGACGCTCAGTGCCCCCGCCGCATGGCGGGCCTTGAGACGCAGCGCCAGCTGCGGGTCGCGCAGCTCGGCGCTGAAGTTCTGCCCGGCGGCCTCCGCTTCGGCACGGATATGGCCGTCGATGCGGGTCGCCACGGCGCGCCGGTCGAGGCGGCGGGCATCGACGCCGCTCACCTGCAGGTCGGCGTCTAGGTGGCCGAAGCCCGTCTCGCCCTTGCCTTGCTCCTGGGCCTTCTCCTTTTCTTTCCCGGGGGCACGCCAGGCCAGGCGACCGCCGATGCGGCCCTGGCCGGGCAGCAGCAGTGCCAGCTCGGACGCCGCCAGCTCGCCGCCGGCCCAGCGCAGCCGCGCGCTCAGGGACTCCAGCGGCAGCTTGCCCTGGTCGTAGGGGCCCGGCTGGTGGTTGCGGACCGTCAGCGGCCCGCTGACCACCCAGTCCTCCACGGCGACCGTTCGCCCTTCAGCCGGCTTGGCCGCGCTCGGTTCGAGATCGGCCTCCACATCGAGCTGGGCCGTCGGCGCGGCGGCGTGGAAATGGCCGGGGTCCACGCCATGCACGCTGATCCTGGCCGAACGCAGCGGCAACGCGGCGAAGGGCGTGGCCTGCACGCGGGCTTCGCCTTCCATGCCGGCTCCGCTGGCATTGGCCAGGACGGACAGCGCCTTCTCCAGCGTACCGTCCGCCTCGGCATCCACCGTGTAGGCGTCGCCGCCCTGGCGGGTGGTTAGCCGGGCCGTAGCCTTCAAAGCGAAGGGACGCCGGCCATCGAGACGGCCGCTGGCGGCCAGCTGGCCGAAAGGCGCGGCCGCCTTGAGGTTTGAGAAGTCGTGATGGCGCCCGTCCGACTCGAGGCTGCCGTCGAGCCCCGTGAGTTCCAGGTCCGGCGGCGCGGCCTTACCGTCCACCAGCTTGCCGCTCTGCAGGCGATCGATGCGAACCGCGCCGAGGCGGACCACGACAGGGAGTTCCAGGCTGGCCGGCAGGCTCAGCGGCGTATCGTCGGGCGCACTCGCCACGCGCACTTCGGACGCGCTCAGGGACACCACATCAACGCGGCCGTTGGTCAGCTCGCCGGGCCGCCAGTCCACCGCCAGGTTGCGGATTTCCAGCTGCAGCGTCGGCGTGCGCAGTTGCAGGCTGGCGAGCTTGAATTGGCCGAGCAGATAGCCCTGCGGCTTGTCGAGAGTCAGCAGGCCACCGCCAAAACTGTCGGCCAGCCCGGCCAGCGTCCGCAGACCCGACTCGCTGGCGCCGAGCCAGCCGAGCAGCAACACGGCGGCGATGAGCAGGCCGAGCACCGCCGCCAAGGCCCCGCGCAGCAGGCGGGCGGAGATGGCTTCCCGGCGCGGGGACGAAGACGGAGCGGTGGACGGCGGCGGAGCACCGTCCGGCGCCGGATCGGCAGCGGGCTGCTCCGGCGCGTCACTCATGGATCAGCCGAACAGGCTGGCCAGGCCGGCGCCCGGATCGTCGACGCGCATGAAGGCTTCGCCGACGAGGAAGGCATTGACCTTGTTGGCCCGCATCAGCGCCACATCGGCCGGCTGCAGGATGCCCGACTCGGTGACGACGATGCGCTCTGCCGGAATGCGCGGCAGCAGGTCGAGGGTGGTCTGCAGGCTGACCTCGAAGGTGCGCAGGTTGCGGTTGTTGACGCCCATCAGCGGCGTGCGCAGCTGCAGCGCCAGGTCCAGCTCGGCGCCGTTGTGCACCTCGACCAGCACGCCGAGGCCGAGGCTCTCGGCGATGGCTTCCATCTCCTGCATCTCGGCCAGGCTGAGGGCGGCGGCAATCAGCAAGATCGCGTCGGCGCCCATCGCGCGGGCTTCATACACCTGGTAGGGATCAACCAGGAAATCCTTGCGCAGCGCCGGCAGGCTGCAGGCGGCGCGGGCGGCCTGCAGGTATTCGGGGGCGCCCTGGAAGAACTGGCGGTCGGTCAGCACCGACAGGCAGGCGGCGCCGGCCTTCTCGTAGCTGGCGGCGATCTCGGCCGGGTGGAAGTCGGCGCGGATCACGCCCTTCGACGGACTGGCCTTCTTGATCTCGGAAATCACCGCGGCCCGGCCGGCGGCGATCTTGGCGCGGATCGCGCCGACGAAATCGCGGGCGGCGGGCTGGGCGGCGGCCTGCTCGCGCACCGCGGCGTCGGAGACGGCGGCGCGGGCGGCGGCCACTTCCTCGCGCTTGACGGCGAGGATCTTGTTGAGGATGTCGGACATTCTGGCTTCCTGTAAGGGCGACTTCATTCGCCCTCGATGCGTTGATCTACCTCCGCGGGCGAACGGATTCGCCCCGACGGGTTCAAGCGAATTTCCTGGTACAGGCGACGAAGGCTTCCAGCTTGGCGCGGGCCTCGCCGGAGACCAGCACCTCGCGGGCGCGGGCGATGCCCTCGCCGATGGAGTCGACCACGTTGGCTGTGTACAGCGCGGTGCCGGCGTTGAGCACGACGATCTCGCGGGCCGGCCCGGGGTGGTTGTCGAGCACGCCGAGCAGCATTTCCTTGGATTCGTCGGCGGTGCTGACCTTGAGGCTGCGGCTGGACTTCATCAACAGCCCGTAGTCTTCCGGGTGAATCTCGTACTCGCGGATCTCGCCGTCCTTCAGTTCGCCGACCATCGTCGCCGCGCCGAGGGAGACCTCGTCCATGCCGTCGCGGCCATACACCACCAGCACGTGCTCGGCGCCGAGGCGCTGCATCACGCGCACGCAGATGCCGACCAGGTCGGGATGGAACACGCCGAGCAGGGTGTTCGGCGCACCGGCCGGGTTGGTCAGCGGGCCGAGAATGTTGAACAGCGTGCGCACGCCCATCTCACGGCGCACCGGCGCCACATTCTTCATGGCGCTGTGGTGGTTGGGGGCGAACATGAAACCGATGCCGGTCTCCTGCACGCACTCGGCCACCTGCTGGGCGTTGAGGTTGAGATTGACGCCGAGGGCTTCCAGCACGTCGGCACTGCCCGACTTGCTGGAGACGCTGCGCCCGCCGTGCTTGGCGATCTTGGCGCCACCGGCGGCGGCCACGAAGATGGTGGCGGTGGAGATGTTGAAGGTGTGGGAGCCGTCACCGCCGGTGCCGACCACGTCGAGGAAGTGGCGGTCGTAGGGCACCGTGACCTTGGTCGCCAGCTCGCGCATCACCGTCGCCGCGGCGGAGATTTCGCCGATGGTCTCCTTCTTGACCCGCAGGCCGGTGAGGATGGCGGCGGTCATCACCGGCGAGATCTCGCCGGCCATGATCTGGCGCATCAGCGACAGCATCTCGTCGTAGAAGATCTCGCGATGGTCGATGGTACGTTGCAGGGCTTCCTGGGCGGAAAACGTCATGGCCAGCTCCGGTCAGGCTTGGGATTGTTCGAGGAAGTTGCGCAGCAGGTCGTGGCCGCGCTCGGTGAGGATGGATTCCGGGTGGAACTGCACGCCCTCGACGAACAGCGTCTTGTGGCGCACGCCCATGATCTCACCGTCGTCGGTCCACGCGGTGACTTCCAGGCAGTCGGGCAAGCTTTCGCGCTCGATGGCCAGGGAGTGGTAGCGGGTGCAGGTCAGCGGATTGGGCAGGCCCTTGAAGACGCCCTTGTCCAGGTGGTGGACCGGCGAAACCTTGCCGTGCATCAGCCTCTTGGCGTGGACGATCTTGCCGCCGAAGGCCGCGCCGATGCTCTGGTGGCCGAGGCACACACCGAGCAGCGGGATCTTGCCGGCGAATTCCTTGATCGCCGCCACCGAGATGCCCGCCTCCGCCGGCGAACACGGGCCCGGAGAAATGACGAGCTGGTCGGGCTTGAGCTGGGCGATCTGTTCGAGGGTGATCTCGTCGTTGCGATACACCTGCACGTCGGCACCCAGTTCGCCAAAGTACTGCACGAGGTTGTAGGTGAAGCTGTCGTAATTGTCGATCATCAGCAGCATGGCTGCGCATCCTTTCCGGAGCGGCGCCCCGCCGGCTGGGCGGGGGCCTTTGAGGGGTGTCGGGCCGGGGCGGCCGGGCATCGCGGAGCGACGCGCAGGGCCAGCCGGGCCACGGCGTTCTCTGTGCTTACAGGGCCGTATCGAGTCCGGCTTCGGCGATCTCGGCGGCGCGCAGCATGGCGCGCGCCTTGGTCTGGGTTTCCACCCATTCGGCCTGGGGGTCGGAGTCGGCAACGATGCCGGCGCCCGCCTGCACGTGGATCTGCCCATCCTTCAGCACCGCGGTGCGGATCGCGATGGCCAGGTCCATGTCGCCATGGAAGCCGATGTAGCCGACCGAGCCGGCGTAGATGCCGCGCTTGGTCGGCTCCAGCTCGTCGATGATCTCCATCGCGCGCAGCTTGGGCGCGCCGGATACGGTGCCGGCCGGGAAGGTGGCGCGCAGCACGGCCAGCGGATCGAGGCCGTCCTTCAGCTTGCCTTCCACGTTGGAGACGATGTGCATCACGTGGGAGTAGCGTTCCACCGTGAACTGCTCGGTGACGCGCACCGAGCCGGTCTTGGCGACGCGGCCGCAGTCGTTGCGGCCCAGGTCGAGGAGCTGCAGGTGCTCGGCGCGCTCCTTCTCGTCGGCCAGCAGTTCCTTCTCCAGCGCCTGGTCCTCGTCGTGGGTCGCGCCGCGCTTGCGGGTTCCGGCGATGGGCCGCACGGTGACGTCCTTGTCTTCGAGGCGCACCAGGATTTCCGGCGACGCGCCGACCACCTGGAAGTCCTCGAAGTTGAAGTAGAACATGTAGGGCGACGGGTTGAGGCTGCGGATCGCCCGGTACAGGGCCAACGGACTGGCACCGAAGGGCTTGCTCATGCGCTGGCTGAGCACCACCTGCATGATGTCGCCCTCGACGATGTAATCCTTGCCCTTCTGCACGGCGGCCTTGAAGGCCTCCTCACCAAAGCTCGACACCGGCTCGGACGGCTCGACACGGACCTCGGCCGGCACCGATACCGGCTCGCGCAGCTTGCCGACCAGTTCCTTCAGGCGCTTCTGGGCGCGGCCGTAGGCGTTCGGCACGCCCGGCTCGGCATACACCACCAGGGTCAGCTTGCCGGACAGGTTGTCGACGATGGCGATTTCCTCGGACAGCAGCAGCAGGATGTCCGGCGTGCCGAGCACGTCCTTCTTTTCGGTCTTGGCCAGGCGCGGCTCGATGTAGCGCACCGTGTCGTAGCCGAAGCACCCCACCAGGCCGCCGGCGAAGCGCGGCAGGCGTGCGCGCGGCGGCACCTTGATGCGTTCCATGAACTCGGCGATGTATTCGAGCGGGTCGCCGCCATCGCGGCGCTCGACGACGCGGTCGTTGGTCAGCAGCAGCACCGAGCGGCCATGCACCTCGATGCGCGTCGGGGCGGACAGGCCGATGATGGAATAGCGGCCGAAACGCTCGCCACCCTGCACCGATTCGAGCAGGTAGGTGTTGGGCGCGTTGGCCAGCTTGAGATAAACGGAAAGGGGGGTGTCGAGATCCGCGAAGGTTTCGACGGTAACCGGGATGCGGTTGAAACCCTGGGCGGCCAGGGCGTGGAATTCGGCTTCGGTCATGGAGACTCCGGAAGGGCGTGGTGCTTTTTTCGCGAGGGTATCACGGGGCAGACCCGCGACAGTTCTGGGCAGCTCAGGCGAGCAGCCATGACCGGCCGCCGCATCCGCCAGAGCGGGGGATACGAACGGCAGGGAACTCCTCTACGAAGAACACGCGCTTGCGGGTCACGATGATGATGGGATCCGTTGGATTCAGCCCAGGATGCGCGGCAGCGCATCGACGAGGCTCGATAGTAGCCCGTCGCATTCGATGCTGTCCACCGCCACGCCCTCGCTGTAGCCATAGGTGACGAGCAGCACCGGCATGCCGGCGGCGCGGGCGGCTTCGGCGTCGTTGGCCGAGTCGCCGATCATCAGCGCTTCGTCCGCCGCCGCGCCGAGCAGCGCGCAGGCGTGCAGCAGCGGCGCCGGGTGGGGCTTCTTGTCGGCCAGCGTGTCGCCGCTGACGGTGGCGCCGAAGAAACCGGCGATGCCCATCCGTTCGAGCAGCGGCCCGGTGAAGGCGGCCGGCTTGTTGGTCACGCAGGCCATCGCCACGCCGCGCTCGCGCAGGGCTTCCAGCGCCGGCACGACGCCGTCGTAGATCAGCGTGCATTCGCCGTTCACGTCGGCGTAGTGGCGGCGGAAGGCAGCCACCGCCGCGTCGATCTCCACCTCGCCGGCCGAGCCGCTCTCTTCCAGGCAGCGCCGCACCAGGTTGAGCATGCCCTTGCCGACGAAAGTGCGGATCACCTCGATGTCGTGGGGCGGGCGGCCGAGCTCCAGCATCATGCGCCGGCAGGCTTCCGACAGGTCGGGGATGGAATCGAGCAGCGTGCCGTCCAGGTCGAACAGCACGGCACGGACGGCGCGGGAAGCGGGGGCAAGGGCAGCGGACATGGCGGAACTCACGAGGCGATACGGGAACGGGGGCGCTTCTGCCGCCCCCGGACGCGCAGGATAAGGGAGATCAGGCCGACGGCGCCAGCAGCGGGCGGCGCCACGCACGCAGCACGGCCACCGCGACCATCAGCACGGGCAGCGCCGCCAGGATATTGACCCGCTCCCACCCCAGCCCATCCACCAGCGGCCCGGCGGCAAAGGTGGCCACGCACACGACGAGGAACACCAGGCTGTCGTTGAGGGCCTGCAGGCGCGCCCGGTCGGCCTCCTGCCAGCATTCGGCGAGCCGCGTCGTGGCGCCCACGTAGAGGAAGTTCCAGCCCAGCCCGACGCCGACCAGCGCCAACTGGAAATGGCCCAGCGCATCGCCGCCCAGCGCAACCCCGACCGCCAGCAGCAGCGCGACGCAGCCGGCCAGCATCACCGGCAGGCTGCCCCAGCGGCGGATCAGGTGACCGGTGACGAAAGACGGCGCGAACATCGCCAGCAGGTGCCACTGGATCACCTCCGCCGTGGCGTCGAAATCCAGCCGGGCGCACAGCATGGCCAGCGGCGTCGCGGTCATCAGCAGGTTCATCACGCCATAGCCCACCGCGCCGGCCGCCAGCGCCAGGCGCAACCGCCCGTCGCGCAGGATCGCCGCGATGGGGCGGGATGGGCCGGCGACGCGCGCAGCCGGTGCCGGCAGGCGCAGCTGGCCGGCCAGCACCGCCGCCAAAAACGAAAGCCCGGCGAGGATCAGGAAGCTGGCAACGAATGGAGTGTCGAGCAGATGGCGCGTGCCGCGGGCCAGGAAGGGACCGAGGAAGGCCGCCAGCACCCCGCCGCTGAGGGTCAGCGATACCGCCAGCCCACGCTCCGCGGCGGGCACGGCCTCCAGCGCGGCGAACCGGTAGTACTGGCCCGTCGCCCCCTGCACGCCGATGCCGATGCCGGCCAGCACAAACAGCGGGAAATGGCCCAGCGCGACGGCCAGCGCGGCCAGGCCCAGGCCGGCCGCGCCGCACAGGGCGCCGGCCACGAAGATCTTCTGCCGGCCGAAGCGCGCCAGCAGGCGGGCGGCGACCTGCAGCGCGAGCAGCGTCGCCAGGTATTGGGCGGCCAGCGGCACGGTCGCCAGGCCGGCCGCCACCGACAGGTTGTGGCTGATCGACACCGACGCGGCCAGCACGAAGCCGATGACGGTCATCGTCAGGGCCTGGCACAAGGCCAGCAGGAGGACATTGCGGTTCATGGGGCGGGACTCCGGAAATTTGGACAGCCCCATCGTCGCAGGCTAGAGTGATGGCAGAAATGACCAATAAGCCACTTTTTCTGCCATGACCCATGCCATCGCCGTGCTCGTCTATCCCGGCTTCCAGCTGCTCGATGCCGCCGGTCCGCTGAGCGCCTTCGAAGCCGCCAACGGCGTGGTGCCGGGCAGCTACCAACTGGAAGCCCTGTCCCTCACGGGCGGCCCGGTGGCGAGCTCCAGCGGCATCCAGCTGCTGACCCGCGCGGCGGCGGCCAGCGACGCTATCGATACCCTGCTGGTAGCGGGGGGCGACGGCGTGGATGCGGCCTCGGCCGATGCTGCCACCCTCGCCTTCGTCGGCGCCGCCTGCACGGCCGCCCGGCGGGCCGCCAGCGTGTGCTCGGGCGCCTGGCTGCTGGCTTCCGCCGGGCTGCTCGACGGCCGCCGCGCCACCACCCACTGGCGGCGCTCCCCCGCCTTCGCGCGGCGCTTTCCGCAGGTCGGCCTGGACGCGGACCGGATCTACATCCGCGACGGCAAGTTCTGGACCTCGGCGGGCATCACCGCCGGCATCGACCTGAGCCTCGCACTGATCGCCGACGATCTGGGCGACAGCGTCGCGCGCCAGGTGGCGCGGCAGTTGGTGGTGTATTACCGGCGCCCCGGCGGGCAGTCGCAGTTCTCGGAGATCGCCGGCATGCAGGTGGCCGGCGGCACCTTCACGGACTTGCTGGACTACGTCCGGCACAACCTGCAGGCGCGCCTCGACGTGGATGAACTCGCCGCGCGGGCGTGCATGAGCCCGCGCCACTTCGCGCGGCGCTTCAAAACGGAGATGGGGGTGACGCCGGCCCGGGCGGTCGAACGGCTACGGGTGGAAGCCGCCGCCGCGGCGCTGGAGAGCGGCAGCGCGTCGGTACAGGCGGTGGCGCGCAGCTGCGGCTTCGGCGACGCGGAACGGATGCGCCGCGCCTTCCTGCGGATTCACGGCGTGCCGCCGTCAGCCCGGCGGCGCGGCCGTGTGGAAGAAGATCAGACGCCGGCCAGCGCGCCGCGCAGTTCGCCGATCACGGAGTTGTAGCGCTGCGGGTCGCTGTCCTTGCCGGCCCCGAAAACGGCCGAACCGGCCACGAAGGTGTCGGCACCGGCGCGGGCGATCTCGGCGATGTTGCCGACCTTCACGCCACCGTCGATCTCCAGCAGGATCTTGCGGCCGCTGCGCTCGGCGTAGGCATCGATCTTGGCGCGGGCTTCGCGCAGCTTGTCGAGGGTGCCCGGGATGAAGGACTGGCCGCCGTAACCCGGGTTCACGCTCATCAGCAGCACCACGTCGAGCTTGTCCATCACGTGGTCCATCCAGGTCAGCGGTGTGGCCGGGTTGAAGACCAGGCCGGCCTGGCAGCCGTGGTCGCGGATCAGCGCCAGCGTGCGATCCACGTGCTCGGACGCTTCCGGGTGGAAGGTGATGACGTTGGCGCCAGCCTTGGCGAAGTCCGGCACGATGCGGTCCACCGGCTTGACCATCAGATGCACGTCGATCGGCGCCGTGGTGTGGGGGCGGATCGCCTCGCAGACCAGCGGGCCGATGGTCAGGTTCGGCACGTAATGGTTGTCCATCACGTCGAAGTGGATCCAGTCGGCGCCGGAGGCGATCACGTTGGCAACCTCTTCGCCGAGCTTGGCGAAATCGGCGGACAGTATGCTGGGAGCAATGCGGAAGGTCATGTTGAATCCTGGCGGGGGAGACGCGGGAGGGGGCATAGTCTACCCGCCCCGCTCCACCTCCGCCAACGCGGGCCGGCGGGTACCCGGGCCCTGCCGCTGCGGTTGCAGCTGCCGGGCAATTCAGTTTCAATAAGGGTTCCCCAACCCGAGCGTCCACAACAATGACAAGCGCCATCGACCAGGAAATCATCGAGGTCACTGCAGTATCCCGTTTCATCGACGAGCAGTCGGACCTGGAAGCGAACCGCTACGTGTTCGCCTACCACATCACCATCCGCAACATCGGCCGCATCACCGCCCAGCTGGTCAGCCGCCACTGGATCATCGCCGACGCCGAAGGCACGGTGCAGGAAGTCCAGGGTGCCGGCGTGATCGGCCAGCAGCCGGTGCTGCAGCCCGGCCAGTCCTTCGAATACACCAGCGGCTGCACCATCGCCACGCCGGTCGGCACGATGAAGGGCAGTTATCAGATGGTCGCCGAGGACGGCACGCCCTTCGACGCGGAGATCCCCGAATTCACGCTGGCCATGCCGCGCACCCTGCACTGAGGGCCACGCAGCCGGCCGGCACTCACACGACGAACTGGCCGATCGCCTTGCTCATGCGGTCCACCGACTGATCCAGGCTCGCCACCGCGCTCTGGGTCTGGCTCACCACCGCCACGTTCTGGTCGGTCATCGACGCCACCCGCTCGATGCTCTGGGCCATCAGCGTCATCGCGCTGCGCTGCTCGGCCGACGAATGGGTGATGTCGTTCACCATGCCGAGGGTGCGCTCCATCTGCGCGTTGATCTCCTGCAGCGCGCTCTGCGCCCCCTGCACCAACAGCACGCCGTCGCGCACCTGGCCGGCGCCGCCGCGCATGCCATCCACCGCCTTCTGGGTCTCGCTCTGGATGCCGGCCACCATCGTGCTGATCTCCTGGGTCGCCTTGCCGGTGCGCTCGGCGAGCTTGCGCACCTCATCGGCCACCACCGCAAAACCACGCCCCTGCTCGCCGGCCCGCGCCGCCTCGATGGCGGCGTTGAGGGCCAGCAGGTTGGTCTGCTCGGCGATCTCGCGGATCACGCCGGTGATGCGCGAGATCTCCACCGACTGCTGGCCGAGCAGCTCCACCTGCCCGGCGGCATCACGCACCGTATCGGCGAGGATCATGATCATCTCGCAGGCCTTGGCCGATACCTGGCCGCCGCGTTCCGACACCTCGCTGGCAGTCTGCGCGGCACTGTGCGTGGCGCCGGCGTGCTCGGCCACCTCGCCGATCGCCACGGTGATCTGCTGGATGCCGGCCGCCGCCGACGAGGTCGCGTCACTCTGCACCCGTGCAGCCTCGTTCACATTGCTGACGCCGGACGCCACCTCGCCCGACACCACCGCCACCTGCCGGGCCGTGTCGCCCATGCCCTGCACGGTGGCCTGCACCGATGACACGAAACGGTCCGCATCGCGGGCAATCTCGCCGAGCACGTCGCAGCGAGGCAGCTCGAAACGCTGGCGCAGGTCGCCGGTGGCCAGCAGACGGCCCAGATAGGCGTGCAGCGCCGCCGCATCCCGCGCCAAGCCCGGCACGAAGCCGAACAGGAAGCACAGTCCCCACAGCAGGCCCAGCCCACCTGTGCCGAGCATGAACTCGCGCATGAACGGCAGGCTGACGAAGCTCTGCGCCACCGCAGCGATCGCCAGCACCAGCAGCAGGCTGCCCGCCCCCACCAACTGCACCGGCGCGGACGTGAGCACCGCCCACGGCGAACGATGCGCAGCCACCACCCGGCCATGCTCGATGCGGATCGAGCGATCGCCCTCACGGACGCGCCGATAGGCGTCTTCCGCCGCCCGCACGTCCTCACGGGACGGGCGCGAGCGCACCGACTGGAAACCGACCACCCGACCGTTCTCGCGCACCGGCGACGCATTCGCCACCACCCAGTAGTAGCCGCCGTCGCTGCGCCGGTTCTTCACCAAGCCTCGCCAGGGCAGGCCGGCCTTGAGATCGCGCCACATGTCGGCGAAAGCCTCCTTTGGCATGTCCGGGTGGCGCACCATGTTGTGGGGCTGGCCGAGCATGGCCTCGCGGCGGTAACCACTGATGTTGGCAAAAGCCTCGTTGGCCTCGACGATACCGCCCTGAAGGTCGGTACGGGAATAGATGAACTCGCCCTCGGGAAGCAGTGTTTCAACGTTCGTGACGGGAAGGTTCGTGCGCATTTTGGATCACCGTGTTTCGTGGGTTTGCCCGGCTTCCGCCAGCTCTGGCGCGGAAACAGCACGGGAACTGGTCCTGGGAGATCAAATGCAGTTCCTGTGCCAAGCATCCGCTGGAGCAAGCGGCCGATACCATGCAGACGTGCCCGGAAAGCAGCAGAAGAGACACGCCCGGAATACGCCGAACAAGCTCGTTCAAGCCGGTCCGGCCGCATCCCCGGCTCATCACGGAGATATGAACAAACTCACGCATCAAAAATGAAAAATTTAGAAAATGCTCAGTGACTTTGTCGACAAACTGACTTTTTCGACACTATTTGGGCTTTACTGCAGTGCACCAACCCGTCTTTCTGCACCATCGCAGTGCATTTTGCGGAGATTCCCAACACAGGATGCGGCCTCCCGGCGGGCATGGTGCTTGCTGAAGTGTAGCCATCCTCCATTGCAGCTCTTCGCAGGCCATCACCGTGCAAGCACAACTCGGACGCTCCCGCCGAACCAGCCTCATCACGCCCCGAGCCGTGGACAGGACCCGCATCCTCGACACGCTGGTGAACAACCTCGAGGGCATGGTCTATCGCAGCATGGATGACGCCTACCGGACGATGGTCTTCATCAGCCAAGGCAGCGCCGAGCTGTGCGGCTACGCCCCGGCGGAGATTGTCGACAACGCCTGCATCTCCTGGGAAGAGGTCACCCATGCCGACGACCGGGCCCGCGTCCGCGCGCAGATCCGCAGCGCTGCCCGCAATGGCCAGCGCTTCGCGGTGCAGTACCGCATCACCACCGCCAGCGGCCACACCAAGTGGGTGCTGGAGCGGGGCATCACGGTGCCCGACGAGCAGGGCAAGAGCGTCATCGAGGGCTACATCGAAGACGTAACCCCGCGACGCGCGACGCTGGAGGCACTGGAGCGCACCGAACTGCGCTACCGCCACATCTTCGAGTACGCATCGGAAGGCATCTTCCAGACCACCCGCGACGGCTGCTACCTGGCCGCCAACCCGGCGCTGGCCCGGCTGTACGGCTACGAGACGCCCCAGCAGTTGATGGCCGACCTGTCCGATATCGAGAGCCGGCTCTATGTGGACCCCAGCCGCCGCGACGCCTTCCGCCAGCGGATGGAGAGCCACGGCGAAGTCATCAATTTCGAATCCCTGGTGCGCCGGCGCGACGGCTCGATCATCTGGATTTCCGAGAACGCCCACACGGTGCGCGGGCCGCAGGGCGAGTTCATCTGCTATGAAGGCACCGTCCAGGACATCACCGAGCGCAAGAGCACCGAGGAGCACCTGCGCCTGCTGGCCACGGTGTTCTCCAACAGCAACGAGGCGATCATCGTCACCGATGCGCAGAACCGCATCGTGGCCACCAACCAGGCCTTCACCAAACTCACCGGCTACCCGCAGGAAGAAGTCGTCGGCCAGAACCCGCGCGTGCTGTCCGCCGGCAACACGCCGCCGGAAATCTACAAGGAGATGTGGGATAGCCTGAACAACAGCGGCGCCTGGCAGGGAGAACTGTGGGACCGCCG
>Ga0265332_10001448_pt1 | contig 13298 bp, 12 predicted proteins | sample 41926metaG_FD_202084 | JGI IMG/M metagenome (GOLD analysis project Ga0265332, IMG submission 202084) | Rhizosphere microbial communities from Carex aquatilis grown in University of Washington, Seatle, WA, United States - 4-19-26 metaG | ecosystem: Host-associated > Plants > Roots > Rhizosphere...
GATTTTTTTCATCGTGTTCTCTTCGTCATGCGGCGAGCGCGAGCTGCATGGCATCGCGCGCCTTGTTGGTTCCGTCCCAGATGCGCGACGGAATGCAGATATGGCCTTCAAACAGCTTGCGGCACGTGCGCAGCAGATTGGCCTCCTCGAGCTCGAACTTGCCGCCGGCCTGGCGCGCGAAGACCTCGACTTCGAGGATGCCACCCGGATGCTCGATGCCGATTATCTGGCGTCCTCCGTCTTTCGGCTTCACCAGGCGATGAGCGACGGTGCCCGGCAAGATGCACGCGGTGGCAAGCGCCATCGAGCCGGTGACGGAATAAGTCGCATGGCAATTGAACGGCACAAAGTCGCGCGACGCGATGGTGCCGCCCGCGCGCGGCGCCGCAACCAGCACCGGCTTCGGTATCACGAGCTTGCTGCAATCGCCAAGTCCCATACGCTTGCCCGCTTCGACGCGGATTTTTTCGAGTCGGGCGATCAACGGGGCGTCGGAATCGAGCTCCGCTTTCGATTCATATCCCGTTTTGCCGACGGCCGCAGCCGGCACGATGACCATCGGCACGGCGACGTCGATGCACGTCACTTCGATGCCGTCGATCTCTTCGCTGACCTTGCCCGTCGGCAACAGCTTGCCGGTCTTGCTGCCGACGGTGCCGGCGAAATTTTCTTTGACGGGCGCCGCCGTTCCCGGCACGCCCGCAATCGCCGCGTCGCCGTCGTACGTGACCTCGCCGCCGGGCGTGTGCAGGATGACTTCAATCGTCGAATTGGTATTGATATTGAATACGACGACGCGGGTTTCCGGATGCTGCGCCTTGACCAGGCCCATTTCGATCGCGAACGGACCGACCGCCGACAGCATGTTCCCGCAGTTCGATGAATAATCGACGATGTCGGATTCGGGGTTGACCTGCACGAACAGGTAGTCGACGTCGTGGCCCGCGCGCGCGGACTGCGAGATCACGGCGATCTTGCTCGTGAGCGTTTCGGCGCCGCCGATGCCGTCGATCTGCCGCTTGTGCGGCGAACCCATCGCGGCGAGCAGCACCGCATCGAGCGTCTTGCGGTCGGCCGGCAGGTCGCGCGCGAGGATCAGCGGCCCTTTCGAAGTGCCGCCCCGATAGAGCGTTGCGGGTATGCGGGTGATCACGGTCATTCCATCTTGATATTGGCGCGCTTGATGACCTCCGCCCAGCGGGCCACGTCGTTCGCAACAAATGCGCCGAACTCGAGCGGAGTCGTGCTGGGCCGCGACTCGAGGCCCGCGCCGAAGAACCGGTCCTTCGCATCCTGTTGCGTGACGGCCTTCGCGATTTCGAGGTGCAGCCTCTCAATGACGGGCTTCGGCGTGCCAGTAGGCACTAACACACCGTACCAATTGTCGGCGATGAAATCGGCGACGCCGGCTTCCTTCATCGTCGGCACGTCGGGCAGGAAAACCGAACGTGTGTTGCTCGCGACACCGATCGCACGCACGCGATTCGACTTGATGAGCGGCATGACGGACGGCCCGGTCGCAAACATGACTTGCACGAGACCGCCGGCCAAGTCCACTGCGGCCGGACCGCTGCCCTTGTAGGGAACGTGCGTCATTTTCGTGCCCGTGCGCAGCAGGAACATTTCCCCCGCGAGATGCACGCTGCCGCCGGTGCCCCCGGAACCGAAATTGAGTTTGCCGGGTTCCGCCTTGGCGAGCGCGATAAGTTCCTTGACCGTCGTTGCCGGCACCGATGGATGCACGACGGCAATGATGGGCGTGATGGCGCCCAGCGATACCGGCGCGAAATCCTTGAGCGGGTTGTAGCCGGGATCTTTGTACAGGCTGATGCCGGTCGAGAAGCCCGTGTCAGCCAGCAATATAGTGTAGCCGTCCGGTAAGGCGTGCGCAGTGAGCGCCGTGCCGATGTTGCCCGCCGCCCCCGGACGATTGTCGACCACGACCTGCTGATGCATGGCCTCGCTCAGCTTCGCCGCGATGATGCGGCCGGACACATCCGAACCACCGCCCGGCGACCACGGCACCACCATGCGGATCGGCTTGTCCGGATAATCTGCGGCGTTCGCGCCGATGCAGGCGGCAAATGCAAAAATCGACAAGCTAATGGACGAATGGAGAAATTTCATTGGGGTTCCTTGGGTTGATCGAGCCGGCGGCGGGAGCGAAAAACGTTGCGTTAAACAATCATTCTAGCGCAAAATCCCAATTCGGTATACCGTATACCATATGCAATAAGCGACTGTAACTAATAATTTTTCGGATTGATATGAATTTTCTTACTGCCATACAAGTGGGCGAAACCGCGCGGCCCGCAACGACCCTGGATTTTGCGGGCCCGCCGGGTTCGTTCCCGCTGGCGCGCTACGACCTCGCCAAAATAAAGAGCGCGATCGGCCGCGACGAAATCAGGCGCGGACCCGCGTCGATCTGGCGGTACTGGATGTTGTTGCCCGCCGATAATCCGGCCGCCGCGATCACGATGGGCGAAGGCTACACTCCGCTCATCGAGCTGCGCTCGCTGGGTCACAAGCAACTGTGGCTGAAGGACGAAGGCCAGAATCCGTCGGGTTCGTTCAAGGATCGCGGCGCGAGCGTCGGCTTCACGCGCTATCGCGAACTCGGCGTCAAAGCGCTGGCGCTCAACAGCACCGGCAACGCGAGCGCTGCATGGGCCCTCTATGCCGCGCGCACGGGCATCCGCTGCACGAGCTTTCTGCCGGTCGACGGGCAAGAATCGACGCGCAAGCAATGCAGCCTGGCGGGCGGCGAAGTGCATTTCGTTCCCGACTGGCCCAACGTCGGCAACGTCGTGGCGGACGAATGCAAATCGCACGGGTGGCTGAACGTGTCGGCGCTGCGCGAACCCTATCGCATCGAAGGCAAAAAAACGCTCGCGTTCGAAATCGCGGAGCAATTCGACTGGCGACTGCCCGACGCGATCGTCTTCCCTACCGGTGGCGGGCAGGGCGTGCTCGCGTTGTATAAAGGGTTCCAGGAACTGCGCGAGCTCGGCTGGATTTCCGATCCCGATCCCAAACTCGTGATCACGCAATACGCAGGCTGCGCGCCGATCACCAAGGCGTTCAGCGAAAACAGGGAAAAGTGCGAGCCGTGGGGCGCGATAAACATCCTCGCCGGCGGCATGAAGTCGCCGAATCCCGTTTCCGGTGCCGCGATACTCGCGCTGCTGCGCCGCACGCGCGGTACCGCGGTCGCGGTGACCAATGAAGAAGCGCTCGCCGCCAAAGCGGAAATATGCCGGGCCGAAGGCGTGTTTATCTGCCCCGAGGTCGCCACGACTCTCGTCGGCATGCGCCAGGCGATCGAATCCGGCGCGGTGTCCGCTCAAGACCGCGTCGTACTGATCGGCACGGCGACAGGGCTCAAATCCCTGTCTCACGTGCGCGATCCGCTGGTCTAGCGCGCGTCGGCGATGTGGCCGCGCTTCAGGCCTGCAGCAAACGTCGCAGCGATCGCACGTTCTTTACGTTCTCGAGAGTCCACACCGCTTCGATCAATTTGCCCGCGCGCTGTTTGCCGAGCACGGGCTCCATTAACTGCAACGCCTTGGCGCCGACTTCCTCGCGCGTCATCGGGTTCGCCGGCGTGCCGCGTACTTCCGTGGTCTTGTGGCGCAGTTCGCGGCCGTCGCGCAATTTGATTTCGACCACCGCATGGCGGGCCGGCATCGCGCGATTGAGCTCGTCGTCACCGTAGAGTTCGACGCGGCGGCGCAGTTCCATGATGCGCGGCTCCTGCATGCGCTTGATGTCGTGCGCGGCCGCGAACGACACCGTACCGTCGAGCAGCATGGCCGCCGCCAGATACTGCATGTTGATGTCCGCCATGCTGCGGTCGTTCACCGTGTTCGCGCCGGCGTGATCGAGGCGGACGATCACTTTATCCACGTCGGCGGCCTTCAGGTTGTTGGCCTTGATCAATTCCTGCAGAGAATCGAGCGCCGCCTGCGCCGGATTGCCGACCGACCATTTCTTGATCGACGTCTTCATCACGGCGAAGGTTTCGCCGAGTCCGCGCACGAGTTCGTCGGGTTTCGCCGTCGCCTTGTAAGCGGCAAAGAAATTCTTGTCGCCCGAAAAGACGTCGTCGATCCCCGTCATGCCAAGTTCGACCATCGTCACGGCGCCCACGCCGTTGCGTGCGCCGCGGCCGGCGAAGTTGAACGCCTTTTCGATGTGCTGCGTGTCGCGCGGATAGTCGGGTACGCCCGACGCCTGTTGCGCCGCGTACGAGAGCACGTAGCGCACCTGCGTTTCATCGAGGCCCGCGAGCGCCGCGGCCGCTGCAGCGGCACCAAACACCGTGGCGTAACCGTAAGTGTCAAGACCGACTGCGCGAAAGGCCTGGCCGCCCAACGCAAACGAAGCTCTTTCGCAGAGGTCGTAGCCGAGCGCAATCGCACGCAAGAGCGGCGTGCCGCCGAGACCGCCGCGCTCCGCGATCGCGAACGCCGACGGCACGACGACGGCGCCCGGATGCGTGCCCGTTTCCGGATACGCGTCGTCGGTCTCGTCAGAGTGGGCAAGCATGGCGCCCGCGAACGCGGCGTTGACCACGTTGGTGACGATGCGCGAGCCGGGAACGCAAACTTCCGGCCGGCCGCCGAGTCTTTTCACGTACTCGAGCGCCTTCTGGCCGGGCAATAGTCGCGTGCCGGAGATCATGGCGGCAAACGTGTCGAGCGTGTGATGCTTGAGCGCTTCGGTCACCGCATCGGGCAAGGGGTGCCGGATTGCCTCAGCGATGTAAGCCGAAATCCTGCGCATTAACGGCGAGATCGCCTCGCCGGCGCCCTCCGCGGATCGAGCGCGCAATGGAAACGCCGCCGTCAGCGCGGTTGCGGCGGCGCCTTGCAGCAGCATGCGCCGCCGCGCCGAATATCGTGAATCTGTCATCGCCAATCCTCCCTGATACGAAATGAAACCGGACTGCGGACGCTACGCCTGCAGCAAATGCCGCAGCGACCGCACGTTGCCCATCTTCTCGATATTCCACACGGCCTTCACCAGTTCGTACGCGCGGCGCTTGCCGAGAATGGGCGCGCAAAGATCGAACGCCTTGTCGCCGACTTCTTCGCGCGTCATCGGGTTCTTCGACGTGCCGCGCACTTCCGTGGTGTGATGGCGCAGCGTGCGGCCGTCGCGCAGCGTGACTTCGACGATCGCCTGCCGGCTCGGGAGCGCGCGTTCGAGTTCGTCGTCGCCGACCGCTTCGACTCGCTGCCGGAGTGCCAGCACTTTCGGGTCGTTCATGCGCTTGAAGTCGTGCGCGGCCTCGAGGCTCGCGGTGCCGTCGAGCAGCATTACCGCGATCATGTACTGCAGATTGATATCGGGCATGCTGCGGTCGTTGACCGTGCGCTTGCCCTGCTGCGAGATGCGCACGACGACTTTCTCGACGTCGTCGGCCTTGAACTTGTTGGCCTTCATCAATTCGAAGAGCGAGTCGAGCGGCGCCTGGATCGGGCTGCCCACCGTCCAGCGCTTGATGTTGGTATTCACGACCTCGAACGTCTCGCCGAGTCCGCGCACGAGCTCCTCCGGATTGGTCCTGGGGCCGAACGCGAAAAAGAAATTGCGCTCGCCCGAAAACGCATCTTCGATGCCCGACATGCCCGAAGCCACCATGGTCGCGGATGCGGCACCGTTGCGCGCCGGCAGACCGCCGAACTGGAATGCCTTCTCGACGTGCTCGCTGTCGCGCGCGTAGTTGGAGAGCCCGCCCGCCTGCTGCGTCGTGTACGACAAAACGAACCGCACGCGTTCGGCATCGAGGCGCGCGAGCGATGCGCACGCCGCCGCCGCGCCGAACATCGGACCGAAGGTATGCGTGCCATGCCCCGCCTTCGAAAAATCGTACGAGCCCAGCGCGAGCGACATGCGCGTGCCGATGTCGTAGCCGAGCGCGACTGCGCGCAAGAGTGCTGCGCCGCTCGCCTTCTCGCGTTCCGCCATCGCGAGCGCGGCGGGCACGATGCCGCAGCCCGGGTGCGTGAGCGAAACCGCATGCGAATCGTCGGTTTCGTCGGCATGCGCGAACATGCCGCCGGTAAGTGCCGCGTTGACCACGGTCGTCATGATATGCGTGCCGGGCACGCACGCTTCCGGCGTGCCGCCAAGCTGCTTTAAATAAGCAATCGCCTTGCGACCGGGCAAGAGACGCGAACCCGAGATCATTGCCGCGATCGTATCGAGCAGATGATGGCGCGTCGCTTCGGCCGCAGCCTCGGGCAGCGCGCGCTGCGCGGCACCGACGATGTAATCGGCGACTGTGCGCATCACGGGCGAAACGGCGCCCGGCCTGGCGCCCGCCTCCGCCGACTGCGCGCGCACAGGCGCGGCGGCCGCGAGCGCGGCGGCGACACCCGCCTGCAGCACGAGACGCCGATGCGGTTTGAATAACGGTTCGTTCATTGCGGATCCTCCCTTTATTTTTGAAATCCGGTTTTGATGCAAGCTTCCACTGTGGGCGCAGCGCCGTCAAGCACGCATTGTGCACCCGGTGTAAGATTTCACGGGCGCGCCGCGGTAAAGATGCGTTGACGCTTAAAGAAGAACACCGGGAGGAATCGCCATGCACAAACACGCCGTCAAGGCCGCCGCGCTCGCGTTGATAATGTCGCTGGGTCCGCTAGCCGCTGAGGCCGCCGAAGTCACGCTGCTGATCTCGAACGCCCTGAAAACCGTGATGGAAGATCTCGCGCCGCGGTTCGAACAGGCGACCGGGCACAAACTGATCATCACCTACGGATCGACCAATCCGTTGAAGGCCCGCATCGAGAAGGGCGAGCCGTTCGATTTTACGATCCTCGGCGACGATGCGATTGACGACCTCGTCAAACAGGGCAAGCTCGCCGCCGCGACCCGCACCGTGGTTGCGCGCTCTGGACTGGGCGTCGCCGTTCGCAAAGGCGCGCCGAAACCCGACATCAGCACGGCCGATGCATTCAAGCGCGCGATGCTCGACGCCAAGTCGATCGCGTTCCTCGACGACGGCCTGACCGGAACCTATCTGAAAGTGCTGTTCCAGCGTCTGGGCATCGCCGACAATATGAAAGCCAAACACAAAAGCGCGCGCGGCGGCGAGGCGGTCGCCGCCGGCGAGGTCGAACTCGGCGTAACGCAGATCAGCGAAATTCTGTACCAGAAAGGCACGGAGCTGGCGGGCCCGCTGCCGCCCGCAATCCAGAACTACACCAACTTTTCTTCCGCGGTCGGCGCCGGCGCGAAACAGCCCGACGCCGCGAAGGCGCTGCTCAAGTATTTCCTGTCGCCCGACGCGGCGCGCGTGATGAAATCGATCGGCCTGGAGCCGGCCGGCTGAGGTTCAAAACAATCAAACGCCGTCGGTGCGCATCGGCACCGGCTCCGGCGCGGCGCCGCCGACGTCGATGCGCTCGTATTCGGCGATCACCTGCGCGCCGAGCAGGAGCAGCGTGGCGGCCACTTCGAAACTCAACAGCACGATGATGGCCGTCGTGAGCGAGCCGTACACCACGCTCACCTGCGACAGCGTGCCGAAATACCAGCCCAGCGCGTGGCGGATGATTTCCCACAGCACACCCGCCGTGGCGCCGCCGATCAGCGCGTGCTGCGCCGACAACCTGCCGACCGGCATGAAGTAGTAAATGCCCGAGATGAGCAAAATTTCCGAGGCCACTCCGGCGACATAAATCAGTACGCTCGAAGGGCCGCTCAGCGACCAGCTGCGGCCCAGCACCACGAGGCTCTCGCCGCCCATCGTCCCCAGGTCGGCAATCACGTAGGTGCTCGCGAACAATGCCGCACCGATGAAAATGATGTAGCCGAACGGCAGCAGCAAGGACACGGCATAGTGGCGCCTGCGCACGGCGACGCGATGCAAAAAAATCACCGAGATCGCGTTCTCCAGCACCTTGAAACCAAGCTGGCTGAAAAACAGCATCGTGAACAGCAGCACCCAGCCGATCACATCGCGATGCGCGAGGAACGCCCTCAGCTCCACCACGATCGCCTTGCCTTCGCCCGGCACCACGTATTCGAGCGCGCGGCGCAAAGTCGTCAGCAGCACCTCCTGGTCGATCACGTGCGAGAGCGCGATCACCATGAGAATCAAAAGCGGCACGATCGAGAGCAGCGCGTAATAGGCGACCGCGCCGGCGAGCAGCAAGCCCTGGTTGGCCTGAAACGCCTTCAGGACCTGCAGCGTGAAAACGACGGGGTTCTTGAGAACGTAGACGATGCGCGGGTTGATGAACTTCATGCTCTCACTTGGGCGCCGCTTCCCGCTGCGATTCGTCGAACTGCAGCTCCGCGCGCTCTTTCTCCGGCTGGCCTTTTTTGGCGGTGATGCTCAAGCGGCTGGCACGCCGCGTTTCGACCACGGGCTGCTTCATCGCCGCGACCCGCTCGAGCACCTTGCGGTAATCTTCATCCGACAGGATTCTCGGCCTGCCCGCCGCGTGCGCGAGCCTTTCCTCGAGCAGGATATTTTCGACCTCTTCGGGCGCCGCGATCGTCGTCACCGCCTCGCCCCACGTCTCTTTAGGCCGGGCCGCGGCCTGCGCGAACTCGTCCGCGGTAGCGATCATTTTCGCAATCGTCAGGTGATCGTTGCGCATGGCCCACGTCATCGCGTCCTCACCCCAATCGTTCTTCGTGCTGCGTATCGCGCCGTGCTCGATCAGCAGTGACGCGATTTTATCGCGGCCTTCGCGCGCGGCCATCATCAGCACCGTCGAGCCGTTGGTCGATTTTGCGTTGACGTCCGCCTTGTTCTCGATGAGATATCGCGCGAGCTCTTCGTGTCCCGCAAACGTGGCGTAATGCAGCGCGCTCCACTCGTTCCCTTCGCGATTGATGCTCGCGCCGTGCAGAACCAGCCAGCCTGCGGCTTCGCGTTTCCCCTTCCACGCCGCGAGCATCACCGCCTGTTCGTGGAAACGATTTTGAAAGTTGACGTCGGCCCCGTACTTCACGAAAAGCTCCATCATCGGAATGTCGCCGCGCCATGCCGCGATCATGAGGCCGGTGCCGATGCGCGCGCTTTCGAAATTCGGGTCGAGCCCCGCGGCGAGCCAGCCGCCGACCGTCGAAAGATCGCCCTGCTCGACCCGGACGCCGAACGTGATTTCGTCCGGCAGCTCGACCTGCACAGCCACTGCCGGCAGGCTCGCGGCCGACCCGAGAAAAGCAATGCAGGCCAGCAAAAAGCAGCTGACGAAACGCGGGGACGTTTTCACTTTGACATGTCGAAATATTTGCACTGAATTTTAGCTGGCCGCGCGCGGGAGGTCTTGTCAATCCGCTTTCCGCAGCCTATTCTGCACGGAGGCCGCTTGTCAAAGTAACCTTATAGCCATGCGCATCGAACCCGTTATTGCACTGATCGCGAGCGCCGCATTGCACGCGGGCGCGCTGATGTACGTACCCGGCACCTTCAATTCGCGCAACACCGCCGCGCCGGATGCAACCACGCCGGGCGTCGTCATCGTCGCGCATTTGAAGAATACGCTCGATTCCGCCAGGCGGTCCCGCACGCGCGCGGCGACAGCCGCTGGAGTCGGACGCACCACCAGCGCCACTGCCGAGGCCCGCAAGCCGCGCCTCGACAACGCCATGCGCTTTTACCCGCCCGAAGCGGTCGCGAAGGGAATCGAAGGCGAAACGATACTCATGCTGCGATACGACCCCGACGGCACGTTGCTCGACGCAAAGATTGCCCGGAGCAGCGGCCATGCGATATTGGACCAGGCCGCGTTGCGCGCGGTTCGCGCGACCCCGCGCATCGGCGAGGGACCGCGCGAAGTGCTGTTGCCGGTGACGTTCGCGTTGCACTGAGCCGTAGCGAAACTATTGCTTCACGTCGTTCAGCGTCCAATCGTAGTCAAGATAACGGATCGGCAATTTCCCGCGGCGCACCAGCGCGCGCCCGGCCGCCTCGTCGGCGATGAAATCGGCGTAGCGAGCCAGGAACTCGGGGACTGAATTGACGCCGCGGCCGCCTTTTTCGAAATCCGCCTTGTACCAATCGAATATCGGCGAAAGCTCCAGCTTGCCGGACACGGGATCGTAGCGGTTGCGGCTGCGATCGCCGAGAAAGCGGCGCGCGCCGCTTTCGAGTTGCGCGTCCAGTTGCCCGGCAACGTACGCTTCCTCGCGCAGCATCGGACAGCCGACGGACGCGCAATTGAGCGCGAAATGAATGCGCGGTTCGTCGAACGCACCGGGCGCGCGGATCATTCCGTGCTCCACATTGTCGAGACTGCGCGGGGCGCCCAGCAAGGTGAAGAATTCTTTCTTCCATGGCGACTGCAGGAACGAGCCGACGTCCTTGATCGATTTCAGGCCGGGATAGCGCGTCAGCACCAACTTGATCGTGCAGGCGTTATACGCATTGATCAGAAACGCGAGTTGCTGCTCGCGCGTCCAGCCCCGATACTCGGATGGCGTCACCGCGGCCAGTCCGTCGAGATAGCGATTCAACGCATCCTGGTCCCGCTTGAACGCGGCGTAATCCACGCGCGACGAATTGCCGCCGGATGCGACGGCCACATCGCGCTTGAGGAGCGCGTCCCACGCTGCATGCCCATGATCGAACGCCAGTGCCGCGTGCGTCATCAGGAGCAGCACCGCAGCAACCAGGATACCGCGCGGGAATTTCATTCCGGACCTTTTACCGCGGCTGCGCCACCGTCAACTGCGCGCCGGGCGACAGCTCAAACCGGCGCTCAATCAGGTCCGCATCGTCGAAATGACGGCGCCCGATGAACGCGGTCGCATGAGTGCCCCATTGCCGCATCGCGCCCGAGTTGTCGATGCCCATCGGCCAGAACAACCACCGCTCGCCGCGTTCGGTGCCGGGCACGATGCCGTCGGGCCCGAACGCGCTGCGCGTGGCGCGGCCCTCCGCGGGCAACGCGCGCAGATCGTTGTCGTCGGCGAATTGATAAACGGTGCCGGCGGCGCCGGAATCGGGATGGACGCCGACCACGTAGTGGGTACGGCTGGCGACGCGCACGACGACGCGCTGCGCCGCCGCCTGCGCCGGCAATTGCGCCGGCACGAACGCCCATTCGATGGCGCCTTGCGGGGCGGGCACTGGTTTGACCCGCGCGGTGGGAAAGAACATGTGGTAACAGCCGCACGGGTGGATGCTGTCGTAAACGAGGGGCGCACCGTCGTCGCCCAGAGTCACTCTGAATACGACGCCGTCCAGTCTGCCGGCGAGAAGATCCGTCGCGCCGCTCGACGGGCGCTCCGGAAACCAGATCGTATACACGAGTTGCGTCAGGATTTTTCCGCCGAAGCGCGTATACGCGAGGTGTTTATATACCAGCGGCCGCGCGGTATCGACTTCGGGCGCCGGACCGGCGCGCCATGCCAGCGGGCCGAACCGGTCATAGCCGCCGGTGGTTTCGACCTCATAGGCCGGCGCGTAGGCCTCGAACAACAAGTCGCGCTGCTGCCCCGTCAACTGCGGAATTCCCAGCGCGTCGGTTTGCTGGTGCGCGAAGATCGCAGCGACCTCGTCCGCAGTGGCCGGGGTCGCGGCTGCGGCATAGCGCACGACCCCGGCGACTGGCGACGCCTGCATGCCGTCCTGCCTGAACATGGCCGTCGCTTCCTGATGCCAGCCTTCCACGCCTTTCGAAAATGGAATGCTCGTAAGCGGATAAATGCCCAGCACGCGCTTCCAGTCGGCGTAGCTGTCCGGCACCTGCGCGCGCGCCAGAACGAGATCGCGCCCTTCCGCACCGGCTAGATCGGCGCGGGCCAGTTCCGTAGCGCAGGCCGCGGTTTTCACGCGGGCAGCGGCCGGGTCGTCAATTCCGGCGAGGGGAAATAATTGCGCGGACAGGTTGCCGATCTCATAGCCGCGCGCTTCGGCATCCGCTGCCTGCATGCGGGCAAGCCAGACGTCGAAGGCCTGCGGATCGTCCCGGGCCCTGTCCCGGAAAGACGCGGTAAAACGATCGACGCGCAGATACGGGAAACCGGGAACGCGGTACGCGCCGGCATCGCGCACGCCCGCGCGCTCGACGGTCGCATCCAGCTGCGCAAACCAGTTCGCGCACGAGCGCTGCGAAGCCGAAGACGACTCGAGATTCGACTTGAGCGGGGCTTCGAGCGTCGTGCAACCCGCGCACGCCGCGATAAGCAACGCGGCCGGGAAACTCCGCAGCAACGCGTAGTCGCGGCGGGCTGACGAAGACCACGCGGTCGCGGCCGTCATTGCGCGCTTGCCCGATTCGCCGCGCGCAATGCTTCCCTGCGCTCTATCTCTTTGACCATGCCGCCGAACTGGTCCGAAATGTTCGCGCGCATCAGCGGCACCGTTATGAAAAGCGGCACCGGCAGCGAGGGTTCTATAAGCCCCAGCCAGCGAAGCACGAATTCATCCGGCTTGTCGGCGACTCTTTCGAGCTGGTAGCCGCCGTCAAGCTGTTTCAGATTGCCCTTGAGCACGCGTATCCCGATGTAGGTCGGCGGATGCTCCGTGGATTCGACCACCACTTTGATGGGGTAATCGAAAAACATGATCGCCGCGGCGCCGGTTTGCTCGACGATCGCCGCGCTGCCGCGACGCTCGATCACGCGGCTTCTGGCCATGCCGGGAATAAATTCGGCAAGATGATCGTAATCCGTCAGGGTCTGCCAGATCAGCGCGTACGGCGCCTTGATCGTTGCCTGCGCGCGGATTTCGACCGCGCTGCCGCGGGTCGATGCTTCGACGGACATGGGTTCAGCGGCCTGCGCGATAACGGCGCCCGCACCGAGCATCAGCAAAGCGCCGGTCGCGCAGTATTTCCCGATGCGCGGCGTGCGCAATCCCGGACTCCGGCGATGTGGGTGACAGGTAAGCATGGTGCGATGTCAAATTTTCCCGGTTCGATAGACAATGTTCTATTGAGTTGCCACGGCCGCAGCACGCACACGACCCTGCATTCATTTGCCTGCAATTCTTCTAGCGACCTCCCCGGGCGGGCGCCGCCGCTCCGGTGACCTCGACCGGCACCGTGCTGGCCAGCATGCGGTCGGCGGTGCGCTTTTGTTCGTCGGTAAATGTCGAATAAAGCTTGCGGGCGGCAGCACCAAGCTGCTCCATCGCCCCCGCGCGGTTTTGTTCGGCGGCAATCCGCCGGTCGATCTGATTCACCGCATTGACGCCGGTTGAGAGCCCCGCATCGCGCTCCGAGTTCAAAAGAATTTCGAGGACCCTGTTCTCGTAGGCCTGCCAGGCGGCCGCCTGTTCGGGTTTGAGGTTGAGCGCGATCCGCACGTCGGTCAGCCGCAAC
>Ga0265332_10001451_pt1 | contig 13275 bp, 14 predicted proteins | sample 41926metaG_FD_202084 | JGI IMG/M metagenome (GOLD analysis project Ga0265332, IMG submission 202084) | Rhizosphere microbial communities from Carex aquatilis grown in University of Washington, Seatle, WA, United States - 4-19-26 metaG | ecosystem: Host-associated > Plants > Roots > Rhizosphere...
GCGCGCCGCAGGTTGCGTACCGCACATTGTACCGGTCGAAGCATATGCGTGATAAGTCCAATCGGCGCCTCACGGCGGTGCGCCGCTTCGGAATGGTGCGGTCGGCTATACTTTGGCGGAGTTGCGACGCGTGCGAACTCGGCGCAACGCTCATCGCACTTGAATGAGCGGGCCCGTAGCTCAGGCGGTTAGAGCAGGGGACTCATAATCCCTTGGTCGCTGGTTCGAATCCAGCCGGGCCCACCCGCATCGCTTCCCGTGTACCCGTGTACCCGTGTGCCCGCGCGGCCGCGCTTTCGAGCGCGACGCGCTCGAATCATTCCGCGGCGAGCGCCCTGGAATGCATGTCGACGCCGGCAGCGCGAAGAGCCGAAATCAGCCTGAATCTTCATATGCGGTCCGTGCGCAGCGCTGCGTCCCGCGCGCGAATCCCAAGGGCGGCGCTATCCAGCGCGCGCCTTCGCGATGGCGACGCGCAGCTCGCGTTCGACGTCGTCGACGGGAATATTGCGCACGTCCTCGTCGCGACCTTGCAGCGGGCGATGCACGAGCTGCGGATTGGGCGACGCCCGCCGCTGCGCGAGAATCCCGTGACGGGGGTCGGACCAGAGGGAAATCACGTCGAGCGCGAAGTCCGCGTCGAGGTAATACGCGGTGTTGAGCACGCCGCTGTCGGGACCGATCAGCACGCGGCACCGATTGCGGATGATCGACAGCATGTCGACGAACCCGGTGCGTCCCCGCAGATCCGTCACGGCCGGATGATCGATCGGAGGCAGCGCCGCGTTGCCGAACAGCAGCCAGCGCACGCCCTCGTGCGCGCCGACGCGGTCGAACAGCGCGCGCCAGGACAAGAGCGGCCAGTCCTTGACGTAGCGATAGTTTGCCTGCGTTTCCGACTGGATGTGCGCGCCGACGAACAGCGTCGCACGGTCCGGGGCGACGAACGCGTCGGCACGAGGATCCCACTCGCGCTGCCAGCGCAGGCGTACCGGATAGAGATGCCGCCGGCCGCGCAGCCAGCGCGTCGGATTGGTGTCGGCAAAGACTGCGCAGAACTGGTCGACGCGCCATCCGAACGGCCGGGTGAGCTCCGCCGGACTCGCGTGTCGATCCCGGACGAGGCCGGGCAGGACGCGCACGTCGTCGGCGCCGGTCATCCGGAAGGCCTCCTCGAGCTCGCTCCGCGTGACGACGGTGATGCGCGCACCCGGCACCTGTTCGCGCACGATGGCGAAGAGCGGCTCGAGCGCCAGCACCACGTCGCCCAGTCCGCGATTCCAGAAGAAAAGAAAGCCATCGCGCGGCGCGCGGCGTGCGCGTGCCAGCGCCCGGTCGAATTCGGTGCCGGCGATCTCGTCGACCGCGCGCTCGATGAGTTGTCTGGGGCTGGGGCTCAAGGTGAGACGACGACGAACGACGGGAGCGGAAGTTCCTAGTGACGGCGCGGCCGCTGCTGCACGGCTGCGGTGCCGGTGCGGCGTTTCAGGACGCGGGTGTTTCCTTCGTCCTGCCCGAGGTGTCGACTCCCATCCATTTGTACGGCGGGCAATAGGCCACCGCTGCGGTCGCCAGCAGCGGAAAGCCGAGCAGGCCCCACCAGCGCGCGTTGCCGTCGAGAAAGAACAGGAGACCGAGCAATGCGAGGCCGACGACGGCGCGCAGCGCGCGGTCGATGCTACCCATGTTGCAGACCATGATCGTTCCTCCCCTCGATGGCGTTGGCAATCCGGCCGCGGCGCATCCGCGCCGCCCGCGCCGTGTGCCCGCCGCACGTGCGCCGGAGTATAGGCCGCGTGCACGGGGAATGCACATATGGCACACTCGCGCCGTTGCGAAACAGGGGGAAGCGCGCCATGTTTGGACCCATCACGATTCCGTTCGGCACGAAGATGCTGTTCAACACGGTTACGCTGAACTCCGGCGCCGACATGGACGATGTCGAGCTCGCGCTGGGCGAGATGTGCAACACCGTCAAGGCCGCCTATGGCGACGAAAAGGGCGGCTTCATCGCCGGGCAGGTCTTCCGGTTCACCGGCTTCGTCTCGGACGAGGGCTCCTTGTCCGCGTCGCGCGGCGCCGCGGACCACCTGGCGATCGTCACTTACTGGCGCTCCTTCGAGCAGCACGAGCGCTCGCACGCGGACGCGGTATTCCGCGAGAAATTCGGCGCGCTGGCCGCGATGTGCAGCGACACCCGGGAACTCGGCTACGAATTGCTCTGGCAAGGCGAGCCGGAGACCGCCTGATCGGAGCCCCACGTCGGGAGCGCATCCCCCCACGTTACCGAATGCCGAAGTTGCATCCCCTGCTCCGGGTCTACCGGTTCCTGCGCGGCGACGGCAGCCTGACCGCCGCGGTCGTCGTGCTCGTGCTGTTCATCTTCGTGCTCTCGCCGCTGCGGGAGCTGAACGACGTCGGCGGGCTCGCCGTCGACCTCGTCTTCGCAATCTTCCTGGGACTGGGCGCGTGGTTCCTCTACGATCCGCGTCCGGTCATGAAGCTCTTCCTGGTGTTCCTGGGTGCGACGGTGATCCTGCGCGTCGCCGACTTCGGCGTCGGCGGACTCGCGCTCGACCTCATGAGTGCGCTCTTCACTCTGATCGCCGCGTTCCTGCTCGGCGCGATGTTCATCACCCGTGCGCTGCGCGACGGTCGGATCAACATGCACCGCATCATGGGCGCCGTCGGCGCGTTCCTGCTCATCGGCGTCATGTTCTCGCAGGTGTTTCGCATCATCGCGCAGCTGGCGACGGACGCGTTCGCCGTCGGCGGCGCGCCGGCGCCGGCCGCTGTGTTTCTTCCACGCGTCAACTATTTCAGCTTCGTGACGCTGACCTCGCTCGGCTACGGCGACATCACGCCGCTGCATCCGTTCGCCCGCGCGCTCGTGACCCTCGAGGCGCTCACCGGCCAGCTTTTTCTTGCGATCCTGGTCGCCCGGCTGGTGGCGATGGAACTCGAATCGCGACAGGTGCAGCGCGAGCTCCTGCGGGAAGACAGGCGGAAACCGAAGTGATACGCTGTGCGATGCTGGCGTCCCGCGCGCCGCGCATTCGATTTCGGGGAGAAAACAATGAACGTCACTCTGCTCCATACGCTGGGCCGCGCTTGGTGGCTCGTCCTGCTGCGCGGCATCGCCGCAATCCTCTTCGGCATTCTTGCGCTCGCCTGGCCGCAGGTCACGCTGGTTTCGCTGGTGCTGCTCTGGGGCGCATGGGCGCTGATCGACGGCGTCACCGCGCTTGTCGCCGGCTGGAAGGCAAAGGATGGCGGCAAGCCGATGTGGCAGATCGTGCTGGTGGGCGTGGTCGGCATCGTCGCGGGCGTGCTCACGTTCGTGATGCCCGGCGTCACGGCCATTGCGCTCCTCATCATGATCGCCGTGTGGGCGATCGTGTCCGGCGTGTTCCAGATCGTCGCCGCCATTCGGCTCCGCAAGGAAATCGCCAACGAATGGATGCTGATTCTCTCCGGCGCGCTGTCCGTCGTATTTGGCGTACTGATGATCATCAGTCCGGGCGCCGGCGCGCTCGCCGTGTTGTGGCTGATCGGATCGTTCGCGATGGCGTTCGGCGTGCTGCTCGTGATCCTCGCGTTCCGGCTGAGGAAGCACGCGGTCGCGCCGACCGCTGCCGCGGCCTGACGACGCCGGCATGGCGCGGCCGGCGCATCCTGGGCGCACGCGCCGCATTGCGGCGCGCTCAGCGGCCGTCGAGGTAGCGGCGGTCGTCGAACGTGCTGACCCAGTGCGGCCGGTAGACGACCGCGAGCGTCAGCACCATGCCGGTCAGCGTCGCGTCCCCGAACCCGAGATAGAGAAAGTACGGCGCGTACTCGCCGAATACGCGCGTTCCCGGCTCCGCAGCGAGCGCGAGAATCGTCAGTGCGGCGAGCGCGGCCGCGCCGTAGGCGAGCCACGCGCCGAAGAACGTGCCGACGAACACGTAGACGAAGAAGTTCGGCGGCAGAAATTGTTCGGCGAGGCGCAGCACGCCCATGGTCACGGCGACCGGCAGGACGCCCATCGTCATGAGCGCAATCCCGGCGTTGCCCCAGTCGCCGCCATGCACCGCGAGCAGCACTGCGACTGCGAGCGCCACGCCGAGCAGCGCCAATGGCGCCCCCACCATCAGCGCGAACGCGGCGACACCCAGCAGATGGAAGGTGAAGCCCGCACCGACGGTCGCCTGCAGGCTCCAGAGTGCGACAAGGCAGAACATGCCGCCGAACCAGACGTGGACCTGCCCGCTTTCCGCGAAGCGCGGCCACGGCGCGGCACGCGCCGCCCACGCAAGCGTCGGCAGCACGCACATCCATCCGGCGATGATCCACGCGCGCGGCAATGCGACGGCAACGAGATCCATGTCGCTTCGCAGTTCCGCGCCGCACGCCGTCCGCGGTAAGCGAACGTGTACGGCGTCCGGACTCTCTATCGCGGGCGCCGGCCGCGCCGGGAGCCGCGCGGAGCTGCCTCGGCCGCATCGCCACGAAGCGGCAGGCGCGCCGCGACGGCCTCGGCTTCGAGGCGCTGCCGCTCGATCAGACGCTGCATCGTGGCGAGCGTGATCGAGCGAAACGTCGCCCGTGCGATCTCGTCGATTTCGGAAAGCACGGCGCCCAATGCCTGCCCGACCGGCGTCGCCTCGCCCGCGTCGCGACGATCGGGATCGGGGCGGCCCGGATCCTCGAACATCTGGATGATGTCCATCAGCGTCAGCCGGCGCGCGTTGCCCGTGAAGCGGTATCCGCCGCCGACTCCGCGCACCGACAGGACGACGCCCGCGCGCGCAAGCTCGGAGAGCACCTTGGCGAGGTGATGCGACGACACCCCGTATTTCGCCGCGATTTCGGCGCCCGAGATGTGACGGGTCGGATCGGCCGCGATCTCGAGCACGCTGTAAAGCGCCAGCGACGTGTTCTTCTGCAGCTTCATGGCTTCGCCGCTACTGCGCGGTCCGGCTGCTTCGCTGTGCCATCGCTTGGCGCTCGGCGCACTTGATATGTTCGGACTCGCGCCTCGCTGCGGGCCCTGTGTTGGAAAATGAGGCACTCGGGCGTGCTCGCGACGCTTCTGATCGTGCCTATCCGCGCCATCACGCGAGATCCATTTCCAGCGGGATGAACGGTCCGGCCATCATTCCCTGGCTGCGGAAGAACGACAGGATCAGCGTGTTGTCGCGGGCGAGCATCGTGCGCACCTTGCGCACGCCGGCGCGGCGGAAGTTCGCGCAGATCGCCTCGAGCAGGCGGGTGCCGATGCCCGACTGGCGCGCGCCGGGGTCGACGTCGATCGCAAACACCCAGCCGCACGGCGGAGAGCCGAATTCCCAGTCGCGTACCTCGCCGATCACGAAACCGGCGACCTGCCCGTCGCGGTCGGCGACCAGGAACTGGCGCTCGGCGCCGCCGGCCTTGCCGTAACGCTCGTAGACCGAGCGCCAGTAATTGCGCTTGGCGATGCCCGTGACCGCGGCGTCGAGGGCGATGACGCGCTCGAGGTCCTCGCGCCGGACCGGGCGGACCGCGACTTCGACCGCGGCGACGCTGCCCGGCCGGACCCGCGCCGCCTTCGAAACCCGCTCGCCGTGCCCCGCTGCCGCCACGCCGACCTCCAAAGACTGATGCAGATCAACCTAATTATCGCATTCCAATGCCAGATTAACGGCTATTGGGGGAAGGCTCAACCCTTCGGCCGTGAAACGCGGCATAAAGCGGGCGCAAGAACCCGTCCCCGGCAGCACGTTCGCCGCTCTGCGCGGCAGACACGAGGAGGATTGGCATGAAGGCTTCGCTCGCCCCGGGCGTCACCTCGACAACGCAGATCATGGTCGATCGCGACCGCACGATCGACTTCATGGGCGAGGCGGCGCGCGTCTACGCGACGCCGATGCTCGTCCGCGACATCGAGGTCGCGTGCCGGACGCTGCTGCTCCAGCATCTCGATCCCGGCGAGGATTCCGTAGGCACGCGCGTCGAGATCGACCATCTCGCGGCCACGCTTCTCGGGATGAGCGTCGACATCACGGTCAAGGTGCATGAAGTCGCAGGACGTGCGATCTCCTTCGAGGTGAGCGCACGCGATCCGCTGGACCTCATCTGCCGCGGCCGGCATCACCGTTTCGTCGTCGACGTCGCGAAGACGACGGAGCGGCTCGCCGCCAAGAGAGCCAAGGCTGGCCTCGCCTAGCCGACCGGAGGCCCGACCCGTGGCCAAGCCACCCTGCATCGAGCATGTCGCAACGTACTGCTACCAGTGCGTCGCCGGCCCCGATCTCCTGACCGTCAAGGTCGTCGACGGCGTCGCGACCGAGGTCGAGCCGAACTTCGCCGCCGCCGACGTGCACCCCGGCGGCGGCAAGGTCTGCGTGAAGGCCTACGGTCTCGTGCAGAAGACCTACAACCCGAACCGGATCCGCACGCCGATGAAGCGGACGAATCCTAAGAAGGGCCGCGGCGAGGATCCGCGCTTCGTGCCGATCAGCTGGGACGAAGCGCTCGACACCGTCGCCGCGAAGCTCAACGGCGTGCGCGCCGCAGGCCTCACCGACGAGTCCGGCTATCCGCGCCTCGCCGTGAGCCTCGGCGGCGCCGGCACACCGCAGTCGTACATGGGTACGTTTCCCGCGTTTCTCGCGGCATGGGGCCCCGTGGACATGGGCTTCGGCTCGGGCCAGGGCGTCAAGTGCTATCACTCGGAGCATCTGTACGGCGAGTTCTGGCACCGTGCATTCACCGTGTCGCCGGACACGCCGCTCACCGAGTATCTGATCTCCTGCGGCGCCAACGTCGAGGCGTCGGGCGGCGTCGTCGGCGTATGGCGCCACGCGAATGCGCGCATTCGCGGCATGAAGCGCGTGCAGGTCGAGCCGCACCTGTCGGTGACCGGTGCGTGCTCCGCGGAATGGGTGCCGATCAAGCCGAAGACCGACGCGGCATTTCTCTTCGCGCTGGTCCACATGCTGCTGCACGCGTTTCCGCGCGAGCGGCTCGACGTTCCGTTCCTGACGAAGCGCACGTCGTCACCCTATCTTGTCGGGCCGCACGGCTTCTACCTGCGGGACCGCACGACGCGCAAGCCGCTGGTGTGGGATGCGGCACGCGGCACCGCGGTGCCGTTCGATGCGCCCGGCATCGACGAGGCGCTCGAGGGCCGCCACAACGTCGACGCGATCGAGATCGGTCCCGACGACGAGGTGCTGGCGGAGGGCATGCTCGCGGGCGAAACTGCATTCAGCAAGCTCGTCGCGCACATGGCGTCCTACTCGCCCGAGTGGGCGGCGCCGGTCTGCGACGTGACCGCCCCGACGATGCGGCGCATCGCGGGCGAATTCCTCGACCACGCGCACGTCGGCGAGACGATCGAGATCGAAGGCAAGCGCCTTCCCTATCGGCCGGTCGCGGTGAGCCTCGGCAAGACGGTCAACAACGGCTGGGGCGGCTTCGAGTGCGTCTGGGCGCGGACGATGCTGGCCGCACTCGTCGGCGGCCTCGAAGTTCCAGGCGGAACCCTCGGCACGACCGTGCGGCTCAACCGGCAGGTTCCGGCGCGCGTCGACAGCGTGCTGACCGGTCCCGACGGCTTCATGGAGTACCCGCTCAATCCGACCGACAAGGCGCGCTGGTCGCCGAATCCGAACATCCGCAACGCGTACCGCACGATGGTGCCGCTCGCGGCCAACGGGCCCTGGAGCCAGGCGCTCGGACCGACGCACTTCTCGTGGATGTTCCTCGACGAGACGCCGAAAGGCCTCCCGCGCGTCACCTTGCCCGACGTCTGGTTCGTGTACCGGACGAATCCCGCGATCTCGTTCTGGGACACCGACGCCGTTGGCGACCGGATGGCGCGCTTCCCGTTCATGGTCGCGTTTGCGTACACGCTGGACGAGACCAACCATCACGCCGACATCCTGCTTCCCGAGGCGACCGATCTCGAGAGCCTCCAGCTCATCCGCATCGGCGGATCGAAATTCGTCGAGCAGTTCTGGGACTGCACCGGCTTCGCGCTGCGCCAGCCGGCGGTCGCGACGGAGGGCGACGCACGCGACTTCACGGCGATCGCGACCGAGCTCGCGCGCCGCACCGGCATTCTCGAAAAATACAACGCATCGATCAACAAGGGCGCCGCCGGCGTGCCGCTGAAAGGCGCGCACTGGGACGTGGCACTCGCGCCGGAGACGGCGCACACGCCCGAGGCGATCTGGGATGCCGTGTGCCGCGCCGCAAGCGCGGAGCTGACCGACGGGCGCGAGTCCAACGGGCTCGACTGGTGGAAGACGCACGGGCTCGCGACCAAGCCATTCCCGCGCACCAAGTGGTATCTGTACCCGACCCTCGCGGAAAAGGGATTGCGCTTCGAGCTCCCTTATCAGGAGCGGCTGCTGCGCATCGGCACCGAGCTCGGCCGTCGTCTGCACGAGCACGACATGCACTGGTGGGACAACCAGCTGCCCGAATATCAGGCGCTGCCGAAGTGCAAGGACTTCGGGCTGCCGTGGATCGCTTCGCTCGAGAAGGCCGGAGGCAAGCCGCAGGACTATCCGTTCTGGCTGCTGACCGCGCGCAGCATGCAGTACGCATGGGGCGCCAACGTCGGGATGCAGCTCATCAAGGAAGTCGCCGACAACGTCAAGGGTCATCGCGGCGTCATCATCAACACATCCATGGCGGGACAGCTCGGCATCCGCGACGGCGATCCGATAGAGATTGCGACACCGGCGCACAGGGTGAAAGGCCGCGCCGTGCTGCGCCAGGGCATCCGGCCGGACACGCTGCTCCTGATCGGCCAGTTCGACCATTGGGTGACGCCGTTCACCAAGGGTTTCGGCATGCCCAGCATGAATTCGCTCACCGAGATGTCGATGGACCTGACCGATGCGACCGGTTCCAGCGCCGACATCGTGCGCGTCAGCATCGCGCCGGCGCGACGTGGCGCAGCGACGCCGGCAGCGAGCGCGGGAACATCGAAATGACGCGCTGGGCCATGGTTGCCGACCTGCGCCGCTGCGTCGGCTGCCAGACGTGCACGGCGGCATGCCGCCACGCGAACGCGACGCCACCCGGCGTCCAGTGGCGGCGCGTGCTCGACGTCGAAGCGGGCGAATATCCCGACGTGCAGCGCGCGTTCGTCCCGGTCGGCTGCATGCACTGCGACGACCCGCCATGCATGGACGTCTGCCCGACCACCGCGACCAGGAAGCGTGCCGACGGCATCGTCACGATCGACTACGATCTGTGCATCGGCTGCGCGTACTGCGCCGTCGCCTGCCCTTATCAGGCACGCTACAAGACGATGCGGCCGGTGTTCGCGTACGGCAAGGCAATGGCGAACGAAACGAGGCGCCGCGACGATTCGCGCCTTGCCGTCGCGACCAAATGCACGTTCTGCGTCGACCGCATCGATGCCGGCCTCGCCAAGGGGCAGAAGCCCGGCGTCGATCCCGAGGCCACTCCTGCCTGCGTGAACGCGTGCATCACGCAGACGCTGCAGTTCGGCGATCTCGACGATCCGCAGAGCAACGTGTCGCGGCTCATCGCCCTGAACCGCCACTTCCGGATGCACGAGGAACTCGGCACCGGCCCCGGCTTCTACTACCTGTGGGATGCGGGTGCCGCGTCGGGCGCCGATTGACCCAGCGAGCGGATGAGACGATGACCTACCCTGCCAAAGGCTACGGCCCCTACGGTCCCGATCCGTGGCACCAGACGAGCTGGGATGCGCGCGCGGCAGGCAATTTCGTGTGCGGCGGCGCGGGCGCCGGGCTCGTCGTGTTCGCAGTATTCGCGGGTATGGGAAGCGCCGTCGTCCCGTGGCTGCTCCTCAGCGGCCTCGCTCTCGTGGGTCTCGGCCTCTTTTCGGTGTCGCTGGAACTCGGCCGGCCGCTGCGCGCGCCGAACGTCATTCGCAACCCGCGCACATCGTGGATGGCACGCGAAGCGTGGGTCGCGGGATTGCTGTTCGCCTCGGGTTTCGCCGCGGCATTCGGAGTTGCGGGCATGGCGCGGGTCGCCGCCGTGCTCGCGCTGACATTCGTCTATTGCCAGTCGCGACTGCTGCAGGGCGCGAAGGGCATTCCCGCATGGCGCGAACCGCTGCTGGTCCCGCTCGTCCTCGTCACCGGACTGGTCGAAGGCGGCGGGCTGTTCGTCGCGTCGATCCCGCTGCACCGGACGGCGACGCCTGCGCTTCTCACGCTGTTCGCGGCCCTCGTCGTCGTGCGCATGGGCGTTTGGCTCGTCTACCGCCGCAGGCTCACGCGGGCAGCAGCCGGCGCGCGTGCCGCGCTCGACCACGCAGGCCTGATTCTGCTCACGCTGGGCACGGCAGTTCCGCTCGCCTGTGTCGCCGCGCTGGTCACGATCGCGCTGCCGGCAGGTGCAATGGCGGCGCTATGCGTGCTCGCGGGACTCGCGGCCGCCGGTGCGGGAGCGTGGGCCAAGTTCGTGCTCGTCACCCGCGCGGGTTTCAACCAGGGGTTCGCGCTGCCCCATTTTCCGGTGCGCGGCGTTCCGCGCTGACCGCGGCGTTCGCTTCCGACGCCAACGCCGACCCGACAAGGACCTCGATATGGGTGCTTCGACCATGGCAGAGATCGGCCACGGAATTGCGCCGGGCGATCACTTTCACTTCCACCGCTCGCAGGAGACGCTGCCGCGCGAGCGGCTCGCAGCGCTGCAGCTCGCGCGGCTGCAGGAAACCGTCCGCAACGCGTACGACAACGTCGCGCTGCATCGCAACCGGCTCGACGCCGCCGGGATCGATCCCGACGCGATCGCGTCGCTCGACGATGTCGCGCGGCTGCCGTTCACGCAGAAATCGGACCTGCGCGACCACTATCCATTCGGACTTTTCGCGCGACCGGCCAACGCGCTGGTGCGGCTGCACGCGTCGTCGGGGACGACGGGCAAGCCGACGGTCGTCGGCTACACGCGCACCGACATCGAGAACTGGGCAGCCTTGATGGCGCGATCGATGGCGTGCGCCGGCATCCGTCCCGGCGATATCGTCCACAACGCATACGGCTACGGACTCTTCACGGGCGGCCTCGGCGCGCACTACGGCGCCGAGCACCTCGGCGCGGTCGTCGTGCCGATGTCGGGCGGCTCGACCGAGCGGCAGGTGGCCCTCATCAGCGACTTCGGCGCCCGCGTGCTTTGCGCGACACCGTCGTACGCACTCGCGATCGCCGAGGTCGCGGAGCATCTCGGCGTCGATCTGCGCAAGAGCGCGCTCGCGATCGGGCTCTTCGGCGCCGAGCCGTGGAGCGAGGCGATGCGCCGCGAGGTGGAAGCGCGCCTCGGCATCGTCGCGATCGACATCTACGGTCTCTCCGAGATCATGGGCCCGGGTGTGGCCTGCGAATGCCAGTGCCGCGCCGGCCTGCACGGATGGGAGGATCACTTCCTGTTCGAGGTGATCGATCCGGAAACCGGCGCACGCGTGCCGGAGGGCACCGCCGGCGAGCTCGTCATCACCACGCTCACCAAGGAAGCGCTGCCGATGCTGCGCTACCGGACGCGCGACATCACGCGGATCACGACGGCCCCGTGCGACTGCGGCCGCACGCACCTTCGCATCCTGCGCATCACCGGCCGCAACGACGACATGCTGATCATCCGCGGCGTCAACGTGTACCCGTCGCAGCTCGAGGCGGTGCTGATCGGGCGCACCGACATCGCGCCGCACTACCAGATCATCGTCGAGCGGCACGGCAGCCTCGATCACGTGACCGTCGAGGTCGAGACGAATCCCGGCGTCGACAGCGCGGCGCACGAGCGGATCGCGCAGGAAGTGGCGCATCACATCAAGTCGATGATCGGCATCACCACCGTCGTCGCCGTCAAGGCGCCTGGCGCCATTCCGCGCTCGCAGGGGAAGGCCGTCCGCGTGCGCGACCTGCGCCCGAAGGACGAATGAAGCTCGCCCGCGTTTCCGCATGAAAGGACAGGACATCGTGCTGCCTCAACCCGCCCTCGCCGCCGTCCAGGACGGCATTTCAGTCCGCGCGCTCGCGCGCCAGGACCTCGATGCCGTCGTCGCCATCGACGCGGCGATCGAAGGTCGGCCGCGCCGTGCCTACTTCGAGCGGCGGCTGCGCGCCGCGCTCGACGAACCGTCTCTGCATGCGCAGTTCGCGGCGTCCGACCGGGACGGACTTGCGGGATACATCCTGGCCCGCGTGCTGGAAGGCGAATTCGGCGAGAGCGAGAGTGCGCTGCGGCTCGAAGTCGTCGGAGCACGCGCCGATCTCGTCGGCCACGGCGTCGGCGCGCGCCTCATCGACGCACTCGCCGCGTGGGGTCGCCGGCACGGCATGAAGCGCATCCACACGGTAGCGCGGTGGAACGATCATGGGATGCTCGCATGGCTCGATCGCCAGGGCTTCGCACTCGCGCCGAACCACGTGGTCGACTGCGCGGTGAATGGCGGCGCCTATCTGACGGAGCGCGACGACGTCGTCTCGCTGCCGGTGGGCGCGGGACCTGCGCAGGAAGTCGCCTACGACGGCGGCGAGGCCAACGACTTCGAGCGGCTCGCCCGCGACAGCGCCGACGTTCGCGCGATGCGGCCGGAGGATCTCGCCGACATCGTGCGCATCGACCGCGGCATCACGGGCCGGCACCGCGAAGTCTACGTCCGGCACAAGCTCAACGAGACCATGGTCGATTCGGCGATCCGCGTGTCGCTGACGGCCTGCGACGGGGGCATGGTCGCGGGCTACCTGATGGCCCGCGTCGATCTCGGCGACTTCGGGCGCACCGAGCCGACGGCCGTCATCGACACCATCGGCGTCGATCCCGGCCATGCGCACCGCGGCATCGGGCGCGCCCTGCTGTCGCAGCTGTTCGCCAATCTCGGCGCGCTGCGCGTCGAGCGCGTCGAGACGATCGTCGCCCCGCGCGATCTCGCGCTGCTGGGATTTCTCTACGACACGGGGTTCGCGCCCGCGCAGCGGCTCGCGTTCGCGAGACCGCTCGACTGAGTCGAACGCCCGGCGCACGCAAGTCGCTCGGACAGTCGTCCGCCGTGCCGATTCCCGGCCGCCGTCCGCCGGCCGGAACGGTCAGGTGGCGACGGGCAGCGGCGCGGTTCCGGTCCCATTGCCAAGCGGTTCCCGGCGCACGGCTCGCATCAGACAGACGAACACCACGAAGAAGATTGCGCCGGCTGCGGCAGCCTCCCAGGGATTGCGGCCGGAAATGATGCACACGCCGGCGGAGAACAGCGAAAACGTCAGATCGTCGCCGAGGCCGAAGAGCAGAAGGTGCGGCATC
>Ga0265332_10001454_pt1 | contig 13269 bp, 11 predicted proteins | sample 41926metaG_FD_202084 | JGI IMG/M metagenome (GOLD analysis project Ga0265332, IMG submission 202084) | Rhizosphere microbial communities from Carex aquatilis grown in University of Washington, Seatle, WA, United States - 4-19-26 metaG | ecosystem: Host-associated > Plants > Roots > Rhizosphere...
AGGCCTGAAACAACACTCATGAGAACAACTATCAAATCACCGGCTACCATCGAAGGGATAGGTTTGCATAAGGGCAAGCCGGCCCGCGTCACCTTCCTCCCGGCCGAAGGGCCCACCGGTTTCCGCTTCATAAGCCCGCTTTTCAAAGAACCCCTCCCCGCGCGGCTCGACAAAGTCGCAGGCACCGCGCGCGGCACCAATATCAGCGACGGCAAGAACACAATTTACACCGTAGAGCACCTCCTCTCCGCCGCCGCCGGCCTCGGCATAGACGATCTCGACATGGAAATAGACGGCGAAGAGCCCCCGGCCGCCGACGGCTCCGCTCTCCCCTTCGCCACCGCCCTCCGCCAGGCCGGCCTTAAAGAAAAACCGGGGCAGGAACGCACCCCCCTTTCCCTTGGCGGCCAGCTCGAAATTACCAAAGGCGATATCCGCTATCTCGCCCGGCCCATGCAGGGCCGCGTCCAGATCAAGCTCACCTACGACTACCCGCATAAACTTGTGGGGGCGCAGACCATCGAATTCATACTGACCCCTGACGAGTATTTCGTCCGCGTAGCCCCGGCCCGCACCTTCGGCTTCTCTCATGAGCTGGAAGCGCTCAAAAAAGCCGGGCTGGCCCGCGGCGGCTCCCTCGACAACGCCATCGTCATAGCCGAAAACGGGATAATGGCAAAAGGGGGCCTGCGCTTCCAGGACGAGTTCGCCCGCCACAAACTCCTGGACCTTATAGGCGACCTCGCCCTGGCCGGCCGGCCCCTGAAGGATATCTATATAGAAGCCGTGCGCCCGGGGCACGCCGCCAACGTCAATTTTGCTAAACTATTATTGGAAAAGGCACAAAACGCATGACCGAAAACAAACCGCGCCATTACAAGCCCGTCCGGGTCATCCCCTGCGAGGAAATACTCAGGATCATCCCCCACCGCTATCCCTTCATGATGGTGGACCGCGTGGAAGTGGTGGAGGAAGGAAAGTACTGCGTCGGCGTCAAGTGTGTCAGCGCCAATGAACTCTATTTCCACGGCCACTTCCCCGAAAATCCCATCATGCCAGGAGTACTCATGCTGGAAGGCATGGGCCAGACCGCGGCCGCCATGATGATGGACCTGCCGGAGACCAAGGGCCGCCTGGGCTTCTTCGCCGGCATCAACAGGGCCAAGTTCCGCCGCCAGGTAGTGCCGGGAGACGTGCTCAAAATGCACGTGGAGATACTCCGCGTCAAGAGCCACCTGGCCAAGGTCCGCGCCGAAGCCTGGGTGGACAACGAGCTGGCGGCCGAAGCCGAGCTGACCTTCGCGCTAGGCTAGGCTTCCGGAAAAATTTGGAGGAGACACAACATGGCTACCAAGATACACCCCACAGCGGTAATCGACCCCAAGGCCCAGATCGACAACGACGTGGAGATAGGGCCGTTCACCGTCATCGGCGAGGACGTCCAGATAGGCGCCGGCACCAGGATAGGCCCCCAGTGCATCATCGAATTCTCCACGCTCGGCAAGAACAACTGGCTCACCGGCGCCGCCTACGTCGGCATGCCGCCGCAGGACTGGTCCTACAAGGGCGAGCACAAGCGCTTCATAATGGGAGACAACAACGTCATCCGCGAGAACGTTTCCCTGCACCGCGGCGCGCACACCGACGTCACCACGATGGGCTCGGGCTGCATGCTGATGGCCAACTCCCACCTCGGCCACGACTGCCGCGTCGGCAATAACGTCATCCTGGTCAATTCCGCCGCGGCCGCCGGCCACGTGGAGATCGGCGACCGCGCCACCATCAGCGGCCTCGCCGGTATACACCAGTTCACCCGCATAGGCAAGTTCGCGATGATCTCCGGCGGCGGCATGGCCAACCAGGACATCATCCCCTACGTGATAGCCCAGGGCGACCGCGCCCGCCCGGTGACGATCAACATAGTGGGCCTGCGCCGCAACGGCTTCACCAAGGAACAGATAAAGGCCATAAAGCACGTCTTCAAGACGCTCTTCTTCCAGAACCTCATGCTGAAGGACGCCGTGGCGAAACTGCGCGCCGAGAACCTGCCGCCCGAAGCGGCGCTGATACTGGACTTCGTGGAGTCCTCCAAGCGCGGCATAGCCCGTCCCCGCAGGAACGCCCGGGAGCTCGAGACCGCGGTAAACGATTAAAACCAATGGGTGAAAAAACCGGGCTCATCGCCGGCGGCGGCAGTTTTCCGCTGCTCTTCGCGGCCGAAGCCAAAAAGGCCGGCCGCGAAGTTTTCGTCGTGGCCCTTAACGACATCACCTCTAAAGAGATAGAGCAGTACGCGGTGGAGACCCGCTGGTTCCGCCTCGGCAACGTGGGCGGCCCCATCAGCTACCTCCGTGAAAGCGGCGTAAAGAAAGCCCTGATGGTCGGTTCGGTTCCGCACGTCAATATTTTCGGCGGCGTGATCCCGGACCTGCGCGCCGCGAAACTCCTCCTGAAACTCCGCGACAAGAAAGCCAACGCCATCTTCGCCGCCGTGGCCGAAGAATTCTCCGCCGACGGCATAGAACTCGTCAGCACCGCCACCCTGCTGGAACACCTGCTGGTAAAACCCGGCCTGGTGGCGGGCAAAAAGCCCGGCGCGGACACCCTTAAAACCGCCGCCTACGGCTGGAAAGCCGCCAAAACCCTCGCCGCCCTCGACATCGGCCTCACGGTAGTCCTGCGCGACCAGGCAGTAGTAGCCGCCGAAGGCATGGAAGGCACCGACGCCTGCATCCGCCGCGCCGGGGAAATCCTGAAGAAACTCGGCAAAGGCCAAGCCCTTACCGTGGTAAAAGTAGCCCGCCCCGGCCAGGACATGCGCTTCGACCTCCCCGTAGCCGGCGCCAGAACCCTTCACACCATGGCCAAAGCCGGCGCCACCACGCTGGTCCTCGAAGCCGGCAAAACCCTGATCCTGGGCATGGAAGAATTCCTCGCCGCCGCCAAAGAAACCGGCATCACCGTCCTAGGCGCCGACAATACCACCTTTCCGCAACAGTAGAGTTTTCGCAAAGCAGTCAGAGGAATGATTTTTTAGAAGTTCGAACAGCGCTTTTAAGGAGGGGGCGGCGAGGGTATGGGTTCGGCGGGACTTCTCGGAGGCCGAGGCTTGCGCAGCGCCGAGGCCGAGAGTATGAGCGCGCGCACGGTGTGCGCGACGCGTGCCCGCCGAACCCATGCCCTCGATACCCCCGACTGCGCACCTCGCGCTCTGTTTTAGTTAAAACCATGAACGAACTGCTTTACAAAAACTCGCCCGCCCACAGTATTCTGTCCCTCCTCGCCTGGCTCTACATCCAGCTGGTCGGCAAGACCTCGCGCATAACCGTAAAAGGCGAAAAGAACCACCCCGGCGCCGCCATCTACGCCCTCTGGCACCGCCAGGAAGTCCTGATGATCTACCTCCACCGCAACAGGAACATCTGCGGCCTCGTCAGCAAAAGCAAGGACGGCGAGTACATGGCCCGCATCCTCAAACGCTTCGGCTTCACCTTTGTGCGCGGCTCCACCACCACCGGCGGCATCATGGCCCTGCGCGGCCTCATAAAAGCCGCCCGCGAAGGCTACTCCGTGGCCATCACCCCCGACGGCCCCAAAGGCCCCATCTTCAAGGTCCAGCCCGGTGTGGTCTACCTCGCCCAGAAGGCAGGCGCCCCCATCATCCCCGCCGCCTGCGCCCTCTCCAGCAAGAAAATACTGGGCAGCTGGGATAAGTACCAGTTCCCGCTGCCGTTCGGCCGCATAGAGGCCGTGTACGGGCAGCCCTTCCACGTGGCCGAAACCGACGACGTGCAGGCCAAGACCCTTGAACTAGAGGGCATACTAAACAAGCTTACCGAAGAAGCCGAAGAGATACTGGCAAAAACAAAATGAACAAGAACAACCTCCAGCTCCTCACCGAACAGGACGTCTACCTCTTCAACGAGGGCAACCATATCCGCCTGTACGAAAAATTCGGCGCCCACACCGTCACCCTGAACGGGACGGAATGCACCCATTTCGCCGTCTGGGCCCCCAACGCCAAGGTAGTCTGCGTCATGGGCGATTTCAACGGCTGGAACAAAAGTTCCCACCCCCTAAAACAGCGCGGGAGCTCCGGCATCTGGGAAGGCTTCATCGCCGGCGTAAAAGAAGGCGACAACTACAAATACAACGTGGTCTCGCGCTATAACAATTTCAGCGCCGAGAAGGCCGACCCGTTCGCCTTCGCCTCCGAAGTCCCCCCCAAGACCGCCTCCGTGGTGCGCGAGCTCGATTACGAATGGGCCGACGCCGAGTGGATGAAGACCCGCGGCGCGAAGAACGGCCTTAAAAGCCCCGTCTCCATCTACGAAGTGCACCTCGGTTCCTGGATGCGCGCCGAAGGCAACCGCATGCTCACCTACCGCGAGCTCGCCGACAAGCTGACCGCCTACGTCAAGGACCTAGGCTTCAGCCACGTCGAGTTCATGCCGGTGACGGAACATCCTTTCTACGGCTCCTGGGGCTACCAGACCATAGGCTATTTCTCCCCCACCAGCCGCTACGGCGGGCCGCAGGACCTGATGTACCTGATAGACCGCCTGCACCAGGCCGGCATCGGCGTGATACTCGACTGGGTGCCCGCGCATTTCCCCGCCGACATGCACGGCCTGGAATACTTCGACGGCACGCACCTCTACGAGCACGCCGACCCCAGGCAGGGCTTCCACCCCGACTGGAAAAGCTCCATCTTCAACTTCGGCCGCAACGAGGTAAAAAGCTTCCTGCTCTCCAGCGCCATGTTCTGGCTGGACAAGTACCACGCCGACGGCCTGCGCGTGGACGCCGTGGCTTCCATGCTGTACCTCGACTATTCCCGCAAGGCCGGCGAATGGATCCCCAACAAGCACGGCGGCAACGAGAACCTGGAAGCCATCGCCTTCCTGAAACAGTTCAACCACGTGGTATACCAGAACTTCCCCGACACGCAGACCTACGCCGAGGAATCCACGGCCTGGCCGATGGTGTCGCGCCCCACGTACCTGGGCGGCCTCGGCTTCGGCCTGAAATGGGACATGGGCTGGATGCACGACACGCTGCAGTACCTTTCCAAGGACTCCGTGTACCGCAAGTACCATCACAACAGCCTCACCTTCCGCATGCTCTACGCCTTCGGCGAGAACTTCGTGCTGCCGCTCTCCCACGACGAGACCGTGCACGGCAAAGGCTCGCTGATGCAGAAAATGGCCGGCGACGACTGGCAGAAGTTCGCCAACCTCCGCCTGCTCTTCGGCGGCATGTACGCCCAGCCCGGGCAGAAACTCATGTTCATGGGCGGCGAGTTCGCCCAATGGCAGGAGTGGCGCCACGACGCCAGCCTGGACTGGCACCTGACGGAGCACGCGCCGCACCGCGGCATGCAGAACTGGGTAAAAGACCTGAACAGCCTTTACCGGGCCGAGCCCGCCATGCACGAACTGAACTGCAATCCCGCGGGCTTCGAATGGATAGACGCCAACGACTCCCAGCAGAGCGTGACGGCTTTCCTGCGCAAGGACGGCAAAGGCGCAATGGTGCTCGCCATCTGCAACTTCACCTCCGTGGCGCGCTACGGCTACCGCGTGGGCGTGCCCAAAGGCGGTTTTTGGAAGGAACTCCTGAACAGCGACGCCCCCTCCTACTGGGGCGGCGGACGGGGCAATTTAGGCGGCGTCCAGGCCGAACAGATCCCGGCGCACGGCAGGCCGCAGTCCCTGAACATCACCCTGCCGCCGCTGTCGATCCTGTTCTTCAAGCCGGAATAGGGCGCGGCGGGCCATACCTCCGCCATTTTTAGTAGAATAATAAGATGAACCCGGCCATTTCAGGCCGGGCCGGACTATTTTCGGTTCCGAGGTCAACATGGCTGATAAAAAACTGCGTTTCGGAGTAGTGGGCGCCGGCAAGCTCGGCGGTTTCCATACCCGCACCCTTTCCACCATGCCCGAAGTCGAACTGGTGGGCGTCTCCGACCCCAACCTGCTCCGCGCTCAGGTGCTGGCCTGGCGCTACAACTGCGTGGCCTACAAGACCGTGGAGGAACTGCTCAGCCAGGTGGACGCGCTGGTGATAGCCGCCCCCACCGAATACCACGCCGACCTCGGAATAAAAGCGCTGGAAGCCGGCGTGCACGTGCTGATGGAGAAGCCGATCACCAACTCGGAAGAAGGCGCCCGCAAGCTCCTGGAACTTTCCGAAAAGAACAAGGTGGTGCTGCAGGTGGGCCACTCCGAGCGGTTCAACGCCGCCGTGGTCGAGACGCTGAAGCATGTGAAGAACCCGCGCTACGTCACCATCGAGCGCCTGGGACCGTACGACCCCCGCGTGGCCGCCACCGGCGTCACGCTGGACCTGATGATCCACGACCTGGACATCATCCTGACCATGATCGATTCCGACATCGCTTCGTTCGAGGCGATAGGCGCCAGCATGCTCTCCAGCCACGAGGATATCTGCAACGTCCGCCTGAAGTTCAAGAACGGCTGCGTGGCCGACATCACCGCCAGCCGCGCCAGCATGGAAGCCGCCCGCCGCATGCGCATCTATCAGCAGGACGCCTACATCTCGGTGGACTACGTCAGCTCCAAGCTGAAGATCTACACCAAGAAGACCCCGGTCGTGAATTCGCTGAAGGACATCGAGATCACCTACCCCAAGTTCGCGCCCAAACAGCCGATCAAGGAAGAGATCTCCCACTTCATAGACTGCATCAAGACCTCCAAAACCCCGACGCCGAGCGGAGAGAAGGGCCTGAAGGCGCTGCGCCTGGCGCTGGATATCACCAACCAGATGCGGCGGTTCGAGGTCTCCGGTTCCAAGACCGAGGACTCCCCCGAATCCCTGGCCGGCGCGCTGTCCGACATCGGCAAAGCGACCAAGGTGCTGGTGGAAGAGGGCCTGAAGAACGCCGGGATAGACAAGCAGTAACTTTCCCGGCCTAAAACCCGTTCCGAAGCCCAGGCGGTCATTTAAATTTATGGCTAAAATCGCACCCACGAACAAGAACATCCTGGTGGTGGCCGGCGACCCCTCGGGGGACCTGCACGCCGCCAACCTGATAAAAGCCCTGCGCGCCAAGGACCCCGAGATCAACGTCACCGCCATCGGCGGCGTGCGCATGCAGGAAGTCTCCTCCCATTTCATCTACAACCTCGTCTCCGTGGGGGCGGTGGGCTTCGCGGAACCTTTCAAGAATTTCTTCCTCTGGCTCAAGCTGATAAAGCTGGTGCGCCGCTACATGGAGGAGAAACGGCCGGCCTGCGTGATAGCGGTGGACTTCTACGGCTTCAACCACCAGGTGCTGGGGCTGGCCGCGCACCGCAAGATCCCCGCGTTCTACTACATCAGCCCGCAGGTCTGGGCCTCGCGCCCCGGCCGGGCCGCCAAGATCGCCAAGCTCACCAAAGAGATCTTCGTGATCTTCCCGTTCGAGGAGGCGCTGTACAAGAAAGTGAAAGGCAGCGCCACCTTCGTCGGCCACCCGCTGCTGGACCTGATGCCCGAGCCCGCCGGCAAGGATTTCCCGCCCGCCGACGGCGTGTGGAAGATCGGCATCCTGCCCGGCTCGCGCAAAGCCGAGATCTCCCGCCACCTGCCGCTTTTCGTACAGGCCTTCTACCGCATCAAGGAGCAGCACCCGAAGGCCCGCGCCTACATGTTCGCCGTGCCGGAATTCCCCGACGAGATGATAGTGCCGGTGCTGGAGAGCGTTGAAAAATACTGGTCCAAGGACATCGAGATCGTGCGCGAGAAGGACTACAAGGTGCGCTCCCAGATGGATTTCGCCTTCACCTGCTCCGGCACCGCCACGCTGGAGAACGCGCTGCTGGGCGTACCCATGGCCGTGGCGTACAAGATGCCGCGGTTCACCTACGAGGTGGCCAAGCGCGTGATCAAGACGCCGTACATCTCGCTGGTCAACATCCTGCTGAAGAAACCCGCGGTCAAGGAGCTGATCCAGAAAAAAGCCACTGCCGAATACCTCGCGCAGGAAGCTTTCGCCTATATCAACAACCCGCCGCGCATGCTGGCCGCCCGCAAGGAGCTCACCGGCCTGCGCGACATGCTGGGTTCGCACGGCGCCGCCGAGCGCGCCGCGCAGAAGATCATAGCCCACCTGAGCTGACCATGACAGAACTCCTCGCGAGCAAGGTAGCCGACAGAGCCAGGTTCAAGGTGCTGGTCAGGGCGCTGATCGTCTACCTGAAGCCTTATAAGAGCCGGCTGATCCAGGCCGCCGTTTCGATGATCCTGCTGGCCGCCATCAAGAACGCCGTGATCTACATCTCCGGCCCGGTCATCCAGGGCGTGTTCGTCAACAAAGACATGCACATGCTGCGCCTGATCGTCATCGTCCTGCCGGGCCTGTTCCTGCTGCGGATGCTGGTCGAGTACGCCAACGGCTACCTGATGAGCTGGGTGGGACAGAAGGCCGTGCAGGATATCCGTTCGGACCTGTTCACGCACATCCACCGCCTGTCGATAGAGTTCTACTGGCGCAAGCGCTCCTCGGACGTGATGAGCCGCGTCATCAACGACCTGAACAACGTGCAGAGCACCGTGCAGTTCATCCCGCTCTACGGCATCCGCGACGTGCTGACCGTGGTCTCCTGCGTGGCCCTGCTTTTCTATATCAACTGGAAGCTGGCGCTGATCTCCATCATCGTGCTGCCGTTGATCGCCGCGATCCTGGGCGTGCTGGGCAAAAAGATGCGCAAGGCGTCCGCCGAGAGCAACGTGATAGTGGGCGAGATCTCCCATAAATTCCAGGAGAGCCTGCAGGGCATCACCGTGGTGAAGGCCTTCAATTACGAGGAGCAGGCCATAGCGAAGTTCAAGGTCTCCAACGACGCCTATTTCTCCAAGATGATGCGCTATCTGCGCGCCACCGCGATGAGCGGCCCGATCATGGAATTCATCAGCGGCCTGGTGCTGATCGGCATCATCTACATGAGCGGCCGGGCCATCTTCAACGGCACGATGACCACCGCGCAGTTCTTCTCCTTCATCGCGGCCTACGTCACGGCCTACGTGCCGCTCAAGAACATCGCCAACATGAACTCCAAGCTCCAGCAGGGCATGGCGGCCTGGGAGCGCATCTACCAGATCCTCGAGGAGAAACCCACCGTTATCATCAAGGCCAGCACGAAGAACATAGAGAAGCTGGACGGCAAGATCGAGTTCAAGGGCGTGAACTACAAGTATCCTTCGCGCGACACCCAGGTGCTCAAGGACCTGTCGTTCACCATCAACCCGGGCGAGGTGGCGGCTTTCGTCGGGCCGTCCGGCTCCGGCAAGACCACGATCGTGCACCTGCTGCTGCGCTTCTTCGACCCGGTCAGCGGCCTCATCGAGGCGGACGGGCACGACCTGCTGGACCTGGACACCACGGACCTGCGGGCGCACATGGGCCTGGTGACGCAGGACACCATCCTTTTCGACGACACGGTCTTCAAGAACATCACCATCGGGCTCCCCGGCGCCACCATGGAAGAGGTCGTGGACGCGGCCAAGGCCGCGGACGCGCACGCTTTCATCGCCGCCATGCCGCAGGGCTACGACACGGTGCTGGGCGAGCGCGGCGTGAAGCTTTCCGGCGGCCAGCGCCAGCGCCTGGCCATCGCCCGCGCCATAATAAAGCATCCCAAGATCCTGCTGCTGGACGAGGCCACCTCGAACCTGGATACCGCCAGCGAGCAGGCCGTGCAGGGCGCGATAGAGCGCATCCTGGGAGGGCGCACCGTGGTGATGGTGGCGCACAGGCTCTCCACGGTGAGGAACGCGGACAAGATCTTCGTGCTTAAAAAGGGCGAGCTGGCCGAGACCGGCACCCACGACGAACTGCTGAAGCTCGGCGGTATTTACAAAGGCCTGTACGAAGCCCAGACGTAAAGAACGCAGTCCGCGCGATGACCGGAACGCAAAACCGGCGTCGCGCACACCGTGCGCGCGCCTCCCGGTCTCGGCTTCCGCGCTGCGCAAGCGGAAGCCTCCGACGGGTTTTGCTAACCCGGTCACCGCGTGGACTGCGTCGCACTTAAATTTTTTATGGTTTTAATTTTCAGCCTACTCGCGGTCGTTTTTACCCTGGCAGGCGCCGCTGCCGTACTTAAGTTCGGCAGTTTCAGCAAGAGGTTCCTGTCCCGCTCGCTGGCTTACGCGGCCGGCGTGCTTACGGCTGTGGCGCTGACGGACATCCTGCCCGCCGGCTTCGCCCTGAACGCCCAGTCGCTCTCCTACGGGGCGCTGGCGGCCCTGTTCGCCCTTTTCACGCTCGAATCTTTCGCGGCGTCCAGCTCCTCCAACGAATTCCTGGAAGACTGCCACGTGCATCACCTTGGCGCCTTCGCGCTGGCGGCGATGGGCGTGCATTCCCTCCTGGACGGCTTCAATATAACCGTGGGCTTCGCCCCGGGCACGGTAGCCGGCCTGAACGTGGCCCTGGGCGTGATACTGCACAAGTTCGCGGACGGGATAACGCTGGTATCGCTGCTGCTGCACGCCGGGAAGAGCCGGCGCCAGTCCCTCACCTTCAGCCTCTGGCTGGCCGCCGCCACTCCGGCCGGGGCCTTGCTGGCCGCGCCGCTCCTCAAGAGCCTGACTCCGGGAGCCGAGGCTTTCGCGCTGGGCCTGAGCGGCGGTTCCTTCCTGTACATAGCCATGACCGACATCCTGCCGCGCCTGCACAAGGACCGCGACCGCCTGATCCCGCCGATCTTCGCGCTGGGCCTGGGCACCGTTTTCCTGATGCACTTCCTCGGAGAATAAAATGGAACTGGACGAACTGCTTAAAAAATTCCGCGAATACTCCACCCAGGACACCACCGTGCTGGAATACGCCTGGAACTATTCCAGCGAGGCCCACCAGGAGCAGAAGCGGGCCTCCGGCGAGAAATACTTCGTGCACTGCGCGGCCGTGGCCGAGATCCTGGTGGACTACAAGATGGACCAGGAGACCGTAGCCGCCGGCCTGCTGCACGACGTGCTGGAAGACACGAAGATCCCCCACGAGACGTTCAAGAAGGAGTTCGGCGAGGAGATCTACGAGCTGGTGGCCGGCGTGACCAAGATAGAGACGCTGAGGTTCTCTTCGCGCGACGTGGCCCAGGCCGAGAACTGGCGCAAGATGATCCTGGCCACCGCCAAGGACATCCGCGTGATCGTGATAAAGCTGGCCGACCGCCTGCACAACATGCGCACGCTGAACTTCCTCCCGCGCGAGAAGCAGCTGGAGATCAGCCACGAGACCATTTCGCTGTACGCGCCGCTGGCCCAGCGCCTCGGCATTTTCCAGCTCAAATCGGAGCTGGAGGACCTCTCCTTCAAATACCTGCACCCCGACGAGTTCCAGAGCCTGTCGGCCAAGGTGCAGCTGCGCTACGCCATGCGCGAGAAGCTGCTGGAGAATTTCAAGACCGAGCTGGAGAAGCACCTGGCCGGCGCCAACGTGCCGCACCGCGTGCTGTCCCGCGCGAAGAACCTCTATTCCATCTACCGCAAGATGCTCCGGCAGGAGAAGCCCTTCGAGGAGATCCAGGACGCGCTGGGCGTCCGCATCATCACCGACACCATCATAAACTGCTACGCGCTGCTGGGCACGGTGCATTCCGTGTTCAAGCCGGTGGCCGGGTCGTTCACCGACTACATCGCCGTGCCCAAGATGAACCTTTACCAGAGCCTGCACACCAGCGTGATGGCCGCCTCCGGCGAGGTCATCGAGATCCAGATCCGCACCGAGGAGATGCACCGCACCTCCGAGTACGGCATCGCCGCGCACTGGCGCTACAAGCTGGGCGACAAGGGCGCCGACAAGCACCTGGACGAGAAACTTAACTGGCTGCGGCAATGGATGGAGTGGCTGCAGGACCTCTCCAGCCCGCGCGAGTTCATAGAAAGCTTCAAGACCGACCTGGAACTGGACCAGATCTTCATCTTCACGCCGAAAGGGGACGTGAAGCCGCTGCCGGTGGACGCCACCCCGATAGACTTCGCTTTCTCCATCCACACGGACATCGGCAACGCCTGCATCGGCGCCAAGGTCAACAACAAGATGGTCCGCCTGGACCACCCGCTGAAGAGCGGCGACATCTGCGAGATCGTCACGCGCAAGAACTCCGCGCCCAAGAAGGACTGGCTGGGCACGGTGAAGACCGCCGGCGCGCGGTCCCACATCCGGAAGTACCTGCGCGAGCACGGCCAGGCGATGGAGTAGCCCGAAGTCAGACCATGAATTTCACCGAATTTTCCGGGATCACCCCGGCCAAGGTAGAGGCGCTGAAGGCGCGCATCGCCACGCTGGGGATCGACCTGCGCCTGATCGAGGAGCAGTTCATCCGCGGCTCCGGCCACGGCGGCCAGAAGATAAACAAGACCTCCAACGCGGTGCTGCTGAACTACCCGGCGCTGGGCCTGGTAGTCCGCTGCCAGCGCGAGCGCAAACGCTCGCTGAACCGCTTCATAGCCCTGCGCGAGATGGTGGACGAAATAGAGGTCAGGATCTCCCCCGGCACCTCGCAGCGCCTGAAAGATATAGAGAAGATAAGGAAACGAAAGGCCCGCGCGAACGCGCGGGCCCGGAACCGCGGCTGACCCTTATTTGCTGAATTTCCCCGCTTCTTTCTGGAAGGACGTGATCAGCGGCGTGAAGGACGCGGCCGCTTTCCTGTCCTCTTCGCGGTACTCGCTGTCGTAGGCCTTTACCCCGCCCTTATACGCCTGCATCGGCATCACCAGAGTCTCCCCGTTCCTTATTATAGCCGCCGTATCCCAGGAGAACGAAGCTATGAACGGCCGGGGCCCCTTGTCGTACAGGCTCCTGCCGCTGGAATAATCGGGGACCGGGTTCTTTACGCCTATAAGCTGCATCAGGGTCGGCACGATATCCATATGGCTGGTCACCTCGTCCGTGGAATAGGGCGCGCGGCCCGGCAGGTACAGCACCAGCGGCACCCGCACCTCTTCCGGAGTATAGGCCTGGTTATGCCCGTAGCGGCCGCGCTCCAGGAAGGCCTCGCCGTGGTCGCCCATCAGAAGCACCACGGTGTCTTTCAGCCCGCCGGTCTCTTTTATAGCCTTGAAGATCCCGCCCGTCAGGTGGTCGTCGTAATATACGGAATTCTTGTACTTATTAAAAAGCGGGCCGATATTGTCCTTGTTCAAGGCCAGGCGGTTGGTATCCACGGCCGGCTTGAACTTATCGAACCCTGCGGGGTATTCATAAGCCCCGTGCGAGGCGTCGTAGAACAGGAAAGCTAAATAAGGCTTGCCGCC
>Ga0265332_10001457_pt1 | contig 13247 bp, 10 predicted proteins | sample 41926metaG_FD_202084 | JGI IMG/M metagenome (GOLD analysis project Ga0265332, IMG submission 202084) | Rhizosphere microbial communities from Carex aquatilis grown in University of Washington, Seatle, WA, United States - 4-19-26 metaG | ecosystem: Host-associated > Plants > Roots > Rhizosphere...
CCGGAGGCACTGCCGCTCGATGGGCTGATGCTCAAGGTACTTGTCGGCCAACGATTCCACGATCAGCGTCGTCCCGAGCTTGCCGCGCTCGATCAACTGCGGCGGCTTCGGCGCCGAGACGATCGTGTCGTCGTTTGGACACGCGACGCGCTCGTCGAGTCGACGCCGCACGATCAACTCCGCCGGCCGCACGTCCAAGATCTCGCACACGGAGTGGCTCACCGTCGTCATGGTCTCGCCGCACAGCGGAAATTGGCGCAGGTCCGCCGGGACGTCATTGACCTCGGTAACGCGCTCCAGGTGCGCAGGCAGCGCCGAGCGACCGGGATGCGACGGCCGCTTCTTCTTGTCATTCTTCGATGGCCCGCTCGGGGACGTATCCGCAGAACTCGACGGAGTCGACGGCTCGGCGTCAGAATCTTCCTCGTAGACGACGGGCACGATCACTTCCCCGAACTTGAGCGCGAGCTGGCTTTCGACGCGTCGGAGCGTCTCGGACCGTGGACGGCTCCGTCGCATGTCCGCCAGGCGTTTCATCAAGTCGGTGTTGACATCGCGCATACGGGTGACAAACGCGATGACGGCCACGACGAGCTCGCCGAATCTCAGCGACTTGATCATCTGCTGCAACCACTGCCGCACCTCCTCGATGTCCGGCGCATGGGCGGAGGTCATGGTCTCTGGCTCGCTCATCCGCAAGCCCTACATGCTCAAATCCAACGATCGCCGTCAACAGAAATCTGCGCACGCCAGGACTTCTTCTCAGGCTGCGCGGCCTGGCTGCCATCGAGGCTGTCGTCGCGCATCAGTGAGATCGATTCCCTCGAGGATCAGCGCGAGCTCCGCGGCTTCGATCGCGTGCGGAACGAGCTTGCCGTCGGCCGAAAATGTCAGGCGAAACCGCCCACGCTCGAGGCGCTTCGTCCACATCGCGAATCCGTTCCGATCCCAGTACACGATGCGCACGCGGTCGCGCCGCTTCGAGAAGAAGACGAACAGGTGTCCGTTCACCGGATCGTGTTGGAACACGTCGCGCACGATCACCATCAGGCTGTCGGCTCCCTTGCGCCCGTCAACTGGCTCGGTGGCTACGAACAGCCTAACACTGGGCGGAAGGCTCAACACGCAGTTGCCCCATCCGCGGACAAGACTGCCAGCATCCGTCGCAGCGTATCCTCGGAGAACCCGTCGGGCACCCGAACGACATGACCCGTCCGAAGGACAACCTCGATCGGCGTCGCTACCGCCGATCGTCTCACCTCCACGAACGCGGGCGTTCCTTTCTCGCCGAGAACGCTGCGCCAACGGTAGATCCGCTGCGCTTCCAATCCCTCGGCTTCTGCGAACTCGCGTACCGAGAGCCCCGACACGGCCATCCGGGCGACGACGGCTTGGGCATCGGCAACGGTCCAGCGCTTCTTCGTCTTCGGGGACACCAACTGCGACGTCAAGAAATCAGTGCCAGTGTGCGTGTCGGTGCATTGGCCAGTTACCACTCCGCGCGACCTCGAGCGCCGCGTAGAGGTCCACAACTCCGTTGCGCTTGTAGTCGTGCGTGTGGCCCTCGATCTTACCCCTTTGTGAGAGGCAGTATCGGTTGAGTTTTGTGCACCACCGTCTTCCCGAGCTGGAAGGCCTTGGCAAGTTGAGGAGCCGACCAATGCGAGTAGCCGGCGGGCGGACGGGACATCGCTCTGGCGATGATCTTGTGAACCATCTCCGGCGGCACGGAGTTACCGCGGCCCGCCTCGGTTGATCTTCCGGACGGCCGGTAACACGCTAGATGATGCAACGGCTACCCGTCGGTAGCATTTCAGACGCGGCAATGCGACCCCCTGGTCTTCAGCTCGTTGACGACCTTCAGCCAGAACTTCGCGCCCTCCGTTCTGTTCGATCCGACTTGTTCCGGACCACGCCTTGGTCTCCACCTTCACGACAACCTAGCACCGACTGCGTCGAAATGACCGAACGCAAAGCCTGCGCGTCGATGAATGATGACAGCGCGTGTAGGCAGGAGTGGCGCCGTGCTCCTCCAGGGTCTGCCTTATCGTCATGCCGCCCGCCGAATCGACCACGGAGACGAGGCGGGACGCTCGACCTTCTATGCTCCAATCAGGTCCGGCGCGGCTTCGGATGATCAAGGGGTAAGGGCGACGCAGATCAAACCGGCGGTATCCTCGGGGTCGGTGCCCAAGGCAGGTCCACAGCTGTGTTTACCCCTGCTGGCCCTCGGCGTGCTCGGCTGTGGCTCGGCCGGCCGCAGGCTCGATGCCGCGGCGAGCGCGGCGGGAGGAAGTCCGGTAGGCGCGCTCGACGGGGGCGGCTCGGTGCCGCACGACGCTCTCAATCTACCTGATCTTTCAAGTTCTGCGCCGAACGCCGGCGGACTCGGGGGCGCCACCGGTGGCATCTGGGCCGGCGGCGCGCTCGCGGGCGACGGCGGAACGGCTGGCGCCGGCGGGGCGGGTCCCGCAGATCACGTCGATGGCGGAGGTCAGGCGGGGACGCGCGCCAACGGCAGCTTCGGCGGCGACGGCGGTGGGGGTGGCGAGGGCGTTGGAGGTGCTGGCCCAGCGGCCGGAGCTTCCGGAGCCGCCAATGGTGCCGGCCTCGAGAGCCAGTGCAACCTGAAGGCCGCGCCGTCATGCTTCGAGCCCTGCGGCGGTGATCTCTCCGGAAACTGGGTTCTAGAGGACGCCTGCTTCGGTCCGGCAGCGACCCACAAGGGCGTCTGCGACACGTTCATTTCCGGAACGTCGACCAAGAGCAACCTCCTCCTCACGAGCTCCGGCAGGGGTGAGCTGACGGCTTTCGGAACGGAGAGCTGGTCGATCTCTGCCACGATGTCGCTCGGCTGTCGCGGGCTTGCGTCCGCCGACCTCTGCGCCTCCGCTTCCCTGCTCTCGGATGCCCTCCTGTTCTCGTACACCCAGCCAATGTCGTGTTCGCAGAATGCCTGTGGAGCCTGCGACTGCCAGGCGCGCGACGTGAATGGAGCGATCGCTTTTCCGCTGACGCTTCCGGTCGATCCACTGCAGGTGAACTTCCTGCGGTCGGGCCCTTTCACCTTTCCCTATTGTGTCATGGGGGACGTGCTCTGGATTGGCGGCAGCGCCCAGGATGGGACGCCCAAGGTCTCTTACAAGCTCCGCAAGCACAGCTGCCAGGGGACGACCACCCCCTGTGCGCAACGGGCCCTCGACCAATGCGAGCTCGGCCAGGGGTGCAACCTCGGGTCTTGCACCAACGCCGTGCCGGATCCGCCCGTCGGATGCGAAGACGCCACCACGTCGAACGAGTGCTTGGCGCGCCAGGGGTGTGTCTGGAACCCGAATGTCTGCGTCGGCACCCCGGACGTCTCGTGCGACCCCACCGTCTGCGGAACCAGACCCGGGTGTACCTGGGGTGACCCGATGCAACGATGTACCGGGCAGTCCGACTGTGCCTATCGGAGCCCGGACCAGTGCGTAGGTTCGGGCCTGGCCGGGGGCTGCTCGCTTCGTCCCTGCGAGGCCCCGTCGGGCGCGACCAGCGACAAGGCCGATTGTCGATTGATCCTGAATGCGGCCGACTGTGCGAACGCCCCCGGGTGTATCGCCCACCCGCGGTCCGCGGCCACTCCCTGCACCGGCGTGACGTCGTGCGCCTCGCAAACCGACCTAGCGATATGCAGCACGTTGTCCTGCTACGCGCAGGTTTGCTCCGGCACGTCGACGCCGTGCTCGCAGATTCCCGTCGCCAACTGCTCCAGTGTGCCCGGCTGCCAAATCTCGTGGTGAACGCTCTCATGGGGAACGCATGCTGAAGGCCCTGATGGTGAGAACTCTCCGATCAATGTCCCCGATGGCGCTCGGGTGTGCCGTCCTGCTTGGCGGCGGGTGCAGTAGCTCCACGAAAGCTCCCCTGTCGAGCGGAACTGGCGGCTCGCTGGGCAGCGGCGGGACCAACCCCGCCGTCACCGATGGAGGGAGCGGGCCTGCAGGCGCGGCAGCGGGGGCGCGGCCGGTGGTGGCCGAGGCGGCCTCGCACCGACCGGCGGCGGTGGTTTCGCCAGCGGAGGAGTCCGCGCCGGGGCCGCCGGCGCGCCTGGATCGAGCGGTTCGACGGGACCGGTCGGGGGCGCAGCCACGGGGGGCGGGACTGGGTCGAGCCCGGGCGGCTCTGGGGGCGGCGCCGGCGGAGGCGGCGGTGATAGCAGCGCAGGCAGCTTCGGATCGACCGCGCAGCCTTGCGAACAGCTCACCACGAATCTTTGCACGAGCGCGGCGACCTGCCTCGCGACCGCGCGCTCTGGAAATTGTGGCAAACAGCTCGAACAGGAGCTCGGCTGCAGCCAGTCGAGCCCGGTCGACTTCGCAGCCTGTCTGCTCGACACGCAAGCTGCGGCGTTGGCCTGCTCTGGCCTGTTTCCGGATGGCAACCTGACCCTTCCGACGGCGTGCTTTGCCCCCGTCCAGGAGGACCTGCCAACGACGGGGATCGCGGTCCTTGCGGAGCTTTGCCTCGGCGACGGATCTTTGACCATGTTCGGCCACGGTGAACAGTCCTTGGTGCACTGACTCCTCAGCGCTCGCGCGAGAAAATTCGCGCAGTCGCGCCACTTGGGAACGCGCTGCTGCTCACCAGCTTCAGCGCCAGCATCTTCTCGAGGCCGTCGAAGATCGCGTGCCCCTTGCCGAGCGCAACGGGGTGGACGACCAACCGATACTCATCGATGAGGTCGTTTCTGATCAGGTCGCGTGCGAAGGAGTAACCGCCATAGGCGATGAGCGGTTTGCCCGGCAGGGCCTTTTGGCGCGCGAGGTCGGCGACCAGGTCGGTGGCTACAATTGGATCCCACCACGACTCTTGGTTCTTCCTCGTCTCTTCGGGGGAGGCGCGCACGGCTTTCCGTTTCTCGTCGTCGGTGCTCGCGGCTGTGACCGACTGTCGGGCGGCTTTGTTCGAGATAGCGTCGAAATCGAGCCTACCGGAACGGGTGAAGACCAGCTTGGGAATGGCATTCATCGCCGCCGCAAACGGATTGGTGGCGCTCGGCCAGTAACTTGCCATGTCTTCGAACGTCTTTCGCCCCATCACATGCAGGCCCGCTTGCCAGATCGTCTCGACCTCCCAGAGCGTGCAGCCTTCATCACACGTCTCGAAAATCCAATCCGACTCACCGTTCGGCCCCGCGACGAATCCATCGATTGACATGTCCATCTTCAAGATGACCTTTCGCATCTCGGACCTCCGCGGTGCGGAGAATTGCAACACGCGGGCCGCCTCGCCGTAGCAGCTCTGGCGGAAGGATGGCCTCGGACATTCCTCCTTGTTCCCGCGGCCGTTCTCCTCATGTCGACGTCGCTTCTTCCGGACATCGGGGGCGGGGTGTCCACTCACGGGATCCACATGCAGAGGAAGGTGACGTCGACGGACTGGCCAAGAAGGCCGCTGATGCTCTCGACCGTCGGGAGGGCGAGGAGCTGCGCAAAGCCGAAGTTGCGGGAAAACGCGGTCCACATCTGGCGACCCGGGCACCGACTGGGGATATTGAACCTTCGACTTCCACGGTGGAATACGAAGAGGGCGTTGCCGCCGGTGCGGCCACCGGAAATCAAGCGACTGGGGGTAGAGTCGACCTCATGGGTCCGGTCACTCGAGAGCCTGGCAATGTGTACGTGTGTCTTGGGCGCCGGTTCGCCGCTGGCGCCGTGCTGGTGGGTTTCGCGGCACTGGCGCAGGGAGGCTGTTCGTCGAACTCCGGTCGCGGCGGTGACGCGAAGGGAACCGGGGGCGTCTCCGGATCCGGTGGGGTCGCATCGGGAAGTGGGGGGGCAACCTCCGCCGGCACAGGCGGGGCAGCATCGGGAGGTACGTCACAGACGGGAGGCAATCCGTCGGCCCTCGGAGGTACCGGGGGTGCGTCGACATCCGGTGGAACCTCCGGCAGCGGCGGCGCACCGGCGACGGGCAGCGCGGCGGGAACGCAGGCGTCGGGAGGCGGCTCGGCCTCCGGCGGCGCGGGGGGGACGCCTGACGCCATGGGAACCGGCGGCGTCGCGGGGGGGGCGGGGCAGGGCGGTGCCAGAAGCGTCTGTAACCAGGCTCTACAAGATCCGTTCTCCATCTCCATTGCCGGAAGCTGGAGTTTCATTCCCGCGGGGGTCGGCCCGACCACGATTCAGGTGCCCGGGGGTGGCTGGTTGAAGCAGGGAGTCACCGCCTCCAGCGCGACCTATCAGACCCAGATCACCGTTCCCGACTCGGGGTCGGCGCAGACGACCCTGATCGAATTCGGCGCGATCAACTTTCAGGCGATGCTGTCGGTGGACGGCTCGGTGGTGGGGACGAACACGACCGCGTTCACACCTTCGGTCTTCGACGTCACCAAGGTCGTCAAACGCGGCCAGCAGCATTCGATCTCCGTGGCGGTCAAGGGCCGCGACGCTCTGAAGACGTCCGCGGGCAAGGACACCGTTCCGGTCGCGGCCGGGTGGTCGGGCAACATCGCGCAGGGAATTTTTCGATCCGCGACGGTGCGGGTCTATCCCGACGTTTACATCAGCGACGTTTTCGTGCGCACCAGCGTCACCGACGATACGGTGGCCTACGACGTGTCGATCACCAACACGGGCAACGCCAGCCAGCAAGTGACCTTGTCGGGAATCTTGGCCTCGTGGAATTGCGAGGCGCTCAACTATCCCAGCCTCCCGTCCAGCACCGTCACGGTGGCGGCCGGCGCCACGCAAACGGCGACGGTGGGCCCCGTCAAGTGGGGGCTGGGGACGACGTCGTATTGGTGGCCCAACGTTCCCTACCAGCCCGGCTACAGGGCGAAGTTGCACAACTTGACCGCCAGCATCGCGGTCGGCGGAAAGGTCACGCACAGCAAGCAGATTCGTTTTGGCTTTCGCCAGGTCGAACAGAAGCGCGCCGATCCGTCGCATGTGTACTACTACCTGAACGGCACCCGCGTGAATTTTCGCGGCGACAATCTGCAAGGCGCCAACTACGACAGCATCAACAACGGGGGCAAGGGCGATGCCTACGACACCTTGCCAGGGTTCATGCCTCCGTCCGCGCAGAACCCAGGTTGGCCTCAAGCGGTCGCGAACTACCAGAGGCTGAACTACAACGTGAACCGCATTCACCAGGTTCCTGCCGCGCCGTACATGCTGGACGTCACCGACGAGCTGGGCCTGATGATCATCGACGAAACCGCGATTCGTGGCAGCGACAATGCCGCCGATTTCGTGGCCGGCCACGACAACATGGTGAATCACGCGCGCGCGCTGGTGTTGCGCGATCGGAATCACCCGTCTGTGATTCGTTGGAGTCAGTCCAACGAAGCCAACAACGTCAGCAACGATTCGGTGCAATTCGAACGGGACCTCTACACGGCGATGAACGCCTTGGATCCCACGCGGCCCATCAGCGCCGATTGCAGCGGAGCCAGCACCCCCTACGACGCCATCACCGACGCCAACTTCTCGACCTTCGCCCACTATCAGGGGGGATTCGGCGTCTATACCGAGCAGGTCGCCAGCCGGACGGACCGCCCCTTTGGACAGGGCGAGTTCATCTGGTCGGCGGACAACACCCGCCAAGGGCTGGCGTGGTTCGGCACCGCGACCATGGCGATGCGCCGGCAGAATGCGTCGGAGATCAGGCCCTATACATTGCTGTCGTCGTGGGCCAGCATCATTCCCGGCGTCACGCGCACCAGCATGACCATCGAACAGGGCGGCAATCCGGCGTTTGGTACGGATAATTTGCCCGACCCCTGGTCGAATCCGATCCTCATGCGCGTGCAACGCGCCTTCAGTCCGGTGCTGGTCGCCGATCAGGCGTACTGGGAAATGAACAAGAGCTCGAACAGCAACGGAGATTGGCCGACGACGATCCCGGCGCTGACCAAGGGGGCCGTCAGCGACCGCACCCTGCTGATCTTCAACGACACCTTTGCGGGAACCGCCGTCACCTTGGTCTGGGAAGTTCATGCGGACACCGCGACGGGAACCATCGCGTCGATGGGAATGCTGAATGTGGAGGTGCCGCTGGGATCCATGGTGACGCAGCCACTGTCGATCACAGCGCCGGCCACGGGATCCAAATGCTATCTGGTGCTGCGCGCGCAAAAGGCCGGCGTCACGCTGTTCGAAGAGACCGCGGAGTCGTTCACGCTGAACTGAAAGGCCCGGGCCGGATACAATCACGGCGCATGCGCCGACGTCGTTCTCCGAACATTCAAGGGATGTTGTTCCGCGGCGCCTTGGCCGCGCTCCTCGCCGGGGCGTGCGCCAAGAAGCCGAGCTACGGTCTCGGCAGCAACGACGGCGGCGTGGACGCTGCACGGGCGGGGAGCGGCGGCAGTTCGAGCACGGCGGGGACCGGCGGCGCCGGCGGCTTCAGCCCGCCGGACCCCGGGCTGATCAATCCCGGGGTCGACGGAGGCGCCGCTGCCGTCTTGGAGCGGCTGGACCTGAGCTTCAACGTGGACTGGCGCTATCACGAGGGAGACGTCGCCGGCGCCGACGCCCCGGCCTTCGATGACACCGCCTGGAGCTACGTCGACGTGCCCCACTCGACCCGCTTCACGACGCCGGAGAGCCCCAACGCCTACCTCGGGGTGAGCTGGTACCGCCGGCACTTCGCGGTGCCGCGGGCGTACACCGGGAGCAAGCTCTTCATCGAGTTCGAGGGCGCCATGCAGGCGGCGGACGTCTGGCTGAACGGCGTCCACGCGGCGCGCCACCAGGGCGGATACACGCCCTTCACCGTTGATGCCACCGACGGACTCCGATACGACGGCACGGACAACATCCTCGCCGTCAAGCTCGACAGCAACGCCAACCCTGCCTGGGCGCCTGGCTGGAACGGCGTGGATTTTCAGTATCACGGGGGCCTCTACCGAAACGTCACGCTCCACGTGCAGAACCCGCTGCACGTTACGGACGCGGTGAGCGCCAACAAGCTCGCGGGGGGGGGCATCTTCGTGCGCTACCCAGCGGTGAGCGCGACTGCCGCGACCGTGGCGATCACCACCAACGTCGTCAACCAGTTCTCGGTCGCGCGGACCGCCACCGTGCTGTCCGAGCTCATGGACGCCGCCGGTCAGGTCGCGGGGATGGCAGCCGATACCCTGACCATCGCGCCTGGCGCCGACGCTGACTTCGTGCAGAGCCTCGCGATCGCCAACCCAGCGTTGTGGCACCCCTACACGCCTAACCTCTACACGCTCCGAACGCGCGTGCAGGACGGGGGCATCACGGTCGATCAGACGACCACCCGCATCGGGATCCGCCGCATCGGCTGGAGCCGGAGCGGGGGGCTCGTCATCAACGGCGCGCGCTTCGAGGCGCGCGGAGTGAACATGCACCAGGAGATGTACGGCGTCGGCAATGCCGTGCCCGACTCCGCCGTCTACTACGACGTGAAGCGGATCAAGGATGGGGGCCTCGACTTCATCCGGGCGGCGCACTACCCCCACGCTCCCGCCTTTTACGCCGCCTGCGACGCGCTCGGCGTCCTGGTGTTGAACCCGCAGACGGGATGGCAGAACTTCAGCGATACGACGGCCTTCAAGGAGGCGACCTACCAGGAGCTCCGCGATCTCATCCGCCGCGATCGCAATCACCCGAGCGTGGTGGCCTGGGAGGCGAGCCTCAACGAGTCCAATTTCACGGACGAATGGGCGGCGCGCGCCCACGCCATCGTGCACGAGGAGTACCCAGGCGATCAGGCGTTCTCCGCCGCCTGGAAATGGACCCGCGCCGACATCCTCGTAGACGCCTCGCAGCATGGCGTCCGCAACTCGGTGGATCCGCGTCCGACCATCATCGACGAGTACGGGAGCTGGGACTACGGCGGTCAGGCCTCGACCAGCAACCAGCCGCGGGAGGGCGGGGACAACGCGATGCTGATCCAGGCGAACAACATCGAGGACGCCCAGAGCAAAAACATGGCAGTGAGCTGGTTCTCGGCGGACGGGTACTGGCACTACGCGGATTACTCCGGCTTCACTTACTTCGGCATCACGCGCGACGGCCTGGTGGACATGTACCGACTCCCCAAGCTGTCCTACTACCTCCTGCAGAGTCAGCGCGATCCGAGCGTCATGATCGACGGCGTCGACTCGGGGCCGATGGTCTTCATCGCGAACCAGTGGACGGCGACCTCGCCGACGCGAGTGCGCGTGTACAGCAACTGTCCTCGCGTGTCGCTGTCCTTGAACGGCACCCTCGTCGAGACACGTTCCCCCGACCCCGGCACCAACCTGGCCCACCCGCCCTTCAATTTTTCCCTCGCCACTTTCACCCCGGGCACCTTGCGCGCCGATTGCGTCGTCGGGGATGCCGTGGTCGCGACGCACCTGCGGCGCACGCCCGAGGCAGCACGCCGCATCGTGCTCCGGCCGGAGGGCACCTCCTTGCGCGCCGACGGCAGTGACGGCCGCCTCGTGTTCATCGACGTCGTCGACGCGAACGGGACGGTGGTGCCCACGGCCGGCGACTCGATCACCCTCGGCGTCACCGGGCCGGGCGCCCTCCTCGGGCCGTTCGTGGTCCAGGTGAAGGGCGGCCAGCTCGCGACCTGGGTGCGGGCCGGACGGACGCCGGGGACGATCACGGTCACCGCCAGCGCCCCCGGCCTCGATCCCGGCAGCGTCGACCTCACTGGCACGCCGGTCGCCAACGTGCCCGCCCTACCGGCCGATCGCTGAGATGACCTCCCTTCGGTCGCGAGGCCGAACCGGCGCTGCGACAGTAGGTGCGCGAGCAGACACCGCGAGAGGACTGGCTGCCGCCGCTCGAGCTCGGCGACCGCTGCGCCAAGTGCCCGGTCGATCTGGATCCCGAAGCAACCTCGATTGTCTGCTGAAGGCGTACTGCATCGGGGGCTTCGCTTCGATGCCCTCGAGAACGGTCCACCTGAGTCGGCTCCGGCACCCCGGGAAGACCCTGCGCGCCGACACCCAATACGGCCACCGACGCCCCCGGCGGCAGGGTGGTAGAGCATCGTCCCGGGCGGGCGACCCGCTCTCGGGTCCGTGCGTCGACCAGCTCGAGCGAGACCGTTTGACCGCTTCCTTTGGCCCGACTTCACATTGCTTTGAGGGCTCCTGATACCTGAGAGAAGGCTCGGTCAAATAGGTCGCCGAGACTCTCGGCGCCGCCGTGGGCAGCCCACCAGTTGAGGGCAGTGTCGAACGCCGCCATGGCGGCGGCGGCGGCGAGGCTCGGCCCCATGTCGGCGTTCACGTCCTTGCCCGCGCGCCGCGCCAGCTCAGTGGCCAGCGCTGCGCGCCATTGGGATTGCTTCTCGAGAAAGTGACCGCGGAGCGAGGGGTCCGCCAAGATGATCTCGGTGAAGCGAAGGACTCTTCCCGGGTGTTGAGCGCAGCTGTCGACGAAGCCCGAGAACGCGACACGCACGGCGACTGCATGGGTCTCACGAGTCGGTCGCGCCGCCAGGGCCTCCACGAGCCGTCGGCCGACGTCCCCCAGAAATGCGACGATCAGATCCTCTTTGGACTGGAAGTAGCGAAAGAAAGTCCGCCGCGACATGCCGGCGGCTTCGGCGATGCGTTCGATGGTCATGTGCTCGTAGCCCTCGACCGCGATGAGGCTGAGTGCAGCCTCGGTCAGTTCCTCGCGCACGACCCGGCGCTTGCGTTCGGCCATCGTCGGGCTGGAAGCGGCTAGAGACAATCCTTCGGGCATGCCGTGAGGTTACCTCAGGCGGCACTTGACACCTAATGCCTGGCGTGGCACTGTGAGACACACAAGACGTTTAGTGTCACCGAGCCAGCGCTCGGCGGAAAGCCGACCAATGATCCAAATCTCGAATTGCCTTGGCCACACGCTTGGACACTGGTGGCTGTTCGCGCTCCTGATGGTCGCGGCGTCGTTCTTTTACGGCTACGGTGTCCCGCAGGCGAAGGCCCGCGTCTTCAAGGGCGCCGAGCTCGCGCCCAGGCTCCTCGACGAGCACATCCCGACCTGGCGGCGTCACGACGCGCTCAGCCTGCTCGAGGGTCTCGGCGCCCCGGGGCGAAGAGCGCTGCAGGGCTTCTATCTCAAGATGGATCTTTGGTTCCCCGGTCCGACCATCTGCGTGGCGTACGCCGCGCTCCTCAGCCTCGCGTTCCCCCCTGGCTCTCCCCTCGGCCCGCTCAACCTGCTCGCCGCCCCCGCGCTCCTGTTCGACGTGGCGGAGAATGCCAACCATCTGGTCATGGCTGGCCGCTACCCCAACCTCCCGTCTCTTTCGCTGAGGATGGGGCCCGCGTTCACTCTCCTCAAGTGGGCCTTCGCCATGGCGCTTCCCGTCGTCGCGCTCGCCGGGCTCATCGCCCACCACCTTTGATCCGATCGGAACGTCGCCGCGACCCGGCTCGTGCCGGAGGACCGCGCGGGTGCCCGCCAGATCGGTCCAACCTTCTGGCTGGATTCAGCCAAAACGGCGGCAAAGTAACATTCCAGGTCGGCGATTTCAATTGTAGCGGCCGAATTCGGCCGTGCGGTTCGGAGCTTCGAAAGGGGAAACCCTGGGTTTGAAATTCCTGTGCTCTGAGCTTTCGCGCAAGCATCTTCAAGACCTCGACGACGCCGCGATCGACAAGCTCTTGCGTGGGCTCGACATCGCCCCGGCCACGAAGACCCGTGTCGTCCACCTCATCTCGGCGTTCTTCAGGTGGTCGATCCGCGAGAAGCACGCCGACACGAACCCGGTCCGCTCGTACCTCGCGGGCGCGACGAAGAAGCAAAAGGAGCGGCTGAAGTCGAAGCACGATCCGCGGGAAACCCCGTTCCTCCCGAAGGAACACGTCGGCGCGGTCTTCCGAGCGTTGCCCGCGCCGATCGATCTCGCGTTCGCCGTCTCGGCGCTGGCCGGTCTTCGCCCCGGTGAGGTCCTCTCGCTGGATTGGGGGGACATCGACCTGGCGCGCGGGCGCATCCGGGTCGAGCGGCAGGTGAGGGCGGGCAAGATCGGGCCGCCGAAGAACGGCAAGCCGCGCGAGGTTCCGATCGTTGGGCTTAGGGCTTAGGAAGAAAAATTCGGGGCGATGACGATGGGGCGGAGATCAGGGGGAAATCGAGGTAGCCTGAGTGGGGTCAAACGCAGGGCAAGATAATGGCTGAATCACACCGCGGCGTAAATCGCCGCGATGATTCAGCAAAGTGTAGTGTTCGCGCCCTTCGCGTGAATGAGCGCGGCCGGCAAGTGGCCGCGGTCCTTGGGATTCTTCACGTATTCGAGCA
>Ga0265332_10001460_pt1 | contig 13242 bp, 11 predicted proteins | sample 41926metaG_FD_202084 | JGI IMG/M metagenome (GOLD analysis project Ga0265332, IMG submission 202084) | Rhizosphere microbial communities from Carex aquatilis grown in University of Washington, Seatle, WA, United States - 4-19-26 metaG | ecosystem: Host-associated > Plants > Roots > Rhizosphere...
CTCCTATTATTACAAAAAAACAGCGAAGAATAAAGGCGAAACGCGCCTTTTTGCTATTATTAATGCATGCCATTCCTTCCTATGACCGCCGATGAGGTGAAAAAACTGGGCTGGGACGCCGTTGACGTAGTGCTGGTCACCGGCGACGCCTACGTGGACCATCCCTCTTTCGCCATGGCTTTGGTGGGCAGGGTGCTGGAGGCGGAAGGCCTGCGGGTGGCCATACTGGCGCAGCCCCGCTGGGAAAATTGCGCAGATTTCCAAAAGTTCGGCCGCCCCCGCCTGTTCTTCGGCGTCTCGGCCGGGAACATGGATTCGATGATCAACAAGTACACCCATAACCGGAAGATCCGGTCCACGGACGATTTTTCCCCCGGGGCCGTCCCCGGCCTGCGCCCGGACAGGGCTACCATAATCTATTCCCAGAGAGCCCGCGAGGCCTATCCCGACGCGCCCATCGTGATAGGCGGCATAGAGGCCGCCATGCGCCGCTTCGCCCATTACGACTACTGGTCAGACAAAGTCAGGAAAAGCGTGCTGCTGGACTCCAAGGCCGACCTGCTGGTCTACGGCATGGGCGAACGGCAGATACGGGAGATCTCCGTGCGCCTTAATGCAGGTGAAAAAATAGAGGACCTGAGGGACATCCGCGGCACCGCCTACCCGCTGGGCGCCAGGGAAACCGCCGCCCTTGTCATACCAAGCGCTTTGGAACTGCCTTCCGCGGGGGAAGTCGCGGGTGACAGGCTGAAATTCTCCGCCGCCACCCGCATGATCTACGAGGAGTCGAATCCCTTTAACGCGAAGCCCCTGGTCCAGAAAAGCGAGGGGCGGGCCGTGGTGCAGAATCCCCCTGCCCTGCCGCTTTCCACGGAAGAGATGGACGCCGTGTACGGCCTGCCGTTCATGAAGCGCGCGCACCCGTCGTACCGGGAGCCCATCCCGGCGCTGGAGATGATAAAGGATTCAATAGTCATACACCGCGGCTGCTTCGGCGGCTGCGCCTTCTGCTCCCTCACGCTGCACCAGGGCCGCTTCATCCAGACGCGCAGCCCGGCGTCCATCGAAAAAGAAACCGCGGCCCTGCTCGGGACCCCGCGCCACCCGGGGAACATCTCCGACCTGGGCGCCCCGTCGGCCAACATGTACGCGATGGGTGGCAAAGATATGGAGATCTGCCGGGCCTGCCGCAAGCTCTCCTGCGTGCACCCGGTAATCTGCCCGAACCTGAACACCGACCACAAGCCGCTGCTGGCACTGATGCGGCGGATACGGGCGCTGAAAGGCCTGAAGAAAGCTTTCGTGGCCAGCGGCATACGCATGGACCTGGCGCTGAAGTGCGGCGAGTACATTTCGGAGATAGCGCGCTTCCACACCGGCGGCCAGCTGAAGGTGGCGCCCGAACATATTTCGCCGAAAGTGCTTTCCGTCATGAAGAAACCGCCGGTGGAGGTCTTTAAAGAGTTCGCCGACAAATTCCTGGCCGAGTCGAAGAAAGCCGGGAAGGAACAGTACCTGGTGCTCTACTTCATCTCCGCCCATCCGGGCTCCACGCTGGCGGATATGGCCGAGCTCGCGGTCTTCCTGAAAGAGCGCGGCATCCGCCCGCAGCAGATAAACGATTTCCTGCCCGCGCCGATGGAACTGTCCACGTCCATCTATTTCACGGGCCTTGACCCGTTCACTCTGGAGCCGGTCTACGTCCCCAAAAAAGAAACGGAGCGCCGCATGCAGCGGGCGCTCCTCCAATATTACAAACCCGGGAACAAACCTCTGATAATAAAAGCACTGCGCGAAATAAACAGGGCCGACCTTCTCAAGAAACTCCTCTGAACCGGGCGGCCCCTTACTTCCCCGAATGGTGCCGCTTTATGAACTCCAGCAGTTCCGGCCCGTAGAGGGAAGCCTTCTCCGCGCCCAGGCCGCGTATCCCCTGCATCTCTTCCAGGGTCCTGGGCAGGGACAGCGCCACGCGCTCCAGCACGTCGTTGCCCATAATGGCCTCGGGCAGCATGTTGCGCTTTATGGCGGTTTCCTTGCGCCATAGTTTCAGGCTCTTGAAACGGTTCTTGACGGTCTCGAAATATGCGCGTTTTTCCCTGGATATTTCCCGGCGCGGCACATGGTACTCCGGGTTCTTCAGACCCTTCTGCAGGGCCTCGCGGATCCACGGGCCGTGGTTGGCCAGCACATAGCCGCTGACGCCCTTGAAGATGGAAAGGTTGTGCAGGCCCTCGCGCGGCGCCACCGAAAGCCGCAGCATCAGGTCCTCGCTGATTACCTTGAAGGGAGGCGAGTTGCGCTTTATGGCAGCCACTTCGCGCGCCAGGTAAAGTTCCCGCAGCACCGCGAGCCCGCGCCCGTTCAGCTGGCGGGCGCCTTTAAGCGTCAGGAAGCCGCTCTCGTCGAAGCGCATGGGGGTCGGCTCTATCTTGCAGATCTGGGCGAACTGCTGGGTCACTTCCTCCAGCCGGCCTTTCTTGACCAGTTCCTCGCCCAGCAGGTCCCGCAGTTTCTTCAGGTAGATCGTGTCGCAACTGGCGTAGTCCAGCATTTCTTTAGTTAGCGGGCGCCGTCCCCAGTCGGCCTTCTGGAATTTCTTGTTCAGTTCTACTTTAAAGAACTCATTGACCATGTTGTCCAGGCCGCATTTTATAATGCCGAGGTACTTGGCCGCCACCATCACGTCCCAGATATTGACGAAGACGCAGTTCATCGCCGCCTTGAATACCCTGATGTCGGAATCGGCGGAATGGAAGATCTTCTCCACCGCGGGGTCGGCGAAGACCGGCAGCAGCGGCTTTATATCCACCGCGAGCGTGTCCACCACCGCGTTGATGTGCTCGCTCGAGAGCTGCATCAGGCAGAACTTCTCTTTATAGACGTAAAGGCTGTTGGATTCGGTGTCGATGGCGATATATTTGTGCTTGGCCAGCTTTTCGGCGAGTTCGTTGAAATCTTCCTGCTTGTCGATGAAAATGTAACTCATATTATAATGATAGCAACAGAACGCAACGGAAAGCAAAAGAAGGGAACAGAAAGTAAGAGGACAGGGGAAAATCCCCCTTCTTACCTTCGGTTGCTTTCCGTTGCTTTTGGTTGCGTTCAGTTGCTATCATTTTGAGCAGATGCCGACCATTATTTTCAACAAGCCCTACGGCGTGCTTTCGCAGTTCACTCCGGAGCACGGGCACAGTTCGCTGGCCGATTTTAATTTCCCGAAGGGCGTCTATCCCGCGGGCAGGCTGGACGCGGACAGCGAAGGGCTGCTGCTGCTCACCTCCGACGGGGCGCTGCAGGCTCATATTTCGGACCCCCGCCATAAGACGCCGAAAACCTACTGGGCGCAGGTGGAAAGAGAGATCACCGCCGAGGCCCTGGCGAAACTGCGCGCCGGGATCACGCTGAACGACGGGCCCGCGCTGCCCTGCGGCGCGCGCCCGCTGCCGGACCCCGGCCTCCCCCCCAGGGTGCCGCCGGTGCGTTTCCGCAAGACCGTACCGACTTCCTGGGCGGAGCTCGTCCTCAAAGAGGGGCGAAACCGCCAGGTGCGCCGGATGCTGGCCGCCGTCGGCTTCCCGGTGCTTCGCCTGCTGCGGCGGGCCATAGGCCCGGTAACCTTCTACGGGCTGGAACCGGGCGCCTGGCGCGAACTGATGGACAAAGAGATCAAAAGCCTGAGGTTCTGAAACCCCGGGCGCACAAGGAGCTGAGATATGGGACTTCCTCCAAGGATAGGTTTTATCGGCCTGGGCATAATGGGGCGGGCGATGGCGAACAATCTCGTGAAAGCCGGCTTCCAGGTCTCGGTCTACAACCGCACCCGCCAGCGCACCGCCGAGTTCGCGGATATGGGCTGCGAAGTAGCCGCCACGCCGCGCGCGCTCGCCAAGCTGTCCGACACCGTGCTCACCATGGTCTCCGACAACGCGGCGATGGACACGCTTATGGAAGGCCCCGAGGGCGTCATGTCCGCCTTCTCCGGCGGCAACACGCTGATAAACATGAGCACGCTCTCCCCGGACTACACCTCGGTCCTCGCCCGGAAATGCTACACCGCGGGCGTAGGTTTCCTGGACTGCCCGGTCTCGGGTTCCAAGGGCGCGGCCGAGAAAGGACAGCTGGTCATACTCGCCGGCGGCGACAAGGCGCTGGTGGAGAAGTGCGGCCCGGTATTCAAGGCGCTGAGCCGCGCCGTGGTCTACGCCGGCCCCGCCCCCGCCGGCACCGCCCTGAAGCTCTGCGTGAACCTGGTGATCGCCCAGCTCACCACCGCGCTGGCCGAAGCCGCGGCGCTGGCCGAAGCGCAGGGCATAGCCCCCGCCCTGGTTTTCGAGGCCATAGAGCAGAACCCGGTGTTGAACTGCGGCTACTTCGCGCTGAAAAAAGAAAACATCCTCAAAAAGGACTTCCCCCCGGCCTTCCCGCTGAGACACATGCTCAAGGACGCGCGGTTCATGCTGGCCGAGGCCTCCAGGAGGAACCTCCGCCTGCCGGTGACCGCGGCGGTGGAAACCCTGCTCGCTAAATCCTATAATAGCGGCTACGGTGAAAAGGACCTGAGCGTTATCCTGACGAACCTGACCGAAACGCTGGACCGGGAGAGAACAGCATGATAAAGAGAGTCTTAGCCGCCATACTCACCTTTTACTGGGAATTCATAAAGCGCCACCCGCTCGTCAGCATCTTTTTTTCGCTTATCCTGATGGCGGCCTGCGCCGGCGGCATCTATCTGATCTTCAAAGAGTTCCCCACTCTGATGAGCATGCCCTGTTTCCGCGGCGGTGGCTGCTCGACTTAAGGCGCGGCCCGGCAGGCAGTGCTCAGCATAAGTTCAGTCAGCTCGCCATTAAAGGATACCGCCGTGGATTTTTTCAAAGACATGAAAGCCGGCCTGACGCGCAACGTTACGCTCCTCGGCGTGGTCAGCGGCCTCACCGACATCTCCAGCGAGATGCTCTATCCCATCATTCCGGTTTTCCTCACTTCGGTGCTCGGCGCGCCGATGGAGGTGGTGGGACTCATCGAAGGCGTGGCCGAGGCGACGGCGAGCTTCGTCAAGATCCTGGGCGGGCGGCTCTCCGACAGGTTCAACCGCCGCAAGCCTTTCGTGGTGGCCGGCTATTCCCTCTCGGCGCTCGCCAAGCCGCTGCTGGCCCTGGCCTCCGGGTGGCATTTCGTGCTGTTCTCCCGCTTTATCGACCGCACCGGCAAAGGGCTGCGCACCTCGGCCAGGGACGCGCTCATAGCCGGCTCCATAGACAAGCAGCACTGGGGCAAAGCCTTCGGTTTCCACCGCTCCATGGACACGCTGGGCGCGACCCTGGGCCCGCTGGCCGCGCTGGCCATGATCCATTACATGGGCGCGCAAAAGCCCGACTACAGGCTTATCTTCATGACCGCCTTCATCCCCGCCCTCCTCGGCGTGGCCGTACTGGTCTACTTCGTGAAAGAGGCCGCCCAGCCGCCCGCCGCGCCGGGCACGGTCCCCGCCCGCGAGCCGATGAGCGCGGACTTCAAGGCCTTCGTAGCCCTGTACGCCATCTTCGCCCTCGGCAACTCCAGCGACGTGTTCCTTATAATGAAAGCCAGGAACGTCGGTTTCAACCTGACCCATGTGATACTGGCCTACACCGGCTACAACCTGGTCTACGCGCTGCTGGCCTCACCGGCGGGCTGGATCGCGGACAAGCTGGGCAAGGTCAGGACCCTGGTCTTCGGCTTCGCCGTGTTCGCCGCGGTCTACCTCGGCTTCGCCCTGGCGGATAAAGGCTGGATGATCTGGGGCCTGTTCGCTCTTTACGGTTTCTACGGGGCTTTCAACGAAGGGATAGCCAAGGCCATGGTGGCGCACCTGAGCGCCGGCGGCAACAGGGCTTCGGCCATGGGCTACTTCCAGGGGGCCCTCGGCTTCCTCACTTTCGGCGCCAGCACGCTGGCCGGTCTGCTCTGGGATAAAGTTTCCCCCGCCGCGCCCTTCCTGGCCGGCGCCATCTGCGCCCTGCTTTCCGGCGCGGCGCTCATTGCCTGGACCCGCTCTAAAAAACTGGCGTTCTGAATTTAAATGAAAAACCTCATCTCCGAAGTGCTTAAACACGAAGTTTATCCAGCCATGGGCTGCACCGAACCGGTGGCCGTGGCCTTCGCGGCGGCTACCGCTGCCAGCCTGTTAAAGGGCAGGACCACCGACGTGCGGGTCATGACCGACCCGGGCACGTACAAGAACGGCCTGGCGGTCGCCATCCCCAACACCAACGGGAAGAAAGGGAATCTGCTGGCAGCCTCCATAGGCGCGGTAGTGCGCAAACCGGAACTGGGCGCCGAACTGTTCAAAGGCCTCCCCGCCGCCAGGCTGAAAGAGGCTTCGGCGCTGCTGAAGGCCGGGCACGCCCGCATAGAGGTGGACTATGCCAGGCGCGGCATCTACATCGCCGCTGAGGTGAGAGCGGGCCGGGACAAAGCGCTCTGCGTGCTGGAGGGCAGCCATAAACAGGTCTCGCTGCTGAAACTCAACGGCAAAGTAATAATAAAATCTTCGCGCGCCGGCGGGAAAACCTGCCTGCCTTACAAAACCGCCCTCAGGAAAGCCACTTTCAGGGACCTGTTCCGCGCCGCGGAAAAAGTAACTCCCTCCGAGCTGGCGTATATAAAAAAAGGCGTGGAGATGAACCTGGCCGCGGCCCGCGAGGGCCTGAAGCTGAAAAAAGTGGGCTATTACATCGAGGACCTGATAAAGAAAGGCTACCTCAAGCGCGACATCCTTTCCAATGCCAAACTGACCGCGGCGGCCGCCACCGACGCCCGAATGGCCGGCGTTCCGGTCCCCGTAATGTCCAGCGGGGAATCCGGCAACCAGGGCGTGGTGGCCGTGCTGGTGCCCTGGCTGGTAGGCAAGGCCTTCGGCGTTCCGGAGAAGCGCATCCTAAAAAGCATTGCCCTCTCCCACCTTGTCAATTCCTACATCAAGGTTTTTACCGGCGAACTGGCTCCCATCTGCGGCTGCGCCGTGGCCGCCGGAGTGGGCGCCTCGGTGGCCGTAGTCTGGCAGCGCGCCGGCGCGGACACAAAAAAGACCGCGCTGGCGGTGAACACCGTCATCAGCGACATAGGCGGCATGCTGTGCGACGGCGCCAAGAGCGGCTGCGCGCTGAAGGTCGCCTCTTCGGCGGACTCCGCCATCCGCGCGGCCTGGATGGCCTCCAACGGCGAGGGCATCACCGAAGCGGAAGGTTTTGTGGGGAGCAGCGCCGAGGCCACCATAAGGAATATCTCCCGCATCTCGAGCCTCGGGATGGACAAAGTCGACCGGATAATCCTGGACATCATGTCGGAAAAGAAACCATGAACACTTTCGCCCTGGCCCTGAAAAAATATGATATTGAAGCGCCGGAAGCGGCCGCGTTCCTGGCCGCGGCCGGCGGCTACGAGAAAGATTCGGCCCGCGAGTTCGTCCGCAGGCAGCCGGGGTTCCTCGGCCGGGACCTTACCCTTGAGGAGGCGAAAACACTTAAGGAGGCGGCGCAAGCGGCCGGCCTGGAAACGGCGCTGTTCTCCGAAGATGACATCAAGGCGCCGCCCGTTCCGCTGAAAGTCCTGAAAATAGACCCGAAGGGCTCCGGCTTTTATGTTACCGCCGGCGGAGCGGTCACCTTCGTGAAGTACGAGGACATAAGCGTGCTCGCGGCCGCGGCTTACGACAAACCGGCCGCCCCGTTATCCGCGGAGGACCTGAAGCCCGGTGTATTCGACGGTATATTGCGCCTGGCCGGCCTGGAAACATATCGCCCTGTTACGAAGCTGCCGCCCAAAGAAACATTTTTCCGGGCCGACATCATAGCGGAGAACGGCGCCCTGCGCCTGCTGCTGGAACCCGAAAACCTGGATTTCTCCCCGTTGGGCCCGGCCCGCTCACACACAAGCCTGATAAATTTCCGCGCCCTGCTGGATACCCTGTCCGCCCCCGCCTTCCACGCCGCCCGCAACGCCTTCCTGCAAGCCTTCCTCGCCGGCCGCGCCCTCACCCCGCTGAAAGTCTCCGGCCCCCAGGCCGCCGACACCGACCTCTCCCGCCTCCTCCTCCTGACCACCAAGCGCCCGGAGTGAAAAATTGACCGTTAAGCAAGACCCCCTAGCCTGCGGAGGGGCGGCTGCACGGGTATGGGTTCGGCGGGCCCTCACGGAGCCCGACGCTTGCGTAAGCGCGGAGGGCGAGTGGGGAGGGGCGCGCACGGTGTGCGCGACCCCGTGCCCGACGGGCCCATACCCGCGCAACCGCCCCGACTGAGCATCTCGCGGTTCCCAAAAAGCAACCAACGTTCCTATTGTAACCCGCGGACCCATTATTTATAATTTAGATACATGGAAAAGCACCACGCCACCCACACTAAATTTTTCGCCCTGCACGCGCACTTCTACCAGCCGCCGCGCGAAAATCCCTGGACCGGAAAAATAGATCCGCAGCCCTCCGCCTGGCCCTACCATGACTGGAACTCCCGCATCGCCCGGGAATGCTACCTCCCCAACGCCTGCGCCCGCGTCAACGACGCCTCGGGCCGCGTGCTGGAACTGGCCAACAACTACCTGCACCTGAATTTCAATTTCGGCCCCACGCTGTTCTCCTGGCTCGAGAAAACCTACCCGTTCTACTACAGGAAGATCATACAGGCCGCCCGCCGGTCCCGCGAACTCACCGGGCACTCCAACGCCATCGCGCAGGCCTACAACCACATGATCATGCCGCTGGCCTCTTTCCAGGACCAGCTCACGCAGGCCCTGTGGGGCATCAAGGATTTCGAGCACCGCTTCGGCTTCAAACCCGAGGCCATGTGGCTTCCCGAGACCGCCGCCTCCGACGACACCCTGCGCCTGATGGTGGACCTCGGCATGAAATACGTCATCCTCTCGCCCTACCAGGCGGAAAAAATAAAGGCGAACGATTCCCATAACTGGGAGGACACCTCCTCCGGCAATTTCGACACCACCCGGCCCTATGCCTGGCACGACACGCTGCCCGACGGCACCAGGGCGAAGAACCGCAGCCTCGCCATCTTCTTCTACGACGGCCCTCTTTCAAAAGCGGCCGCTTTCGAAGGCCTGACCCGCGATTCCTCCGCCTTCGCCGACCGGGTGGACGCCTGCTACCGGCAGGGACACCACGGCCGCCAGTTGGTCAGCATGGCCGTGGACGGGGAGACCTTCGGCCACCACCACAAGTTCGGGGACATGACGCTGGCCCACGCTTTCCTGCACGAGCTGAAGAAGCGCGGCATCGAGACCGTGAACTTCGGCCGGTACCTCGAGGACAATCCCCCCCAGTGGGAAGCCCGCATCAAGCCGGGCCCCGACAAGGAAGGCACCGCCTGGAGCTGCGCCCACGGCGTGCGGCGCTGGAAGGGCGGCTGCGACTGCGGCCGCGAGGACAGCTTCAGCCTTAACTGGCGCCTGCCCCTGCGGGCCGCGCTCAACACCCTGCGCGACGCCGCGGCCGACATCTACGCCGCCGAGGCCGCCAAATTCTTCCGCGCTCCCTGGGAAGCGCGCAATGAATACGTTTCCATCCTGCTGGACCGCTCGGAGGCGAACGCCGCGGCTTTCTTCGACAAACAGACGCTGCGCCCGCTGGAAAAAGCGGAGAAGGTCCGCGCCCTGGAGCTGCTGGAAATGCAGAAGAACGCGATGTTCATGTTCACCAGCTGCGGCTGGTTCTTTTCGGACATCTCCCGCATAGAGGCCGTGCAGAACCTCCGCTACGCCGCCCGCGCAGCCGAAACCATGCGCGACCTCGGGTTCGAGAACGCCGAGCGGGGTTTTCTTTCCCTGATGGAGATGGCGCATTCCAACTACCCGGATTCCGGGAGCGGCCTCGCCCTTTATCAGAAAATACAGGCTGATAACGCCATGGCGCGCCAGAAAGCCGCCGCCCTGATAATCGCCGAGGCGATGCTCGGCGACGAAGAGAACTGCCTCACCGGGGCGGTGCAGGCCGAAGAACGGATGAACCGCGACGGCGTGCTGTGCCTGCGCGGGAAAGTGCTGGTTCCCGGCCCGGAGGCGGCCTCCCCGCTGGCGTTCTGCTACCTGCGCCGGGACGAGGAATTCCCTCTGATGTTCTTCTCGGCCAACGGCGGCGCCGCTAGGCTCCGCGAGATCTTCACCCTGGGAGCCCCGGCGGAGATCCTGGCCGGCCTGGAAAAAGAGCCGGGAATAGTCCGGGTGACCTTCGACGACTTCTCCTGGGAGGAGCGCACCCTTTACGCCTGGCTGCTGGCGGACGCGGCGAAAAAAAGCCACTCCACGGCCATCTTCAAGATACTGGAAGACTATCTTTACCTGCTCGCCCGCCTGCCCGGGCGCGCGCTGGCCTCCTGGGCCCCGCTGCGCGGCCAGGCGGCTATCTACGCCCGCCAGGCCGCCGAGATAGTGTTCTCGCACGCCCAGCGGGCCGGTTCCCCGGAGGAAATAGGGAAGCTGGCCGCCATGGCGGCCCGGTTCAAGGCCGCGGGCCTGGAGGCGGGCTTCGACCCCGCCCCCGAGGCCGCGGCGCAGCTGGCCCTGCGCACCGCCGAGGCGGCCCTGGCCGCCCCGTCGGAAGCGACCCTCACTCCCCTGCTGAACCTTTTGGAAGCCGCCCGGGACCTGGGGGCGCACGACCTGATGTTCCACCTGCAGAACTGCCTGATGGACCTGTTCGCGCCGGCTGAAACGGAGAAACTGCCGCCGGGAACGGCGAAAACGGTAGGGGAGCTGTATTCCCACTCGGGAATAATAATCGAACACTTCCACGGCAGGCTGGAAGGACTGGCCCTTAAAAAGTAAGAGGCGCACGGAGCAAAAAAAACCGCGGCCCTTTCAAGGCCGCGGTTTTTTCCTGTTCTGAAGCCGTTCTAGCTCTTCGCTGCTTTCTCCATCTCTTCCGTCGAGAAGACCCTGTAGTCCATCTCCGGGAAGATATTATCGCGCCACTCCTGGTCCTTCAGGAAGCCTTCTTCGATGCGGTTGCCCATGATCTGCTCGTACAGGCCGTTGAAGCGGTGCGTGTGCGCCACGAAGCGCTTGGTGGAGTAGCTCTTGGCCGTGCCCACGGTCATCAGGAAAGCCCAGTCCGAGGACATTCCGAGCACGACCTCGCGGGCGCACTGGTTCAGCGCGCGCCGCAGGATCCCGTCGGCCTTGGGAAACTTGTTGGCCATCTCGACCATGCGCTCAACCTGCTTGTGCAGGTGGCGGTACATCCAGTCGTTGGTGCCGTTCAGCCACACTTCGTTGTAGCCCTTGTCCCCCCACGTCGACATGGAGGGCTGCACCACCTGGTTGTCCGGGTGTATCGTAAGATACTCGCTGGGCGTCACCATCTTCACGGTCTTCTGGTCGTGGTAGATCTTCTTGAACAGGAACTCCAGGAAATCCACGCCTTCGTACCACCAGTGGCCGTACAGCTCGGCGTCGTACATCGACACCACCACGGGTTTGCGGCCCAGGAAGCCGTTCAGGTGCTCTATCTGGCGCTCGCGGTTGAACATGAAGTTCCCCGCGTGGCTGGCTGCCATCTCGCGCGCCTCCGCCGGGTTATAGGGCGCCTTCTCGTTCAGCTGCACTTTGCCGGTGATCTTGCAGTACTTCATGCCGATGTTGCGGCGCACGCCGTCCTGGTGCAGGTAGGGCTTCACGTAATCGTACTCCAGGTCGTAGCCGAGGTCCCGGTAGAACTCGCGGTAGCGGTTGTCGCCGGGGTAGCCCGTTTCGGCGCTCCACACCTGCTGGGCGCTCTCCATGTCGCGGCCGAAAGCGGCCACGCCGGAAGGGCAGTACACCGGGGCGTACACGCCGTAGCGGGGCCGCGGGCTGCCGTAAATGATGCCGTGCGTCTCGAGGAAGAAAAAGCGTATCCCCTGGGCCTTCAGGAAGACGTCGTCGCCGGGGTTGTAGGCGCATTCCGCCAGCCAGATGCCGCGGGGGCCGCGCCCGAAGTGCTTGCGGTAGTCGTCGGCCGCCAGCTTGATCTGGGCGTGCACCGCCTCTTTGCGGAGTTCCAGCGGCAGGAAGCCGTGGGTGGCGCCGCAGGTGATGATCTCGAGCTTGCCCATGTCCTGGAACTTCTTGAAGCCGTCGAGGACCCTGCCGTGGTAGTAGTCCTCGTAAAGTTCCCGGATGCGGCGGAACTTGGTCTCGTACATCTTGGCCACTTCGTAGAAGCCGGTGTTGCGGTTCCTCACCACTTCCTTCTCGGCCAGCTCCAGGCGCAGGCTGTAGTAGCGGCGGAAGCGCTCGCGCAGCAGGTCGTCCGCCATCATGTTGCACAGCGGCGGGGTAATGGACATCGTCACGCGGAAGTCGGTGCCTTCGGCTGTCAGGCGTTCGTACACGTCCAGGAGCGGGATGTAGGTCTCGCACATCGCCTCGAAGAACCAGTCTTCCTCCAGGAAGTCCTCGTACTCCGGGTGCCGGATGAACGGCAGATGCGCGTGCAGAACTAGAGCAAGGTAGCCTTTTTCTTTATTTGCCATCGGTGGTGGTAGCCCTGGTGACTTTTATATCTATCTCGCGCGAATCGGTCTCGTCCTTTGACGTCGCCTTCACGGGCAGGTCCACGATGCCGTCCGGCAGCGCGAAGCGCATGGAGAACGTGCCGTCCGGGTTCAGGTTCACCTTGCGGCCGGAAACGGTGACGAAGGCGTCGGGCTCGGTGGCCCCGTAAAGAATGAGTTCGCAGTCGGCCACCAGCCAGAACTTCTTGGCCTGTTCGGGCTTCTGCAGGGTCTGCGAGGACATGGAACTTACGCCCCACGACGAGGCGCGAGAGAACACCGCGCGCAGCATCTCCCAGCGCTGGGCCAGGGATTTGGCCACTTCGCCGGAGCCCTTGCCTATATATTCCACGCCGGACAGCTGCAGCAGCCTGTCGAAATCCGCGGTAACCGCCATCCACTTCTCGTCGGTCACGTCCGAGACGCGCCCGCCGGGCAGGCTTACGGTATTGGTCTTCACCAGGCCGATAAAGGTGCCGTCGGGCATCACAAGCCCCACTTCGCAGCAGTAGGCGCGGCCGCTTTCCTGCACATTGATATACCAGCTTTTGGCTTCCAGCATCACCGGGATGTCGAAATAGCGGCCGGAAGACGTTCCGTCCGTGACTTCGTAAACCCTTATGACCTGGCGGCCTTTCTGGAAGACGTCGGCGCCGTGCTGACGGGCGGTATTTTTCTTGGAATTTTCGGTTATTTCCCAGTAGATGAACATCCAGTT
>Ga0265332_10001464_pt1 | contig 13202 bp, 10 predicted proteins | sample 41926metaG_FD_202084 | JGI IMG/M metagenome (GOLD analysis project Ga0265332, IMG submission 202084) | Rhizosphere microbial communities from Carex aquatilis grown in University of Washington, Seatle, WA, United States - 4-19-26 metaG | ecosystem: Host-associated > Plants > Roots > Rhizosphere...
AGCGGCAGCGGCCGCAGCGGCCGCGATAACCAGCGTCTTCGAAGTCATGTTCTTCTCCCTTGTTGCTGCAGCTGACCGCCCGCTTCGCGCGACAGCGATCGCGCAGGGCGGGCTTCCCCCGGGCCGCAACGCGGTCCGGCATGTCACGACCACCGAGTGTAGCGCGGGACGGCACATCAATGAATGCGAATATTCGACAGCGACAGGACCTCGCGCACGGTCGTCGCGCGCCGGCCGGATTCGCCGTGATGGCGGCCGGCATACCCGAGTCGGGCGCCGGCGCCCCACGCACGAGCTGCCGGGTGTAGGATTTCCGGTTCCCGCCCCCTCCCCGGACTGGCCGCGATGCGGCGCCATTCGGGACCGCAACAGGAGACCGCCATGGGCCACGCCGAACTCACACTGCAGGAACAGGCAACGACGCGCCAGATCTCGCTCGACGAGTACTGGATGCCGTTCACGCCGAACCGCGAATTCAAGGCCGACCCGCGGATGATCGTCCGCGCCGAAGGCATGTTTTTCTGGAGCGACAAGGGCGCAAAGATCATCGATGCGTCGGCGGGCCTCTTTTGCTGCGCCGCGGGACACGGCCGCCGCGAGATCGCCGAGGCGGTCGGCCGGCAGCTGGCCGAGCTCGATTTCGCGGCGCCCTTCCTGCGCGGCCACCCGAAGCAGTTCGAGCTCGCGACACGCATCGCCGAGCTCACGCCGGGCGACCTCAACCGCATTTTCTACGGCAACTCCGGTTCGGAAGCGGTCGACACGGCGATGAAGATCGCCCTCGCCTATCACCAGGCGCGCGGCCAGGGCGGGCGCAACGTGTTCGTGTCGCGCGAGCGCGCGTACCACGGCGTCAATTTCGGCGGCGTGGCGCTGTCGGGGCTCGTCAACAACCGGCGCAAGTTCGGCCCCGGGCTGCCCAACATCGCCCACATGCGGCACACGCACCTCAAGGAGAACTTCCTCACGCCGGGCGAAGGGGCGCACGGCGCCGAGCTCGCCGAGGACCTCCTCCGCTTCGTCAATCTGTACGGTGCCGAGAACATCGCCGCGTGCTTCGTCGAGCCGATCGCCGGTTCGACCGGCTGCCTCGTCCCGCCGAAGGGGTATCTCAGGCGACTGCGCGAGATCTGCGACGCGCACGGCATCCTGCTCGTGTTCGACGAGGTAATCACCGGCTTCGGCCGCACCGGGCAGGCGTTCGCCGCGCAGAGCTTCGGCGTCACGCCCGACATGATCACGATGGCGAAGGCGCTCACCAACGGCGCGCAGCCGATGAGCGCGGTGGCCGTGAGCGAGCGCATCCACGACACGATCAGCGGTGCGGCAGCCGAAGGCGCGATCGAGTTCTTCCACGGCTACACGTACTCGGGGCACCCGGCGGCGTGCGCGGCGGCGCTCGCGACGCTCGACATCTACCGCAACGACGGCCTGTTCGAGCGCGGCCGCGCGCTGTCGCCTTACTTCCAGGAGGCGATGTTCTCGCTGCGCGACCTGCCCGCCGTCGCCGACATCCGGGGCTACGGGATGCTGGCTGCGATCGACGTGCACGCCGCGGGCGCGCCCGGCGCTCGGGGGCACGCGCTGCAGAAGAAGCTCTTCGACAACGGCCTCAACCTCAAGACGACCGGCGACTGCGCGCTGATCGCGCCGCCGCTGATCGCCGAGAAACAGCATATCGATATGATCACGGATGTCTTGCGCCGGACGATCGCCGTCATTTAGTGTTCGTGCATGCGGGCGCCGCGCGGGCGCCCGCCGCAACCGCAGGGGGAGAGTCACCATGAAACGATTCGTCGCCGGACTGGCGCTGGCGCTCGTCGCGGCCGTGCCCGCATTCGCGCAGAAGACCGTCACCTTTGCCTACCAGGACATGATGAACCCGTTCCGGTGGGTGCAGCAGTCGCAGGAGCTCGAGAAGGCCACCGGCTACAAGATCAACTGGCGGCAGTTCGGCGGCGGCGGCGACGTGATCCGCGCGATGGCCTCCGGCGACGTGCAGCTCGGCGAGGCGGGGTCCGCGCCGATCGCGACGGCGGTGAGCCAGGGCCTCGACGTCGAGCTCTTCTGGATCCTCGAGGACATCGCGGCGGCCGAGGCGCTGGTGGCGCGCAACGGCAGCGGCGTCAACTCCGTGGCGGACCTCAAGGGCAAGAAGGTCGCCACACCGTTCGTCTCGACGTCGCACTTCCACCTCATGTATGCGCTGGAGCTGGCCGGCTTGAAGCCGTCGGACCTCCAGGTGATCAATATGCGTCCGCCCGAGATCGCCGCGGCTTGGAGTCGCGGCGACATCGACGCCGCGTTCATCTGGGATCCGGCGCTCGCGACGGTCAAGAAAAGCGGCAAGGTGCTGGTCACCTCCGGCGAGCTCTGCAAGAAGGGCAAGTGCACGTTCGACGGCCTCATCGTATCGAAGAAGTTCGCGCGCGAGAATCCGGAGTTCATGGTCGCGCTCGTGAAGTCGATCGCGAAGGCCGACGGCGACTATCGCGCGAATCCCAGGGGCTGGACCGGCAACACGGAGAAGGTTGCGGCAGTGGCGAAATGGTCGGGCGGCAAGACCGAGGACGTCGACGCCGCGATGGCGCTCTACTACTTCCCGAGTCTTGCCGAGCAGGCCTCGCCGGCGTGGCTGGGCGGCGGCGCCGGCGGCGGAGCGGCGAAGGCGCTCGCCGACACCGCGAAGTTCCTGAAGGACCAGGGCCGGATCCAGGAGGTCGCCAAGGATTACGGCGCCGCGGTGACGCCCGAGTTCGTGCAGAAGGCGATGAAGTAGGCGCAGGACACCACGGAAAACCGGCGGCGGCCTGCGAAGCGCCGCCGTTTTCTTGTCCGCCTACACGCTGCCCATGCCCGCCCTCGACATCCGCGACCTCGGCGTCCGCTATGCGACGCGCACGGGCACCGTGGACGCGCTCGCCGGGATCAACCTGTCGATGCGAGGCGGGGACTTCGTCGTCGCGATCGGCGCGTCGGGCTGCGGCAAGACCACGCTCCTCAACTGCATCGCCGGCTTCCTGCCGCCGACCGAGGGGACGATCCTGCTCGACGGGCGTCCCGTGACGGGTCCCGGCGCGGACCGCGGCGTCGTGTTCCAGAAGCACGCGCTGATGCCCTGGCTCGACGTTGCGGGCAACGTCGAGTTCGGCCTGCGGATGCGCGGCGTGCCGGCGGCGGAGCGCCGCCGGATCGCGCAGGAGAAGCTCCATCTCGTCGGGCTCGACACGCTGGCCGATCGCGCCGTGTACGAGCTCTCCGGCGGCATGCAGCAGCGCGTGGGCATCGCGCGCGCGCTCGCCAGCGATCCCGAGCTGCTGCTGATGGACGAGCCGCTCGGCGCACTCGACGCGTTCACGCGCGAGGCGATCCAGGAGACGATCCTCGACATCTGGCACGCGACCGGCAAGATGTGCTTTTTCATCACGCACTCGGTCGAGGAGGCGCTCTTCCTCGCCACGCATCTCGTCGTGATGACGCCAGGTCCCGGCCGCATCGCACATGAATACACGCTCGACTTCGGCCGCCGCTTCATCGAGGGGCGCGATGCGCGCGCCGTGAAGTCGTCGCCCGATTTCATTCGCGTGCGCGAGGAAGTCCTCGCGGTGATCCTGCGCCGGAGCTCCGTCGGCATCGACGTTGAGACATGCGCATGAATCGTCGTGCTCCCGCGACGGAGCGCATCTCGCGCTACGCGGCGCCGGGCGAAGGCCGCACCACGGCGCTCAGCGTCGTCACGATGGTGGCGCTTTTTGCGCTGTGGTGGGTCGCGAGCCACCTGCGCTGGCTGCCGCCGCTCTTCCTGCCCACGCCGGAAACCGTGTTCACGCGGCTCTACGAGTCCGCAATGGGACAGCTCACCGACGCGCCGCTGGCCACGCATTTCGGCTGGTCGATGTTCCGCGTGTTCAGCGCGTTCATCGCCGCCTGCCTGACGGCAATCCCCATCGGCATCGCGATGGGCGTCTCGCGCGTCGCGCGCGGCATCTTCGACCCGCCGATCGAGTTCTACCGGCCGCTGCCGCCGCTCGCCTACCTCCCGCTGATCGTCATCTGGTTCGGCATCGACGAGTTCGCGAAGGTGCTGCTGATCTATCTCGCCTGCTTCGCGCCGCTGGCGCTGTCGGCCCGGGCGGGCGTGCGCTCGGTCTCGCAGGAGCAGCTCCATGCCGCGTACTCGATGGGCGCATCGCGCTGGCAGGTGATCGTGCACGTGATCGTCCCGGCCGCACTGCCCGACATCCTGACGGCGATGCGCATCGCGATCGGGTTCGGCTGGACCACGCTGGTCGCCGCCGAGATGGTCGCCGCCACGCACGGCCTCGGCCAGATGGTGCTGAACGCCTCGAATTTCCTGCGGACCGACATCGTGATGATGGGAATCATTGTCATCGGCGCCATCGCGTACCTCTTCGACCTGCTGATGCGCTACGCCGAGCGGGTCCTCGTGCCCTGGAAGGGGAAGGACTGAGCCTGACCGACCGTTGCGGACCTGTCTCGAACCTGTCGTCAAAACCGCAACAACCGCGTCCGCCTGTCGGATACGCCGCTCCTGCCGTCGACTCCCCATGGCAAGGAGTTGACATTGCCACGGGGGCAAGCGAGTCTCACGACCATGGCCACACGTCCGCATTTCCAGCGCCTGGTCGAGCGGGTGCGATTGCTGCCCCCGCTGCCCGCAGCCTTCGTCTACCCCTGCGACCGCGATTCGATCCAGCTCGCCCTGTCGGGCGCCTTTGCCGGGTATCTCGCGCCCGTGCTGGTCGGCCCGGAGGCGCGCATCCGCGACCTCGCCGACCGCTCGGGGCTCGACATCTCGCGGCTCCCTATCATCGACACCGCGGACACGGCCAAGTCCGCCACCGAGCGCGCGATCCTGCTGATCCGCGACGGCAAGGTGACCGCCCTCGTCAAAGGCAGCATGAGCGACGGCGACCTGCTGGCGCCGGTCGCGACGCCGGAGTCGGGACTGCGCACCGAGCGGCGCCTGTCGCACGCCTATTTTGTCGACCTGCCGTCGCGTCCGAATGGCATGCTGCTCGCCGACGCGGTGCTGAACATCGCGCCCAACCTCGCCGCCAAGAAAGACATCGTCGCCAACACGATCGAGCTCGCGCGGATGCTGGGCGTCGCCGTGCCGGCCGTGGCCCTCCTTGCCGCGATGGATCAGCGCTCGGTCGCGTTCCCCTCGACCACCGATGCCGCTGCGCTGAAGGTGATGTCCGAGCAGGGCGCGTTCGGCCACGCGCGCGTCGAGGGCCCGCTCACTGCCGACAGCGCGCTCTCCGCCGAAGCGGCGCGCGTCAACGGCGTGCAGTCCGAATTCGCCGGTCGTCCTGACGTCCTGTTCGCACCGACGATGGAAGGCGCGTCACTCGTGCTCCGCACCCTCCTCGGCCTCACGCACGGCCTCGCCGCCGGGATCGTGCTGGGCGCGCGCTGCCCGATCGTGATCCCGGCGCAGAACGAATCGATGGAAGTGCGAATGGCGTCCTGCGTGCTGGCATCGCTCGTCGCCAACGGCTCGTCGGGCGCGGGCACTGCGAAGGAGAATCCGGCCCGCCTTCCTTCCGGCGCCGAGGCGCCGGCCCGCGCCGCCGCCTGACGCATTGTCCCGCCGCGACGGCGGGGTCCGGCCGCGCGATGCTTTACCATTCGGGTCGGACGCGCGCCGCGCGCGTCGCCAACCCCCGCCGGCCCGAATGTCGCCGCTCGCCTCGAGATTCCTCCCCTTCCTCGCATGGCGGCATCGCGTCGACCGCGACTCGCTGCGTGATGATCTGATCGCGGGCCTCGTCGGCGCGCTGGTGGTCCTCCCCCAGGCGGTCGCCTACGCGACGCTGGCGGGCCTTCCGCCGGAATACGGCCTCTACGCGGCGATGCTGCCCGTCGCCGTCGCCGCGCTGTGGGGCTCGTCGCTGCATCAGGTGTCCGGCCCGACGAACACGCTGTCGCTCGCGGTCATCGCGTCCGTCGGCGCACTCGCGCTTCCCGGTTCGCCGAAGTACATCACGCTGGTGCTGACGCTCGCGCTGATGGTCGGCGTCATCGAGCTCGCGATGGGACTCGCGCGCCTTGGCACGCTGGTCAACTTCATTTCGCAGACGGTGATCGTCGGCTTCACCGCCGGCGCCGGGCTCCTCATCATCGCCGCGCAGATGCCGAATTTCTTCGGCACGCCCGCGCCGCCCGGGTCGGGCTTCCTGCGCAATCTCACGGCATTCGCGCAGCACATCGGCGACGCCGATCCCGCGGTGGCCGGCGTTGCCGTCGCGACGACGCTCCTCGCGCTCGTCTCCCGCCGCCTCTTTCCGCGCGTGCCGTACATGATCGTCGCGATGATCGGAGGCAGCGTGCTCGCGTGGCTTCTCGCCGATGTCGGCCTCGCGCAGGTTCCGACGGTCGGGGCGCTGCCGCAGGGGCCGCCGCCCCTTTCGCTGCCGTCGTTCGCGCTGGCCGACTGGCGCGATCTCGCTCCCTCGGCACTGGCGCTCACCGTGCTGGCGCTCGCGCAGGCGGTATCGGTCGCGCGCGCGGTCGCCGCGGAATCGGGACAGCGCATCGACGGCAACCAGGAGTTCGTCGGCCAGGGGCTCTCGAACATCGTCGCCGCCTTCTCGACCGGCTATCCGTCGTCGGGGTCCTTCAACCGCATCTGGCTCAACTACCGGGCGGGCGCCCGCACGCCGCTCGCCGCGACTTTTTCCGCGTTCTTCCTGCTCGCCATCGTCGTCGTCGTCGGACCGCTCGGCAGGTACCTGCCGCTTGCGGTGATGGCCGCGCTGCTGTTCGTCGTCGCGTGGGGCCTCATCGATTTCACCGAGATCCGCCGGACGTTCCGCACGAGCCGCGGCGAAACGCTGGTGCTCGCGCTGACGTTCGCCGCGACGCTCGAGCTGCAGATCGAGTTCGCGATCCTGGTCGGCGTGCTCGCATCGCTCCTCGTCTATCTGACGCGCACCACGCGCCCGCGGGTGATCGAGGTCGCGCCGGATGCGGCGTCGCCGTCGCGCCGTCTCGTCCCGTCGCGCAGCGGGATGGGCACCGCCGCGCGCGCCACCTGCCCGCAGCTGCACGTGCTTCGCATCGACGGCTCGCTCTTCTTCGGCGCGATCGACCACGTCCGCGACGAGTTGCACGCCGCGCGGACGCGCGTGCCGGTGCGCCGGCACATGCTGATCGTGGCGAGCAGCATCAACTTCATCGACGTGGCCGGAGCGCGGATGTTCGTCGACGAGGCCCGCCTCGCCGAGGAGCACGGCCAGCGGCTCTACCTCGCGGCGCTGAAGCCGGGCGCGCGCGACATTCTGGAGAAGAGCGGCTACATGGAGAGCTTCGGCCGCGACCGCGTGTTCGACACCGAGGAAGAGGCGATCCACTCGATCTACGCGACGCTCGACCCGGCCGTCTGCCGCGAATGCACGGCGCGGATCTTCACCGAGTGCGCGGGGGCCCCGCCCGGCGGAACGACGGGCGCGGCGTCGGAGCGGGCGCCGTGGCCCGCACCGGTTACTTCTGCCGGACGCAATCCATGAAGTAGCGCGTGTGGCCGCCCTCGGTCTCCTCGACGAGGCCGTGGATGTCGGTGTCGAAGCCGGGGAACTGCGCGTTGAACTCGCGCGCGAACTTGAGGTATTCGACGATCGTCCGATTGAAGCGCTCGCCCGGAATCAGCAGCGGAATGCCCGGAGGATACGGCGTCAGCAGCACGGCCGTCACGCGACCTTCGAGATTGTCGATCTCGACGCGGTCGAGATCGCGGTGGGCGAGCGACGCGTAGGCGTCGGACGGCTTCATCGCCGGCTGCATGTCGGAGAGGTACATCTCGGTCGTCACGCGCGCGACGTCGTTCGCCTTGTACATGTCGTGGATCTGCTGGCAGAGATCGCGCAGCCCGACGCGCTCGTATTTCGGCTGCTTGGCGACGAACTCCGGCAGGATCTTCCACAGCGGCTGGTTCTTGTCGTAGTCGTCCTTGAACTGCTGCAGCGCGGTGACGAGCGTGTTCCAGCGGCCCTTGGTGATGCCGATGGTGAACATGATGAAGAACGAGTAGAGCCCGGTCTTCTCGACGATGACGCCATGCTCCGCGAGGAACTTGGTGACGATCGACGCCGGGATGCCCGTCTTCGCGAACTTGCCGGAGACGTCGAGGCCCGGCGTGATGATGGTTGCCTTGATCGGGTCGAGGATCGTGAAGCCGGGCGCGAGGTCGCCGAAGCCGTGCCACTTGTCGTTGGCGCGCAGCAGCCAGTCGTCGCGGTCGCCGATGCCCTCGGGGGCGAGCTTGTCGGGTCCCCAGACCTTGAACCACCAGTCCTTGCCCCACTCGTCGTCGACCTTGCGCATGGCGCGGCGGAAGTTGAGCGCCTCGATGATCGACTCCTCGACGAGCGCGGTGCCGCCCGGCGGCTCCATCATCGCCGCCGAGACGTCGCATGACGCGATGATCGCGTACTGCGGCGACGTCGACGTGTGCATCAGGTAGGCCTCGTTGAAGAGGTGCCGGTCGAGCTTCCTCGTCTCCGACTCCTGGACGATGATCTGCGAGGCCTGCGAGATCCCCGCGAGCAGCTTGTGCGTCGAGTGCGTCGCGAAGATCATCGAGTTCTTGCTGCGCGGCCGGTCGCGGCCGATCGCGTGCATGTCGCGGTAGAAGTCATGGAATGCCGCATGCGGCAGCCACGCCTCGTCGAAATGGAGCGTCTCGATGCTGCCGTTCAGCGTCTGCTTCAGCATCTCGACGTTGTAGGCGATGCCGTCGTAGGTGCTCTGCGTCAGCGTCAGGATACGCGGCTTCTTGTTCTTCACCTCGCGCGCGAACGGGTTCGCCTCGATCCGCTTCTGGATGTTCTCGGGCCGGAACTCGGACAGCGGAATGGGGCCGATGATGCCGAGGTGGTTGCGCGTCGGCGGCAGGAACACGGGAATCGCGCCCGTCATCGTGATCGCGTGCAGGATCGACACGTGGCAGTTGCGGTCGACGACGACGATGTCGTTCGGCGCCACGTTGGCGTGCCAGACCATCTTGTTCGACGTCGACGTGCCGTTGGTGACGAAGAAGCAGTGGTCGGCGCCGAAGATCCGCGCCGCGTTGCGCTCCGCCGCGGCGACCGGACCGGAGTGGTCGAGCAGCTGGCCCAGCTCGTCGACGGAGTTGCACACGTCGGCGCGCAGCATGTTCTCGCCGAAGAACTGGTGGAACATCTGTCCCACCGGGCTCTTCAGGAAGGCGACGCCGCCGGAGTGGCCCGGGCAGTGCCACGAGTACGAGCCGTCCTGCGCGTAGTCGACCAGCGCGCGGAAGAACGGCGGCGCCAGCGAGTCGAGGTAGGCCTTGGTCTCGCGGATGATGTGGCGCGCGACGAACTCCGGCGTGTCCTCGAACATGTGGATGAATCCGTGCAGCTCGCGCAGCACGTCGTTCGGGATGTGCCGCGACGTGCGCGTCTCGCCGTAGAGATAGATCGGGATCTCCGCATTCTTGAAGCGGATCTCCTCGATGAACGTGCGCAGGTTGAGCACCGCCGGATCGAGCTCGGGACCCGGTGTGAACTCCTCGTCGTCGATCGACAGGATGAACGCCGACGCGCGGCTCTGCTGCTGCGCGAACTGCGACAGGTCGCCGTAGCTCGTCACCCCGAGCACCTCCATGCCCTCGGCCTCGATGGCGGAGGCGAGCGCGCGGATGCCGAGCCCGGAGGTGTTCTCGGAACGGAAATCCTCGTCGATGATGACGATCGGAAAGCGGAACTTCATGGAATGCGCGACCTCGCCGCGAATGGACCTGTCACGTGCACCGGCTGCTGTGCCCCGCCGGGGCGTCGGCGCCGCCGGCTCGGGACTCCGGCCGACGGCATGGAAAGGCGCGCATTATGGGACGATTCTCCGGCCGTGGCTATGCGACGCGTCAATAACGTGGCCAAGGCGTTGCAGCAGCGCCACAGCCGACGTTTCGCCCGGCGCGGCAGACGGCTGCAGGCGCAATTGACGGAAGTGCGCCTTGCGCGACCCTGTCGGGGCGTGCACGTGCATCCGGCAAACTAGAGTTCGCTTGCCAGCCAGTCCCGAACGACCCGGTAGACGTGCGGGCTGTCGAGCAGGTCGAAATGGCCGGTGCCGTAGACAATGCGACAGCGTGCGCCGGGGAGTGCCAGCCCGCGCGTGCGGTCGGGGCGCCGGCCGAGCGCACTCGCCACCGGCACCAGCCCGTCGCCGCGGACGCGCGCGCCCGGCGTCCCGGGCCGCTGTTGCCGGCTCCCGGCCACCGCATGGCTTCGCACACCGGCAGGAAGCCCGACCATCGGCCGCTGCCCGCGCGCGATGCTGCGCGTGGTTGCCTGCCAATCCTCGTCGCGGATGTCACCGTGGCGAAGGTCCTTGATGCCCGCGCTGCGCGACTTGCCGAGGCGCGCGAATGGCGCCGAATACGGGCTCACGCCGACGAGATAATCGGCCCACGCGCCGGCCCGCTCCAGCGGCGCGCCGAAGTGAGGCGCGCCGAGGAAGACGAGATTGTCGAGCCGCCGCAGCCACGCGTGTCCCGCGAGTGCTGCGTAATGACAGGCGCTCCTGGCGACCAGCCCTCCCATGCTGTGGCCGATGATCGCCAGAGTGCCGAGACGATGCGGCCACGCCTCCACGAGGGCCTCGAGCGCATCGGCGAAGGCGCGGCCATTGACGGAAATGTGCCGACCGCTGTTGTAGTGCAGATAGACCGGCGCGAGCCGGAGGTCGCGCGCCAGCGCCGCGCCATGATCATGCCCGTTGCGGTTCCAGTGCAGGTCGTTCATGCACAGTCCGTGCGCCAGCGCGACGATGCCGCGCGTTGCCTCCGGATACGCCGATCCCAGCGCAGCGGCGGTCGGCGCGAGCGGCATGCCTTGCCACCGGAACTGCAGCGGGATCGCAAGCGGATTGCCGGAGGCTTCGAGGTAGTCGCCGAACACGCCGTTGACGACGGCCAGCGCCGCCTCGCGCCGCGGCGACGACGGCGCCTGCGCGACGAGCGGTTCGAGCGCGCCGAGCAACGCGTCGGCGCCGCTGGCCACCACCCGAGTGACGCCGCGAACGGATTTGTAGACGAATCCCGTGATGCCGCGCGTACGTCCTGCGGGCGCATCGCCGAAGATCCCCGGCGCGCGCGTGATCGTCCGATGCAGCGTCTCGACGAGATCGGTGAGGCCCAGCGTCGCATCACCCGCGAGGCGTTGCAGGCCACGGACGTCCGAGAGATGCAGGTGACGGGGCTTCGACATGAATGCGGGGAATGGCGGCGAGCGCGCTCATTATCGCCGCAATCGGGATCGCGTTCGTCCGCGTGCGCCCCGATTTCCTGTGGTCGGGCGAGGAGGCGAATGCTGGGCGAATTCGTGCAAAGCGGAATCCGCCGGGCCACGGCGCGCTTTCCGCCGAAGCGTCAGATCTTCGGCAGCGTGACGCCCTGCTGGCCCTGGTACTTGCCGCCGCGATCCTTGTACGACGTCTCGCAGACCTCGTCCGATTCGAAGAAGATCACCTGCGCGATGCCTTCGTTGGCGTAGATCTTCGCGGGCAGCGGCGTCGTGTTCGAGAACTCGAGCGTGACGTAGCCTTCCCACTCCGGCTCGAACGGCGTCACGTTGACGATGATGCCGCAGCGCGCGTACGTGCTCTTGCCGAGGCAGATCGTGAGCACGTTGCGCGGAATGCGGAAATATTCGACCGTGCGCGCAAGAGCGAACGAGTTGGGCGGGATGATGCAGACGTCGCCCTCGAAGTCGACGAACGAGCCCGCATCGAACGCCTTCGGATCGACGATCGTGGAGTTGATGTTGGTGAAAATCTTGAATTCGCGCGAGCAGCGGATGTCGTAGCCGTAGCTCGACGTGCCATACGAAACGATCTTGCGGCCGTCGACCTCGCGCACCTGGTTCGGCTCGAACGGCTCGATCATGCGGTGCGCCGCCGCCATCCGGCGGATCCACTTGTCGGACTTGATCACCTCAATCTCCTGTTGTTCCCTGAAGGGCGCGCGACCCGGAGGCCGACGGCGGTCCGAAAAGCGTCGCGAGGAGACCGAGATGCGAGGCGCCCGCGAGCGAGGGACCGGAGTGTACACGGCAGTACATGAGGATCCCGAGCGAGCGAGCAACAAAGCAGATCGGTCCCGCAGCAGCTTTGCGGGCTGCCGTCACGTGTCTTTTTGCACCACGATGCTCGGAAACTTGTTCGAGAAATCCTCGGCCTTCTGCGCGACGAACACCGCGGTGCGCCGGGCGATCTCGCGGTAGATCTGCGCCACCGCGCCGTCGGGATCGGCGACGACGGTCGGCCGCCCGGCGTCGGTCTGCTCGCGGATCCGGATGTCGAGCGGAAGTCCCCCGAGGAACGGCACGTTGTAGTCGGCGCACATCTTCGCGCCGCCGCCTTCGCCGAAGATCGCCTCGGCGTGGCCGCACTTGGAGCAGACGTGCATGCTCATGTTCTCGACGATGCCGACGATCGGCACGCCGACCTTCTCGAACATCTTGAGTCCCTTGCGCGCGTCGATCAGCGCGATGTCCTGCGGCGTCGTGACGATCACTGCGCCGGTGACCGGGACCTTCTGCGCCAGCGTCAGCTGGATGTCGCCGGTGCCGGGCGGCATGTCGACGACGAGATAGTCGAGGTCACGCCAGTTCGTGTCCTTGAGGAGCTGCTCCAGCGCCTGCGTGACCATCGGCCCGCGCCAGACCATCGGCGTGTCGGAATCGATGAGAAAGCCGATCGACATCGCCTGCAGCCCGTACGCCTCGAGCGGCTCCAGCGTCTTGCCGTCCTGCGATTCCGGGCGCCCCGCGATGCCCAGCATCATCGGCTGCGACGGACCGTAGATGTCGGCGTCGAGCACGCCCACCTGCGCGCCCTCGGCGGCGAGCGCCAGCGCGAGATTCACCGCGGTGGTTGACTTGCCGACGCCGCCCTTGCCGCTCGCCACCGCAATGATGTTCTTGACCCCGGGAATGAGCTTGACGCCGCGCTGCACCGAATGCGACGTGATCTTCTGCGTCATGTTGACGTTGACGCGACCGGCGCCCGGCAGCGCCGCCACGCAGTCGACGATCAGCTTCTTCAGGATTTCGTGCTGCGTCTTCGCCGGATAGCCCAGCTGGACGTCGATCGCGACATCAGTCCCGTTGACGCGGACCGCCTTGACGGACTTGCCGGTGACGAAATCGCGT
>Ga0265332_10001469_pt1 | contig 13168 bp, 9 predicted proteins | sample 41926metaG_FD_202084 | JGI IMG/M metagenome (GOLD analysis project Ga0265332, IMG submission 202084) | Rhizosphere microbial communities from Carex aquatilis grown in University of Washington, Seatle, WA, United States - 4-19-26 metaG | ecosystem: Host-associated > Plants > Roots > Rhizosphere >...
CTGCTGCCCCTACACCGACACGCTCGACCTGCGCTTCGTGATCGATTTCCTCCCGGGCCTGCCGCAGGTGCTCGTCTCGAGCCCGTGCTCCGGCCACGGGTTCAAATTCGCCAGCGCGATCGGCGAGGCGCAGGCCGAGCTGCTGCTCGACGGCAAGTCACGGTTCGACCTCTCGCCGTTCCGCATCGACCGCTGAGCGACGCTGACCGGGCGCTGACCGGGCGCTGACCGGGCGCTGGCGCCGCGCGCGCGCCCTGGCGATGTTGCGGGCATCGTCTCCCGCCGAGCCACGCATGCGAAGATTCCTGCTCACGACCGTGATCGCCGCTCTCTGCGCGTCGCCCCTCGCGGCGCAGAGCCGCGGAGGCGCCGCGCCCAAACCGGCCGCGCCGGCCACCGGTGATGCCGGCGGCGAAGTGCGCGCGACGTTCGCCGCGTATTCCCGCGCCCTCAACGCCGCCGACTGGACGCGCGTGATCTCGTTCTACGCCGACGACCCGCGTTTCGAGTGGATCGAGGACGGCGAGGTGCGCTACGCGTCGAAAGACGCCATCGCGCCGAGCTTCGAGGCGATGAAGGAGACGGGAAGCACGATCGTCTTCAAGAACGAGCCGCCGCACGTCGCGGTGCTCGCGCCCGGCGTCGCGGCGCTGCGCACGACGTTCGAGACGACGATCGTCGACAAGGAAGGGAAGCCGTTCACCTTCGGCGGACTGCTCACGATCGACCTCATCAAGACGCCGAACGGGTGGAAGTTCCTGCGCGGGCACACGTCATCGGCGAATGGCGGAAAATGAGCCGGTCGCGGCGCCGCCCCGCCGGGGGTGGCGCCGCTGGGTGACTGCGGGGAACGTCGTCACGCTCGTCGCCGCGATCGTCGTGGCGCCACGACTCCTTCCGCACCTCGGCGCCGTCGTCGGCATCGGCTCGGGGAACGGCACGCCACAGTTCGCCGTGCGCACGCTCGAGGGTGCGCCACTCACTTCACCGACGCTCGCCGGCCACGTGGTACTCGTGAACGTCTGGGCGACCTGGTGCCTCCCGTGCCGCGCCGAGATGCCGCTGCTCGAAGGGATGTACGAACGGCATCGCGCGCGCGGCTTCGTGCTCGCCGGCTTCTCGGTCGATCGCGGCGCGCCGGATGGCGTCGCGCGATTCGCCGCTGAGCGGCACATCAGCTATCCCATCGCGATCGTGAGCGACGGCGACCTCGCCGCGTTCGGCGGCGTGCAGGGCTACCCGACGTCGTTCCTCATCGACAAGCACGGCGCGGTGCGATACCGCGTGGTGGGGCCGATCGCCGGCGTATCGCTCGAACTCGCGGTACGCCGGCTCCTCGACGAACCGTAGCGCGCTACTTGCGCGCGCCCTGCGCCGCGAGGCAGGCGCTCGTCGCGAGCGACGGCAACCACGACGCCTCGCGCCGCATGTCGACGTGCGCCGAATCCTCGAGCTTGTACAACTTCACGGCGCCGTTCTCCAGGCGCTCGAACAGCGTGCCGAAGATCTGTCCGCGCCCCGCTTTCGCGCGCGTGAGGTCGCTCACCACCGCGACGTCGGCCGACGAACTCTCCCCCGGCCCGCCCTCCATCATGCGGTGCATCGCGCCCTCGGTCATCGACGGCACGCGCAACGAGATCAGCCACGCGGCATGCACGCCGGCCACGCCCACCGTCGCGCGCGACACCCACTGCCGCTTCGCGGCCATCGCCTTCAGCTCGGCGACGATCGCGCTGTCGACCGGCGCGTTGTCGTTCGCATCGAAGAAGCGCCAGCCGAGTTCGGGCGCGAAGGCGGCGTCGGCCTTGTAGCCCGCGGCCGTGAGGAGCCGCTGTCGCATGGCGTCGTCGGTCCAGTCGTGCCTGGAATCGTCGGCGAACGCGCGCTGGCTCTTGTACCACTCGGCCGTCGTGTCCACGGCGCATCCCGGCGCCGCGCGCCCCGCGGCGCGGCCCGCACGACGACCACCGCCGCGCTGCGCGGAAAGCGACGAACTCACCAACGCGACGGCGATCAGCGACCGCGCCGCAATCGTCATGATACGCATCACTTGCCCCCCGGCGTCACGGTGAACGCGTCGAACTCGCTCATCGAATCGGTCTTCGACCAGAGCCCCACCTTGCCGCTCACCGGCGCGTCGAGCGTGTACTCGAGCGCGAGCACGCCGTTCAAGTACGCCTTGAACTCCGTGCCCTTCACCGTCATGCGCAGCGTGTTCCAGGTGCCGAGTTCGAGCGGATAGCTCGCCGTGCCGCGCTTCACGAACGAACGCTTGCCGTTCTTGAACGTCCAGAGCACGACGTTGTCCTCGGTGCCGTTGAAGCGCACGGTGAGATAGTCGCCGTTCGGCTTCACGTTGAAGAGGATCCCCGAGCACCGGTCGAGCGTGCCGCCGATCATCTTGAAGTTCACGGAGATCTCGCCGTTCGTGAAATCCGGGATGTCCTTGGCGACGGCGATCGGGAAGTACGCGAACGCCTTCACGTTGTCGATGAACTCCTCGTGCTCGGCGCCGTAGATGGCGCGGGCCTTGTCGGCGAGGCCGCCCGAGGGCTGCCCCTTCTTCCAGATGCGCCCGTCGACGAAGACGACGTTGCGCCCGTCGTCCTTCGTGACGACCCAGTTGCCCACCATCGGCAGGAACGTCGCCGGCTCCTTGCCGACGGCGTCCTTTGAGACGTCGACTTTGATGGCGCCCTGCGCCGAGGCGCCGGCGGCGGCGAGCGAGAGTGCGAAGGCGGTGAGGAGACGTTTCATGTCACGATGAGATTCAGGGTGAACGGCGCCGCGGCGGCGCCACGCAAACGGCCACGACGAGCAGCGGCCAGACCAGCACGAGTACTATGAGTTCCGTGACGCCGGCGTTGAAAGTGGCCGGATATCCGGGATACGCGTTCGGCTCCGCCACGGGCGGCGTACGCTGCGCGAGCCCGTAGATCGTCTCGAGCACCACCTGCGGGATGCTCGACTTGCTCACCGCCGAACGGCCGCCGAGGTGATACGTGACATCACCGTAGCCGGTGCTCGACCCCTCGAACAACCCGGTGCTCGTCTGTGCCGTGTAGGTGAGTTGCACGTCACGCATCGTGCGGCGCAGCTTGCTGAACACGCCGCGCTCGAGATCGGTGAGCCGCGGATCCTCGGGTCCCAGGTTCACTTCTATACGAAGCGGCTCGCCGATCGCGCGGAGCGCGGCCGCATCGGCGTCGGAGAACGAGTTGCGGCGGTCCTCGCTCACGTCCCAGCTCGAGCGCAGGCGCCCGGCCGAGTCGAGTCCGATGGAGAGCGCGAAGACGATGAGCGCCAGGCCGCGCAGTCGGGCACGCATGCTGCGCGCCGGGTCGAGCCAGAGCGCCGCGACGGCGAGCAGCGCGGCGATCACGAGCACCGACACGACGATGACGCTCGACTCGATGATGCCGCGCTCGAAGTTGCGCAGCGCCGCGTCCGGCGTGAACCGCGCGAACTCTGCGACCCACCCGCCCTGCACCGACGCGGTGAAATCGATCGCCCAGCCGCCGATCGTCACGGCGAGCGCGATCACCGCGGCACTCGCCCCCGATTCGGCGACGGCCGCGCATGCGATGCCGAGCGCACTCACGAAGGCGCCGCGCAGCACATGACCGGCGAGCACGCCGAGTGTTTCGGCGGGCCCGAGGTGACCGCCGGCGCCGCGCCAGTAGAGGAGCGCGATGATGCCCGGCGTGAAGAGCACGATCCAGGTGACGAGGAGCGCGATGAACTTGAGCGCGACGATCGTGCGCGCGCTCGCCGCCTGCAGCACGATGCCGTGCGCGCCTGACTCCTTGTCGGCACTGACCACGCGGATGGCGACGAACGGAAAGAGCAGCATCGCGGCGACGGCATAGGCGCCGAACGTCGGCGAGACGAAGCCATCGAGCGGACTGAGCGCGGAGGTGAGCGCCGCCGCGCCGCCGCCCACACCGCTCGCTTCGGCGTACGCCTGCATGGCGGTGCGCGCCGCGTGCGCGACGAGCGGCCCGAGCAACGCGGCGACCACAAGGAACGCGCGCGAGGCGCGCAGCTCGCGGAACTGCGTGGCGAGGAGCACGCGCCGCTCAGGTGAGCGCAAGAAAGACATCCTCGAGTGTGGCGCTCTCGCCGAGCGACGCGGCGGTGCGGAGGGCGGAGAGCGAGCCCGAGGCGAGTACGCGGCCGTCGTGCAGGAGCACGTGGCGGTCGCAGGTGCGCGTGGCGTCGCTCATCGCGTGCACGGAGAGCACGAACGCGCGGCCGATGGCGGCGCGGGCGCGCACGAGGTCGCCGAAGGCGCGGGCCTGGCGCGGGTCGAGGCCGTCGAAGGGTTCGTCGATGAGGGTGAAGGGGCGCGGCACGAGGAGGGCGAGGGCGAGGAGCACGCGTTTGCGCTGGCCCTTGGACATCTCGCCGATGCGCTGATGGACGAACGGCGCGATGCCGAGTGCCGGGCCGATGTCGTCGCGCCATTCCTCGCTGGCGCCGAACAACTTTCGAGCGAAATCAAGCACAAAGACGCCATTCTGTCGCTCAAATGGCCTTATGCTGTCCTGTAAAAAGAAGCAAATACCTCGACGCGCAAGGTGATCGAATGGTGCGCCGTCGACGAGGATCGTGCCCGAGTCCGCGACGTCGAGCCCGGCCGCGCAAGCGAGCAGCGTGCTCTTGCCGGCGCCGTTCGGGCCGATGAGGCCGACGACTTCACCCGGCTCGACGGCGAACGACACGCCGTCGAGCGCTTGCACCGCGCCGAAGCGGCGGGAGAGGGAGTCCACGACCAAACGCATGCCACAAAGTTCACCTTCTGTTCATGATGTGGCGAGTCCCCCTCAGGGATCGCATGGTCGATCCGCTCCTCGCCGTGGTGGACGAACCATGCCGCGGTCGCTCATGCACGGGTCTTCATCGCCAGACCATTCGCGGCGGGCTCTCGCACGCTGAGTTCGTCGCCGCCGCGGTTCTCTGCCACATGACCGATTTGAGAACGTGCGTCCACACGCCTGCCCCGCTGTGAGGTGCTTCGTCCTTCAGTTGCGCTCCAGCCGTTTCGGCACGCACTTTCGTGAAGGGCGCAGGAGCAGATCTGCTCGACGAGCGACAGCACGGAGGCGCATGCTGCACGCACGAGGAAGCGTACCGAACAGCCTGAACGCTCTTGGCGATAGTCGCTCGGTCATCGCGCGCGCCGGGCTTACGCTTGCGTTCCTGACGTGCGCTGCGACGCTCCTAGGGGCGCAGGCCACCACGGCGATCACGGGGCAGATCCGCGACGGTGCGACTGGGAATTCGATACCATCCGCCGACGTCAGCGTGGACGGAACCGCCATCCACGCACGAGCCGATAGCGCCGGCCGCTTTCGGCTGACGCGCGTTCCACCCGGCCCGCAGGCGCTCGCCGTACGTGCACTCGGTTACGCCCCGGCGCGCATTCCCGTGATCGTGCCGCCGTTTGGCACCGTCCAACGCGATGTGCAACTCGCGCGCGTCGCCCTCAAGATGCCGGAAGTTCAGGTCACGGCGGAGGGCATCGGCAGAGCGCGCGGGGAACTCGGCACCGCCACGGTCATCAATCGCGATGCCATTCAGAATCAGAGCGCAGCAAGCCTCGCCGGCGTGCTGGAGTTGATTCCCGGCATGCCGTTGCAGCCGCCCGGCCTCGATGCCGTACAGCAGGTCGCGCTCCGCGCCGTGCCCACCACGTCGGGCGCCGCGGAACGTGCCGCGGCGTTCGGCACTTTGATCGTGATGGATGGCGTACCGCTCTCGAACGACGCCAACTTGCAGACCGTCGGGCCGCGCGGCGAGATCGTCCCGCCCACGTCGGCCGGCGGGAGCATCGATCTGCGACGAATTCCCGCGACGACCCTGGAGCGCGTGGAAGTGATCCGCGGGATTCCGTCGGCGCGCTATGGAGATCTCACCACGGGCGCGATCATCGTGGATACGCGCGCTGGCGCATTCCCGGCGCAGGCCATCGCGCGATTCGACCCGAATACCACCGGAATCTCATTTGCGGGCGGTCAAGCGCTTTCTGCTCGGCAAGTCGGCTCACTCACGACGGACATCACACGGACGAACATCGCACCCGGCGTGCGTGACGCGTCGGTCTGGCGCGGAACGGTCGATCTCGCGCATCGCGTGAGCCTCGGCGGCGACGCGGAAGGAAACGACGCGCTTCGCGTGTTCGACAGCCGGATCAATATCTATCAGGTCTACCAGAACGAGCCCGAGCAGCCGGACCTTCGGCCGGGCGTCGTCAATTTCGATCGCAGCGGCGGGGTGCGCGTGTCAGAACGCATTCGGCTCGGCCGGTCGAGCGCGCCGCATGCCGAGTTCACGGGCTCGGTCGAGAACGAATGGCAGGACAGTTTTGCGCAGCGACTTCTGATTCGCGGCGCGGAGCCATTCACCGACCGGCTCACGCCGGGCACCAGCGTCGGGCATTTCGTCGACGGCGCGTACGCCGCCGCGTTGCGACTCGTCGGCAAGCCCTGGCATTTGTACGCGCGCGCGGAGCAGATCATGCCGGCCGCCGCCTGGGGCGGCGAGCGCACGATTCGCATTGGCGTCGAGGCGCGACGCGACTGGAACGATGGCCCCGGGTACGAATTCGACATCGAGAATCCGCCGCAGGTGACGTTCAACGGCGTCAACGGCTACGATCGCCCACGTCGCTTCGATACGATCGCGCCTGTCGCGACGAGCGCGGCCTATGCTGATCTGCGATTCGTGCGCGCGCTGTCGGCCGACGCCTCGTTCGAGATGCAAGCGGGGCTCCGTGTGGATGTGTTGCACACGGGCACTTGGTGGACGTCCGGCGCGCGGGAGGCGCAGCCGCAGCCACGCCTCAACGTGCAGTTCGCGCCGCGATCGTGGATGCGATTGCGCGCGGGCTGGGGGACGACGGTCAAGCCGCCGGCGTTGAGCGATCTCGCGCCAGCGCCGCAGTACTACGATGTGGTGAACGTCAATTGGTACGCGCCGAACCCCGCCGAGCGGCTCGCCGTATTGACGACATCGATCGTCGATCCGACCAATCGCAAACTCGGACTCTCGCTGGCCGAGAAGTCGGAGGTCAGTATCGAGATCGATCTCGGCCGGTCCGGCGCCGCGTTGAGTCTCGTCGCCTTCCGCGAGGTGACGCGCGGTGCCGTGGGGTACGACACCAAGACCAGCTTCCTGCTGCGTGATCATTACGCTCTGAGCGGCGCCGTCATCGGGAGCGGCCACCCGCCGACGTACACGCAGACGCCGACATCGACGGATACCGTGCCGATCTTCACCGATGTGCCGAGCAATCTGAACCGCATCGAGAATCGCGGCGTCGAGTGGACGCTGGCATTGCCGGAGATTGCTCCGCTCCGCACCCGCATTGAGCTGACCGGCGCGTGGACCGTCTCTCGGCTGCACAACGATGCGCTCGACATCGGGGTGCCGACGCGCGTCACCGATTTCCAGATGGATACGCTCAAGCCACGAATTCCATATTGGACGGGCGACAGCGAGCGCGGCGAGCGCGCGTTGACTACGGCGCGCATCGTGCACCATCAGCCGGAGTTGGGCCTCGTCGTGACGGCGACCGTGCAGTACTTCTTGCGCGAGAATCGCGTACAAGAGGGCGCACTCGACACCCTCGCATGGGACGGCTACATCACGCGCACGGGTACGCTCGTGGCAGTACCGTTGAGCGCGCGCGGCGCGGCGCAGTATGCCGACCTGCGACAGCCACGACAGGGCGTGAATGCGATCCCGACGTCGCCGGCGCCCGACTGGCTGTTGAGCCTGCAGGTGACGAAATCCATCTTTGGCACGGGACGCCTGTCGTTCTATGCATTCAACGCGCTCGATCGCCTCGGCCAGGCCGCGGTCGACGTGCGCGCCGCCCGCATCTTCGCGCCAAGTCGCTTCGGCCTCGAAGTGACGCTTCCGCTCGATCGTAGCTGGAGCGAGAAGTGAACCGCGTGTCGTGGTGCCGGCGTGCCCGGCGTAAGATTCCTCTCGCGCTGCCGGCCGCGTTCTGCGTGATGATGGCAGTGCCGTGCAAGAAGGTCGCTGCACAATCGTCGGATGGCCGCTCCGACACGCCGTGGTTCTGGCAGTGGACACCGCTCCGCTCCATCGGCACGCTCGGCACGCCGAGCCCGTCCGCGCCGTTCTCGCCACACGCGCTCGATGTGCCGGCTCCGAGCATCGGCCTGGGATGGTCGGGAGCGAACCCTGCCGGCCTCGCCGACGATCTCGACCGCGCGTGGACGGCGTGGACCGCGGGCGCGCGCGGACTCGGTGGTTCGTACCGCGCACCCGTCGATCCGTCGAGTGCTTCGGCGCTTTCGGCGTCGCTGGCCGGCTGGCGCCCGGTCAGTGAAAACCACCGTGTGATCGGCCGCGTGCGCGTGGAGCAGTCGACGATCGCCGCAGGAGATCAGGCGGTATTCATCGACGCGAACCCCGCCAGCCCGTTCACACCGACGGACACGAACGCGCCGGCGTTCTCGCGCACGCGCGTGACCCTCGAGGGCGGGGACGCCGTGCGCCTCGGCTCGTGGCGCATGGGCGTAACGCTCGGATACGACGGGGTCTCCGATCATGCCGTGCAGTCGCGGGCGGCTGTGACGCGACGGGCGACGAGCGCGGGCGCTGGGCTCGGCGTGGCGCGGTCGTTCGGCGACGCGGCCGTAGTCGGCCTTTCGTGGCGCCGGGTCCTGCACACGGAGACCGTCGACCTCTTCGCCGATCCCGGTACGGTGAGGATCTTTCCGCTCGATGGCTATGTGAGTGTGGCGCCGGACGATCACAGCATTGCCGACGCGCCGTTCTATCGGCGAGTCGACCACACAGGCGACGCCTATGGGCTCGATGTGTCGGGAACGCTGCGCGGGACGCGATGGACGGCGTACGCGCACGGCGAAGAGTCGGGCGAGACGCAGGTCGTGACCGCCGGCAGCGGCACTCCGTACACGCGATGGAACACGACTGGGGGCGTCGTCGGTGCGGCGGCGCAGCGCGTACTGGGCGCCATCGCGGCGACCGCCGCCGCCGATCTCGAGGTGCAACGTGGTACTGCGATCCGCCAAGCGGAAAGCGCGACGAGCTACACCGCGGATGCGAGCCGCCTCGCGTTCAACGGCGATCTGAGATGGTCGTCCGCATCGCGCGATGTCAGCGCGGCGGCGCAGATCGGGCTTGAGCGCCAATACCAACGGGCGAGCGACCGTACCGCGCGTGCCAGCACGGATATCACGGCATGGACGCCGTCCGGCGGAGTCGAGGTCGTTTGGGATGCGACGTCGGCGCGGAGCTGGAGCGCGGGCTTCACGACGTCACGCTTCGTCCCGTTCGCCGATCTGCCATCACCGACGGCGCGTGGGCCGGCGTACGTGAACCTCATCGCACCCGCGCTTGAGATGGCGGCAGCGCCAGCGACGTCGAACACGGTGTCGGTCGGTGTGCGCTGGCACAGGCTGTCCAGCACGGTGGTCGCTCGGCTTTCCTGGTCGGAAATTTCTGTCGCTCAGCGTGCCGTGGACGCGACGACCCTTCCGGCTGGCATGCGATCCGTTTGGTCTGCCATGCTGACCGTAACTCCGGGGGTTTTGAAGTGAACGGGATCCGGAAGCCATTCGCCGCGGCGCTGTTGGTGTCGGCGCTCGCGATAGGTCTGTTCGGCTGCGATGGCCGACGCACGATCACGAACGAGATCGCTCAGGCAGGAGTCTCCGTTAGCGTCAATTTGCCATCCTCGCTCGCTTCGGCAGCCCTCAAGCTGGGCTGGCCGGGTGGAGCAATTCCTGGTGCGACGGTCGTCGTCACGTCGTCGGGCAACGCGGGAGCTGCGACTCTCACGGACACTGCATTGACGGACTCGAACGGGACCGCTCGTTTTTCCGGTCTTCCGCTCGGCGCCTACACCGTTCTCGCATCTCGGCAGCTCTCCGACGCGGAATCCAGGATCGTTGAAGCGGAGCTTGGTGGTGTCTCGATGTTCACGGGGGTCACGTCGATCACAATTGGATCGGCTGACGACGCGGTCACGATCCTGCAGCTTTCTGCCGTCGACAGAGGTTCTTTGCTATTTAGCGAAGTGTTTCCGTCGACTCTGTATGACGAGTCGAAGAGCCTCCTCTATAACTACGGCGACTACATCCGCATCTACAACAATAGCGACAGCACGATCGCACTCGCTAATCTGCTTTTTGTTGATGCGTTCCCAGGATGGTTCAACTACAGCGCGACGAACGACTGCACGACGTTTGCAAGCCTCAGTCGCGACGTGAATGGTCTCTGGGCGCAGTTGATTTATCGCTTTCCGGCATCAGCGCGGTCGCTTCGGCCCGGCGAATCTGCCCTGTTGGTCACCGATGCGATCGACCATCGAGCCGCAGGTCTCGGCGACCCCGGGTACTTCGACTTCTCCCATGCCGACTTCGAATTTCGCGGCTCAGCGGATGTCGACAATCCCTCGGTCCCTGACATGATCAGCGTCGGTCCGCGCGATGGCGGACTCGAGGGGCACGGCTGGAGAGGCTGGGAGTTCCGACCGGTCTACGCACTCGCGACACCGCTTGACATCGACACGCTGCCCAAGCAGTTCAGCGCCTCTTGGGACGGAGGATCGAACCTGGTGCGCATCCCGGCGAAGGCAATCCTGGACATTCTGTCGTCTGCCTTCCTGAATCCCGGAGCGTACCCGCCGTGTTCCGCCCCGCTGGTGCCGAGTCTCGACGCGGGAGAGGCGCGGCTTCTGAATTACGGTGGAATCATGTCGATGCATCGCAAGGTGTCGCGCATCCTCAACTCCGGCCGAAGCATTCTTCAGTGGTCGCACAATTCAGCCGCGGATTGGCTTCCGGGACCCATGACGCCGTTCGCGGTGCCATGACGTCCGTGTCATGGTCGTCAGTCGTCGTCGAAGGCCGCGACCTGTGAAGCACACAACGCCCCACGGCACGCCGCCGCGGGGCGTTCTCGTGGTGGAGTACCGCTGTCACCTGCCCCACACGCTCTCAGCGCAGTTCGAACCGGTCCGCGTCCATCACCTTGCACCACGCCGCCACGAAATCGCGCACGAACTTCTCCCGCGCATCGTCGGCGGCATACACCTCGGCGATCGCGCGCAGCTCGGAGTTCGAACCGAAGACGAGGTCCACGCGCGTGCCCGTCCACCGCACGTCGCCGGTCGCGCGATCGCGCCCCTCGTACACGCCGTGACTTCCGGCGACCGGTTTCCACTCCGTGCGCATGTCGAGCAGGTGCACGAAGAAATCGTTGGTGAGCGTCTCGGGGCGTTTGGTGAACACACCGTGCTGCGAGTGTCCCACGTTCGCGTTCAGCACGCGCAGGCCGCCCACGAGCACCGTCATCTCCGGCGCCGTCAGCGTCAACAGCTGCGCCTTGTCGACCAGCAGCGCCTCGGCCGACACCGTGTACGGCTGCTTCATATAATTGCGGAAGCCGTCGGCGATGGGCTCGAGCACTTCGAACGATTCGACGTCGGTCTGTTCCTGCGACGCATCCATGCGCCCCGGCGTGAACGGCACGGTGATGGAGACGCCGGCGTTCTTCGCCGCCTGCTCCACCGCCGCGCAACCGGCGAGCACGATCAGGTCGGCGAGCGAGATCTTCTTGCCGCCCTTCTGCGCGGCGTTGAAGTCCTGCTGGATCTTCTCGAGCGCGCCGAGCACTTTGGCGAGCCGCGCCGGCTGGTTCACTTCCCAGTCCTTCTGCGGCGCGAGACGGATGCGCGCGCCGTTGGCGCCGCCGCGCTTGTCGGAGCCGCGGAACGTCGCCGCCGAGGCCCACGCGGTCGAGACGAGATGCGCGATCGGAATCCCGGACGCGAGGATCGTCGCCTTGAGCGCGGCGACGTCGGCCGCACCGACCAGCGCGTGATCGACGGCGGGGATGGGATCCTGCCAGATCAACGCTTCCTTCGGCACGAGCGCGCCGAGGTAGCGCGCGCGCGGCCCCATGTCGCGGTGCGTGAGCTTGAACCAGGCGCGGGCGTAGGCGTCGGCGAGTTGCTCGGGATGTTCGTGAAAGCGCTTCGAGATGGGGAGATAGGCCGGGTCCATGCGCAGCGCCATGTCGGTCGTGAGCATCATCGGCGCATGGCGCTTGGTGGGGTCCTGCGCATCGGGCACGGTCGTCGCGGCCGCGGCATTCTTGGGCGTCCACTGATGCGCGCCGGCGGGGCTCTTCGTGAGTTCCCACTCGTAGCCGAAGAGCGTGTCGAAGTAGCCGTTGTCCCACTTGGTGGGACTCGGCGTCCAGGCGCCTTCGAGTCCGCTCGTGGTGGCGTCGGTGCCCTTGCCGGTGCCGAACGCGTTCTTCCAGCCGAGTCCCATCTGTTCGATGGGCGCGCCTTCGGGCTCCGGACCCACGAGCTTCGGATCGCCGGCGCCGTGCGTCTTGCCGAAGGTGTGGCCGCCGGCGATGAGCGCGACGGTCTCTTCGTCGTTCATTGCCATGCGCTTGAACGTCTCGCGGATGTCGCGCGCCGACGCGAGCGGATCGGGCGTGCCGTTGGGCCCTTCGGGATTCACGTAGATGAGGCCCATCTGCACGGCGGCGAGCGGGTTCTCGAGTTCGCGATCGCCTTCGTAGCGCTTGTCGCCGAGCCACTCGGCTTCTGCACCCCAGTAGACGTCCTGATCCGGTTCGAAGACGTCGGCGCGTCCGCCGCCGAAGCCGAACGTCTTGAAGCCCATCGACTCCATGGCGACGTTGCCCGCGAGGATCATGAGATCGGCCCACGAGAGCTTCTTGCCGTACTTCTGCTTGATGGGCCAGAGGAGCCGGCGCGCCTTGTCGAGGTTGCCGTTGTCGGGCCAGCTGTTGAGCGGCGCGAAGCGCTGCGCGCCGGAGCCGGAGCCGCCGCGGCCGTCGGCGGTGCGGTAGGTGCCGGCGCTGTGCCACGCCATGCGCACGAAGAGCGGGCCGTAGTGGCCGTAGTCGGCGGGCCACCAGTCCTGCGAATCGGTCATGAGCGCCGTGAGGTCCTGCTTCACGGCGTCGAGGTCGAGCGTTGTGAACTCCGCGGCGTAATCGAAGGCCGCGTCCATCGGGTCGGACAGCGACGAATGCTGACGGAGGATGCCGAGGTTCAGTTGGTTGGGCCACCAGTCGCGGTTCGACCGGCCACCGATCGCGGCGCCCTTCGCCGCGCCGTGCA